>JAABUP010003673.1_pt1 | contig 26791 bp, 24 predicted proteins | sample 5559201 | NCBI WGS metagenome assembly JAABUP01 (sample SAMN10711887, study PRJNA513373) | rock metagenome | isolation source: Antarctica rocks | place: Antarctica | reverse complement strand
TAGAGCATCCTTGCGAGAGAAGAAAGACTTGCGCTGCTTCTGCAATTCGCGAAGCTTGATATCTGTGATAGACTGTAGCTTCTGTGACAACATACTCTTGGAACTTGACATGTCTGGCAACTGGATAAATGAGACTCGGAGTATATACAGCTGTGAAACGCGGATACTTTGTGTGCAGGTGAGACGGCGCCCGATTCGAGATGGTCTCGGCGCTGTTTTAGGAAATGTGTATTTATATTTCTTTACTTTTAGTTTCCAGTCCTTGTGTTTTCAAGCGCAGCTCTGAAATCCTGTCACACTTGCCACTCATATCGCAATCGCCGTCGCATCGGTATCATTTCTCCCCAAGCTCCCCAAGCCCCAGTTGTCCTCCACCGTCTTGATCAAACTATAATGGTTATACACCGTCTCATCCTTATGACTCCCATCCCCCTTCCCAAGCGCGTCTCCAATCAATGCCGCATACACATGGTTCGGCAGGCCATACGTCTCCGCCTCATCGTACGTCATGACCATCGCCAGATCCTTGGTGAACTTCTTGTCTTGGAACCTCGGCACCCATTGTTGCTCGAGGTAGTTCGCAACGTAAGCAGTAGTAGTGTCGTGGCCGTCGTTGTTCAAGTTCGGCACGTAGTACCACCACTGCGGAAGCGACTGGGAATCAATGTCTTCCTGAAACTGCGAGGCGGGGACGACGTTGGCGCAACGCGCAGGATAGTCGGTCACGGCTTGGAAGTACAGCGCCGGCACGTGCTTTGCTGCGTACGAGTGTGGCTTTCCGTTCGTGGCGCCCGTGAAGCAGTCGCCGGGGTAGTCTTCGGCGTACATCTTCCAGCTGATACCCTTGGCTTCGAGGAGATCGATCACTGTGTGTGTCGAGGTGGAGAAGTTGTATGCGGACGGGGAACGATCGTCTTTGATGCCGAAGGTGGAGCCGGCGATACTGGCGATGTAGTTGGGGAGTGAGGGGTGCTCGACGCCGAAGTAGTTAGTGAGTAGACGATTGTTGTTCATATTTTGGATTTTCTCAAAGGTCGGGTTCGATTCAGCGGTGACATAGTCGGTGTTTTCGAGGATGAGGAAGCCGAATTGCTGGAAGGACTTCCCCTTCACGGCTTTCATACCATGCTTTGGGGTGGGTGTTGCGACGGCGAGGGACGCCAGTGCGAGGAGCGGGAGAAAGTGCATGATGGGCAGGTCGATTTCTTGGAAGGTGTGCTATGAGATTTTCAGAAGTGTGCTTTGGAGCAGCATGACCAGATACATATATCCTCGAGGTGCGCCGCCGAGAATAGCGAAGAGCTTGACCCTTTGCCTGCCTGATTCTATTCTACCTCCGCCAGAGCCGGAGCCAAGGCTTCATGGCAAACCACGTTGAAGGCGTTGCGCAGTGGTTGGTCGCGACATTATAGTTGCAGCAGGCACTCCACAATGTTTGCTGGCCCATCATCCTGTAGATGGCGCACATGGATCGGGCCCGACCGAAACAAGCTAGTGCTAAATGGGAGCTAGTCCACGCGAGGAAGGTGGATTACAGCCTTCCTGTTTTGCGGGGCGAAACATGTTCAATATTGGTGATTTTATGATGTAAAAGGCTCCGATGGCATCATATTACTCAGCTTCTAGGTGGTATCACCAAAGGGTGATGCATCGTCTCGGAGGCTAGAGGAGGAAATGGAGAAGGGAAGCGCAGTAATGTTTGCCCCAAGTCTAGAAGAAAACACCACATCTCGAATTGTCGAAGACTGCACCCTTTTTAGCGCAGGCTGCATTCTACATGGAGTCAATTGCCTAGATTTAGCGCGCTGATGCCTAGAAGAGATCATTGTCGTCTCAAGGTCTCGAAGTTGATCCTTCACCCCGTGGTCTTGAAATCACTGGTCTTCTCCCACGGGACAGCCATTGGACAACCATTGGACAGTGAAAACGTATCCTTCATGACGTCGAGAGGTGCGGTAACCCATGAAGGGTGATGGAAAGTTTTCGCCGCAGCAAGCGACAAGTCTTGGCGTCCGGATTTTAGAATTTTTAATTTCCGATTGAACTAAGAGATCGATCTTGAGTCTCCCTCAACTTATGTCGAGCAGGCATGGAACATTCTGATGTTCTGATAACACTGCAGCAACGAGTCATTTTCCGACTCTGCCCCCCTGAATAACGTCATCCAGGAAACGTTTATCCGCGCTCAAGAGACTGAGCGGACTGAAGCTGGACTATCTTTCTCTCCATTATCCCTTTCCTTGTGAGCGGAAGGCCACCTCTAAAATCTAGCGTACCCGAAGCAAGGCCACTTACCTGATTAGTCTACTCATCTCTTGGCAGATTCTAAGAGTAAGCTGACTCATTAAACAGACAAATCAGACCTTCAAGATACCTTCGGGTACGCTAAATTTTAGAGCTGGCCATCCGCTCACAAGGAAAGGGATAAGGGACTTGAAGAAGTACCCATTCTTCCAGATCGAACTTGCGTTTGTGCTGACAGGAATCTCTTGTGACCTCAGCTCGCCCCAAGCGCGGTTCGAAAACGGCTCTGACAGAGCTAGCGCCGCGCTACATGAGTGGATGAAAGGGCAATCCAGACTTCTCGGGATGGCTGTGAACAAGCCGTCAGATTACGTACATCGTCATATTATGAATGGCTTACTAGGTCCCAGCAGACGAAGATGCAGAATGTGGAGAAAGCGATAGCTGCCGACTCTTTCAGATAGCGTTGTTTGGGACACGCGGGACGTTTCAGAACGTTCGGTTTCACATTCCGACAAGCACCTGTCGTGCAGTCACGACAACATGAGTATGAGGAACGTACTCCCTTGAAGGAAGAGTCGTTCAGGAACAGAGCGTTCGGACCTATCCTTGAGCAGAAAGCCGCAATATGGCCTACAATGGATGGTACCAGGTCCTTGATATTACCAATGCCGAGCTTCCTGCCATAACTTCTCTGGAGATCCAATAATGGCAAGGAGACATAAGGCAGCTAACCCATGAGCGGGCTGGTGTGCATCTTTGCTCCAGGGGAAACTCCGGTCTCCTGATGGCCCGGCCTTATCAAGCAAGACTCTACCGTATTCAATGTGCGAGGGCTAAGAAAAATACCAGATGGCGAATCTGAATTTTCAACGGAAATGCCTGAAACACGACTCTGTGTCCTCTCACAAATTCGCAAACACTGTGAGCGACAACGATAAACCGAAACAAGGTCCCCTAGCTGCATCCCGAGACACGCCACGATCGCCAAGACATGATCGTATGTAATAACCGCAGATCTCGCTCAAGACGTGAACGTATAAGATGAGTGCCCGAAGATATTTGGACCGGGAAGATTCTCAGTCCTCAGCAAAGCCCCAAATATCCACACCATCACCTCACTCCTCTCATTCAGAATTTATTTTCAACAATCCTCGCTCAAAATGAAGATGCCCGCTTCTCTCATTGCTGCTCTCCTAGCCTTTTAAATCCCTCTGAGCTTCTCAGCTCCAATCGCAGCACCCGATGGCTGTGCATCTACTTCGGTCAACGGCCAAACCACGACGACTGGAGATTGCGGCCCAAACCAGAACGCACAATCTTCTTCATCCATCGGCAATGCTCCCAGTGGCGATGTTCCCAGCGGTGGTACGTCCAGCGCGGGTCCACCTACTGACGATGCTTCAGCTCCAGCTATAGCTGGTGGCGAGTCGGTTGGTAGTACATTTAGCGAGATCTTGGACAAGATCAAAAGCGAAATTCCATCGTTCCTTGAAGGCTCTGGCAATTGAGGCAAGGTCTGCAAGCTTGTGACAGTGGTACGAAGACGGGCCTGACTCGAGCGAGTCTAGGTACTAGGAGCCTTTGAGCATCGGTACAAGAAGATAGAGGATGATCACTGTTGTACACTCTCCTTAGTGGTTAGATAGGCTGGGCATACAGCTTGGAAGCAGAGCCGACATGCAAAATGAAGAAATGTGCCTTATGATAGCACAATAGGATACTGTATTGAGGTGCACGCTTGCCACTGCGTAATCGTACTGACCGTGTTGTTCGTGTTGTTTCAACACATTCTAGCGACAAATCTTGGCAAAAGAATCAACATTCCGAAGAACGATCATCTTAGGGAACACCTCGCTACACTGTATTGGATTACCACTATTATCAGATTATACAGTGAGTGCTATTTGCACATAAGGATTAAGTATATCTGCGCGTTTTTCACAAAGAGCTTGAAATCTCAATGCGGTCAACAGTGAGGAGGGACCCGGGAATCGAACTCAGGCTCTGCGGAAATTAGGACTTGACCTGTTAGCGTAAAGCTACGCTGTCCTCTACCACTCGGCCATCGTTCGATTCTTGCCAATGATGGCCTTTTAAGTCTACATATCCTAAATGTACCCTCGGAGTCCAGGTTGGTTTGCCCTACACATGACTTGGTTTTCTTCGGCCTAGCATTAATCTATCGACTACCATACTCTCATACTACTTCATGACCCGCTGCCGCCCACTTCCCCTGGCATTTCTAATCCGCCTTACCCCTGACGTTGGCTCAAAGCTTCTAAGATGTACGATGGATGTTGGTAGCTCTCTCTCTCTCAAAGCATTGGCGCCAACATCGTAGGTCACGAGATAGTGGGGCCTCTCAGTTTGGAATCGTTCAGACCAATGATCTGTCCCAAAGGGTTTTAGCCTAAAGTAGAGCTGGTCCTCTTCGGAGAATTGTAAGCGCTGACACCGTCTGTAGTGATACTGTACAGTGCGATCGAATCGATTTCTCCGCAGGGTTTACTAAGTGCTGAGATCACTTCTTGTAGTGAGCGGAAGATTTTTCATCTCCACCACTTGTGGGTTCAGGATCTGTGAACTAAGGGATTCGCGAGGTCTTTACGTCCGCAGCTCCTGTATGCTAAGCTACACTAGGAGACAGGATGAGAAATACATGATACTAATCCAACGACGGCGACCTTCTCTAGCGTATCAAGCAGAGCCGATGATAGTGTAAGCATGTTCTTTCAACCAAGGATGCGAATCCGAACTTCGCCTTGGCCGCAACCTCCGGATTCGCCATGGGGTTATTGGGGACTACCAAGAGTCCGGTACTGGGATAATCCATTGGTCATGAAGTCCTCCGGCCCAAACCGTCTTCACGAAGCATTCCGACCGACCACGTCTGGTGGCCCATGATTCGATTTGGCTATAATTAGTATGAGGCATTAATTCCTCTCTAGACACTCTCCTTGAAATGTCACGTACCAACCCAGATCTACTGTCCTAACATTCTCTTCCACTCTTCTTCCGTACTCACATCCTCCAATACCCTTCTCAAAATAATCATCATACTGCTTTGAATGTCCATCAAGCCTCTACCTTCATTCCAACGTCCATTGAAATATTGATCAAATCAGTGACCTACAATGTCTTCCGAAGAACCTTATGATTACCACCGCACTGGCAACTGGCTAAGACATTGGCGTCGCCAAATTGATAATTTTGATTCGGTTCTCGATTGCCCTGTCGAGGGGTGTAGAACTCATGATGAGCCCCACACAAATTTCCCGCCCGAGATCGAATTTGTCGAAATCCAAGCGCACATACGGCGCAGTCAAGGAGCCGGAACTTTGAAACAGTGGCAACATGTCCTTTTGGAAGAGACGTTCGAGCAAAGACGTTGTCCCCATTGTGAGAAAGTCTTCGACACATACCGAGAGCTTGTCATACACGAAAGCAATGAACACAGCCGCGACAAAAGTACTTCAACCATCCCCGGGTTCGTAGGAAAGGTTCGCGATCTTGAGTTCAACGGGGGCGTATGGAGCGAACAATATCACTTACGTGAGTACGCAAGCGTAGGTCAATGCTTGGCTATTTTCCTCGAGGGATACACTTGGTACTATGACTTCTTCACCTTCCGCGCTCAGGATGGGTCGGAAATTACGTTCGATGATTGGTATACGCGTCGCGCCAATGCCTACCACCGAGCCTCTTCTCGGGATGGCGGGCTTCCGAATGATATGACTCGATATTTCCCATTCTCAGAGGAAGAATTTCTATCCTTCATGAGTCGGCCCGAATATGCTGAGTTCTACACAAACCAGGTGAAAGATGATGTCTTAAAGCTGAAGGAAAAATTCTCCAAAGATGAGATTTGAAATCGTGATTTCGGTTTTGTCATTGTCTAAGGTCCGCATGAACACCTTTGAGAGTTCATTGGAATGAGGAAGAATTAGCGACTACCTCGGGAGCCACACGACAGACAGCCGGTCTTCGAAGCAATAATAGGCAAGGACGCTACGGGGCAGAGTTTCAACACAATCATTTGGATTTTCTTTTCCGGAGTTTTGGGAACGAGGGTGGTCGGCTTCGAGTCTTTGGCTTGCGTACAGATTACACTAATACTCCTTTCCCTTTGTCATTTTCTTTGAACCCGCAACGAGGGTGATTTCAGTGTGAGCTGGGTTGGCATGCGAGCGGTTCTGGGTTTGATTGGCGTGCACTAATACTCCTTGTCATTCTTTCATGTCCCCTCAGTACGGATTGGCTTTTACAGTGCGATGGAATTGCAGGAATCTTGTGAGAATTGGCTAACTACCTACCATGTACACTCCTTTACTAGCCATAGTTGAATCGGAGGTGTTGGCCTGCAAGCTTCCTACACCTTCATGAAGTCCAATGGTGACGTCCAAGCGTTGCATATCTTACAGAATCTCTTTTTTGCTCCATGCATTCAAAGATTCATGGCTAATGTCTGTTCGATCTCCATATGGCTCACAGCGCGATCCTCCAGAATCTCATGATAAAATATTAGGTGTATGCTCTTCATCATTTGAAAATTAGCGACGACATTGCTGCTTGTTCTGGGATGGAAAATTCTGGATAGGACTTACGGGTATGACATTGCCTAGAATCCTGATCAAGACTTTTGCCCTCTCATCTGTCCATCAATCCACCCCATCCACCGAGGAACGTGAACTTATGCGGCGTGATTTCACGACACAGAACTGAAACGTCTTCATAGCTATTACACTGGTGATCTCCATCACCTCAGTGGAAATCAGGGTCGAACGTCGCTATTTCTGGAGGAGGCAGCTGCCGCTTCCGACCGCACCGCTGTTCAATAGCAGTTGAAGACATCAACCAAGCCGAGTCCTGATTTTCCAATTGCTGTTGGAGTACCCTCCAGTCTTTCCGGATCCTCGGGGTGATGGTATCACTCTCTCCGCGGGCCATTGTGTGCAAGAGGAATACAACTGGTGTGGAACATTGCTGCACGTTGCTGGCAGTTGGACTGAGCCCCTTTGACAAGCCGCATCGTTTTACCAGGCAGTCCAAAATCTGCCACCAGGACACACTCTGTCTTTTCTAGTGACTCAAGTTGGTTCAAGGCTGTTGCGCATCTGCGCTTTCAAGCTACGTTGGGTAGGGTTGTCCCCTTTTCAACTTTGGGCGAGGCGGACTTCCTTGGCCCCTCTCTCTGCTAGCAGACGGTGCATATTGGTCATAGTGCTCACGGTAGTCCGACCTCATGGATTGTCCTCGTACTCCAGGTGACATTGCCTCGCACTTGGGACATGGATCATCATTCGCCGAACTATCTGTGTAAGTGCGTCCATTCTGTGCTTCTTCATGACATGCTCGCGGTGGTCGAGTCCCTGCATGTTGTCGACATTGTTTTCCGAGTATTTTGTAGGTAGTCGTTATGTGCGCGGGTTGTGCGAAGCATTCCCGATGTTTGAATTGAATTTTCCGAAGAACACAATTGGCTATCTGAGAATCAGCTGCGCACAAATCTCAGTTTGAGCCAGTTTGACCACCCACGATCTTTAGATGCATCTTGCCGTGCAGTCTGTCGCAGCTCTCGCGAATCAAAATATTGCGGATGATTTGGCTGGAAGCCAAAGTATCCAGGTGACGGTCTTTGAGAATTGGGGAAAGACTGCTGCTGAGAAGATTTGGAGGCCGAATTTGGATATTGCTGATCTCGGTCATCCACACCGAAAAGTATTGAGGTCTAGGATACGACTTACATCAGTATAGGGGCTTTTGGGATAATCGCCGTAGGACATTCCGACGACCGAATCTATCTACTGTACAGCGACTAATACATGAAAGGATACCCACCAAGTCGAGGATCACGATGTCTGGACAAATAGCCTCGTGCTCCATGATTATATGAGATTGCCCCACACTCGCGCATTCTCCTGGCGTTATTCTCTCGATGTGATTCGCTGCATCTGCATCAGTGGTTGCAGCTTGGCGCTTGGCTTGGCCTTGCTGTGGTCTAGAACTTCCTTCCGCCTTGACAACAAACAGGCTCGTGTATCAAGAGAAACTGTCCTCACAGTATATCAGAGCGATATCACAAGCATTGAGAGGGTCAGCCGTATCACAATGGAGACATGGGTGGAAAGTTTCTTCTACAAAGAACCACCAAAGCCTCAAAATGCCCCTGAAATGCGACAACCATCAGGTCGAAGTAGGGCTATAGACATCTTCCTCACCCGCAATCCATCAGCCCCAGCTCGAATATCATACAGTGAAAGTGACTCGCTCACGACAGCTCGCAACTTCGCTGATACCATTGACAAACCATTATTAGACTCCACGGTACACATCAAGATTACAGTGACCTTGAAAGAAAACTGGCTGACAAGATTGAAAAAGCCAGCGACAACAGGGAATATACCATTGGATAGAATCTAGTAAGCGCAACATTCCATGAGTGCGCTGGGAACGCTAGTGATGATAGTAGCTATGAAAATAATTGGGCATATGCGCGAAGTCTGCTTTGTCGCAAGTACGTCAAAGATGTCTTGCCTCAGACTACCGGCATTTGTTTCGAGGATCCGAATCTCATGAAGTTTGAATTATTCCTCAATGCAGCTGCCAAAAGGAAAGATTTAAGCTTCGTTTCAAGGGGCTTATCTACTTATGATGGGAAACTTCTGGTCTCGAAAGGTGCTGCTTTGTCTTCTCTCTGATGTGTTTCAATGCTGACTAGGACTTTAGATAGAGTCTTGTACACTTTCGGCTTCGATTGGCTAGGTATAACACGAAATCCGTCCTCGACTTATCCGTCTCTCATGGACTTGAAATATAGCGAGGTTTGGGAACTCATCTCCAAGATTACATCGAATGCCAACGAATTCTAGGGGCGATCTTGTATCGTTCGTCGAACAACCGCCGTCGCTCTAATCCTGAAAGTTGCGGACACAGATTTATTGGCCTCCTCTAGCTTGTGCCATAGAACTTGGACATCAAATAATGAACTCCACCATCGGAGAACAGTCATTCTTTTCAACGAGCTACACTCTCCGGATGATGGTTTACCATTCACGACATGGATCTCTCCTGACGCCCCTGGACTCGATATCTGGGATGCGGATCACAGTTCCGATTTGGACGATGAGGCGATGGCTGTCCTTTTCATACAGAGATTTGTCGCTCGAATATGGCAACATGTAGTGTCTGATCTCGAAATGGTCATTGACGAGTGTTCGAAGCATATCATTCATTGTGTTCGCCATTCTGAGAAGTTCCAATACCGACAGGACTTTTGACTAATCTGGTCCGTAGGAACAAACTGCATTTCACACACTCGACGTCAATACTCTTGAGAATGTAGCACACAATATTTGGCGAGACATGATGATATGGCATGTCCTTGAAAAGCTCATAGTAAGTGCTCACGTGGGGTTACTCCTGGAAATTCCTAGGATAGTTCTTCGTGATGGCCCGGAGGCCATGAAAGATCGCTTTGCATTCTAGAAAGAACAGCTAATGCCTTCGATTAACAGGCCGCTCAGCGGAAATCTGTCTCAGAGACGAGAGCTTACCTGAGAGCTTTGGTGCTAGAACTTGCACTGACAAATGCAAGGACCGAAGATCCATTACTCCAGATCTTCGACGCCTTAGCAGCTCTTGAGAAAACAGTAGCAGAGGACTTTAGATCGCGAGGACAGAGCATCACTGACTTAGTATGTTGATCGACATCGGCGAGGCACTGTATGATCATTCTGACGGTCGAAAAGGTCTATAACCTCATCAACGTCCGTAACGCCCAAGCCGCCCAGAGGAGTGCGGACGCCGCCCAACAAGAAAGTCGAGATCTAGGTCGAATCAGTTGGATCACTTTCATTTTCCTGCCACTGATAGCCGTATCGGTATGAGACTTTCTTCATCGCCTAATTCACGTTCGTCCCTAATGAGGAAATCAGGGCATTTTCGGGATGAATGTGGATGTCCTCATCAATAAGCCGCCTTCCATACGATGGTACTTTGCTGCGGTCGCCCCTTTCTCGGCCCTTGTACTCTTGATAGCTTTCGTCTCTACGAAAGTAACTATGCGTCGGCGTGCGGAAAGTCAGGGCAAAAAGTGGGATAATGTGGAGAACGAGAAATCTGTCTAGTTGCCGGGATCTAAGTCGAAGGATAAGTTTCGTCGTCAAGTCTGACTTTCAGCATCTGTATTTGGAGGAGACTGCATGTTCTCTGGCCTTCTGCGACGTTCCACACATCAGTCAGAAGACGGACCATTTGTGCGTGAAGAGCCCGTGTTCCGAAACACCTGAGCCTGTGGACAACATTCGCACGTGTTTCTCTCAGAGCAAAATCATGAGTCTTGTAAATCTACTTTTCTGGGCCAATACTATCTCCCGATAAATGTGGAACACGGCTTTTGCTTAGTGCTCTCTGATATAGGCCCATCTGTGCTACAAGAAGAGTTGAGAGAAACACCAGGTTGGTGTATGATCCAGTCGACGAAGAGCGCCTCGAATGTGATGTATCTAGGCTTTAGGTACGCTAGATTCCGGGTCGCAGTACGACAGAAAACGAAACCTTTCCATTATACTCCTCGTAGACGTTAGAAGTAAGATTTTGCGGTCACAAGTTGCCTTCAGTTCTCCATTTACACAAAATCTAAGAAGCATACCCATCAGATTTCAGCTTACTCGACTCAACGTCCACCGGAGATCCAACGTCAAACTGCAAATCTCGCAAGAGCTAATTGTACTCCCCAGCCCAGCACGCGTGAGTGACGCGTTTCATTTCAAGACATTGCATTTCAGGAAATTTGTGGTCTGCAAATCTCGCCTGGATTTCTATTTCGTCCTAATGGATTCGTGGCCTTCCATCATGTAATAGAATGCGGAGCCCAGAGGCTAGAGCTAACATATCGGTCTTCTTATCCGGGCGATCGGGATTTAATCGAGGCATGGAGGATTTTGTGAATTCCACCGCCATTCGCTCCAGTTCGACACTCCCATCTGGTTCGAGAATACATCCTTGAAAATCGCGAAGTTTGACAGTCAAGCTTTGGTCCAACAAAATATTATAGCCGTTGATATCGCAGTGAATGACGTTGACGTTATGTGTTGCAATAGGCGCCTCTGTAGCTTGACGCGCCCAGGTGACTCTATGTTGCCTTGACGGTGCGCATTCTTCCAACTCGAGGAGAAGGCCGTCCTCTGTCTGGCCCTAGAAACCAGTGATGTGTTTATGGGGGCCAGTAGTCGCCGAGCTTCTCTATCAAGCACTTCTTTCTCGTCCCCCTCTCGTACATACTTCAAAACCGTCGTTTCGTCAATAGCACCTACATAGCTAAAGGAGCCCGCTCCCACGAGCTCGGTAACAGCGTTGAAATATTGAATGGTCTGGTAGACCGCCTCGCTCATTTGTTAGTTTCTCGTCAGTGCGTGCAATAGATGCACCGTCTTGAGAGGGAACCTGTGGCATCGTTCGGGAGACGGGCAGACTGGTTGGCGGGGCAATCTTGATTATCGATTAGCCCGAAAGATCTTAGTCTGCGAGACTAGAGCTAACTATAATGAGTTTAGATTACGAATACATCATGTCAGCCTCAAAAATTTCAGGTTCACCCGAGACCTTTCAACATAAAGTACACATCCAACTAGACGCTGTTCGGGGCAAATGTGACGTTAGCATGGAACGCGCTTTTTCGAATGCAAGGCTCAACGACATCTCGTCCCGTATTGCATTCAGCAATCAGCAGACTAGCCCGTAGGCAAGAAAGGCGTCTCGAATCAAGTCGTGCTGAACATGGGTTGGGCTCTTTGTTGATGTGAAGCTTTATAGTCATCCATTCTGACGAGACAAATGATTTCCTGCTCTGGTATCTAGGTCTAGGATCTCAACCTCGAGTCTCTACTCAACATGATCTAGGAGGCGATGTATTCTATGACCTAGACGAGCCAACAAGACGTGCATCAATGGTATTATTCAGGCCATTGGAAGCTACCATCTAATCAAGCCGCTAGTACTCTGCGTATGGCGGACGACGGGCTCACTCATATTACTGATGCCAATTCACGGAAAATGTCTTCTGTCACTTTGTAAAACGTCTTCTCATTGACCATGTCGGTAGCTGGCTTTATCAACGGGCGTCCATGATGGCCAGGAGGTGAGTAGTTGAAGTTTTTACATTACGGCGGAAAGTAGCCACATCACAAGCATACGAATCTGGTCGAAGCTGAATCATCGATACTCTGCCTTCCGTGTCGACGATCTACGATCAGGCCTCGGCTTCTTCCGACAGCCCGGATATGGGAGTCGTCTCGCTTGTGACGTGCTTCTAGATTATAGACGCCTCTAGTTTGCATATGGCTAGCTCACAGATGGGGTGTACTCATATACTGTCAGATTGAGACACAGGGCAACGTTGGATTACACTCTGATGATCTGGTGGGTCGAAATCTCTCCGTTTGCTCGGGTTCGGTACGTACGATGTCCTTTTCCACAAGCCCAAGCCTTTAGGGTTTAGACAATACAAGAGGGTCGGCATCACACTGCCCATGCGTGGCTTCGCTGGGCGCAAGGCGACCGTTCGAGATCCATCGTATTCTAGCTGATTAAGGCGGTCATCGTTCTGTACGCATTCAAGGCCCACCTTTGAGCAACGGGACAGCTGATTCTTTGTTTCTCTCTACTTGACACCTCTGTCTAAAGTTACACCTGCTAAGCCGATCACGTTCTCCGCAGCATGAGCCAGAATATCGGCTCCTTCGAGTTTGTGCTACAAAGACCAGGAGCCCTAAGGCGGTTCATGGCACTATCAGCATTCAAAACGTAATCTTCTGCACCCAACATAGCCCGCCATACGAAGGGGGCGAATTCTCCTGCGGAAACGGCTCCGATTCCAAATCTGCAACGCGATTCGGACGAAAGGCTGACAAACATGGGTCGTACCCTTTTGAAATCTCTGTGGAAAAGCTCTATTCCAAAGGACAGGACAAAGTCTGATGACTCAAGTAACACTCTGAGACATCAGTGGCCCTAAGCCTTGCCGAGTCTGGCGGTAGTCATTCTATTCACGAAAGTCTTGAGGATAAGCCGTTAAAGGACGGTGAGCACTGCCTGCCTACTATCGTACATAGATTCCTTCTATCTCAGAAGATTCCGCGACTACCCATCACCCTAGGAATGTACATGGTGCAACGAGATCATGCTTTAAGGCTCACACATCTTCAGAATCTTCGATCCTTCTGACACGGGGCCGCCATCTGGGTCGTACAACGTGGGACGTCGGAGAATTGATTTCGCTGGATCTGTGTCGCGCCGGACGTGCCATGCCGTGTCGAAGTGTAGATTCGATACCCGAAGGGGCTAAACCGCCTGGCCCACGTTTTCAGGGGCATGGGGTCCGTCGCAGCCGCCTCCATGCGCGCCAATCACACTGTCTCCTAGCGCCACACCAAACCAACCATGAATACGGGCTTGGCATATGGCAGTCTCAAGTCTGTCAGAGTACTCTTGTTCTAACCAAGTGACAAATTCCCATTCTAAACAAACCGTATTGTACATCTGGTCAAAAGGAATAAATTAACGAGAATCTGAAACGATCCCCCATTTGAGGGCGAGTCAACCCGAATTAAGTATAATGACGATCAAGCTGCCGACAGGAGTGAGTGCGAGACCAAAGATAGGTCGGGAGCAACAGAATTTCAAGCACAATTCTCATACATGACGATGACCACTTTGAGTTCGACCGCCCCATGCAGGACGCGGAAAGGGAAGTTTACCTCCTCTGACAATAAGTCTCAAACGTTTGTCAAGTACGCAATACTCAAGCTGGAAACCCTGGTGGTAGTGGCGCGACTGTGCATTGAGCTTTCCAGCATGTCCGATACCATTTCAACTACTCTAATATTTGTTTGTCACAAGCATTGCGCACCCGCCGAATTAATGTATTGATCGAACACCACAATCATACTTGGTGATTTACGTTCCTCTTGCCTTCAGAGATTTCTGCCTGAGGGACCTCGTGTCATTTCTGAGGATGCACTCCAAGTCTTGGTATGTTAACGGCTCATTGCACGTGCAACGGGATGTATGGGGCTGTCGGGGCCACAATAGTGTGACGCTTCGATCTGGACTGGGGACGTTCGCACGAGTCAGCATGCACATACACCCGTACTGCACAAAAATATGGCTGAAGGGCATACTTGTGAAACACGTTGACCTTGAGCCTCTTCTCTGTGGTGAGTAATGTCTTTCCGTCCTTGTATCACAACAACTGGGGCCATTATTATCCTTTCCAACGTACGTCAGACGATAGCCTTTTATTGCAGTGCTCGAGCGTTTCGAATTTGCAAACGAGTGGTGCATCATGTTCCTAGTGAAAATCATGAGGTTCCGTCTTTCGAATGAAGGAATGACTTTCTAATGTCGAAGATGTTAAATTGCTGGGGTTCCCATTCATTACAATTCAATTTTGACATCTATTTCCGTAGAGCTGAACTCTGTCAGGAGGTTACCTCCCTTTCAATTCCTTATTCGCTGTCTATCGCCAATATGAAGATCAGCCAAATTTTCATCTTCGTCTGCTTCGTTTGCTTTTGTCAAGCTCATGTCGCCGCTCCGAGACCCCACCCGCTTAGTGTTGTGAGGAGACAGGCAGACAAAAGCCAGAAAGGGGGCGGTACAACCGCTCAGCAGCCTAATCCCGAGCAAGATAAATCCTCGCAACAGGAGCCATCTCAGCAAAAGCAACCAGTCACCCAACCAGATCAAGTCAAGCCTTCTCAACAAGATACTGCGCAGGGAAAGTCTCAGCAACAGCAACCTGCACCTGGACAAGGCACTCCAGAACAGAGTACTGGTCAGCAGAGACCAAGACCACAGGCGCAGAATGGACAAGCCGCCGACAATACTCAGCAGAACGCTGGTGATCAGAGCTCAAAATCTTCCAACAAGCAGCAAGACGTACCGCAAAATAATGCAGCTCCTGCGCAACAGCCGACCACCAGACTCCCAGTCCCTCAGCAGACCCAAAGAGCTGGTCAACCTTCCGAGCAGCAACAGGATCAGCAGCAAAACGCTGGCGACTCAGGATCCGAAAACTGGCAATCACAAGGTCGTCAACCGCAAAATCAACAAGCTAAGACGCAGCAGGCAGACGAACCGCAACAATCACGCCAGAGCGAGAGACCTAGCCAACCTGATCGAGAGCAACAGAGTCAACAGCAGGATTCTGGTATTCAACAGCTCGATGGTCAGCGATCTCAAGTCCAACAAGCCCAAGGTCAGAATACTCGCATTCAAGCTGCAGATCAGCGAACTCAGGCTCAAGGTCAACAAACCCTTGGCGAAGCTGGAGGTCAACAGACTCAAGCAGCAGGGCAAAGACTGCCGACGCAACGACAGCAATCGTCTGATCAGCCAGACATTACTGGAGGAGCAAGGAAAGCTGAGCAGTCTGGGCTCCACGGACATCGTGGAGGCAGCACAGCTGATGCAAATCCAACGAATGCCCAGCCAAATGCTTTAGAGAACACTGAGCCCTCTGATCAAGCTCAGGGCTCACGTGTGAAGGCCGAACAGTCACCTACTGGTGCCGATGGAGGTCGATCTCTAGGGGCTTTTAGTCCCTTGGCCACACCCCCTCAAGACGCTGCGGACAATGCGCGTGGAAATATGTTCCTACAGCAGACGCCATCTTCAGGTGGTACTCGAAATGAAGGGGGGACTAGTGGTATACTGGGGCAGACGCCCACAGCTGCGGCGAAAGATGCAACCGGAGGTGCCCAAGCCACGCCTACAGGGCAGGTGGCTGGTACTTCTCCTACTGGCGGTACGATCTCTCATTGGGGACAATGTGGTGGCACCTACAACGGCGGAGCATCAGGCCAATGCGCTGAGGGAAGCCAGTGCATCTGTAAAGATTCAAGTAAGACTGGATCCCCTGCTGTCCTTTATTAATTCAGACAGACTGACCACTTTTTCTCTCTACCAGCGTATTGTCAGTGTCGTACTCAAAGTTCTGATGCCTCTTGGACCCCTGGCGACGAGAACTGGTCAAGTGCACAAACTTTGGGCAATGGTCAGCCTATTGGCAATTCTGGTGGGGGTACTCCGACTGGTGACGGCTCTCTTCTGCCTACTGGTGGTGATAATCAACCCAGTGGCGGTAGTCAGCTTACTGGTGCTAATCAGCCTACCGGTGGCACACAGCCTACTGGAGGTGATCAACCTACTGGAGGGAGTCAACCTAACGGTGGAGCTCAGCCGACCGGAGGGAGCCAACCTACTGGTGCTGGTAAATTGACTGGCGGTGATCAGCCTACCGGTGGGGCTCAACCAACTGGAGGGGCCCTGCCTACTGGAGGCACCCAACTCAGCGGCGATGATCAACCTACTGGAGGCTCACTTCAGCCCTCCGGAGGTGCTCAGTCTACTGGCAACAATGCTTGGGCACTATCTAGTGGTGGCCCCCCTGCTTCGCCTACGCATTACCCACCACCGACACAAACAGGGTCATTTCCTGCGGTGGGCCCGACTGATGATTATCATTGCTCAGGAGTCGCGCAACAGAAGAGTGATCTGTATAACAAGGGCGGTACTGCTCAAGGTGCGTTATTCGCTAGGCTATTCCGTCCGTAATGGGTCATTGACTGACACTAAACTTGTCTCGACAGATTATGCCATTGGATCTCTGGAGAAGTAAATATTGAAAGATCGCTGTTGATGATAGTCCCTCTAATGTATGGTCTAGCTTTGATAAAAACTGCGGTCATGATTCACTGCAATCGAATTACGATTATGGAGATGGCAAAGTCTCCTCCTCGGCGAATTGCGGGGCATACAAAAACAACAGTCAGTGGACCCATTCTCCAGTCTCTATTCCCATGCTGACCATCTCAAACAGTCGCAGCTATTAGAAGCGGCTGCAAAGACCTATCATCAGCCTACCCAGACGACGGGAAATTGTGCGACCATTTGAAGTAAGTCTCACAGTACCATCTGCCGAACGTATGAAGATCTAAGCAAAGATGCTAATGCAAAAATCTTTCCTTCACAGCGGTGATCTTTCCGCTGCCACACAATGTCAGCATGATCAGATTTCGACCCTCGGGCAGCAAGGGTTCTACCAATATCAGCGGTAAACGAAGAAACCCCTTCCATTTTCAGAAGCCAGACTCTGATATCAGCGATACGTAGGTGTGGACACACGTGTACCCCCGATAACACCGGGTAAGTGCCCTCAGAGGTGTTCTTGTACTATTACAAATAGGTGATCGGAATATCGCTGACTTGCGCTATACAGGTGCGGCGATCAATATCCAAATCTCACGTGCGAACAAGGAGGGAAGGATTACGAGGCTGCTATCACACATAATACAGGCGTGGTGCAACAGAATCCTGATAATGATTACACAGGAGGATACCAATTATACAGCATCTAGAGATAGCTTGTGCAATTTGTTGAATGAGGGTGACGTTTACAAAAAGTCGCTGACTAAGACTGCTTTGATTACATAATAATTTCTGTCCATAGAAATCTTCCGACAATCTTTCTGTTCATCAATGCAATCTGTCATTGACCAACTTTCATCTTTCTGATAGCACCATGCCAATCACTAATCCTGTACATGCAATCTTTAGAGAAGGCGACGAAGCCGAACGCCAACGTAAGCGAGAGGCACTATCTCTGGAGGATCTTACCTACGGTAACGCCTCCCAAAATCAAAGCTATGACGAGCGCATTGAAGAAATGCTGGCCAACCAGCTTTCAGAGTCTGCCATCAGTCCCGAAGCTACCGCTATTCACACCGTGTTCCTATTTGAAGGGAATGGTGATCCCGACGTAGCCTACAGGGGACTCCAAAACCGTATCATTAAGATGATTCTGAAGCTCACGGACAACGATCGCTCAATCAACCCAACTAGTATTGGTGATGACTTACTCTATTGCAAGGTCTCTGTGACAAGGACTGAAGCTCGTGTCCTAGAACGACATCCGGATGTAAGTGCTACCACCCAATCTGACCAATCCCAATAACTGACACGCCAAGATCGAAGCCATCACCGAATACAAAACCCCGACGGAAAATGAATTCTCTGACGTTCTGGAGGATGAGGACTAAGAATAGGAGCATTTGCTACCCAATCATGCTGACTACAATATTCCATTTCTTGGCCTGTTGCTAAGTTGGGGGGTTCACACTGACAACGACTGTACGGCCCAGTATATAAAAGCAACGTTCCTGCGCCCAGCAGCGCTCTCTCCCTCGTCCTTCATTTTTCATTCTTATTGTCTTGTCTTTTCTTCATTATAAGAGGATGCACGTAATTCCGGATTTCCTTCTTTGCTCTCTCTTCCTTAGGCTTTCCAACGGAGCAAGCTGCCCGCCGGGAGTCCCTCATCAAATGAACACCATCCAAGCTCAACTACTGGCCTCTCAAATCCAAAGACCACAGTACAGGTTGGAAAAGGCCCGGTCATGGTCGGTAATCTTATCGGCCCTAGATTCTATCCCGCCGTTATCAATGCTTTGACTCCGAAATGACCCACCACTGCAGACGTAGCAAGCGGCTGTGCATCTAACGACGTTACGATTAATGATGTCGGTTTCGTAGAGTGAGGCCTTGCGGACACAGGCGAACTAATTTTCACAATCAACGACAGCAACTACACCACTACTGCCCAACGAGACGGCATGATCTTACTCACTGCCAGCACGACGAACAACTCCGCCAATGCTACCGCAAATTGTGCGCCAACCACCTATGAGGATGGCTGCAACGCTAAAAGAGCCGTGGAGCCGGGAAGCGCAGCACAAGAATGCAGACATTCGAGTATGCTGATCTGTACAGCGCCAAACACCGTCGATGTTCAGGTCACTGACGGGAAGGCTGGCATCATCGCGTTTTTGGTATGTATTCGCTTCTCCAAAACCCCTCCTAGTCACTTTCACTACCAACAGCTAACCATTGCAAATTACAGGATGTGGGAATATCGTTCAAAACCCCTGGAGCGGCCTTCATTTGCGACACAGTAATCATGGCCGTAGATGCAGCTGTTGCGCTTATTCCCGAAGCCGATCCTGTCTTGGTAGAGGAGTTGGGAGAAGCAGCGGCGGTTTGCGGCGAGATTGAGGAGAACGTCAAAGAGGCTCCTGGGCTAGATCCACCAAATTGATGGAGACTTTTCTTTGACCTTGGAGACAGAGTTAGACAGGTGACTGAAAGATTGACCTGGGGAATCGTCGAATCTATGTAGCCATGGTAATGCAACGCTATAATTGCAGTTGAAGGCTCTAAACGAATCAAGGCCGTCGCGAGATTGAACGATGGCTACCTGGTCAAAGTCTTGAGCTCAGACCTCCGAAGGACTAGAAACCTCAAGACCCCAGGCGACGTTGTCAGTGGAAAGTTAAATACGACTATATTCGGAAACTCCAGTAAGGCTCTCTTAATCTACGGGGACCGAGCAAGAATTGAATTTCGTGTGGCGCATTTGCGTCGATGCACTATGCGACCGCTTTGAACATACTGATTTCATTTCTTGGGCATTGGACGCCCATGATGATGCTGCAATGGCGAGGAATGAAAATTGGCTTGTCTTTGCGGACATCGTTCTCCGTAATGCTCCACTTCTTCTGGGGAGCCACTGCTTCGGCTAGTCCTTTTTGCAACGGATAAACGATCTCTTGTAATGCGTTCAATCATGTTACTAGAGTACTCCTCTGCAAAACATCTTTCGATAACGAGCAGAGCACTGCTGGAGCTGAAATAATGAGCGTCCATATGTTCAGCATTTAGACTGTCGAAATCAATTATAAAAGGGATTTCTACCTTCGGGAATGTTGTCGATGAGACGTGTAACAAGAAAGTTGATTCAGCAAGGCTTTTCGCTTGATGTCATACATGATCCTCTCAAACTTTCTGAGTATTATTCATATCAACTTTATTTTATCGGATGTAATGTACTGAGGAAAACCAGCAGCGCCTCCACTTAAGAATGTATTATCATTTAGATTGAACAATTAATGTCTCAACTAGAGTTTGTCGGACTTTTGAATGACTGTGTAAATCTCCAAAGTATGAATCCCAAACAGACGTTGGCAAATTACATCAGTTTCCCATCAATACCAAAACTGGATGTTAGTACTTACCCGCCACGATATACACGCTCAAGTCACCTTTCAAACAAATTAGGTCACCATCAAACAAGATGATTATCGACTCTTTCCGCCTCCAATACCATTAGAAACCGATGAGCGGGAGGCATAACCAGACTGAGGCTTGCAAGTACTATCAAAAGGATTTCTACGCGGGACACGACAGGTTGCACAGTAGCACCAGGATTGGTGCTTCTAGCCAAGGATTTTGCCCGCTGGCTGCACAGAGTGGTGGGTAGACTTAGTCACAGGACTAGAATTCATGGAACCTCGTGAATGATTCTCCGCGGTCTGGTGTTCTTTCGATGGAAGATTGTCGACCTTCAGAGTTGGAGCAGGGATTGAATTAAGGGTTTCTCCTGCTCTTGGCTGTTCCTGGCTTGTTTCGTTTCCTGCAAAAGCTTTCAAATGCAACGATTCGATATTTGTTAGATCAATCGTGCAATCTTCGAGTCCGGAAGCGATACTTCTCTGACGATGGGGAGCTCCAAGTTGAGCGACCTCGTCGTCTGTAGTGTCATCGGACTCTGGACGGTCATCTTGAGATGTTGCTTCGTCTTGTGAAGGGGAGCATGACCGAGACTTGGTACTCTGTTCAAGTGTAACGTTAGGAAGGGTGTGCACCGCATTCACTCTGTATGGAACCTCCTTCCTTGCTCTTAATGGGTGATGCGCTTGACCAAAGGCGACGCATCCCTTCATTGGGAGCTCTTTTGGAGGACCCACCATCCTGAAGGTTGTCGCAGAATCATAAAATAATTGTTGGAGGCGGCTGCAGGAACATTCCGGCAGGCAATTCAGTTGGCACATCCCAAACAAGGATGGTGTGCAATGCCACTGCAAACGGGTGGACGTCAAGTGCTGTCGAGATTTTCGTGACCCAGCTTCCTCGTATAGGATTTCGAGAAGTGACCCCTTAACCGCGAGGTAGTCCTTGCCTTTAGGTAGACTGCATAGCGTGTCAGATTTAATAACCCATTTGAGAAAACTTGAATGATGAGCCAGCGCTTGGATATTTGACCTGGAATAATTGGTCCCGATATTACAGAAAGGGCAGGATCGGGAGGACCTCGTCCGCGTGTCTCCCCATGTGCAATTTTCCCAAGTCGATTCACAATGTATAAGGGCTGATCAATGCCGGGGGATATTTCAAACGCAAATGGCCCCAAGCCACACGCGAGGAGTAAATTTCAAGACAGCAGAGGGATTTTCTGCCGGAGATACAAATTCTGACAATGAATACGGATATGAAACATAGTAGGTTCAAAGATGCATACCTTCGCCACTGCCCACATAACAGGTGTTCTTGAAACACGGGTTTGATGATGTCTCCGAATCCAGTGCCAAATAGTACAACCGAATCGATATCCTTGACAAGATTAAGCCAACCGCCATGGGTCTTTGCGATAACCTGATGCTAATGCCGAAGGTTCCTTTCTTCCACAAGAGCCATGAACTCCTATCCATAGAGAGAGCTTTGTGTTCCATCACGCAAATCAAACCCAGGAGTAGATTTCGCTAGTTCGTCTTTCTCCATCAAGCGTTCCAAGAATGCCCAAGCATTCACAATTGCGTCTTGGAGGCAATAATTGGGCTTTCCCGGCGACCTCTCCTCGAGGACAGTTTGCGACGCATTCTGCGCTAGCTTCTCTTTCAGCGACTGCCCTTTTGTGCGAGAGGTTACCGAGGATAGGTCTACATTGTTTCCATTTAATCGATATGGCGTGCGATGATGTCGAGTGCGGAGGATGTGCATGATAACGTCGAGTGCTGGAACGAGCCAGGACCTTCGATCATCATAATCGTGAAGAGCAACGGTTGTCTTCTCCGCCCATTGGAGTGTCGTTCGAAAGGATCCAGGATGAGACAAGGTCACTCGCCCGTCTTTGGCACCTACAGAAAAATTCAGTTGACCTGTGACTAGATATGAGAATCCTAGAGCTCCCCCAGACAGCTTTGCAGATCGGCTGGCCTGAGGAGCAGGGGACCAGTCAAGGTCTGCATAGGTTGCACGATCGGTACCAAGGCTCATTTCGCTCACCGGCCACCACCCAAGAATGGCGCGCGAACTTTGGATTGAAGCATGGTTCACTTCGTGCAGCAGAGCTCGCTTGGGGCACTGCTTGACCGCCTCATATTTTATCCTGGTATCAAGCGGAGCGCGGATTAGATGCCACTGGATAATGTCTTCGGTTCTCTTCGTTGGAATGAACGCAGCTGAGAACCCTTTAATCACCACACCGCCCTCAAATTCCATAGCATATCGAGCACCACCGAGGGCTACCATTATCTCCATTGGAATCTCAAGGCCTAATTCATCGTTGGCTCTCTCCGGTATGGGGAATCCGTTTGCTATGATAGGATTACTAAAGAGCGGGTACCAGCAACTCTGATACTTCTCCGGCAGCACCACGTTTATAAATTTGAATTCAAACAAAGCTTCCATATTTTTACGCGCGAGTAGTCTCATACTAACATCGGAGATCTCGATATGTTCAGTCACAGATGCCTGAAACGCGGCCCCCATCCAAGCCAATTGTTGGGCCAGATCGATGATGGCCTGTTTCGAGACACGATCAAAATCTACAAAGCAAGACTCGTCCCGAATATTCATTGTAATCATTGCCCCCGGGCGATGCTCCACTAGAAATTGGCCAAATTCATTAGCGCCATCGCAATATCGGATAAAGAGATGTGCTGCTGTGACTTACTTTGAGCAGTTTGATCAGGATCTTCAAATGCTTCGCAGATTAAATTCAAATTCTCCACACCCGAAGCAGGCCAGGTTTGACGCATGTATTCCGCGCAGGTGGTAGCCTGGGTGCGTATCGCAGAGCCACTTAACGTGATAACGGATCCCAGGTCTACGTGGCCATGTCCACTGCCTGCACGTCGCTTTGGAGTCAGCAATTCGTTCAGAGATCTTAAAGATCCCGCAATTCCAAGGCATAGGGTATATGTCGAAAGCGAACACTCCTCATACATGGTCCATGTCTCACAACCGGCCGGGGCGGAGGAAATTTAAGGGAAAGCGTACCTTTATACTGCTGCTGCATAAACGTACGCAGATCCCAATAGACCAGGATACCGGCAAAATGAGTAGGTAGCGATGGTTTCAATTCGCTTGATACTAGATCTCCGATCTTTGACGTCGAATCCTCGGAAAAATTCAAACTCGCACGTCGAGCAGCTTTTGGTTCTTCGGCGAGACATTCGCCAACATTCTGTTCCAAACCGCGATTTACCACCTTTTTGCCAGTAGATGTTGGGATTGCAGAGCGGCTGTTAGGTTCTTCTAGCACATGTCAGTGGATTACAGAGAATATTAGAGCCTAAATCGTTAATGAAAACACAGGTGGACAAGAGACATAGTCTTAGGAGCCAGAGGAAATTGAAGCGTACTAGGAGAGCGAATTTGAGGCTCCTTGCTCCTTTAAAGCTGCTCCGAATCATGTCTATTCCTCCGGAGGTAAGAGCTCGTGCTAGCTAGAAGTTCGTCCCATAGCGTTGATCTATCATTGTCCTTTTTATGAGTCTCCGATGGCAAGAGGCGTTCAGCAGTGCGTTCGCGGTAGCGCTGAAACGCATCATGGTTGGAAGATTGATCACTAGACGCATAGCTCGGTACGCATTTAGTATTCGTCAAGTACTGAGTTTGTTGAGCAAATTGCGGAGGCGGGTATGTGGCTAGCGTGCCTGGCGCAAAGGATGGAGTATCATTCCACTAAGATAAAGAAGATACGGGTGTAAAGATACAATCTTGCCGGAATAGTTGGCAATTCGTGAATCGTCCATCATCCGAAGCCTCGAAGCCCGCACAACGAATCTAGAGCAGCTCAGGCCTATCCCCTACTTACTGATGGCTTATTACGTACCTTGCGTCGTCTACAATAGCGGCACGCTATGGCGGTACGTTGTCGAGGTGCTGGTTGTAGTGGCTGAGGTGTTGGATAGCTGCGTGATGTCTGGCTTAAAGGCGAAGCCCGTGCGCCCGATTGATGGTCAGTACCCCTTGCTGACGATGCCGTAGCATCAGGTGCCGACGCAGAGTCCCTGCCATTTAACGGTAGAAGCGGAGCTGGACCGAGATGTTCTATTGTCAAAAGTATGTGAATGGTGAAGCTAGCATAGAGTCTGGACAGTTCATTCCGTTCTCCGCCTACCTTGTGCTCTTGAACGGAGCAGACAGTACGTTAGTAGCAGGGACAGGAGTGACACAAGCTTTTATATCACTGGCTGCCTATGGGCTTAACGCAATGGATACAATGAGAGATGAGAGATGAGAGAAAGATTGATAGCATGATGCATGCCATCAAGAGAACTTTGCTTATTTTCAGTCCCCGTAGCCTTGCCTGAGTACATGCATGGTGGCGTTAGGCTAGCGTAGTCAGCATGTATTGGTCAGAACAGGCCATTCTGCCTCAGAGACTTTGCTTCTGCAGAATCTCAATAATCAGATCGATGCCCATCGTGCCCAGATAAGCTTGCGAATAGAACATGCCTTTGCAAAACCATATGAAATAGCGCCTTTAAAGAAAGCTATGCCTCATTTGGTTTAGGACATAGAACTATTCTAGAGCTAACACGGGCCGCCGTCGCTGCTAGTCGATCCTGGCGCCAATTAGTCAGCCACATTTAGAGCACCAATCTTGGATTGATATTAGGACATATTGTGCACTCTTCTGTCAAAAAACAACGGACATGGCAGACATAAGTCTACGACAATCGCCCAGAAGAAGGTACAGGCGGTACTCAAATGATTCAGAAGACCAGAGACCCAGAAATCACCACAGAGCGATAGAGCGCAGCTCAGAGCGGTACCCATCACACAGTGACCGCGGCGTGAGAGAAAGGTCGCAGTCAGATGCTTACAACAAGCGTCGCTCGAGGAGTCCACGAATGGATAGATTCAGGTCCAGGTCCAGATCTAGAAGAAGAGGAAGCAGACGAGAAAGGTCCCCGGAGAGCGCATCGCCAGGCCGTGGTCACAGAGACTACGGAGAAGACAGTCGACATTCGAGGAGAGATCGCAGCACGTCTCGCTCCCGATCACCCAAACGATGGCGCCACAACAACAGCGACGACCGCGACCGTTCCCCCCATCACCATCGCCCACGCGCACTCCCATCCCCACCCCCACCCACCAAACGCTCCGCCGCCCCTCTCCCCTCCCAAAAAGCCGCCTTCCAAAACGAACCCACCACCTCAACCACCATAACCAACCCATCCCCAGAGACAGAGAAGCAAAAACCCAACTACGCCCCCACCGGCAAACTAGCCGCCGAAACCAACACCGTCGCCAACACCTCCATAATACTAAAATACAACGAACCGCCCGAATCCCGGCTCCCCCCCCACCCCTACAACCTCTACATCTTCAAAGGCCCCAGCATCCTCGAGACGCTCCCCCTCTCCACCCGCACATGCTGGCTCTTCGGGCGCGAGCGCGCAGTCGTCGATTGTCCCACCGAGCATCCGAGTTGTAGTAAACAACATGCCGTGCTGCAATTTCGGTATGTGGAGAAGAGGGATGAGTGGGGGGAGAGGAGGGGTGGGGTGAGGTTGTATGTGATTGATTTGGAGAGCGCGAATGGGACGAGGGTTAATGGGGAGGTGGTGCCGGAGAGGCGGTATGTGGAGGTTAGGAGTGGGGATGTGGTCACGTTTGGGGAGTCGACGAGGGAGTATGTTGTGATGGTGCCGCCGAAGGAGGAGAAGAAATCGTGAGACGAGGAGCCTCTTATTACGGTTTTTGAAGATGGTTTTCTGGTAGGCTACGGATTCTCGATATCCCTGTGCAATATTCAAAATGTACCATGCCAGGCCTTGGATTCATCCAACCGCCTATGCATCATGCCTTTTTCTTCCGCCCTGGACGCCAACGCTATGCGCCAAATCATCTATGATACAACTGCCATGATGGCCGAGGACGTCACCGAGCGCCTATGATCAATAAAGGCCCGATGTGCATGGGTATACTGAAACCGAAGAGACTCGCAAACCACAGGATCGCGTATACGAAAGTGGGCGAGAGAAGCAGCTCGGTATGGTGGAGGAAAGGCAGTGCTGGGAGAACAAGAGTCAGTCACCATCGCGCACTCTGGTGGGGTGGAGGGAAGTCGACTTACCGTTGTAGCCTAAAAATGAGATGATAGTGTAGTATCCTAATGCGACCAAGTATAACGTATTGCCGAAGAACCGTGAGACCCTATGTAGTTCGTGCATCAGCGTTGCTACTTGACCAGCATAAGGATCAAGTCCTTGCCAATTGTCCCTCGCAATGACCGGCCACAGCACGAATTGCATAACATACAACCACACCCACACCGGAAAAAAAGCCCGAATAGCGACCTACACCCCACCATCCAATTAGCCCTACACCCTCACACCCATCCGAAAACCCCCCA
>JAABUP010003672.1_pt1 | contig 26796 bp, 15 predicted proteins | sample 5559201 | NCBI WGS metagenome assembly JAABUP01 (sample SAMN10711887, study PRJNA513373) | rock metagenome | isolation source: Antarctica rocks | place: Antarctica | reverse complement strand
GCTCTGGATCGCACAGGCTTTCTCAACCTCCCCGCAGGCCCAGAACATGGCAACAATCCCACGCGCGCTCCTCGACAGCCTCACCGAAGCCGCATGCTACCCAGCCTGAAAAGGCCAAAGTCGAGCTCAGGGCTGGCTGTCCGGGACCAGGATGACCCGGTCTCGCGTGGAGCCCAGGACAGCCTCGTAGGCGGCGCGCACGTCGGCGAGCCGGAAGGACGACGCGGCGGCGATCGGATACGGCCGCAACGACCCGTCGGCGAACCCCGGCGCCAGTTCCCGCAACACCGCGCCGGACGCGACCGACGATAGCGATAGCGTGTCGATGCCGATATAGGTGTGCTGCCCGCGGTAGAACTCGAAGATGTTGAACTCGACGACCCTGTGCACCGCCGCGATGAAGACCTGCCGCCCCTCGATGGCGAGCGACTTGTGCGCGGCCTGGAAATACGGGTCGCCCACCGTGTTGAACACGATATCCGCTCCGTGGCCGTCCGTGAGGCGGCGGACGGCCGCAGCGATGTCTTCGGCGGACCCGTCCACCACGTCCACAGGCCCGCTCGCATGGCCGGCATAAGGTTCTGGCCGGCGCACGGTGCCGATCACGCGCGCACCGGCCCGGGCCGCGATCTGCGCCGCCGCCTGCCCGACCTTGCCGTTCAGCCCCATGACCAGCACCACGTCGCCGGGTTTGGGCAGGCCCGCCCGGCGCAGGCCCGTCATGGCGGTCACGAACGGCACGCCCACGCCCGCCGCCTCCTCGAACGTCATCCCAGCCGGGATTGGGGTGCAGGCCGCGTGCTCCACCACCAGGTGGCTCGCGTGCGTCCCATCGCGGCGGATGCCGAGATCGCCTGAGGAGCCGAACACGCGCTGGCCGACCGCGTCCGCCGGGCCGTCCACCACCATACCGGCGAAGTCGCGCCCAGGCGTGCGGGGAAACACGGCATACGGCATCAGGCCCAACGTGGCCTTGACGTCGGACGGGTTCACCCCGGCGGCATGCACCTTCACGAGCACCTCGCCGGGCGCGAGGGCCGGCAGCGGCACGTCCGCAAGGTCCAGCGGCAGTTCGGCGAGGTTCGCCGCCTTGGCCGCCACTCGCACTGCACGGGCGTTCATGCCGCGTGCGCCCCGCCCCCCGCCGGCAGGCCGAGCAACGCCCGTGCCTCAGCCGGGCTGGCGACCTGTCCGCCGAGCGCCTCGACAATTCCCCGCGCCTTCGCGACCATGGCCGCGTTGGACGGCGCCAGCACGCCTTTCTCCAAGTACACCGAGTCCTCCAACCCCACCCGCACGTGTCCGCCGGCCAGGAACGATTGCGCCGCCATCGTGAATGCGGCCTTGCCGATGCCGATCGCGGTGAACAGCGACCCCGGCGGCAGCAGGCCACGGGCGTACAGCACCGTTTCGGGCGACGGCTGGAAGCCGTAGCGGACGCCCATCACGAACGAGCACAGGGGCGCCGGCCCGATCGATCCGTCCGCGACCAGGTCGTGCATCAACGCGATGTCGCCCGAATCGAACAGCTCGATCTCCGGCTTCACGCCCGCCTCGCGGATCACCCGCGCCATCCGCCGCACGTTGCCCGGCGTGTTGATCACCACCTGGTCGCCCGAGTTCATCGTGTTGAGGTCGAGCGTGCAGATGTCCGGCCGGAGCGCGGCGATGTGGGCGACGCGCTTCTCCGGGTGCATCAGCGTCGTGCCGGGTCCGGCCACAGCCGGGTCGTCGTCGGACGGCACGTAGCGTCCGCCTGGGCCGGTGGTGATGTTGAGGATCAGGTCCGTGTTGCGGCGGCGGATGCGCTCGACCACGTCCTGGTACAGCCCAAGCTCCATCGACGGCTTGCCCGTGCTGGGTTCGCGGACGTGGATGTGCGCCACCGCCGCCCCAGCCTCCCCAGCGCCGAGGCAGGCATCGGCGATCTCCTCCGGCGTGATCGGCAGGTGCGGCGTTTGCGCAGGCGTGGTGAGGTTGCCGGTGACGGCGCAGGTGATGACGACGCGGTCCGGGGGTGCGCGCATCACAGCGACCGCCCGCCGTCGACGACGATCGTCTGGCCGGTCGAGAACGTCAGGTGCGTGGCGCAAGCGAGCACCGCCTGCGCCACATCCTGCGCTGTCGCCACGCGCTTCAAGGGCGTGGTGGAGGCGGTCTTCTGGTTGAAGTCCTCCCCCCGGCCGGGCACGAAACCGGTCGAAACCACGCCGGGCGACACGGCCAGCACCCGCACGGTCGGCGCCAGTGCCCGAGCGAGCGACTTGGTCATCACGTCGATCCCCGCCTTCACCGCGCAGTAGGCGATGGACGAGCCTTGGCCGTTCAGCGCCGCGATGGAGGAGATGGACACGATCAGCCCGTCGCCGCTCGCCTTCAACATGGGCGCGAAGGCGCGGATGACGGCGAACTGCCCGCGCCAGTTGACGGCGAACATGCGGTCGATCAGCGCGTCGTCCAGCGCATCGAGGTCCGCGTGCGGCACGGGCTTGGTGAACCCGGCGGTGTTGACCAGCACGTCCAGCCGGTCGTGCCGGGCTGCGACCGCGCCGCGCAGCGCGTCCACGCTGGCGCTGTCGTCGATCTGGAGCGGCAGGGCCAGGTGCCCGGCGCCAGGCAGGCCGCTCAGCACCGCCGCGCCCTCCGCATCCTTGCCCGGCCGGTGGGTGATGATGACCGCCGCGCCCGCCTCCGCGAACAGGAGCGCGCTCGCCGCCCCGATCCCGCCGGAGCCGCCCGCGATCAACGCCACTTTGTCCTTGAGCTGCATCACTTGATCGGCGGCGTCGGCAGCTCGGACACGCCCGGCTCCATGACGAACTCGTAGTCGAACGTGTACCAAGGCGCTGCCACGTCCGGCGCAGGCGGCGTGCCCTTCTCGTGGCGCACATAGTCGCCGATCAGCGGCTGCGTGACGCCGAACACGACGTCGCTGTCGATGTTGGGGTCGTCGTCCACGAACACCTGCGTCACGAGCGTCTTGAACCCCGGCGCGTGCGCCAGGACATGCAGGTGCGCGGGCCGGAACGGGTGGCGGTTCTGCGCCCGCAGCAGATCGCCGACCGGTCCGTCCGTGGGCACCGGGTAGCCGGACGGCTTGGTCGAGCGGAACGAGAACTGGCCGTCCGCGTCCGTGTGGAACACGCCGCGCAGGTTCATCGGCGCCTGCTCCGGGTCCTGGTTCTCGTAGAAGCCGCGCGGGGAGGAGTGCCAGATATGCACCGTGACACCTGGCAGCGGCTCGCCCTTGGGGTTCACGATCCGGCACTGCGCGAACAGCGCCGGCCCGTCGGTGGGCGAGCGGACGATGGACTGGCCGTTCTCCATCTCCGGCGCCCCCATGCGCCAGAACGGGCCGAGCAGCGCCGACGCGCTTTCGGTCGCACCGTTGTTGCCGTTGTTGAGCAGGCACACGAGCGTGGACACGCCGATTGCGTCCGAGAACAGGATGCCCTCGTTGTGCAGGTCGTGCGTGGCCTGGCCGATGCGGTTGAGGAAGCCGATGCCGGCGTCCCATTCCTTCTCCGTCAGCCGCACCTCGCGCACGAAAGCGTGCATGTGGCGGACGAACGCGCTCGTGACCTCGCGCAGCCGCGGGTCATGGCCCTGCGCCATCGCCTGGAGAACGGCGGTGGTGACCGAGTCCGGGCCGTCGATGATCATCGGCTTGCCTCCTTGGCGTTCTTGCGGCCCGGTCCTGGCGCCGGTTGCGTGTTCCTATGAATCTGCCACGCTCCCGTCTTGTCAACGTCCGCTGTTGCCCGCCCACCCTGGAGCTGCCCATGAACACCACCCGGTTTGCCTCTGCACTGCCCTACCCGGCGCCTTCCGACCACCACGGCATGACCTGCCTGCGGCTGCAGGGGCACAACGCCGGGCCGTCCCAGGCACTGTGGATGGGCGTGTCGCAGGTCGAACCCGGCGGGTCCATCGAACGGGGGGCATCGGCGCTGGAAAAGCACTACGTCGTGCTTTCAGGCGAAGTAACGATCGTGACCGACGACGGGGAAGCCGTGCTGGGCCCTTGGGACTCGGTGCGCCTGGCGCCCGGCGAGGCCCGAGCGCTCGAGAACCGCTCCAGCGCGCCGGCCGCGGTGCTGCTCGCGATGCCGTTGCCGCCGGCCTGAAGTCCTGGACGCCGCGCCACCGATCCGGCAACGTGGGCGAAAATCAGGGAGGACACGGTGCCCGTGAGGCAAGCGTGCGGTTGCCTGGGCCGTCGCGACTTCCTTGCCGCCGGCGGGCTTGGCCTGGCAATCCTCGGCCGCCGCGTCCAGGCCCAGGCCGAACGGCCGTTCCGGATCGATGTGCATCGCCACCTGTATGCGCCGGAGTATAGTGCCGGCGTGGAACGGCACATGGCCGTGCCGCCGATCATGCGCGCCTGGACGCCGGAACGATGGTGTTCAACACCTTTGCCGGGCGCTATCCTGACATCAAGGTCATCTTTAGCCACGCCGGCGGCACCATGCCGTTCCTGACCGAACGGTTCGAGGTGCGGTCAAAGCTCGGCGGCTACCCGAGAACGCTCCCGGACGGCCTCCACCCGGCGCCGCGCCATTTCCCCTACGACACCGCGCAGGTGTCCAACCCCGAAGCGCTCGGCACGCTGATGAAGCTGGTCCCGCCGTCCCAGATCGTGTTCGGCACTGACTACCCGTATCGGACCTGCGAGGAGCACGTGCGCAACCTGGCCGCGATGGAGCTTAGGCCCGAGGACCTGGCCGCCATCGAGTCCGGCGACGCTCGCCGCTTGATGTCCGGGCTGGCATGATGCGGGGCGCAGCCATGAGGACGGCGAGCTGGGCCATGATGGCGCTGGTCCTGACGTTCGGCGCGGCCCACGCGCAGGCGCCGGAGCGGACGATCGAGGAGATCAAGGCCGAAGCCCAGGCCCGGGCCGAACGCGGCAACTACCCGCTGATCGGCCTCGACCCGGCGGACGTGCGGGACGCATTGGCCGCGATCCACACCCGCGACCCGGACGAGTGGGCGGCGGGGTGGAGCCGGGTGGCCGACCGCACCATGGCCGACGCCGCCGCCCATCCGGACCGTGCGGATGCCGACTGACTGCGCGCCTGGCGGCTCTACTACTTCGCCCAGTGGCCGGTCCCGTCCTCGCCGGGCAAGCAGGCCGCCTATGCCAAGGCGCTCGATGCCTATGCCCAGCACGCCGCGACGCTCGACCCGAAGCTGGACGTGGTCCGCATTCCGTTTGAAGGGGGCGAGATCATCGGCTACCTGCGCCTGCCGCACCCGGCGGGCCATCCCGTGCCGCTGGTGCTCGCCATCAGCGGACTGGACAGCCGCAAGGAAACGGTGGCCGAAACCTACAACGCGCTGCTGCCGTACGGCGTCGGCTATTTCGCCGTGGACAGCCCGGGCACCGGCCAGGCGCCCATAAAGGTCAGCCCCACAGCGGACCGGATGTTCTCGGCCGTGCTCGACTACCTGCAAACCCGGCCGGAAATCGACCACGCGCGCATCCTGGCCCACGGCGTCAGCTTCGGCGGCTACTGGGCGACCAAGATCGCGATCACGGAGCACGGGCGAAGAGGCGTCGTGGCCCAGTCCCCACCCGTGGACGGTGCGTTGCAAGCCGCCTACTTGCGCACCAACCTGCTCGGCAACCGCGAGTACCTGTTCGACGTCGTGCCAGCGTTCCTCAACGTGGTGGAGGGCGCGGACACGGTTGATGCCCTCGCTGCCGTGTTTCCCAAACTGTCGCTCGTGGCGCAGGGCCTGATCGGCAAGCCGACCGGGCCGATGCTGATCGTTGGCGGGGCGAAGGACACCCAGGTGCCGATCAGCGACCTCGACCTGCTGCTGCATGCCGGCGACGTGCCGAAGGATGCCTGGATCAACCCGCAAGGCGGCCACCTTGGGCGCGAAACGAGGGGCTGGACGGACCCGGTCATTTTCCGCCGGGTGATCCTGCCGTGGGAGCTGCGGCAGCTTGGGATGGCAGCGGAACCCGGTTGACGCACCTGCTTCGTTGTGACGTCGGCTGTCGCCAGCCGTGTCCGGCGACGACGGGGGCGTGCGGCCCTCCATGGAACGTGGCGTGCTCGTCGGCGGGACTGCGGGATGCTGCGCGGCCTCAATACGGCCTGCAACGCCCGGCCGCAGCGCGTGCTGGATGGCAGGGCGTCCACCAAACCGCCGCCGAACGCCTCGAAGCCGAAGCTGATTTTTGGCAGCTCAATCGGTCGGAGCATCCTCGGCCCCGGCGTCCGCCGCATATGCGCTGCCAATGGCCCGGTTGAGGTAAGTGTTCGTCCAAAGGCCCGAGTGGCTGGATGCAAGGAAAGCGAGGTCCTGCACGGTCCGCGACTGTGCGAATCCGCCAGACGCTTGCCGCAACGCGAGCAGGTTGAGCAGGCCCGGCACGTTAACTGTCATGTCCTCGATCAGGCCATCCGCGCGCTCGATCTGAGCCGCGTAGAGCGCGACCGCGACCGTCGCTTCAATCCCCGGCGTCGCCGCGAGCAGCAAGGCGGTCGCCTCGTCCCGGTTGACCGGGGCGAGCGACCATTGCAGGGCCTTGTAGTAGCCGCGCAAGAACCGCACAACGGTTGGGCGGTTGGCGGCCATCCAGCGCTCGCTGCCCTCAATGACGCTGCCGAGGTAGGGACGGACAAGTTGATTGGCCGACGACAGCTCCGCAAACCCCGCGGCAGCCGCGCGCACGTCGAACCCAGCCGACAGAAGTGTGGCGTCGGTCTGGTTCTGCGCCAAAGCGGCAAAGCGCTGGGCGGTTCCGCCAAGCGTCGTTACGTCGTATTGCACGCCGCGTTCCAGCCCGTGCTGCCCAAGGATTGCGTAGAGCACGAAGGCAAAGCCCGAATCGGGTGCGTCGACGGAGATGCGGGCGCCCGCCAACGCCTCGACGCTGGCGATGCCGGGCCTCGCGAACAGGCCCAAGCCAGCTCCGAGATCCTGGCCGGCAATGATCTGGAAGTCAACCTGTTGGCCCAACGGGTTGTTTTCGTTCAGCCGATAGTTGGCGGTGTTGTCGGCCGAACAAAACGCGAGGTTATACTGGCCGTTGGCCAGAGACTGCGCTTGCGGGAGCGATCCAGCGACCTGCAGCAACTGCACTTGCAGTCCTTCTGCTGCCCAGAAACCTTTGGCATCCGCCACGATCGTTGGCAAATTCTTGGAGAAAAGTCCGACTCGCACGAGACTTGTGGCCGTTGCAGCTTTAATGACGGAGGGCGCTGCCAATCCTGCCGCTCCGGCCGTGGCAAGGCCGATTGCCAGCCGGCGCGGGATACTGATTGCACGATCTTCCAAAGTGGTCCCCTTATTCTTCTATGCCGTCGCGGATATAGTGCAATGCGAGGGACAGGTCGGTCCACTGGCAGCCGCTAGTCTCTCGGAGGCGTCAGCCGAGCCGGCGATGAGAGGCTTCGGCAGTTGCTGGTCGTGGGCGCCCTGTCAGCTTCGCTGACATCGCTCCGTGGGATCGCTATGCGATGGCGGTGATCCGCCATGCCAAGCCAGGAAGCAAGACGGCCAGCCCCTGGCTGCTGCAAGTGCTGGCGCCGGCCGCAAGGTGGCGGCAGTCGCTCTGGCCAACAAGATGGCCCGCACCGTGTGGGCGTAGCTGGCCAAGGTTCCGGCGGCGCAGCCTGGAAAGCCAGCGGAGGGCATGATGGCGAACGGCACGGCCTACCGGCGCACGCCGCAAGCCGCCTGACCGTTCATCGTCGCCGAGGAGCAAAAGGGCAAACGGTGGAGACGGCAAACGGTCGAACCGGCGAACAAGACACTCCGCGTGCTGCAAGGGCATCTCGATGCCGCCCCCGTGTTTGGGGCTTGTTCGGCGAAACCCATCTGGGCCAGCGGTCATGCAGCCGCGTCGAAGGCCGGACACATGACCGCACTCGCTCCGTGAGCCAGATCAAACAAAACCCTTGGCGCTCCAGGGGCCGTTCTCTAATCGTGCCTTCTTTGTCAACTGCTTCTTGCTTGCTGCTGTTGCTGTCGCCGTACGGGGGTCACGGTTCTCTCCGCGGTCGGCATGGAGGCGCACGGCACGGGGCTGCAATATGCCTACGACCGGGTCAAGCAGGCCCTCTACATGGAAACCGACCGCGGCCAGGCGCTCCGGGAGGCGATCCTGGCCTGCCGCAAGGGCGGGGTGCTCTCGGTGATGGGCGTCCACGGCGTGATGGACACGTTCCCGTTGGGGCTGCTCGTGAACAAGGGCATCAACCCTGCGCACCGGCCAGCAGCACGGCCAGGCGTACCTGCCGCGCCTGCTGCGGCACGCGCAGAAGGGCGAGCTGGACCCGTCATACCTGGCGACGCACCGTTTCGCGCTGGAGGACGCGCCGCGCGGCTACGACATGTTCAAGCACAAGACGGACGGGGGCGTGCGCGCAGTATTCGTGCCTTGACCCGCACCGGACGGGAACACTGGCGCACCGGCCCCCGTCCGAGGCCCGTCAGCACCGCCAAAACATGTGCTGTTGCCCAAGGTTGTCCAGAGTGTCACATCCGGCAACGGCGTCGAAGTGGCCGACGCACCAGCACAGAACACCGCCTGACCACGGCGTTGCCCAAATCACAGCATAGCTCCCCCGGAACCCGGCAAAAGCCATTTAGAGAGGCTCATTAGCCAGTGCTCACGACATGATGATTGCAGCCCAATCATTTGAAAATGCGGAATTAGACGAAGGGTGTTCTGCCTTCCAGTGCCGCTCAAGGAATCTATCAACCAGCGGCAGCATTTTAAAGGAGTTTTTTCAATGGCCTCAAGCGCCGCATCAATACCCGTGCCGTCGTTGGCGCAACCGACGATCGATGCAATTCAGCAGCAGATCACAGCATTGCTGCCAAGCAGTCTCGCCACGGCCATCACCTCACAGTTCGCCGGCGCCCCGGTGCTGCCTTCGACGATTGGCGCGCTGCCCGCAATAGCGTTCAGCTTCCCCGGTTCCGGGTCGGATGCAAGTGCGTCCGTAGGAGCGTTCCTGGCCCAACCGACCATCAACGCAATCCAGCAGCAGATCGCGGCCTTCCTGCCTAGCAACCTCGCCTCGGCTATCACGTCGCAGTTCGCCGGTGCCTCCCCCGCCACGGGCCAGGCGGTTCTGCCGACGCCCGCCGTCGGCGCGTCGTTGGCCACGCTGTTCAGCGACCAGGCCAGCGCGTTTTTGTCGCTTCTTCCAACAACGTAGGCGCCGGGCACACCGCCCTAGCCAGCCGTGTCCACCCCCGCGCTGGCCCAAGCCAGCGCGGGGCGTGGTTTTTCTTGGTAGTTGTTCAACCGTTCTGCGCGAGAATTTACGGCGGCCATCTCATGCGTTGCGACTGCATCCGGCCCCGTCTCAATGCCCGTTTCCAAAGCTTGGCTTGGGTGGTGTGACGAGCTGACCGAGGCTGTCCTGACAGCGTTCCAGAAGGCTTTTCCCTTCCCGGAGCTTGCAGTGTGGACGCTCGAGGATCGCGCTGGTCGGTGATTATGGGTCCGGTCAGGCTTTGAGCGATGACCAATACGGGGCAGAAGGCCCAGCGGCATAAAACTGCACGGTGGCGATGCTGCGTTCCCTGGTTCGGGTATTCCTCTTGTGATTAGCTGCCTTGCTTTGCCTCGCACGTGTGATGGAGTGGACCCAATGCGGCCGAACTAGCATCGTTGAACAGCTTTGCCTTTTCGCAGGCAGGCGCTCCGTTGCCGGCACCGCCTACGCCGGGCGTAGGCGCTCACCAAGCTACCCAGCAAACCCCAGGCGGGCAGACGGCCCCCTATCCAGGTTGAGCGAACACCGTTAACTCGCAACGGGGGTGTTGAGCAGTTACATTTTCGCTGACTACGGTTGAAAGTTAGCACACTGGACACATGTGCAAGTTATGGGCTTCCAGGCATACTAACTCTGTATGTTTTGAACAATTCAACTCCACTATCCCGCTGATTTCAGCATAGTTGCAATTACAAAATTATTTTGCACGCTTATTTGTTGAATGTATCAGCTGACCATCAATCCTGTCTTACTTTGTGCTGGAATATTTGAAAATGACTATCTGAATTTCTTATGGAGTTATGGCAGTTGTTGTCCGACGGTTGGTCAGGAATAGCTGTTTTCCTTAGTCTATGATATTTGCAAGGGCGTATAAGCTATGGAACACCGCAACAACATCGTTGGCCGTCCCAAAATAAGCAGCCGGGATGTGGAAATTGCGGTAGTCGCTCCGCCTGGGTCTCGTGGCATTGAAGTGGCCCTCGCTGCGGCGCGAGCTGGTGAAATCGCGCTAGTTGATTTAACGAGTGAGACCCAGTTCCATGCCTTTGAGGCTGGTTTCTCTCAGTTGCATCAGGTTTTGGGCGCTGGTTTCGGGATCCGGGTCGAAACGCTTCTGACAGACCGCCTGTCGGCTTTTCTCTCCAAGCGCGGAGTCGTCGTTGACCTCATCATTGTCCGCAGCGGTTGCGGTGATCTCGCGGACCCCGTCAGTGCGGTGGTGTCCCTGCGCGGGCATTGTCGAAGGTTGTATTGCGAAGTGGTCTCCCTTGACGAAGGGGAGCAGGCACAAAGGGCCGGTGTCGACGGCGTAGTCGCCAAAGGAAACGAAAGCGGCGGCCGAGTTGGAAGCAAAACGACCTTCGTGCTCTTGCAGTCCCTTTGTCCGCGATTGGGGATACCCGTTTGGGCGCAAGGAGGGATCAGCCCCCGTTCCATAGCGTCGTGCCGCGTTGCGGGCGCCTGTGGCGTGCTGCTTGATACGCCCTTGGCTCTGGCGGAAGAAACCACCATCGAGGAGCCGTTCCGCACGTTGATCGCGGCCATGGACGGGACGGAGACTCTCTGCCTCGGAGATGCGTTGGACGTGCGCTTCAGGGTGCACAGGCTTCGTGGCCGCGACAGCATCGCCGCGCTGCGCACGCTGGAAAACGCGGGCAACGACCGTGACGCCTTCATCGCCCAGCTTCAGCTAACGCTGCAAAGCGGCGATGGCGAGGCCCTCTACCCCATCGGACAAGAGGCGGCGCTTGCCGCGCGGCTGGCCAAGCGCCATCGGACCGTCGCCGGCATCCTGCGTGCCTATCGAAGCCAGCTCAGCGATGGGCTTCGGATTGCAGCCGGGGCCTCCCCGTTTGCGGAAGGGAGCGCCTTTGCCAAGGCGCATGGAACACGTTTTCCGATCGCCCAAGGCCCCATGACGCGGGTCAGCGACGTTCCCGCTTTCGCCAAAGCCGTCGCCGACCAAGGCGGATTGCCGTTCCTGGCCCTTGCCATGCTGCGCGGACCGGAAGCCGAGGCGATGCTGCGCGAGGCCGTGGCCCTGCTGGACGGCCAACCCTGGGGTGTTGGCCTCCTCGGCTTCGTGTCGCCCGAGCTGAGGGCCGAGCAACTCCGCGCAGTGATGGAAAACCGGCCCCCCTTTGCCCTCATCGCAGGAGGCCGGCCGGACCAGGCTGCGGAGCTGGAGGCGGCCGGCATCAAGACATATATCCACGCTCCTTCCGCGCGCCTGCTCGATATGTTCCTTCGCGCGGGAACCCGGCGCTTCGTCTTCGAAGGGCGCGAATGCGGGGGCCATGTCGGGCCGCTTTCAAGCGCCATGCTCTGGGACGCCGCACTCGATGTCCTGGTTGACTTCCAAGCAAAAGCCGAAAAGCCTGAAACGATAGACGTGCTGTTCGCTGGCGGCGTTCATGACGCCGTGTCGGCTGCGATGGTCGGCGCGCTCGCTGCCGGAAGGCCGGCGGCGAGCATCCGCATTGGCGTCTTGATGGGTACGGCCTACCTTTTCACCCATGACGCGGTGGAGACCGGCGCGGTGCTTTCACCCTATCAGGACGAAGCGATCTCCTGCTCCGACACAGTTATTCTGGACGCCGACGGGGGACACGCGATTCAGTGCGCGCAAACGCCCTACGCCGATGAGTTCAAAGCCCTGAAACAGGGCTTCCTTCAGTCCGGTCTCACCGCAAGGCAAACTCGCGAGCAGCTTGAGGAGGCCAATCTTGGACGCATGCGGCTCGCGTCCAAAGGACTGGCCCGCTCCGACGACGGCGCTGCGGGGTCGCGGTTGGTGGAAGTGTCGCCGGAGCAGCAGAGGCTGCAAGGCATGTACATGATCGGCCAGATCGCGGCACTTCGCTCAGAGCCTTGCACTCTGTCCGACCTGCACGAGGACGTCGCGCAGGGCTCGACGGGCGTGCTCCGCCGGGTTTTTGCGGAGATGGGCACGGAATCCCCGCGCCGCACACGGTCGGCCGCGGTCTCCGGAAGCCTTGAGCCGATCGCGATCATCGGCATGGCCTGCCGCTTCCCAAAGGCGCCAGGCGTTCCGCAGTTCTGGGAAAACACCTTGGACCGGCTTGACGCCATCCAGGAGGTTCCTGCCGACCGTTGGCAGTCGAGCCACTTCTATTCCGAGCAGGCCAATGCACCCGACCGCGTGATCTCGAAGTGGGGCGGCTTCATTGATCCGATGCACTTCGATCCCGTCGCGTACGGGATTCCGCCGGCAAGCGTCGGCTCCATCGAGCCGCTGCAACTCCTGTTCCTCGACGTGGTGCGCCGCGCCCTGGAGGACTCTGGCTACGACAAGCGGCCATTCGACCGAGAGCGGGCTGCCGTCGTCGTCGGCACCGGTGGCGCGCCGTGCGACCTTGCCGGCGCTTACGAGACCCGTGCGCTGATGGAGCACTACCTCAATCAGCTTGACGACATCGATCCCGCGGTTCGCGAAAGCGTGCTGAAGGCTTTGCACCGAACCCTGCCGCAACTCACCGAAGACAGCTTTTCAGGCATTCTGCCCAACGTGATGGCAGGGCGCGTCGCCAACCGTTTCGATCTTGGCGGCCCGAACATCGCCATTGACGCTGCTTGCGGCTCCTCGCTGGCCGCACTCGACGCAGCCGTGAAGGAGTTGCGCCAGGGTACGAGCGACCTGGCCGTGGTTGGCGGCGCGGACGGCCAGCAGAACATCTATGGCTACCTGCTGTTCAGCAAGACCCGGGCGCTGTCGCCACGCGGGAGATGCCGCCCCTTCGACGCCCAGGCCGACGGGATCGCCATCAGCGATGGCGTTGCTGCCATTATCCTCAAGCGCCTAGGCGACGCGCAGCGCGATGGCGACCGCATCTACTCCCTCGTCCGCAGCGTGGCGGGGTCCAGCGACGGCCGCGACAAAAGCCTGACCGCGCCATCCGTCAAAGGACAGCGCCGGGCGCTTGAGCGAGCCTATGCCGGACTGGAGTTCCAGCCTTCCGCGGTGGGACTGGTCGAAGCGCACGGCACTGGCACGATAGCGGGGGACCGTGCCGAGCTTGAGACCTTGCGGCAAGTCTTCCAAGAGGCCGAGGCGGCCCCGCAGAGCTGCGCCATCGGTTCCGTCAAGTCGATGATCGGCCACACCAAGAATGCCGCCGGCCTGGCGGGCCTGATCAAGACGACGCTCGCCCTTCACCATCGGACGCTGCCGCCCACACTGTTCGAGGAACCAAGCGCTGCGATACGCGACCGGTCGATCCCGTTCTACCTGACCGGGCGGGCACGCCCATGGCTGCACAGCGCCTCCTCGCCGCGTCGCGCCGGGGTGAGCGCGTTCGGTTTCGGGGGCACCAACTTCCATGCCGTCCTGGAGGAGTTCCCCGGCCATGGCGCTGCGGCGGCGTCACGGCCGGCCGAACTCATGGTCTTCCGGGCGGCGACCCGCGCGAAGCTGGCCGACCAGGTCGACGCGCTGCGGCAATCGCTTGACGGCACCCTGTCGCCGCGCTTGATCGACGTGGCGGCGACGCTGCTGCGCCGGGAGCGCGAAGCGAAGGGCGATTGCCGGCTTGCCCTTGTCGCCGGAAACCTGGAGGAGTTGCAGGCACAACTGAGTGCGGCTGCGGCAAAGCTGCGGGCAGACGCGCCGATGCCGCCCATTGGGCCCATTCTGTTCGGCGAAGGCAGCCCCAGCGCCGGCACCACAGCGTTCCTGTTCCCCGGCCAGGGGTCGCAGCATCTCAACATGCTTGAACAGCTCGCGCTTTATTGCCCCATCGTGCGCGAGCGTTTCGAAGCGGCCGACCGGATTCTTTCAGAGGTGCTGCCCTCGTCGCTGATGAAGGCGGTCTTTCCGCCGCCCGCTTACGATGCGAGCGAAGCCGCGGAACAGCGCAAGACCCTTGAGCAGACGTGGTTCGCGCAGCCTGCGCTGGGCGCCGCGGACCATGCCTTGTACACGCTGCTCGACCACTTGGGCGTCCACCCCGATTTCGTCGCCGGGCACAGCTACGGCGAGTACGTCGCGTTGTGCGTTGCCGGCACCTTGTCGTTCCACGATCTGATCCGGCTTTCCGAACTCCGGGGGCGTGTGGTGCAGGAAACGCAAGGCCGCGGCGCTGTGGCCATGCTGGCCGTCAACGAAAGCCGAGAGACCGTTCAAAGCCTTCTGGCAGACAGCCCAGGCGTCACCATTGCGACCATCAATGCGCCGAAGCAACTGACGGTTGGCGGAGAGTGCAAGGCTATCGAGGCCTTTGCGGAGCGCCTCGCGGCGATGTCGATCCGTTGCAGCAAGCTGCCGATGAGTGCGGGGTTCCACATCCCAGAGGCGCATGCGGCGGCTGTGCTGTTTGCCCGAGCCGCAACACTCGTGAAGTTCCGTTCGCCGAGCTTGCCTGTTTATAGCGGACTAACAGCGGAGCCTTACCCTGCCGACGCCAACGGCATCCGGCGCATCCTTATCGATCAACTGACGAAGCCGGTGCATTTCCTCGATCAGATCGAGGCGATGTACGCCGCCGGCGTCCGAACCTTTATTGAAGTCGGGCCAGGCCAAATCCTCAGTGGGCTTACCCGCCAAATCCTGGCAGGTCGGCCGGCACGTCTCCTGACCCCGGACCGGCCCGGCTCGACCAACCCCTTCGGCGACTTCCTCGGCATGGTTGGACAGCTTTTTGCAGCGGGCGCGCAGCCGCGGCTGGAGCGGCTCTTCGCCGGAGTGACCCTGCAAAGCGGCGGGTTCGAGGACTCTGGCAAACAGGCGGCGCATTCAGCGACCACCTGGCTCGTCGATAGCAGCCGTTCCCGTCGCCTCCACCCGGCGGTCGCTTCCGCTGGCCCGGTGCCGCAGACCCCGAAGAACGAGCGGCCCGCCGCCGTCGCCAAGCCTGTGGCGCAGGATCGCCGTCCCATCGCTACTATGCCGCCGGCACAGCCACTCCATCGGCCGGATGTTACCGCTCTTCCGGCGCACGCCTCGAAGCCACGGGATGCGGTGGCCGTTCCGCCGCCGCTGCGACGCCCGCCGTCGGCGCAGCCATCAAGCCTGCCTGGTGCCGCTGCCATGCCGGCGCGCACCTTGCAACCGACCGTCGCCGCCGTTCCGGTGCCGCCGCAACGTGCGCCTGTGGCACAGCCTGTGTCGCAGAACGACACGCCGCCTGCGGACATCGCGTCCTCGCTTCGGGTTCTGCTCGAAGAGTTCCGCGCTTCGCAAAGTGCGGCACAGCGCGAGCGGGAAATCTTGATGGAACGCTTCGTCGCCGAGTTGCTTCCGGGCGCCGACTTGCAGCAGCGTGCGGCCGACGAGGCGCCCCTTGCTGCAACCAAGCGCGACACAGTCCCGGTGCCGCAGGCCGCAGTGCCGCCGGCGCCGGCCAAGATGCCTGAAGCGCCCCGGCCTTTGGGCAACGGGATGCCCGCTCGGACAGAGCCGGTCCGCAGGGACCGCCGGGTTGAAACCCGGGTTGCGGAACCGGCGCCGACACCGGCTCTGAAGCCCGCACCCCAACTCGTTCCATCGTTGAACAACAGCAGCCAAGTCATTGCACAATTGCTGCTCGAACTCGTCAGCGAGCGCACGGGTTACCCCATCGACATGCTCGCGGTCGAGCATGACATGGAAGCCGACCTCGGCATCGACTCCATCAAGCGTACCGAAATCTTCGGTGCGCTGCGCGAGCGGCTCAGTTCGGAGCTGCAGGTCTCAACCGCCGAAACGTTCTTCGTTGAAGCGGCACAACTGCGCCGCCTTTCCGACGTGCTGGATTGGCTGCAGGCTTCGCGCCCGTCGCAAGCGCCCGGCCCGGTGCCCATACCTGAGACCATAGTGGCGGAGCCTGTTGCGTCGGCGAAGACCGTTGCGCGGGTGGGAGCCGCTGCGTTGGTGGAGGCTGACGCCTTGCCACCACCCGCACCCACGGACACGTCCACGACAGAGACCGCATTGGCCGTGGTCAGCGCACGCACTGGCTATCCGGTAGAAATGCTCGATCTCGATCATGACCTGGAGGCGGATCTCGGCATCGACTCGATCAAGCGCACGGAAATCTTCGGCTCGTTGTACGAGAGCCTTGGCGCCGCTCAGCCGGTCGAGGACTTCTTCGCCAAGGCAGCGCAGTTGCGCAGCCTTCGCCAGCTAGTCGCCTTGCTTGAGACGCGGGTTGGTCCAAGCCTTGTCGCCGCACCGTCGGAAGCCGAGCTTCCGCCGACGCCTGCGGTCTCGCCGCAGGCGACGCCGCGGAAGCGGTCGTCCTTCGATCCTCGCGACCTCCTCTTCAGCCTGGTCAGCGAGCGCACCGGCTATCCAACCGAAATGCTCCAACTCGACCATGACCTTGAGGCCGACCTCGGCATCGACTCGATCAAGCGTACCGAAATCCTCGGTACGTTGTACGAGCGGCTGAGCCAAGACGGCATCGAGCCTATGACGGCGGATGCCTTCTTCCTTGCCACCAACCAGTTGCGGAGCCTTCAACAGATCGTCGCATTGCTGCAAGCCAGCACGCTGCCGCCGCCAGCTACGCAAACCCAGGCGCCTCTGCCAGCAGGACCGCGCCAGGACCGCGGGATGGACAGGCATGACGAGCCGACGCTTGAGCCAGCAGGCAACATCAAGCGGTATTTGGTGCAGGCGAGTCTGGCGGCGATGGAAGGGCCGTCCGATTTGCAGGTGATGTTCCACCGGCCCCAGGAGGCGGGGCTGGACTTCACGCTTCGGCAGTGGGGCGTTTTGCTGATCACCGAGGACGCGAACGGCAGGGCTCAGCAGCTTGCGGAAACGCTTCGTGGCGCCGACTTGCCGCCGCCTGTTGCCTTGGTCCGGCATGCAGCCGAGCTACGGGCCACCAGCCATGGCAACTACGAGGCCGACCTGCTCTCGCCCGACTGCGTGAGGCGCTTGCGGGACTTGATCCAGCGGCAAATGGGACCGGTGACGGACATATGGCACCTCCTGCCATCCGCCCCCGGTGCCGCAAGCGAGCACGACACGCTCGAACTGCGCAGCCTGTTCGTACTGGCTTCCGTGTTCGGCAGCGACCTGCAGCAGGCGCATGGAACGTTGGGCGCCGTGACCGCAATGGGCGGCAGTTTCGGGCTTGACGCGGCATCTGCCCGGTTCAGCCCAGGCCAGGCCGGGCTACCTGGTCTGATCAAATCTCTCGCCCAGGAATGGCCGGAGGTGTTCGTCCGCTGCTGGGACCTGGACCCTTTCGCCGGCGACGGCGCGGCCTCATCCCAAGCCTGGCCGGAACTCAGCGGCTGGGACTCCGCAATGGAAGTCGGGTATTCCAGTCAGGGTCGCTGCACTCTCGAAACGGTGGAGGCGGACCTAGAGCGTTGGGGCCAGCCTCAGATCGAGCTTGATCGCGACTCGGTCGTCCTGGTGACAGGAGGGGCCCGCGGCATCGGGGCGCATGTCTGCGCGGCGCTTGCTGCACGGTACGGCTGCCGCATGGTCATGACCGGCCGGACGGTGCAGCCAGCCGCCGAGTCTCCTGCAACCTCGGGGCTGGTTGGAGAAGCGGAGCTGAAGCGTGCCCTGGCAGAAATCCGGCGCAGCCGCGGCGAAGGCTTGTCGCCGCTCGGTCTCGAGGCTGACTACCAGGCCCTGCTGCGGACACGCGAGATGCGGGCGGGCTTTGCTCGTTTGGACGCGATGGGGGTTCCGTTCGAGTACCACTGCCTCGACGTTTGCGATGCCGCCGCCCTGGAGGCGCTCGTTGCGTCGATTTACCGCCGACATGGCCGTATCGACGGCGTTATCCATGCCGCAGGTGTGGTCGAGGACGCCCTGGTGCTCGGCAAGTCGCTCGACTCGTTTGACCGCGTGTTCACCACCAAGGTGTCGCCAGCCTTGACGCTGGCGCGCGTGCTGCGCCCCGAGCGGCTGCGCTTCATGGCGTTCTTCTCGTCGGTCGCAGCACGCTATGGATGCGCCGGCGGCGCCGACTATGCAGCCGCCAACGAGGCGCTGAACAAGCTTGCTTGGCGTCTTGATGCGCAATGGCCCGGCCGCGTTGTCAGCATCGGGTGGGGGCCTTGGGCGGACTCCGGTATGGCCACCCGCTATTCCGGCGAGCTGCATGAGGCGCGCGGCTTTGACTGGCTGCCGATCGACACCGGCTGCCAACGCTTCATCGATGAAATCTCCTTCGGCCATAAGGGAGACGCAGAAGTCCTGATCTTTGCCAGTTCCGGCGATGGGCCTCAAACGCCGGTTTCAACCGGCGTGCCACCCGCTGCCGCCCACTCCGATTTCGACGCTTTCGTTGGTTGAGGTCAAAGCCGCCTCGGCGCCCCGATCCGGGGGCGCCGAGGATGCCCGCGAGCAGGCAGGGGACATCGCCATTGTTGGCATGTCCTGCGTGTTTCCAGGCATCCTCAACCTGGCCGACTTTTGGCGCAACGTTGCTCTCGGCATCGGCCACGAGAAGATCGCCCACGAAGAACTCGAACAGCGAAGCGTGTCGCGCCTCCTCGCTGCAGCCTTGCGAGACTCCAGGGTTGGGCGGCCGTCCGGAGCCGACGATGCCACGAGTCCGGAGGCGAGGATGGTTTTGGCTGTTTCGGGCATGTCTGCCGTCGATGCGGCCTCCACCTTCCCATTTTCCGGCGCCCGCCCTGACGTCGTTGCCTCGACATCGACCGTCAATGCCATCGACTCCGTGCTGGGCCATCTGCGCAGCCTGACGTGCGACGTTGGCGTTGTCGCAGGCATGGAGCTGCCCGGCGGATTGGGTTTGGGGTCCGCCAGTCCCGTGAGGCCATACACGGCGTCCAGCCGCGGCAGTCCCGCGAGCCAGGGGTGCGGAGCGGTCGTGCTGAAGCGGCAGTGCGACGCCGAGCGCGACGGCGACCGCATCTACGCCCTTATTGCCGGCACTGGGCTGTCGTCCGACCGCACTACGGCGCTCCGCACGGCCTATGCGCGGTCCGGCATCGATCCTGCCACCGTGAGCCTGATCGAAGGCGGCGGAGCGGCAACAGCCGCCGCCGATGCGGAGGAACTCGCCGCATTGCACGACGTCCTCGGCAGGCCGGGTTTTCCCGAAGTGGCGCTTGGCGCAAGCAGCTCCATCATCGGAGCGGCTGGACACGCCGCCGCCGTCGCGGGACTGATCAAGGCGGCGCTGGCGATCTATCATCGTACTTTGCCGCCGACGCTCGGCGCCGAGAAGCCTCACCAGGACATCCAAAACAGCCGTCTCTATGTCCACGCAAAGCTGAGGCCATGGATCTCGCCAACCGGCGTACGTCGGCGGGCCGGCGTCAACATGGCCGGCTTCTCGGGACTGCACGGCCACGTTGTCCTGGAAGAGAACGCGGCAGAACCCAAGCAAGCTTGGCAATCGCTGACACCTTGGCCTTCCGAGATGATCGTCATTGCAGCAGCGACACGTGAGGCGCTGCACGAAGAAGTCCGGCGCGTCCAGCGCCTTGCCGCCCAAGGCCCGGCAGGTGGCAGCCTTGGCGACCTCGCCTTCACCCTCGCCACCTGCTTCTCCGACAGCCATAGGTTCAGGGTCACGACCGTCGCCCGCGACGCCATTGACCTGAGCACCCGGCTCGCGGCTGTCGACCAGCGGTTGACGAACGATACGACTGACGCCTGGAAGAACTTTGCCGGAACCTATTTTGGCTCTGGAGGTAGTTCCGGAAAAGTTGGGTTCCTCTTTCCGGGCGTGGGTTTTCCCGGCCTGGCCGGCGGGTACGCAGACCGGATCGGGGAACTAGCGTTGCATTTTCCAGCGATCCTCGATTGGCTTGACCGTGCCGAGGCGGTCTGCGCTGAAGACGAAGTCGCCTACAAGCTGAGCTTCCAGCTTTTCCCGCCGCCGTATTGCGACCTCGCGACCTTGGCCGAGATCGAGGAGCAGCTGAAGTGGTCGCAACGGGCCTCCATCGGAACGATGATCGCCAATCTGGCCACCTACTCGTTGGTCCGCGCGCTCGGAATCCGCGCCGACGCCATGGCCGGGTTTTCACTGGGTGAATGGAGCGCGCTGGTCGCCGCTGGCATCATCGATATGGAGACCGCAACCAGCACGGCACAGGCGCCTGCAGAGTCGTCGGCGCTGCTACAGATCAACGATTCCTACCGGGGCAGTTGGGCAATGGTCAGCGCCTCCGCCGAGGACATCGAGGCTGTGATCCAACCGCTTGGCGACGAGGTCGCGGTGACGATCGACGTTTCGCCGGACCAAGCGTTCATCGGAGGCGAAGAGGCCGCCGTGGGCGTTGCGATCGAGCGGTTGCGTGCTGCCGGCATCTGGGCCTCCGCGGTCCCGAGCTCGCCGCTCATGGCGTCCTTCTCGGCATTCCACACCAAGCATGCGGCCCCCTACAGCGGGCAACTGAGCAAGACGCTCTCGGCCATGCCGCTGAAGCGGCTTGAGGCCGATATCTATTCGTCGGTGACGGCTCGCCTGTTTCCGCCAGAGCCTCAGAAGATCATCGGAATCCTGAGTCAGAACGTCACCGGCGCCGTGCGCGTGCGCGAGACGATCGCGACGATGCACAAGCATGGCATCCGGATTTTCCTTCAGCTGGGCGGCGGCGGGCGTTTGTTGCCGACGGTGCAGAAAAATCTCGCTCTGGAACCTCACATCGCATTGTCAATCGATGTCGAATACCTTTCCGGCTTGGAGCAACTGCAGTATGTCTTGGCGCAGTTGCTGGCGATGGGCGTCTCCTTTGACCCTTTGTCGCTGTATCAGCACCGCCTCCTGGGCCAACTCGATCTCGACGCTGTCCCATCCGCGCCCTCGGCAGACCGGCCGAGCATCGATGACTCGCTCATGCCACTTGGCGGCGTTCCGGTTGCGACGTGGTTGGCAGAGTTGCTCGAGATCGACCGGCGGGCTGACCGGACCTTGTCTGAGCTGCTGACGCGGTTTCTGGATCATGCGCGGGCGCACCTGCCCTCTGCCCCGGAGCGGGTGGCGCAACCACTTCGACCATCGCCCATGCTGGGAGAAGTTATCGAGGCCGAATCGGGCAAGACGCTGCGCTCGCGCCTGGTGCTTGACATGGCGGTGCATCATTTCCTCGGCGACCATGTGCTCCTGGCCGTGCCCGGCCTGCTGAAGCCCGCACGGGACTTGCTGCCGACGCTGCCGTTCGCCTTCGCCATCGAGGTCATGTCCCAAGCGGCGCAGGCTCTGCTTCCTGAGCTGTCGGTGCTCGACTGCCATGATGTCGAGGCGATCAGCTGGATTTCGCTTAAGCATGCCGACACGCTGGCCCTGATCATCGTTGCCGAACGCATGACTGAGTCCGAAGTCCAGATCGACATCAGGATCGAAGGCGAGGCCAAGCCCGCCATGCGCGGCCGTGTCGCCATGGGCCGTCTCCCGGAGCCGCCGCCGCCGAGAGCGTTTCCCTGCGAGACTGGCTGTCCGTTGAGTGCGGCTGATTATTATGACAGGGGGCCTTTGTTCCAGGGTCCGCTCTTCCGCGCCATCACGGCCCTGCACGCCATGTCCGCCGATGCGATCTCCGGCGAGGTCATGCTGCGCGATCCCCGCAATCTCTTTGCCGGCGACTGTCCCGCACCGATCTTCGATCCGATCCTGCTTGACAGCGTCGCTCAGATGATGGGCGTGCCGGCATGGGTCAAGGACCAGCGCTTCCTCGTTCCGATCCGGGTGAAGCGCATCTCGCGGTATGGATTTTTGCCGCCGCCAGGTGTGCGGGCGCAGGCGAGGATAGGCTACCGGAGGCTGGACGAACGCCGGGTCCAGGGTGATTTTGACATCGTCGGTCCCGCCGGCGATCTGTTGCTGCGCGTCGAGGGCTGGGAGGAAATCTGGGTGATCTGGCCAAAATGCCTCCTGCAACGCAATCACCGGCCTCAAGAAGGCTCGATTGGCCATCCATGGGACGTCGGCGACTCAGCTCTTTCCTGCTACCGCGCGAGGCGCCTCGATTTGGGTGATGTTGATCCCGCATGGATCGCTCGGTACTACTTGACCCCTTCGGAATGGGAAGAGTACCTGCGGATGCCGCACCTTGACTGGCTGCTCGGCCGCATAGCGGCCAAAGATTGCGTCCGCGACTGGTTCCGCCGGCATCGCAGCGTCGCTCTGCATCCGCTGGAGGTCGAGTTGGCTACCCTGTCCGGTGGCGCCATGCTGTTGTCGCCCGGCAATGGCCCGTCGTCGATTGCCGTGGCGCACCTTGCCGACGAAGCGGTTGCCGTAGCATCGAGCACGGAAGCGGTCGGGGTCGACATCGCAAGCATGGCTGGACGCGACGCCGGGTCCTTCAGTTTCGCCTTCAACCGCCAGGAGATGGCCTGCTTGCCGCTGGCGGAGCCGGAGCGGACGGCCTGGACGAGCCGCGCGTGGTGCGCCAAGAAGGCAAGCGCCAAGGCGTGTGGCCACGGGGACGAGGCGCTGCCGCGGTTCATCGTCCAGCGGGTGCGTCCTGCGGACGGCGTGGTCGAGATCCTCAACGAGCCGCATGATCTCGTGATCGAAGTGGCGACCTTGATCGACGGGGACCATGCAATGGCCCTGTCCACGACGCGGCGCCTGTCCGCACTTGCTCCGGTTTTCTCTTGAGGCCCGCCCCCGACAACTCCTTGTTCGAGCCGGCAGGAGTCGTCGGTGAGTCAGGGCGCAAGCTTTTGCCTGGCTGGTGGCTGTCCGGCCTCGGCGCCCTCGCCCTCGCCCTGGCGGGCGCCGCTACGCTCCTCAGTCGGCACTGGGCGGCCGGGCCACCGCAGCAATACGTGACCATGCCGGTGTCGCGAGGCCAGGTTGCCCCCTCGGTTGCCGCCAGCGGGACGGTCAACGCCGAGACCACGGTGCAGGTTGGCACCTATGTCTCCGGCGTGATCCAGGATGTTTACTGCGACTTCAACACTACGGTCCGACGCGGCCAGCTCTGCGCCAAGATCGACCCCCGCCTTTACCAAGCAACCGTGGACCAACAAGTCGCAATACTGGCCACCGCCGTCGCGCAAAGGGAGAAGGACAAAGCCAATTTTGCCTACATGGAGCTGGTCCGCGACCGGAATGCATCGCTCGTCAAACGCCGGGACGTTTCGCAGGACGCATTCGAGCTGGCAACCAGCAACTATGAACAGGCCCGGGCGCAGATCGCGATGGACGAGGCGCTGATCCGGCAGCAAGTTGCGGCGCTGGGCGTCGCCAGGGTCAACCTCGATTACAGCAACATCGTCTCGCCGGTGGACGGCACCGTCGTTTCGCGGAGCGTGTCGCAGGGGCAGACGGTTGCCGCAAGCTTCCAGACCCCCACGCTTTTTGTCATCGCGACCGACCTGGCCAAGATGCAAGTGGACACCTACGTCAGCGAGTCCGACATCGACAACATCAAACCCGGCGCCAAGGCCCTCTTCACGGTGTCGGCCCTGCCCGCGATGCCGTTCCTTGGCGTCGTCAAGCAGATCCGCCAGGCTCCGCAGATGGTGCAGAACGTCGTGACCTATGACGTGGTGATCGGCGTCGACAACGGTGCGCTGTTGCTGAAGCCTGGGATGACGGCAGTCGCCCATATCGTCACTGCGGAACACAACGACGTCCTGCGCGTGCCCAGTGCCGCGCTTCGCTATGCGCCGGAAGGACCCGTTGCCGCCGCGTCGGCTGCCGACGCGGCAAGACCGCACGTCTGGGTTCTGCGCGATGACCGGCCGCAGCCTGTGTCGGTCGCCATCGGCCTGGACGACTACATCAATGCCGAGGTGACCCAGGGAAGCTTGACGCTGCAGGACAAGGTGATCGTCGCCGAGAAGAAAGCTGGCAGCGCCCCGGGCGTGCCATGATCGAGATCGACGGCCTCACCCGCACTTACCGGGTTGGGCAAACGACCCTGCATGCGCTGCGCGGAATCGACCTCAAGATCGAGCAGGGGGAGTTCGTGGCGCTCATGGGGCCGTCCGGCTCCGGGAAGTCCACGCTGACGGCGATCCTCGGATGCCTTGACCGCCCGAGCAGCGGCCGGTACCGGTTCGAGGCGACCGACGTTGCCGCGCTGAGCGAGCCAGAGCTTGCCCAGTTGCGCAGCCAGAGCATCGGCTTCGTCTTCCAGAGCTTCAACCTGCTGCCGCGTACGAGCGCGATCGACAATGTCGCGTTGCCGCTCTTCTACGCCGGCGATAAAGCAGTCTCGGGCCGTCACCGCCGGGACCGGGCGCGTGCTGCGCTCGTACACTTCGGCCTTGGCAAGTTCTCGTCCAATACCCCGGCACAACTCTCCGGCGGCCAGCAGCAGCGTGTCGCCATTGCCCGGTCGCTCATCAACTCGCCACGAATGCTGCTCGCCGACGAACCGACAGGCAACCTCGACTCCCATGCGTCGCACGAAATCATGGCAACCCTGCGGGCGCTCAATCGTGCCTCGGGTGTAACCATCATCTTGGTGACGCACGAAGCGGACATGGCGGACTATGCCGACCGCATACTGACCCTGCGCGACGGCCAGATCGTGTCCGACGAGCGGAAGGAGACGCGGATCGAAGCCCGGCCGCGTCCTGGCACGGCACGGGTGGCAGGCACGGCGCCGGAACGAGGCCCCGGCCTTGCTTTCGCCTGGATGACCTTCGCGGCGGCCGGGTCGGCCATACGGCGCAACGCCCTGCGCTCCGCCCTGACCATGCTCGGCGTGTTCATCGGCGTGGCCTCCCTCGTTTGCATGGTCGCAATCGGCCAAGGCGCCGCCCAGGCGGTCCGCAAGCAGATCGAAAGCCTGGGCACCAACCTCATGGTGGTGCTCCCCGGTGCGGTCAGCAAAGGAGGCGCACGCAGCGGCTTTGGCAGCGCATCGACGCTGACCACAGGCGACGCCGAAGCCATCCGGCGCGAGGACTCGCAGGTGGCGCAGGTTAGCTACCTCATCCAGCAGCCTGGCCAGGCACTCAGCGCCACGAAGAACTGGTTCACGACCGTGCAAGGCGTCACGGCCAGCTACGAAGAGATGGGCAATTGGCATATCGCCGCGGGCCGTGCCTTGAGCGATACGGACGACCGCGGCAGCGCACTGGTGGCTTTGATCGGCCAGACGGCCGCCCGTGAACTCTTCGAACCGTACCAGACGCCGTTGGGAGCGATCATCCTTGTCAACGGCGTGCCGCTGCGCATCGTCGGCCTGCTCGCCGGCAAGGGCCAGACGACCTGGGGCCTTGATCAGGACGACGTGATCATGGTCCCGTTCAGCACCGCCGAGCGCCGAGTGGTGGGGGTCGCGGTGCCGAGCCAGATCCAGAAGCCGCAAGACAACCCCTATGGCGCGCCGCCCAACCCTTTCGGGATCCAGCCTCGCCTCACCGGCTACGTGAACGTCATGTACGTGCAGGCGGCCAGCACCGGAGCGGTTGGCAAGGCGACGGAGGAGATTCGTCAGACACTCAGCCGCAGGCACGACATCAAGCCGGGCCAGACCGGCGACTTCGACATCCGCGACTTGAGCCAGATCGTTGCCACGGCCCAGAACAGCAGCCAGATCATGACGCTCCTCCTGGCGTCGGTCGCGTCCATCTCGCTGCTTGTCGGCGGCATCGGGATCATGAACATCCTGCTCGTGTCCGTCACGGAGCGAACGCGGGAGATCGGGTTGCGGATGGCCATTGGCGCCCGGCGGCATCATGTGCTGCTGCAATTCCTGGCGGAGGCCGTCATCCTGAGCGTGAGCGGAGGCCTGGGCGGCATCCTGTTCGGCATCGCCGCCATACAAGGCGTGTCCTACTTCACGACCTGGCCGACCACGTTGTCGCTTCCTGGGATGGCGGTCGGGTTCCTGTTCTCCGCTGCCGTGGGGATCTTCTTCGGCTACTATCCAGCGCGCAAGGCAGCCGAACTCAATCCTATCGAGGCTTTGCGCTATGAATGATGCCGCCGCGTTGCCCGTCGCCACGGACTCCCTCGTTGATGCCGTCGCAACCACCGCCCGCTGGACGGCTGCCCACCGCGCCCGTGAGTCGAAGCGGCCTGATCGGTTGTTCGACGACCCGTTGGCCGAATTGCTCGCCGGCCAGGAGGGCATGGCCATGCTGGCGCGTGCCGAGGACCAAAGCCCTCATCACGCCCTGATGGCGGCTTACCTGGCCATCCGCACGCGCTACCTCGACGAGGCCGTGCTGCGCGCCAGCGAAGAGGGCATCGTCCAGGTTGTCATGCCGGCGGCAGGGATGGATGCGCGCAGCGTCCGCCTGCACTGGCCGCCAGGGACGCGCATCTACGAGATCGACCGGCCGGAGTCGCTTGCGCTCAAGGAACGGCTCCTGCTTCAGACTGCGCCGCACGCGCACTGCACACGTTCGTTGATCGGGGCCGATCTCGAAAACGATTGGCTGTCTGCCCTGGTGGCGGCAGGTTTTCGCGCGGAGCAACCTACTTTCTGGCTGATCGAGGGATTGTTCTACTATTTGCAAGAAAGCGCCGTGAACCGCATCCTGGAGCGGATCACCGCCGTTTCCGCGCCTGGGAGCATTCTGGCCACCGATCTCGTGAGCCTCTCCTATCTCAACGCGCCTTGGATGAAGGACGTCCTCAAAGCACTCGAACAGCAGGGCATGGGCTGGTACTCGGGTACGGACGAC
>JAABUP010003671.1_pt1 | contig 26800 bp, 25 predicted proteins | sample 5559201 | NCBI WGS metagenome assembly JAABUP01 (sample SAMN10711887, study PRJNA513373) | rock metagenome | isolation source: Antarctica rocks | place: Antarctica | reverse complement strand
TGCACAGCCACAAAGTCTGGCTGTCCAATGAAAGGGGCTTGCAGCTTGCCTGGTCTGCATATGTTGCAACCAGGCATGACCTTTGAGAATATGCTTCTGAGTATTGCAAAGACACTTGTGTTGAGGCACTCCCTGATGCCTTCTTCATTTATGACAGTTGTCTCCTTGGTGACTCCCTGGACAAACTGTGGTGGCTCGTACATGCTCTCATCTTCAACGCCACCTAGCGTGCTTATTGCATCATGCTCAAAATTTGCCCATGTTTCGATCTTTGAGGTGCCGCTTGCAAATGTGCTTTTGGTTTGCGAGCCTGACATGACAGCTGTGATGACCACAGCTGGCAAGATGGCATACTTCAAAAGCTTCTTCAGGGTGACTTGAACATGTCTTGGAGACCCTGCAATAGCGGTTGACGTTGCACGCAGACTGGTGTGCATTGACTGTGCTGAGACGTCCGTGGACACTCAAGTTCAAAGTGCACAAGAAGCTGATGCTCATTCCACAAAACAATTCAGTGCCACGGCTATGCATTACTCTTCTCAGAGGCAAGGTGAATATGCATTCAAATCCCAAAAAGCAAACCCTCAAGCCACAGAAGTTGTTGAAAGGGTGCAGCAGGTCTGCTCAGGTGCTTTGTGAAGATGCAGGCAGGCTGAGTATGTACAGGGGTCAACAGCAATCCGTCAAGTCACGGAAAAAGGCTGCGATGCTGTAGTCTACTGCTTTGCAAACGTGCAACTATATGGTGAGCACTGCAGTCACAACCGTCCCTCGAGCCAGTGAAAGAAGAAATCACCGTTGAGTTGCTTTTCTCCTAGACACTATGCAAAGTATTGCGTACCTAACATCAAAAGCAGACCCTCAAGCCACAGAGAAAGCTGAGAGGCAGCATTGGTTTTTCAATTGCGATGTTGGCGCATGCACCAAAATCAACCGCAAATCCAGCGCTGACAGGCTGGTTGGCTCTGCTTAGATGCTTGTAATGATGCACTTACTTGGTAAGCAGCATTAACACGCTTGTTACTTGATCCATCGATGTTATACCTGTGACAGCTGTCCCGGAGATGTTCAAGGGGCATGCCTTGCTTCCAGCAGCAGTATCAAGCAAAATATTTTGCTGAATATCTGCAAAGCTCCTCTTGGTCTTGCATGTACGCGCATCGACCAGACCCTTTTTGCTGCATACACCAACTTGCTTCGAGTTAGCACCAGGCAGCCAGCTGCTGTCTGCAAACTGAAACTGAAGCGTGACTGACTTGTTGATAACGATGCTTGCAGGCTGCAGGTCCAACCCAGCAAGGTCTAGGGTGCCGTCAGTCTCTAACACATAAGGGTTCGCTTAGTCGTTTATGAAAACTTCGTTCATAAGGTTTGTACCGCAGCACCAACCACCATAAGTAAGCTAGGAAGTTTTCGGCTGACGTCTCGCTATCGAACAAGCAGGGCTAGCATAACCTGCCACAAACTCAGTCATGTACTTGTACTGCGTTTGCCGCATTGCTCGAGAATCAGGCTGCTGTCAGGCAGGCTCTCATGTCCCCGGTGCACAAGCACTGCATCAGGCAGTCTGCATGGATAGGCCGATTTTAATGGGCCCTGCAAAGAGGCAGGGCGCTTGCGCAGCACGCCAAATTCTACTCCAAGCTCGAGCCTGGCACTGTATTCTGCTGATACAGCCTGGCATCTGTAGAGCAACATATACACCGTAGAAGCCGTTGTCGTGTCCTGTTAACCGGACGTCTCGACGACAACACTGGCTGCATGGCATAAGCTGAGATGTTGGGCTTTCACATAGGACCGACCATAAACCATGTTGGGCCTTCAACTGCCCGAAAAGTCTTCAAAAAAGCACGCAAATGCTTTGGCGTGGCTGTCCGTGTGGCTTGCCTGCCATACACAGGTCCACTTGCCTGTGCACGAAGGGCCAACCGAACAGCTGTTTCGGTGGTGGAGCAAGGCTTGAACTTCGTATGTGAGTTTGTGCCAGAGGTGCTATTGGCGGAAGGGGTACGCGCAGCACTTCCAACGCAGCTCCGACGCAGGTCATCACGATACGCTCAACCTTGCTTGTATGCAGGGTGATGTCCTGGCGGACCTCTCCCAAGCAGACTTGGAGGAGGCATACAGGCACGCAGACATCAATTTCTTAGCCTCCAAGTGGTCTCTGGATGAGCTCCGGCAACAGGTGAGCTGTGACACAAGTCAGCAAGGAACATAAGTAAGCAAACAACTTCTTGGTAGCTGCTCAAAAGCAAGCATGCAGCAGCAGCAGCTCGTCACTGACACTGACACTGATTGTTGGGTCATGTTGTATACTCCTAACGGTTGCATAAATGCTGTTTGATATGCCATTGCTGGCCCTTGAGAGACTTGCTGGCGCAGGCATGGATGGCTGAAGAGCCTGAGCTGCAACTGGCAGCTGCTCACCAGTCTTGTCACCAGTTGCAGCAGCAGCTCCTGGAACAGCAGCAGCATGCTGAACAGGTGAGCTTGTCATCCAGCCACCTGCTCTTCCTTCTGCACCTCCAGCCTTGCAGCGCTTAGACAACTCAGTGACATATTTCAAGCTTCTGGCTTGTTGCTCTTCTGGCTTGCTGAGACCTTCTGGTACTTGACCTTTTGGGTCATGTTTGTCACTTGGGTACATCACGTGGTTTATCTCACAGGGTCACGCTGAAGTCACACACCTCAATTGGCACTCTGGCAGAAGATAGTTTACACTGTTGACGCCTCATTTTGTTTACTGGTGCAAACCTGATTTGTCAAATCCCAGCTGCAGCTTGAGCATTGCATTCAACAATCTGAACAAGGTCCTTGCCAAGATGCATTCCTTTTCTGGGAGATAACCCCGTGCACGATTGTCTACTTCATCATCAGACTCCTGCAAACTAGAGGATGCAGGATTGCATTACATCAAAGCTTCCGCAGCATTGAGTTGGTAATGCTGCAGCAATGCTTGTAACGGCAATGAGAATGGGGATTGCGGCAACCTCAACGCTAGCAATGCACCTTTTACCTCAGCCCTGCTACATGTGAGTGAAATACAGTCTTCTTGTATTTTCAGCACACTTAAAGCAATGAGTGACATCTTGTGCACTTAGAAAATTGGCAAGCAGCTCGACCACAGCTTGCTGATCTTTGAATGCCTGTTGCAGGCAGCAGCTGCACACACAGCTCAGCAGCAGAGACTCGAAGCAGAACTGAGGAGTTTGCATGAAGACAAGGCCAGGCTGCAGACACAGGCACAGCGTGTGCCAGACCTGGAGAAGCAGCTGCAGGCCACAAACCTGGCCACCGCCGAAGCTTCCCAGGTAGGCACACAAAAGATGCACTTGACTGCTACCATGTTTGCATTGATCCTGCCAATGGCACTGGTTTGCTGTGGCCCAACCCCTGTCCTCAGGCATGAGATCTTAGATCAGCTGACAAAGTTGAGGTCATTGCTTTTTTTATTTCAGAGCTGCACACACCGTGCACGATCGCACTCTCTCATCATTGTGTTGACAGCCACTCATTGCTCCTGTTTCTTGACAGTGCATACAAGCAAGTGACGGCAAGGGGCATCATGAGGTGAAAAAAGGGTTTACAACCAAAGCCTCCTGACACAATGCTTGCTTGTCATGCAGGCACATGAAGAGCAGCTGCAGAGGGATTTGTCACTCCAGTCTGGCAGGCTGAACAGCTCGGAGATGGAGGCTTCTGACCTGCGCTGCCAGCTGTCTACTCTGCGTGCAACTCTGGCAGAGGAAGAAGACTCTCACAGCCAGGCTCGTATGGTACGCCATCTTAGTCATCACTCTGCCTCATCAACCACCCCCTCACATGGCTTGCTGCTTCTCAATTCAAGCAGCTTGCTGTCGCCTGCTGCTTCTGTGTCACTGTCTTTGTCTAAGTGCTGCATTCCTTCAGAAGCATGCCATGTTCATGAAACTGTGCCTGCTCCTGCCTTTTGCTTGACTCTCAGAGCTCTAGACTGTATAAATGTACTGCTCTTATTTTCTTCCTTTCTCTCTGGGTCCAAGACGACACATGACTTCACAGTTGTGTCGTGAAGGAAACCCTGTGTCACCGCTCACTCATCCACCCACCCACTCGCCCAATCACTCGACCACCCACTCACTCACTCACTCACTCACTCACTCACTCACTCACTCACTCACTCGCTCGCTCGCTCGTCACCTTTTGACAGGATCTTCAGAGCAAGCAGCACGAGGTCTGCAGTGTCCAACAGGACCTGGCTTGCTTGCAGCAGCATGCCTCAGCGCTTGAGGCTGAAGCCAGCCGCCGTTCTGAGGAGCTGACTACCACCAGGCTTATGTTCCAAGAAGCCACTGCCACTGCCCAGCAGGCACAGCAGGTCTGTCACCTCCTTCGAGTGTAAGCACATGTCTGCAGACACAAGCCTGTCACTGAGGCTGATGCACTGCATTTGCTAGTCTCTCCCAGACTGAGCACCATTGTGACCACCTCCTCTCATCCATCATCACCAAGCTCCCATCATAACTGACGCTTTAGCGCGTGTGTCAATAAGGCTACCTGAGTATGACCTGTGTTGTCACCATATGGCAGGGCAGACTGTGGCAACATCATTTGTGCATGCAAGTAGCCCTGGCTGACACTCTGTGGCTGATATGGTGATGTACATGGTCCATTGGGTTGCCGAGAGTGTGGGCATGTTTTGACTGTGAGAGGTGTACAGGAGGCTCAGGATGAGAACAAGCGCCTCCAGTGCGAGGTGGATGAGCACAGGGCCAAGGCTGCAGAGCTGCAGCAAGCCCTGGACATGCAGGCCTTGAAGGCAGAGGTGCAGGAGGGTGAGCAGGTGGTGGCCCAGGAGCGCACCCGGGTGGGTCAACTGGAGAAGAGCCTTGTGGATGCCAACCACAGCCATGGCTCCACCAACATGAAGGTCTGTCCATGCTGCTGTGCGTCTGATGTACCCACATGCCGTGGTGATGGCCCTGCAGATGTCACCACCTCAAGTAAACATGTGGCATGTCTGCAAGATGTGCTCCGCTGTTCTCTTGCATGCATTGGCTCGCACCTCAAACAACACCTGGCTTTGCAGCTGTGTCATGTGTCATGAAAGAAGAGCTTTCCAATCACTCAGTTGTTCATTGTCTATTCGTTCACCATTCAATTTTTGAATGTGTTCCTTTCCTATGTACATCTGAGTGGCTCCTTGTATATAGCATGGGCTGCCTTCTCTAGGCCTTTGTCTGCAGTGTCAGCCCTCTGTCAACTGCTGGGTCTCTGTTTGCCCTGTCAGAGCTTGTTTGCACGTAGCTAGCAACCACTTGGGCATTCTGTGCTACAAATATGCTTGCAAACTGATGACAACTGCATTGTATGTATCTGACAGACACCTGCATTTCATGTGCGCCATGCTTGCAAGCATCATGCCTGCTTGCATCTCTTTCAGCCTCAAGAGTGTAAGGGTCAACATCGAGACCAGATGCAGTTGTGTGCACCAGTCATTCAACTGTCTGCAATGCCTTGTCTGATGTCTTTGTGTTCTTCTGGCAGGTGAAGAGCCAGCAAGATTCGTCTGGCCAAATCTCAAAGCATGCTGGGAGCAAGTTCCTTTTTGGCAGAGGCATTTCTGGCACATCCAACTCTGCCTCTGGCATTCCTGCCAACTATGGACCTGCTCCTGGCGGCCCCACTCATGAATCCCCTCTACCCGCCCCTGCGCCTACTGTCTGCGATGGCATGGCTTCTACCAACACCCAGACCTTTCTGAATACTTGGGATGGTGCTGTCCCTGCCACCCGCACATCTGGGGACCCCATTGGCATGGTTGGGGAGGCCTTGAACCAAACCACCCAAAGCCTGGGAGAAGTATTGGATGCTTCTACATCCATCCATGTACATGAGAATGGTACTGCCCCCTTCGCCCAGTCCCCAGGCAGCACCCCTGTTCCCCCCCATGCCACTCAGAGCCCACAGGACATCCCTGATGCGGAAGAGGCCCCAGCGTGTGAGCGTGGCTCAGGCAACAAGCTGACTGTCATCATCCAGCAGCTGCTGAAGATAGTGGAGGCTGCCGTCAACCCTGCTCAGGGTCCCCCCCCTTCACCTCAAGAGCAGTGGTGGCACCATCAACTGCGTGCTGCCCACTAACACCAAGGCCCAGCTGAGAAGGGCAGCCAGCCAGCCTGCAGCTTCCTTAGTGGACTGGCTGCATGCAGTCCAGGTACTGCTTTCCCTCTGTCATGTTGTTCATCTGTGGCACCCAGCAAAGATGTGGTGGCTCTCCTGAACACCCAGCAAAGATGTGGTGGCTCTTCTGATTGCCCAGAGTGTTGCTGAAATGGACTGCATTGCAGTCCACTTGAATGCTTGTGTCTCATCAGGGTTCTCTGCAGTTTGAGCTGCTGCAAAATGTTGAGATGGCCTTTTTGAGAAGTTGGAGCAAATTTCCTCTGCTGAAAGTTTGAATTCCTATTTCACCCGTGCTTACGTGTCACAAAGCCTTACTGTAATGCCTTTGTGGTGCAAAGCTGCTGTTGCTGACTGGTGTGGTGCTGTGCAGCTGAACCATTCCTCTTCGGCTGCTGAGGAGGTGGTCAACCAGCTGGGGCACTGGGGCAGCTTTGCAGCCATGTGCCTCTTCTTTCAGGCGATCAAGGGCTGTCTGAGGGATGGTGGTCTGGATGGTCTGCAGGCCAGGGTAAACTTCTGGTTGTCTGCTGGAGGTTCCGTTTCCCAGGTAAGCATTGTGGATTCATCAAACCTGCTATACTTCGCCCATTGATTTGACCTCAAACTGCCTCTCCCCCATCATAGTTACACCACACATATGTCATCCCTGCTCGACATGTGCAGCAGTGGGTTCACAAGGTTTATTGCTGAAGGAGCTCTCTTGCAGATATCCCATGCGTTTCTGCTTCATGCAGCAGGCTCTGGAGCCCTGCCCAGGGCTGTTGGGAGAAGCCCTTGGGCCAATCCAGTTCCTGTGTTACCAACTGTGCCCCACCACAGGTTTTTGTTATGCACTCAGCCCATCAAGCGTATCTCACTATATACTCAAGTGTATCCCACAAATCCATCATCAATGCAATTGCTGCTCTTCGCTTGTAATCTTCTTCTTCTTCTGTGGTACAGGTCCTGAACAGGACCCCCTGCCCAGATCTGCCTGGAGAAGCCCTATTGGCAGATTGCCTCCCTTTGGTCAGTCAGTACCCTCAGAACCAGGCCCTCATGTGCCTGCAAGCCCGGCAGCAGATGCAGCTGGGTAGGTTCAAGGCTGTGCTGAAGACAGTGGCTCCCTTCCTGGGTGGCAGCTATGCTTTGGCCCCCTCCAGATGGGCCCTCCACCTCACTGTCCACATGCATTGGCTCAATGGAGATCTTGACCAGGTATGCTGTTACCTTCACTCACAACAGCTGGCAGAGACTGGCTCTGACCAACGTTACAATACAGTCTTGCGAGCTTTGCATTGCATTCCAGTTGGTTCCACCAAGACTGAGCATCTTTGAGCTCGGCATCTTCTGTGCACACATCGTTTGAGTCAAAGGTTTCTGCAGGACTCTTTGTAGTCCTTGCCCTGGTTGGTCTGTCAGTGATGTGTTTTGTGGTTGCTGTGGCCGCTTGCGTTCTCGCAGATCACAGACGGCTGACTGCTCTGATTGTGACTGCTTGCCAGCCAGTCTTAGCTTCAACCTATGTACCATCTAAGCTGCACTTGCTTGCCCAGCACCAAAGGCAATCCAAATTGTGTCAAGGAAGAAGTCCACACTGTGTAGGCCATGCATGCAGACTATTCGCTTGCTATCATGCAGCCAATGCAGAAAGCTCCACACTTAAGTGCTGCCCGTGTGTAGTGTGGCTCTGCTTAGGTGTCCTCACGCCATATGCACATCAAATCTTGATAAGCCAGATCTAGTGATGATCTAGCGATGACTGGAGTTGATTGCTTGCATTGTTGCAGATGGTCGGGGCTCTCAGGCTGCTTTTGAAGACACAGTGCAGCCCTTTGGAGGGCAGTGTGGAGTACACTGTGCCGGACAACAGCGTTCTGGCACCTCTGCTGACTCAGCTGGAGGCCCTTCAGGATCAGTGGGCAGAGATAGACAGGTCAGCACTGACACCTGTCACAGTTGGGAACACCTTGAAGGGTTCACCTTGCTGTGCTTGACCAGGCCTATTGTGTACAGCAATTGTGCACTACTTTGAGATTGCCATGTGGATTGCTGTGAGATCAACTACATGCAGGCTAAACTACATGCAGGTTGACAAGTCTACAAAAACACTGGTCCTTGATCATGACAGACGTAAAGCATGACAGGCAGGTGTTCCTTCTGTGCAGAGTGATTGCCCTGTAGTCCTCATGCATTGTTGCAGACTGCTCATGCAGGACTCAACATGCTGTCCTGACCTGAAATGGTAGACTCAACATGCTGTCCTGACCTAAAATGGTAGACTCAAGCTTATGGCAAAACCTCTGCTGCTGAGTGTTTTCTGCCTCTGCAGTTGCTTCTTGGGGGAAGTGGACAGTGCTGAGGGGGTGTTGCAGAGAGTGGTTGCCTCCTGCAGGGGGCTGATGTCCCCCCTGCTGCGCTCCAGGCAACTGCTGCTGTGGGCCCAGCTTCACTATGGCAGGGCATGCTGTGCCCTGAACGCTGGGCAGCCAGCCGTGAAGGATGTAGTCAAGGCCTTGGCGGCCTGTGAACGCGCAAGGGCTCTGGACCCCTCCTGCTGGCGCAAGGTGAACTCTTTGTCTGCCCCTTCCCCCCTCCCAACTCTCTCCCTCCCCTCCCCCCCTCCCCCCTCCTGCTGCCAATTTTCCAAGAGCTTCAGGTCTCAGGGTGCTTGCGGCTTGTGGAATGCACAAACACAGTAGCAGCAGAATGTGTCACCTTTGCGCAACAAGTCATGTTTTGCACGCACACCCCATGCACCGTTGCTGTGCTCGATTGGGCCAGACTGTTGCCTGAAAAGACACAGTGCGTGTGTGGGTGCAGGCAGTGAAGATGCAGGCATACCTGCTGAGGATGTTGGGGTCAGGAGGGGCGCTGTATGAGCTGTACAGCGCCGTGCTGGCAGAGCCTGACCTCACTGCCATGGAAGTGGTGGATTACGTTGTACTGCAGTCTACAGCCGACACCTGGCCGGGCTTCTGTGACAAGTGGGATGCAGTGCACAAGCCCCCACTGAACCCAGCCCAACTTCTTGGTGTTTCTTTTGGTGCCAGCCCTGATCAGGTGAGCCGGTGTTTGGTATTGGCATGCACGCTCAGATGTGTCTTAGATTAGGGCATGGCAGCAGTCGAGAACCAAAACAAACAGCATCCGGGAACCCAAAAAGTAAGCAAATGAGAACCAAATCCAAAAGAGAGACAAGAAAGGAACCACTTCCATGTACTTAGCAGAAAGTCATTTCACATGGGCGTCACAGCGTCTGCAATATGACTGAAATTTGGAGTAGAATGTCCATCAAAATTTCCCTTTCTGTAGCTGAAGTCACCGTCAGGAGCCAGCATGGATCTTGACTGTCAGAGGGGGGTGTATAGTCATTGATCAGGCTGTGAGTTCTGCACAACATGTCACAATGTTGACTCAGGCCAAGACTTGTGTAATCTGCCTGACGCACAACCTGAGCTTACAGTGTTATGAGCCACACGCATGTGCCGGCTCTGCATCAGAATAAAAACAAAATCTGCGCAGCCCATGAGTGCTGCCTACCATGGCATAACAGTCTTCGTTCCCTTTAGCTCAACAAGACACTGTCAGAGTACATATACAGGCATGGCCTGAGCACGAGCATCTGTGAGATGTGGCAAAGATCAACTATGAAGCGCTTTTCCATGCTTTCTGCACCACGTTTGAGCTCAGCTCATGCTGCAAGGCTTTGGTACAACAGATGCGTTTCCATGATATGTTCAAGTACTGCTTGTTTGCACAGGTGACTTCAGCACGGAACAAGCTGACTGTTGCTTGCCACCCGGACAAGGCTTGCTTGCCTGGCAATAGCTTTGTGATTCAGCTGGAGGGTGTGGGGCCTCTCATGGGCAAGCCAGCACTCGAGGTATGGCCAACCTTTCAGACACACAATCACATCTGATACGCCAAGGCCTTGATGTTGTCAACTGCTGTAACAGCACTTGTGTCCTTGTGTTGCTGGCCTTAATGGCAGCTGACACCTTCAGATGAGATCTGGGCAATCCGCTGGGCAGGATTGACAGCTCACAAACATGTGTCTGTAGCAGCAACCTGACACCAAGCACTTTGATAACATTCTGATGATGCTGCATTGACACTGCTGTGTTGTTGTAAGTCTGTATCATTGGGCGGAGCGAAAACTTGTATGACACTGCACACAATGTGGTGCAGGCCATGGAGCGGCTGAAGGGTGCTACTTTGACCGTCAGCTTGGTGAATGGGGCCTGTGCCACCCTGGACAACAGGTTCCTGAAGGCCCACGCAGAGGCCTGGTTGACCATGAAATATAGCCTTGACAGGCAGACTGGCACCCTGGTCCCACAGGCTTTTGCAGGCATGGTCATTCCTGTCACCCCGGAGAACATGTACACCGTGCGTCAGATGAGGCAGCACTGTGCAGGCGAGCATGAGCACCAGGACTTAGCACCTGATAAGGAAGATGTACACACCGATGCACAGCAAAGTGCACAAGGAGGCTGGAATCAGGGCTCAGATGAATTCTATGAAAGTTGTTGGGGGGACAATGAGGGAGGTTCCTGGAGAGAGGATGAAAACGATAAGCCAGAATATGAGGACTTCTGGGCGGATAATGAGGGTGGTTCCTGGAGCGAGGACGAAAATGATTTGCCAGTATATGAGGATGACCTGCCAGACTATGAGGACAACTAGACACTTGCTTCTAGAGTCTGAATGGCAAGATGGACTGTGCGCGTCTGTGCACCTTGTATCTCGTACGAGGGTCATGCCTGGGCAGTGATGTGTAGGCTGCTAAGACATGCTTGCCAGGTTGTGAAGGTAGATTGCTGTGTCTGGCTTGTCAGGTTTTGGCAATGTGCAAAGCTCTCTTTGCCTTTGAAGGCAAGTGCATGGCTATCATGCTTTGATCAAGCCTTGCACTGATTTTGAGACTTCGGCTTGGATTCAACAAACTATGTCTTGTGCCCAAGCAGGCAAACTGAACTAATCAACAGGACGACAGTTGTGTCTATATGTAATCATCCGCAGCTGCTGCAGATTTCAGCTGGCGATGTAACAGGTTTGTCAGGTTTGTCAGTTTTCACAAATTATTTGTGTCTATTATAGAGACGGACACAGTGCATATGGCTTCTGATCAATGGAACAATGGTTATCAGGCAGCCACTAGATCTGAATCTTCATGTATCAAGTACATAAATGCATTGTCACAACTGCAGTCAGCATGTTCATAACGGATAGCACACCGCCTTCATCAGTAACACGTGCCACTGGAGCATGATGACACTCAATGCAGTTGCACTTTAAATTTATAAATGAGGCCATCCTGAGGTGCAGCAATGCTGCTATCAAGCCTAGACTGATAAAGCTGGAAGTCCGTTGGTGGCTTCAAAGACAGTGGCAAGCAAGCAAGACATTCACGAGGTAGCAACCAAGTCTTGATTGTGAGTGATGCCATGCATCTGCAGCAGTTTGTTTACAGTCACATCAGCACCAGGTCACGTGAGCCACTGCATGATCAATGCTCCAAATCGTTTGACCATCCTGATGTTTGCAACATCCAATTTATACTCTTCAGGAACAAAAGATTTAGCAAGCTGTGAACATCAGACATCAAATGTTGCCAGATGAGAGCTCACAGTCCACTGTGTGTCTCAGATACATACTGTTACACAAACCTGCCAAGTAGCGCTGCCACAAAGCGGCTACATGCAGCAAAGAGGAGGTTTGTAATGCTGTATGGAACAGTCTGTGAAAGATTCTACTGCTACATTGGACAATTAGATAGGCTACGCTGCTGCATGCGACAGATTGGAACAGTCTGTGAATGACTTCACTGCTACAGTCAACATTAAGACAGGCTATGCTGCTGCATGCCACAGGTCAGAAGTCTGTGCTACTGGACTTCCTGAGCCGGGCCGTGGCCAATGTGCAAGATTTGTAGACTCTGTTGCACATTGTTCAGCATTGACAGGTTGGCAATCTGTGTTACTGGGCTTCCTGAAGCAGGCCACAGCCACCAGCAGCAGCTGCAATTGCTGCAGCAGTGTCGTTGATGGGTTCTTGCAGCAGGACATCCGCCTGCTTCTGAGTGACAGGATGCTTGGCCTCTGAAGCCCTTTTCCAGTGAAACCCTGCACCCGCAGTGAAGTTTGCTGGAATGCACATTGATGCAATTTCTTGACTCAGCTCATCAATGCATCACTTGACTGAAAGCAACATCATTGGCAAGCTCCATCCCAGACTCACAGCAAGTCTGGCTCACAGGCATGCACATTATGACTCTTCACTCACAAGGGAAGTTGGCATACATTGTATGCATGTCATGCTACACAGAGTACCCAGAGTCAGCGCTGAACAGAGTGCACCAGAGTCTACAGTGTGGCAATGACGATGTCAGAGGACACATCAAGTGCAAATCAGTGTCCACCATGCACACCTTGACAATGTCAGCAGACACTAAATAAGAGAGAGAAGCGCACCATAATGACAGTCATGCAAGGTGTACAAGGTGTGCAAGTGCCCAGACACACGCTCATAAGCACAAGCTCACAAGCAAAAGACTCAAGGGTGAGAGGACTAGGGGCTTGTTGCCTGACAGGGCCCTTGACAGATGGTACAGCTACTGCAGGGCCCTTGACACATGATGTAGCTACCAAAGAGACCATGGGGCTTGTTGCCTGACAGGGCCCTTGATAGATGACACAGCACCCTTGACACATGGTACAATTACTAAACGGCCCTTGACAGATATACAGCTATAAAGAGCCCTTGGGGGTTGATGCCTGGCAGGGCCCCTTGACACATGGTACAGCCACTAAAGGGGCCTTGACAAATGATACAGCTGTCCATCGGCCCGTGGGGGTTCATGCCTGACACAGCCCCTGACAGATGGTACAGCTACCAAAGAGCCCTTGGGGCTTTCTGCCTGACAGGGCCCTTAGGGCTGGTGCCTGAGAGGACCCTTGACAGATGGTACAGCTGCCAAAGATTCATACCTGAAACATACAGCCAGTTGATAGACACCCTGTGTCGGTTGTGGCGCTTGGCCCAGTGCATCTTGTCTGTGTCCATGGCTGAAGCCATCACGTGCGTCACATCGTCTGTCACCTTGGCATGACAAGTCGCTCCCAACTGCATCCACAAACCAGAGTCAGTGGTGATTCTGAAGCACAAACATGATCTCGATGGGCCTTGTTTGATTTCAACAGACATGCATTGACTGTGCTCAGTTCTGGACAGAGAACGTGTATGTATGTTGCGTTTGTGGTGATATGCAACGGCATTTGAGCATTTGGCCTTCCTGATGTCTTTTGGCACGTCACCATTTCTGATCAAAGCGTAGAGCAGATCTGGCTGAAACAACCCTCCTAAGGAGATGCTTGAGGAGGTGAATTTAACAGAAAGCTCTCAAACGGTGCTGTAGCAATAAGATCAAAACCAAACATCCAGATGCCACCCTTTTGAAAAGAGAACAAAAGTTTTGCTGCAGTTGAACCAAACCTCCGGAAGTACAACCAACACTCCTTGTGAAACATGATCCAACCCTGTCTTGATGCAATTCTCCCGAAAAAGGCTCAGCATGTCATATCAGATATTCACATCAGATATTCATATCAGGTATGTATATCAGATTGTGAGGATGTTGTTGCCAGACACAGCACCTGAGTGGCAAGGCGCCAAGAGTGCTGCTGAGTCATGTCCTTCTCCACTGCTGAGTCAGTGTATCACATGACTGAAGACGATGTGCACTCCAGCCAGGATCTGCTTGCACAGATTCCGCAGATGCAGGCATACATCTTCTGCCCCTGGGTCTGGAGCCTACGCATGCATGCACAGTCAGACTTCCTCTGTGTGAGGATCTGTGAGCATGTCAAAAACAGCATGTTGTGATGTGAGGCATAACGCACATGCATGCTGTTGCAGTTCATGTGACTGCAAAAGCAACTGGACAAGCAGCACATGGTAGAAAGCATTTTGGACCAAAGTAGGCTGCAGGTGGTTACGCGTGAGCAGCTTGCTTCATCACGTTTGATGTCAACTGGAAAAATGTGACGGTACGACAGTGCTGTGCAGCAGGCAGATCCATATGATCTTTGCGACTCAAGCAGTCCTTCGGTTTCTGCTGACGAGAGCTGACCTTGACACTTGAGCCACTTTCAACTGCTCATCAACTCTCTGGCGACTCGGGAAGTTGAAGCACCCTGCGTTGCCGCGCCTCGACATGGTCTCAGAAGTTATCTGCAACAGCTTGTTTCTCGACCGGAAACACGTTCGCCTGTTTGGCAGCACCTTTTGCACCACGACGTCCTGAGGAGACCGCCTTCATGTCGCAGAAATCGGTAAATTCGGAAAATGCGCAGCACAGCTTTGTGACGGCCTCTTGAGAGGCCATGCACAGACAGATGGACAGCTGAATGTTTGATTGTCCGGCATATTGTGCCATCAGAAACAAGTTTACAGACATATTTTGGGGCCCAGCCCCCACACTGTCTTCCTGTTTTACTCTACATGATCCTGAAGTCATAGCTGCCCGGCTTTCAATCGGCCCGCTCACGTCCAGCTGCTCTTGCTCCGGTGCCGACTTCAGAAGGCTGCGCACAGAATTGAAACTGAAGGTGCGCTTCAACAAACGGGTGCTCACTTTACGCCCAGCACACTTAGAGCAGGCATCTCCAGCAGCAGGTGGGCACGTTACAGGTGTTTCTGGCACAGGCGTGCAGCTAGTAGTGCGGCCTCACACTGCGATCCATTCAGGGTCTGATGTTTTGTTGGTGTGCAATGTACTAGCAGCCTGTTTTTCTGGCATAGGCAGTCTTGTAGTACGCTGTCTCTGCCTGATTGCAGGAATGGCACCTGATCCTCTGCTGCATGTTGTAGTAAAGCTGCAGGGAACAGATGAGCTGATATGCTATATGAAAGATGCAACTCTGGCAGCTCAGGTTGTCAAGACATGCAAAGTCAGAGCAAGGTGCCAAGAAGGCATATTGCAGGATGCAAATGGCTTGGACCTAGCAGAGGATGGTACTGAGCTTTCAGCTGGTGTTTACTTCTTCACTCCAGCTGAATCAACAGGTACGTCATCTCAACTTTGTGATAAACTGCCCTGTTGGGTTTAGGCACGCTGACCAAGAGGGTGTAGTAGACAAGCTGTCAAGCAGTCTCACAGCCTTGTCATAGACGGGAAAGCTGTCACAGGTATAACATCAATGGATAAAGTAACAAGCGTGTTAATGCTGCTTACCATGTAAGTGCATCATCACAAAGCACCTGAGCAGACTTGCTGCACCCTGTCAACAACTTCTGTGGCTTGAGGGTTTGCTTTTTATGTTAGGACATACCAGATTTGAATGCATCTTCACCTTGCTTCTGAGAAGCGTGATGCATAGCCGCGGCACTGAATTGGTTTGTGGAATGAGCATCAGCTTCTTGTGCACTGTGAACTTGCATGTCCATGGGCGTCTCAGCACAGTCAATGCACACCAGTCTGCGTGCAACGTCAATTGCTATTGCAGGCTCTCCAAGGCCTGTTCAAGTCCCCTTGAAGAGGCTTTTGAAGTATGCCATCTTGCCAGCTGTGGTCATCACAGCTGTCATGTCAGGCTCGCAAACCAAAAGCACATTTGCAAGCGGCCCCTCAAAGATCGAAGCATGGGCAAATTTTGAGCAAGATGCAATAAGCACGCTAGGTGGCGTTGAAGATGAGAGCATGTACGAGCCACCACAGTTTGTCCAGGGAGTCACCAAGGAGACAACTGTCATAAATGAAGAAGGCATCAGGGAGTACCTCAACACAAGTGTCTTTGCAATACTCAGAAGCATATTCTCAAAGGTCATGCCTGGTTGCAACATATGCAGACCAGGCAAGCTGCAAGCCCCTTTCATTGGACAGCCAGACTTTGTGGCTGTGCAAACTGATGAAGCAATCTTGTTTCCAATAGAGGTGAAGACGCCAGTCAGCCTTCCATTTGAGGCTGAGCAGGATCTGGTCGACTTGTACACTGTTGGGCAACAAAGTTTCGTCAAGTCGCCTGTGGACCAGATCTATGGTTACATGGCTAAAAACTCTCTCAAGTACGGGGTCCTGACAAATGGGTATGCAATGTGGTTCATGCGCCAAACAAATGGCTATTTGCAGGTATCAAGATCTGTTGATATTGCAAGCCCACATTCCTCACAAATTTCTGCACTTGAGGGAATGCTTTACTTGCATTTGTTGGCTTGTGAAAAGCAAGCTTCCACACCCATTCCATCACATTCTGGTGTGAGCATCTTTGACCGTTTCCGCAATATCACTTTTGGTTGGATGGAGGCTGGTCTGGCTCTGCTTGGATGCCATCTTTTCAGGAAAATTCAACGTCTTCTGACATCCAGTGGATCCAGCAAGCATGAAGGTGTGTACAGCATAGAACAGTTGCACCTAGAGAGGTACTTGGCTCAGGGTCGCAACACACGTGTTTGTACGGGCACTATTGATGGCCACGTAGCAGCGGTGAAGCTTGTCGACTTACTTCAGTGTCCTGAGATGAAACCAGCCTTGCAGCATGAGGCAGATATGAATAACAAAATGACAGCTATTCAGGGTGTCCATGTGCCCCATCTGCTGGCATACGGTTTCATACAAGGAACAGGAAGCTACTTCATTGCAACATCTTTTGAAGGGTTTGCGTTATGTGAGGATGTCATGAATGCAACTTTGCTCAAGCAGCTCCAGACGAGCTTGTCTGCTGTTCACCGCTGTGGCATCTTGCACAACGATCTTGCTGTCAGGAATGTGTGTGTGAGCGCAAATGGACATGTCAGGCTTTTAGATTTTGGGAATGCCAGTATCTGTAGGGACACGGCCATGTTGAGCCAGGAAGTGGAGTCTACCTTAAGGCTAGTGAGATGTGATAGGTCACTGCGCACATCAAAGGCTTGTTTGCAGTGTAGCACAGGTAGGGCTTCACAGGTGTATAGAAAGTCCTTCAGATTTCAGTGTGGGCGTGAAGCTCCTCTCTGCCTTCGAAGCCGGCCTCCTTATTGACTTGTGGGCTTTTCCTTATGACTTGATCAAATCACACGTTGTGATACTTTTGGTGCGACAGGCACGCGTGCGCTTCATCTGTAACCGTCTGCGAAAATTTTTAGACTTGGCTATCATGGTGTGACTATTGGACTAGAACAATGCTGTAGAGTCTGACACGTAGCTCTCGAATACTGGAGTTTCAGATCACCTGGGGTTCAGGAGTTCACGACATGTGCATCACATGCAAAATTGGTTAAACAGCCGTCCAAAACCAAGTCTTGTGTGTTGATATGTCAAAGTTGCGCAAAAGTCCATACTCTGCTCGCTGCAATGCTCCTCCTAGGCCTGCTGACTGCATTTGCTTTGTGTTACTCATCACCACAAAAACGATAGATTCTTATGTGACTACGAATGTATAATCACGTACATATATGCATGTGAGCGTCAAGATACGACCCAGAAACGACAGTTCTCAGATGACATTTAACATTCATATAGGACCCTAACATGGTCATATTGACAAGATTTCAGTACAGCCTCTCAGCTTTGTTTGTGGCTTGAGGCAGGTTCAGCTCGCCCGCATCTTCACAGATCTCTTCAGCATATTCAATGCAGCCTTCCAGCCCTTTCTTTGGCACGCGACTAGGTTCAAGTGCATAATACTGACGTCTGACTTGATCTGATGACTACTGTTTCGATGGCCTCATCATCACATGTGAGCCAAGAGCAGATAATTGCATCTCACTGAAGCAGTGCACCGACTTGCAGGCATGTCAGACGCATGATAGTGGCTGTCACTGAGATACTGCATGTGTTGCTGTCTGTCCATGTCAAAACTGCCGCATGCATGGACAATGCAACTGCCACAGCACATGGGCTCGGCTCTCCTCGACAACTGGAAGCTTCTGCTACACATCTTCGCCATGCAGCACATGAGTCATGATGACCATGTGGGCTTTGAGCAGGCAGCAACTGTTGCTGGCAGCATAAAGCGCCCACAACAATCATAACCAGTTTTGACATGCTGTCATTGCTTGCCAAAGCCATCATTGCTGCGACCACCGCCAGCAGCTGCAATTGCTGCAGCAGTGTCATCGATGGGTGATTGCAGCAAAGCATCCACCTGCTTCTGAGTGACAGGATGCTTGGCCTCTGCAGCCCTTTTCCAGTGAAAGCCTGCACCCAGAATGAAGCTGACTGTTGCATTGTATCATGCACCTTGCATTGAGTGCACCATGTGAAACATGCTTCTGCACGCAAAGAACAGTGATCCACGCATAGATTGATGCATTTCTTGACTCAGCTCATCGATGCAACACTTGACTGAAAGCAACACCATTGGCAAGCTCCCTATTCATACATTTAGGGTTTAGGGTTTTATTTCCATCCCAGACTCCCAGCAAGTCTGATTCGCAGGCATGCGCATTCTGACTGTTCACTCATAGGGGAAGATGGCGTACATTGAAGGCGTGTCATGCTGCACAGAGTGGCCAAGAGTGAATGCTGAATACTGTGCACCAGAGTAGACCAACCTCGTGCAATGTGTCAATCTCATTGTCAGACGACATGACAGGTGCAAATCAATGTCCAACATGTACATGTTGACAGTGTAAGCAGACATTACACAAGAGAGAGCGCATCACACATACAGTCATGTGAAGTGTACAAGGTGCACACAAGCACCAGCACATAAGCACAAGGGGGCTTGTTGCTTGACAGGGCCTTTGACACATGGTACAGCTGCTGAAGAGCCCTTGACACATGGTACAGCTACTAAAGGGCCCTTGACACATGATGTAGCTACCAAACAGCCCTTGGGGCTTGTTGCCTGACAGAGCCTTGATAGATGACACATGGCCCCTGACACATGATCCAGTTACTAAAGGGCCCTTACCAGATGGTACAGCTACCAAAGAGCCCTTGGGGCTTTCTGCCTGACAGGGCCCTTGACATATGGCACAGCCACCAAAGGGCCCTTAGGGCTGGTGCCTGAGAGGACCCTTGACAAATGGTACAGCTGCCAAAGATTCATACCTGAAACATACAGCCAGTTGACAGAGACTCTATGTCGGTTGTGGCGTTTGGCCCAGTGCATCTTGTCTGTGTCCATGGCTGAAGCCACCACGTGCGTCACATCGTCTGTCACCTTGGCATGACAAGTCGCTCCTAACTGCATCCACAAATCAGAGTCAGTGGTGATCCTGAAGCATGAACATGATCTTGATGGGCCTTGTTTGATTGCAACAGACATGCATTGACTGTACTCAGTTCTGGACAAAGAATGTGTCTCTCGCATTGAGCATTTGTGGTGATATGCAACGGTACTTGAGCAGTTGACCTTGAGTGTTCTGGCATGTCACCATACCTGCTCAAGCACAGAGCAGATCTGGCAGAAACAACCGTTTTAGGATTTGCTTGTGGAGGTTAACTGAACAGTAAGCTCTCAAAACAGTGTTGCAGCAATAACCAACATCCAATTGCTACCCTTCTGAAACGAGAACAGAAGTTTTGCTGCAGTTGAACCAAACCTCCGGAAGTACAACCAACCCTCCTTGTGAAACATGATCCACCCCTGTCTTGATGTAACCCTCCTGAAAAAGATCAGCATGCCATATCACATATTCACATCCGATGTCCATTTCAAATATTCGTATCAGATTTTCACATCAGATTTTCGCATCAGATATTCATATCAAGTTTTCGCACAAAATATCCTTGTCAGATATTCTTATCAGATTCAGGGGATGTTGTTGCCAGACACAGCACCTGAGTGGCAAGGCGCCAAAGGTGATGCTGAGTCATGTCCTTCTCCAGTGGAATCACATGACTGAAGACGATGTGCACTCCAGCCAGGACCTGCTTGCGCAGATTTTGCAAATGCATGCGTACATCTTCTGCCCCTGGGTCTGGAGCCTACGCATGCATGCACAGTCAGACTTCATCTGTGGGGGGACATGTGAGCATGTCAAAAACGGCATGTTATGATGTGAGGCATAAAGCACGTGCATGTTGTTGCAGGTGATGTCAATGCAAAAGCAACTGGACAAGCAGCACATGGTAGAAAGTATTTTTGGATTGATGGAGGCTGCAGGTGATTGCTCGACCTGCTCTGTGTTTGTCAAAACGTATCGTGTGGTGACTTACACACATATGTGCACATGTACGTACAGCATACACATTTCTATGCGTGCAGCACACATAGACGTACAGACATACAGCTAGAGATACACACATGCGCATGCACACACACATACATACATGTACATATGCTGTCTGCATACTCATACATATACAATGCAGTGAGGTGTGTGAGAAGCCAGCAAGGATCCATGCTAATAGGAGGCAATGCTGCAGGTGTGTTATGTCATGCTTGCCTGGAACAAGCTTTGATGAACCTGCTGCATGACCCTGAGGGACGTTGACAGCATCCCACTCCCTACATCTTCATCTTTCCCAGCCTCCAGCAAGGACTTGTGCGATCTGCCAAACCTGTTGCCAGGTGCCAGGATGAAGATGCAGGGTGTCACACGCAGGGAAGAAGATGCAGAGCTCAGCATGAGCAGCTGAGAGGATGCAGCTGCTGCCCAAAGACAGAAACGACAGATGTATGGGGTGAAACATGCAAAGAAGTAGATGTACAGGGTCACATATGCAGGCGAAGGTGTACATGGTGACACAATTCCGGGATGAAGATGTATGGCGTGACAGAGACAGGGAGGAAGATGTATGGTGAGACAGAGTCAGGGGGGAAGATGTACAGGGTCACATATGCAGGGGAGCAAGCGTACCTGGTGACAGAAGCAGGGAAGAAGATGTACAGGCTGATACATGTAGGGAAGAAGATGTATGGGGTGACACATGCAGAGAAGAAGATTCACAGACTCACACAAGCAGGAAAGAAGATGTGCCGGGTGACAAACGCAGGGAAGAAGACGCACTGGGTCACATATGCAGGGGCAGATGGTTTACCTGGTGACACAAGCAGGGAAGAAGACATACACGGTCACATAAGCAGAGAAGAAGATGTGGCGGGTGACAACTACAGGGAAGAAGACAAAGGGAAGATGGTGTACCTGGAGACACAAGCAGGGAAGAAGATGTATCGGTCAACCTGAATGAGGTTGGCAGCATGAGCTGGCCACACGCCCTCAGTGTCATCCAGAATGAGAACTGAGGTGTCGGCACCCAACACCACATCCAAGCTCTTCACATGCCGCTGTGTGCTGTCTCTCTGCATCACAGACACCGGTTACTAGGGTTCAAGGTAGTATTAATTGTAACACATGCAGTGACAACAATAATAATCATAATACTAATAGAAATAATAATAGTAGTCATAATAATGTTAATAAAACTAGTAGTGATGATAATGACAATGATAATGATGATGATGATGATGATGATGATGATGATGATGATGATGATGATGATGATGATGATGATGATGATGATGATGATGATGATGATGATGATGATGATAATGATAATGATAATGATAATGATAATGATAATGATAATAATGTTGATGTTAATGTTAACAATAATAATAACAATAATAATACAAAAAAAAGAAAAAAAACATTGATAATGATAGTAGTAATGATAACACGCTTTCCAGCTCATGATGAGCTAGGTACATGCAATACAACGTTAAGGGTGAAGAACTCAAAATGGATCAAACGCAATGAGCAAATGTTACAATACCCATGACAACAAAATTGATAGTAGCAAAAACAACAACCCTTTGCAGCTCATGATGAGCTAGGTAGTAACAACAGCAGCAATACCAGCAACAGTATAAATCATAGTAACACTGATGTTTACGCTTGACTGCTCATGATGAGCTAGGTACATGTAGGGCAAGCTTGTCTCTCCACAGCAGTCCATTGTGAGCGTCCATCTAAAGGTCTACTGATATGAGCAAACGTGATGACAAAGCAAGCTGACGAGGACAGTTGAGACCTTGGCCCAGCGCTATGTATGGACATTATGTATACGACCTAAACTCTAAAGCCTAGGTCATGCATATGTGTTTGAGCTGTGCATGTTACATATTCAGCCAAGCCATGCATGCATATGTGTTTGAGCTGTACATGCATACAATTTGATTCCTATAGTGGAAGGATGTATAGACACATTGCTTGTGAGAGCCAATGCAGAACATTCCGCAGGAGTAGGGCTTTGGCATGAGGGTTTAGGCTTTAGGGACTGTCCACATGCATTGTCATGCTCTCAGGAGAGAATGTTCAATACCACCAAATGCAATGGGCACTGCTGGGCAAGCTGCATTGATACGAGCTGTGGCATGAAGGTGTAATGAGGCACTGCAATAAGGCAGCCAGGGTTTTGAAGCCACCCATACTCACTGCTGAGATGACGCGGCCACCAAAGAAGGTCTTGGTGGGATCTAACAGCTTGGCCATCTCAGCAGCATAGTCTTGATCCCCATGAGTGTAGATGTGAAGCTCAAACAGCTTGTGAGTCTGCACAAGGAAGTCTCTGATGCCTGGTCTCAGCTTAGTCCACATTAGCATATGCGGAAGCTTGAAGAGAAGCTGCTCCTCCCCTGTGCCCTGCTGCTCCAGCAGCTGCTCCAGTTTGGGCAAAATGTCCTCTGGCAGGTCTGCCATGCGCGTTGAGCTCAGCAGTGTGTGGTCTAGGTCCAAGACTAGCAACAGCTTCTTCTTGGACAGCAAAATCTTCAGATGCTGCGTCCTGCAGAGTCATTCATGCATTCATTCATTACATAAGTGTCGTCGCCAAGGGTCAGGTTTAGGGCAACCTTCAGTGCCCTGGGCACTGGACTGTGCAATAGGCATCAGTGCATGTGTGGCAGCTTGCAGCCGTCAAGTCAAAATAGATGCATGCAAGCTAGCCTTTGCAGGTACTACACAGCAGGAGAGCCAAAGTCAGCAGTGACATGGGCTTCTGTGAGTTTGCTTTGTGCAATGCTTGGCACAGCAGGGCAGCATCGCTTGGCACAGAAGGGCAGCATCAGCTCACAGCTCATGCCTCATAGACATGGTCAGACAAAAACAGGGGGCGCCTGCTTGTAGGTCTGAAGGAGGCCCATGGGGGGGGTGGCGCAGTCATGGCGCTTCAGAACTGGGGTCCCTTACTGCTGACTGCAGCGGCACGTGATGGCTTGCATGGCTGGGACCTGCGCACTGACTCAAAGGCCTTCAGGTTGTCAGGCACGCCGCACCAGGTGAGGCCATCTAACTGCAACAAGCTGCATGTGATCTGGCTGTGAGTTGATGTGAAGCTCCTTGCTGCTGACTGCAACAGTGGCCTGTGTTGCTGAAATTTCAGGGGTTTTGATGTAGGGCTTGAACCTTTTGAGTCTGCTCTGACCAGAAAGTGTACTGTGTCTGCAAGGTCACATTCATCACACTTGCAGGGCCAGTGTGTGCAGTGCCCTCGTCAACCAGCCCTAGCGACACTTTGTGTCATGTGAGACTGGTTGTTTTGCAGCCATTGAAAACGATGTTCATGCCTGTGCAGCCTGGCACAATGTTCCTCTTGGCATGAACACACTTGTGCTGATGGCAGCTTTGCTGTGAGTCAGCCTGATGACTGATGCTGGGGGCCACATGCAGGGTCTGCTTCAGAGGCTAGCATGTGGCGGTCCAGATTCCCCTTGGCTGCTGACTGGGACCTCCCGGGGCCACCTCACCCTATGGGACATGCGCTTCCAGATTCCCCTCACTCAATGGGCCCACCCTCTAGGGCAGCCCGTAGAGGCCCTGGCCCCTGCTGTTGCCCCTGTCGGGCATCTGGGCCTGAGGGGGGGTGGCCGGGGGTCATCCCCCCTGGTATACATTGCAGCAGGAGGGCATGAAGTTGGTCTCTGGGATGTCGAGGAAGGTAAATGCCATCAGGTGAGCTGCACGCTTTTGTTCTCTCCTGCTTGTGTCTTGACAGATCATCTGCTGTGAATTTGGAAACATGCATGCTGACAACAGTGTTGATCTGTGACCCCAGCATATACATTTATGGATGCTGAGGCCCTGGGCAGCCCAGTATAATACTTGGCTTCTCACTAATTTTCCCTGAAAGGTGCAGTCTTCTTCCTTTTTCGTCCTTTTTCTTATTCTTATGGATGCTAAGGTGTGTCAGCACAGGACTGTCGCAAAAAATGACACCACTTCCAGATCAGCAAAGTGAGCTTACCTGGTATGATTGATCTGCCACTCATCTGGTGTGACAGTCCTCACGACATTCTTCATGTCATGCGCCAAGCAACACGTCAATGCTTGACCTCTTGGTGACAGAGTTGTGCCTGGCGCAATATCCACAAACAGTGATGAAAAGTCTCAGCTGTGTGCACACAACATTGATTGTGTCCATCTCTGTGCCTGAATGTCATGACACACTGCATGTCAACTCGTTCTGCGTGTCAGTTCATTTTGCATCTTTATGTGCATACATGTATAGGTGCTGAGGTGTCAGCCAGAGAATGGGGCAGTAGTCCCTGACCAGCTGCCCGCAGCCCTTATGCGGCCCAGCCCCATGGGGTCACCCTCCCCCCTGGATCCCTCAGCCCTCAGTCAGCATCTGGCAACTCAAGAGCTGCAAGCTCCTAAGGTCTCCAGTGCAGGGTGAGTCACGCAGTACAACTACCCCGTAGTACAATTTGCTGGAGCTTGTGTACGTGTTCTGGACAACAGGTGATGTGGATGAGCAAGACTTAATCCAATCTTCTCATTTGCTCAAAGCAGCATCGTCACGCTTTAGGCTGTCCTAGATTGCCAATGTGCTGCCCTTGTGGTGTTGCATCCATTTTTTTGAATCTGTTGCATTCCAGCACCTTTGGATCACCATTACCTCTGATTCCTGATTGCTACACACATTGCAAGCTGCAAGAAAAAAAGTTACAGAGTGCACAGCCACATGTGTCTATCAATAGCGCTCTCCACTGCTGCACAAAGGTGCGCTCTTTGGGCTGCCGCCTTAGGAGGCTCCCGTCATGATCGCTGAAATGCGTAAACTTTCCTTTTTCTTTTTCACAAAGGGGCACTGTTTGTCCAGGTGCCATGCTCTACTGCCGACAGGAGCTGGACCCTTGCTCACAGGAGGCAGTGACCGCTGCATCCGCCTTTGGGATGCAGCCTATCCCCAACAAAGCTACATAGTGGCAGGTCCCCCTGCTGCTGACTCAGCCACTGCTTCTTCTTCTCAGTCAGCGGTGGCCACAGCCCAACAGCCTGTATCATACAAGTACTTGCAGCATACTGTGCAACAGGTCTCAGTTGTAGATGAGGTTTGCAGACCAACTGTAAGTTCCCTGTCAGGGCAGAACGGGACAACTGTTCCCAGCCATGCAGACAGAGCATTTGCTCAGAGCCATCGAGATACAGTCAAGTGTTTGCTGCCGCTGTATGTGAGCGAACAGCTGTTGCTTTCTGCTGGTCAGGATGGTGTCATCAAAGCTTGGAAGTGACTTTGCATGCATGTAAAGGCTGGCATATGAAGCTGCAGCTGGCATCATGTGCTGCTGTTCCCATGTGCAGAACCATTTGTTTGATTGTCAAAGAGGGCTAGCTTGGTGTTCTTCAGGAGCTGTGTGTTTCACCTCTTGTTTCTCAGCAATGCATGATCAGTTGTCATACGGATGCGTTGATATGAAACAATGCCAACTCATTGCTTGATGACACTCCACAAGCCCCCAGCAGCCCCGTTCACATGTGATTCGAGGTCGGATACATGCATCGATCATGATCAGTCATTAAATGTATTACGTAACAGCTGATTTAATTAAAGCTGATGTGCATACAGAATTTCCCTTTGGCAGCTAGACAAACAAGACAGAAACTAAAGCATGCACAACATGACCAAGAGAGGCCAGAGCGGCATGCTTAAGCGACCTGAGAGTCACTGGCAAAAGTAGCTTTCTAATGGTTTTTGAACACTAAACAGACACTATCAACTTACAAATTCACCACCTACGACCAAGTCTGTTCGTTTTCAGCAAGTAAAGAATCACCCCTATTGGAATCCAAATAGCTGTCATGTTCAAAAGCATAGTGAAGTGCTGAACATAGCAAGCAGCGAGCAAGACAGTTTCCACTATCAAGAGCCAAGCTTGCTAATTTTCACTGGACAAATGGCAAGCTCAAGTCCAGGTCGAAGCAAGACATGTCTTTGTTCTACAACAAAGCATTGCTCCAAGAACTAGCAGTGTTCAGAAAAGTAAGCTCCAACAAGAGCACACACAAATCTGCATACTGTGAGCGTGGTGGCAAGCCTGACTCAATACTGCAAACCTGCAAAGAAGGGATAGAGAAGCCACCATGAATCCAGCCATCAAGCAAATTGAGAACAGCCCAGCAAATGAGCCTGATAAATGCTGCTCTTGGCCGTGCACATCATGGTACCCGTCGTGATACCAATGATGCCAGACACATACATCTACTTGTATATGCAGCTGGTTGGCATACACGTGCAACAGCTCAGATGGCAGCACAGCCAGCAGCAGCTTCAGCTTATTTGCAATATGTTTGTCGTACCAGACACACTTCACTGCAAACTTACGGCAACTCTGAGCTATGACTATGACTTATAGGTAGGGTTTTAAAGTAGTAAAATGGTGTAGTAATGTGCTTTCACAGTGCGCTTTCTCACTTTGAAAGTGAGCAGCTCTGAGCAACTTCG
>JAABUP010003670.1_pt1 | contig 26814 bp, 17 predicted proteins | sample 5559201 | NCBI WGS metagenome assembly JAABUP01 (sample SAMN10711887, study PRJNA513373) | rock metagenome | isolation source: Antarctica rocks | place: Antarctica | reverse complement strand
TGGCGGCGCGCCGCCACGGCCCAACTGGTGATCGACGAGTCGACGGCCATGGCCCTGGGGCACGAGCGCGACGGACCAGGGGCGGGGCGCCTCGCGTTCGCCGTCACGGGCGCCGGCATCTACCTGTTCTGGAACCTGGCCACCCTCGTCGGGGCCTTGGCGGTCGGCGCTGTCGGCGACCCGCGGACCGTCGGGCTCGACGCCGCGGTGCCGGCGGCCTTCCTCGCTCTCGTCGCGCCTCGGCTCGTGGGGTCAGCAGAACGCCGGGTGGCGGCCGTCGCGGTCGTGATCGCGCTCCTCGCCGTCGGGCTGTCCCCAGCGGGAGTGCCCGTGCTGCTGGCCGCCTTCGCGGTGCTTGCGGCGAACAAGCCGAGCGGTCGGCGTGGCGGTAGTGGCGGCGGCTCCATTGCACGGCGGGCCTCGTGACCTGGGCCGCCCTGCTGGTCGCGTCTGCCGCGACCTACGGACTGAAGCTCGCCGGGTTGACGGTCCCGCGTCGGGTGCTGGAGGGTCCGCGCACCCAGCGCTTCGCCGAGCTGCTGCCGGTGGCCCTGCTGATGGCCCTGGTCGCCGTCGGCGCCTTCGCCACCGGTCACACGCTCGTGCTTGATGCGCGTGCCGCCGGGTTGGCGGTAGCGGCGGTGGCCTTGCGGCTGCGGGTGGGTTTCGCCGGAGTCGTCATCCTCGCCGCCGGCACGGCGGCGGTGTTGCGTGCAGCCGGAGTCGGGTGAGGTCGGGGCGCGCGGTTCGGTCAGCGGGCGGCAACCGCCTCGACGTAGCTCGTGGGCTCGCCCAGGCGTGCCGCCACGCTCGTCCTGACGGTGAGCCCGGCCTGGTCGAGCAGTGCCCGGTACTCGGCTTCGTTGCGCTGCCGGCCGCCGGGAGTGAGGGCGAGCATCTCCAGGTCCATCAGCTTCGCCATGGACGGCTCGACCCGTCGGGCAACACCTGCTCGACGAGCAGCAGCCGCGCATGCGGACTCATAGCAGCTCCCACGGTGCGCAGGATGCGGACAGCCTGCTGGTCATCCCAGTCGTGGACATGTTGCCGCCACCGCCTGCGTCGGTCTCGCCGGTCTCGACGCCCTCGACCGGACGATCATCCGGTCAAGAGTATTGCGGTCTCGCCTGACAAAGACTGCGATGTCAGTCCAGCGCAACTAGCAAGTTCCTCGCCGCCACTGCTTCCAGCGACAGGGTCTTGTACCCGACCTCCTCGAACAGCACGATCACGCGGTCGCCCTCGTAGCGCATGACCTGCCCGTCGCCCCACGCCTGGTGGCGCACCTGCCCACCGACCGGGTACGGGGAGTCGCCGGCGTCGGCTGTCTCCTGGGCGGTTCCCGCCGAGCAGGTGTCGCAGTTGCCGCACGGCTCGGGGAGCGTCTCCCCGAAGTAGGACAGCAGGAACTGGCGGCGGCAGCCCTGGGTCTCGGCGTAGCCGCGGACCATGTCGACCCGGGAGTCCTCCACGTGCCGCCGCTGGTCGGCGACCCCCTCCGCTGCGCGCGCGGCCTCGTTGGGGGCCGGCCCGTCGGGGCTGGCGGCGATGGTGCCGTCGTCCTCGACCTCGAGCACACCCGCATGTTCAAGCAGGTCGACGAGGCTGGTGAGCTTGCTGTCCTTGAGGCCGGCCTCCTGCGCGAGGTCCGAGGGCTCGACCGGGCCGTCGGCGTGCTGCATCAGGGTGCTGACCTTGCGCAGGGCCTCGGTGTCGGCAGCCCCGGAGGCGAAGAATCGGCGCAGGCCGACGTCCTCGGGGCGGTAGAACAGGCAGGCAACGGCCGGCTCGCCGTCGCGCCCTGCCCGGCCGATCTCCTGGTAGAACGAGTCGACCGAGTCGGCGATGTCAGCGTGCAGGACGAAGCGCACGTCGGCCTTGTCGATGCCCATCCCGAAGGCGGTGGTCGCCACGACGACGTCGACCTCGCCGGCCATGAATGCGCTCTGGACCCGGTCGCGCTCGGCCGCTCGCATGCCCGCGTGGTAGCCCTCAGCGGCGATGCCCATCTCGGCGATGCACCGCGCCAGCTCCTCGACCCGACGGCGCGTGGCGGCGTAGACGATCCCGGGCTTGGCCTCGCTGATGGCGCGCAGCATGACGGCCTCGTCCTTGGCCCGCTCGTCGCGAAAGCCCTCGACCTCCAGGCGAAGGTTCGGCCGGTCGAAGCCCTGCACCACCTGTGCCGGGTCGTCGAGCCGCAGCCGTTCGATGATCTCGGCACGCACCGGGGGGCTCGCCGTGGCCGTGAGCGCGGCGACGGTCGGGCGGCCGATCCGGTCGATGACGGCGCCGAGGCGCAGGTAGTCCGGGCGGAAGTCGTGGCCCCAGGAGGAGATGCAGTGCGCCTCGTCGACCACGAACAGCGAGGGCTTGGCGCGGGCGAGCGCGTCGACGATCTCGTCCTTGGCCAGCTGCTCGGGGGCGAGGAACAGGAACTCCGCGGCACCGCTGCACACGGCGTCGATCGCCTGCTCCGACTGCCGTGCGCCCACCGATGAGTTGGCGGCAACGGCGGCCAGGCCGTCGGCGTCGCCGAGCCGCTCGGACAGGCCCAGCACCTGGTCGCGCTGCAAGGCGATGAGCGGGGAGACCACTACGGTCGGCCCGGTCAGCAGGAGCGCAGCCACCTGGTAGACGGCGGACTTCCCACTGCCGGTCGGCAGCACCACCAGCGCGTCACGTCGGTCGAGCAGGGCCTGCATCGCAGCCAGCTGGCCCGGCCGCAGCTCCTCGAAGCCGAACGCGGAGTGAGCGGTGGCCCGCAGCAGGTCGGCGATCTCCTCGTGCGAGCTCGTGCTGGTGACCTCTGGCGGCGCAGCCGGCGGCGTGGTGTCGGGCACGGCGGTGAGGTGCCCGCCTCCAGGCACCTCGAAGCGGCCCGGCTGCTCTCGATCCGGGCGCGCCTCCGTAACGGGTTGTCACCGTGACTGCTCCCAGCGCAGCGTTTGGGGACAGGCTGATCGGCAAGGGATCATCACGGCGGCTCCCCAAGCGGTGGCCGGCTCGGTGCGTGGAAGAGGGGGGCCTGGTGACATCCGACAGCGGTCCGCCGCCGGCGCATCCCGCCGCCCTGCGCGGCGTCGCCGTCGACTGGTCCGTCCTCGCGCGGGTGCTGCTCGTGCGGATGGACAACCTGGGCGACGTCATCCTCACTACCCCGCTGATGCGCGCGCTGCGGGCGGCGCTGTCGCCCGGCGCGCAGCTCGACCTGCTGGCCTCCCCCGGGGGAGCCACGCTGGCGCCGGTACTGCCGCACGTGGACCACGTGCATGCGTGGCGGGCGGCGTGGCAGGACGCGTCCGGCACCCTGCCGCTCGACCCCGCGCGCGAGGCTGAGCTCGGCTCGCTGCTGCGCGGCTACGACGCCGTTGTCATCAGCACCTCGTTCAGCCAGTCGCCGTGGCCGGCCGCTTACGCTGCTTACCTCGCCGGCGTGCCGGTGCGGGTCGGGCAGTCGCAGGAGTTCGGTGGCAGCGTGCTGTCGTCGTGGGTGCTGCCCGGTCCGGACGACCAGGACGCGCACCAGGTCGACCGGGGGCTGCGAATGCTGGCCGCCGTCGGGGTGCCGCGCCAGGGGCCTCGTCTCGAGCTCGTCGTCTCGCGTGACGCCGCCATCCGGGCGGCCGAGGTGCTGGGCGAGGCCAGCGCCCGTCCGCTGGTGCTGCTGGCTCCTGGTGCTTCCGCTCCGGCCCGGCGCTACCCGGGGTTCGCCGAGGTCGTCACCGGGCTGCGTGCGGTCGGGACGCGGGTGGTCGTCGTCGGCACGGAGGCGGAGCGCGCACTCGTCGAGCAGGTCAGCGGCGGCCGCGACGCGCTGGTCGGCATGCTCGACGTCCCCGCCCTCGTCGCCGCCGTGGCGCGGGCCGGCGCGGTCGTCACCAACAACTCCGGCTCGATGCACATCGCTGACGCTGTCGGCACCCCACAGGTGGTGCTGTTCGCGGGGACCGAGACGCTCGGCCAGTACGCCCCGCGCAGCGCGCCGGCCACGGTGCTGAACCGTCCGACCCACTGCACGCCCTGCCGCGCGTTCAGGTGCCCGTACGCGCAGGAGTGCCTCGACGTCGAGCCCGCGGAGGTCGTGGCGGCCACCTTGGTCACGCTCGCGAGTGGCGGCACTCAGCGGGTGGCCGCTGAGGTCGCCGCGTGACCCCGCTGAAGGTGTTGACCTGGCACGTCCACGGCTCCTACCTCTGGTACCTCTCGCACGTTCCGGTGCAGTGGTACCTGCCGGTGCGCGAGGGCCGGCCCGAGGGCTACGGCGGCCGCAGCGGCTCGTTCGCCTGGCCCAAGAACGTGGTCGAGGTGCCCGCGGAGGAGGTGGCGCGGGGGGAGTACGACGTCGTGCTCACCCAGTCCATCTGCAACTGGGAGCACGACCGCGCTGCCGTGCTCTCACCGCACCAGCACCGCGAACTCCCGCGGGTGCACCTGGAGCACGACCCGCCACGAGGCTGGCCCAACGACGCGCTGCACCCGGTGCAGGATGCGGCGACCACCCTCGTGCACGTCACCCCGTTCAACGCCCTGATGTGGGACAGCGGCATCACGCCGACGCGCACCATCGACCACGGCGTCGTCGTCCCGGTGGAGCTCAGCTGGACGGGCGGCACACCGCGGGGCATCACGGTCGTCAACAACCTGGCGCGGCGTGGCCGGCGGCTCGGCGCCGACGTCTTCACCCGCGTCGCCGCACAGGTTCCGCTCGACCTCGCCGGGATGGCGAGCGACGACTTCCCGCAGGGCATCGGCGACATCCCGCTCGCCGAGCTGCACGGACGGCTGCCGGAGTACCGCTTCTTCTTCAACCCCATCCGCTACACCTCGCTCGGGCTCGCGGTCTGCGAGGCGATGGCCCTCGGGTTGCCGGTCCTCGGCCTTGCCACGACGGAGATGGCAGCGGCGGTGCAGAACGGCGTGAGCGGCTACGTCGAGACCGACCCCGAGCGGCTCGTCGCCCACGCCTGCCGGCTGCTGGAGGACCCTGACGAGGCTGCGGCGTTGTCGGCCGGGGCTCGCGCCAGGGCGCGGGAGCGTTTCGGCATCGAACGCTTCGCTGGTGACTGGCTGCGGGTGCTCGAACAGGCGGCCGGCCGGTGAGCGCGCCGCTCGACGTGGTCGCCGCGTTCGCCGAGCTCGACGTGCTCGTTCTGGGGGAGCCGATACTCGACGGCTGGCTCGCGGGCTCCGGCCTGCGCCTGTCGCGCGAGGCGCCCGTCGGGGTCGTCGACGTCGCGTCTGCCGACCTCGTGCCCGGTGGGGCCGGCAACACCGCGGTCAACCTGGCGGCGCTCGGTGCCCGGGTGCGGCTCCTGGCGGCGGTCGGCGACGATGCCGACGGCGCTGCGCTCCGCCAGGCGCTGCACGAGCGCGGGGTTTGTGGCAAAGACGTGCAGACGGTCCCGGGTCGCCGCACCTGCGCCAAGCGGCGGATCCTGGCCGGCGGCCAGATGCTGCTGCGCTACGACGAGGGCGACACCGGGCCGCTGCCGGTCGGGGCTACCGAGCAGCTGCTCGACCGGCTCGATGCGCTGTGGGGGAGTGCCGATGTCGTCGTCGTGAGCGACTACGGGCTCGGGGTGCTGTCCGATGCCGTGGTCCAGCGGGTGGCGCAGTTGCAGTCGGCTGCGCCGACGCTGGTGGTCGTCGATGCCCGCGAACCCGGTCGCTGGCGCAGCGCCCATCCCACTGCTGTGAAGCCGAACGCCGTCGAGGTCGGCTCGCTGCTCGGCGGCACGGCGGCCGACGCCCTCGCCGGTGAAGACCGGGCTGCGGCGCTGGAGAGCCTCGCTGAGCAGGTCCTCGATGCAGCGGGAGCCGAGCTGGTGGCGGTCACCCTGGACGTCGACGGCGCGGTCCTGCTGGAGCGCGACCGGCCGAGCTACCGGCTATGGGCCGACCCGGTCGCCGCGAGCCAGGCCGCGGGCGCGGGCGACTCATTCACGGCCGCTCTGGCCCTTGCCCTCCGCGCGGGTGCCGACGCGACCACGGCCGGGGAGCTCGCTGCGGCCGCCGCCCGCGTGGTCTGCCAGCAGCCGGGCACGACCGCCTGCACCGCCGACGAGCTGCGCGCCACGCTGCTGGCCGACGGCGCCACGCTGCTCGACCTGCCCCGGCTCGCGAGTGTGGTGCGTGCTCACCGGCTGCGAGGCCGCCGGCTGGTGCTCACGAACGGCGTGTTCGACGTGCTGCACCGCGGCCACGTCACGTACCTGAACCAGGCCAAGGCGCTCGGCGACGTGCTCGTCGTCGCTCTCAACAGCGACGCCTCGGTCAAGCGGCTGAAGGGGGCGTCGCGCCCGGTCAACGGTGAGGACGACCGGGCGGCCGTGCTGCGTGGGCTCAGCTGCGTCGACCACGTGGTGGTATTCGACGGCGACACGGCGGCCGAGGTTGTCGACGCCGTGCGGCCCGACTCCTACGTCAAGGGCGGCGATTACACGCCTGACATGCTGCCGGAGGCTCCCCTCGTTGATGCGCTCGGGGGACGCGTGGTGATCCTGCCCTACCTCGAGGACCGGTCGACGACGAGCGTGCTCGCCCGGCTGCAGGCAGCGTCGGGAGTGCAGGATCAAGCACCGTGACGAGCGGCCCGGGGGCGGCGCCGCTGCGCGGGGACGAGGTCGAGGTCCTCATCCCGACCGGCGGCCCGCGCGGGACGCTCGGCGTCACGCTCGCCGGGCTGGTCGGCCAGCAGGTGCTGCCCGCCCGGGTCGTGGTGAGCGACCAGTCGGCGCTTGGGGCGGCGATCAGGGACCCGGTCGTCGCCGGCGTCACGCGGGTGCTGCGCCGCCGCGGTGTCGACGTGCGGCTGCTGGCGCATCCCAGCGAAGCCGGCGTCACCGAGAACCGGCACCACCTGCTGCAGCAGGCTGTCGCGCCCTACGTCCTGCTGCTCGACGACGACATCTTGCTCGAACCGGCGGCGCTGGCTCGGATGTGCGACGCTATGGGCCGGCTGCGCTGCGGCGCGGTGGGAATGGCGATGACGGGGCTGTCGCACTCAGGCGACCGGCGGCCCGTCGAGCACGCGGCCTTCGAGCCGGTCGACGGCCGGGTCGAGCCCGAACGCCTGCGCAAGGGTGATGCGGGCTGGGAGCGGTGGAGGCTGCACAACGCCGCCAACGTCGTCCACCTCGGCGACGAGCGCGGGCTGACGGGAGGCGAGCCGCCGGACCGGTGGTGTGCCTACCGCGTCGCCTGGACCAGCGGCTGCGTGCTGATGGACCGGGCAGTCCTCACCGCGTCGGGTGGTTTCGGCTTCTGGCAGGCCATCGGCAGCGCAGGCTTCGGTGAGGATGTCGTCGCCCAGCTGCGCGTGATGGAGCGGGCCGGCGCCGTCGGCCTGCTGCCCAGCGAGGCGCACAGCCTGGAGCTACCGACCTCGATCAGCCGCCGAGAGGTCGACGCCTACGCTGCCGTGTTGGAGTGTGAAGGGCTAGCGTCGGTGCAGTGAAGGCCTCGGACGTGCCGGCGCGGTCGGGCGAGATCGACCCGCCCGCCGCGGCCGATGTGGCCGATGTGGCCGATGTGGCCGATGTGACCGACGCGCCGGCGCGGTCCGCGAAGCAGCGGCAGCGCAGCCGGCGGCTGCGCCAAGCACTGATCATCGCTGGTCTGCTCGTGGCTGCTGGCGCGCTGATCGCTGTCGTCAGCACCGTCGGCATCGACGGCGCGGTCGAGCGCATCCTCACGCTGCCTCGCTGGCTGGTTTTGACCGTGGTGTTCCTGCTGCCAGCGCTGGAGGCGGCCGCCTTCGTCGGGGTGGTGTTCCCCGGCGAGATCGCCGTACTGCTCGGCGGGGTGGCGGCTTCGCGCGGCAACGTATCCCTGGCCGAGGTGCTCGTCGCGGCCTCTGTCGGTGCAGTCGCCGGCGACCAGGTGGGGTACGTCGTCGGCCGTAAGTATGGGGAGGAGCTGCTGCGCCGCATCCCCGACCGGCTGCTCGACGAGGACAAGCTGCAGGCGGCGCGCTCGTTCATCAGGCGGTCGGGCGCGAAGGGCGTCATCCTCGGGCGGTGGACGGCGGCACTGCGGGCATTGGTGCCCGGCCTGTCGGGCATGGCGCACATGCACTACACCCGGTTCCTCATCGCCAACGTGATCGGCGGCGTGCTGTGGGCCGTCGTCGTCGGCGTCGTGGGGTACGAGGCGGGCGACCAGTGGCCCAAGGTGCAGAGCGCGGTCGGCAATGCGTCGTATGCCGTGCTGGCCGTGGTCGTGGTGGCGCTGGCCGCGGCGTATTTCGTGCGCCGCCGCCGTCGTCCACAGGAGCACGCTCGCGGCCCACACGAGGCTGAGTAGGCCTCTAGCATTTCGGGCAGCCGCGCCGTTACCGCCTTCTGGGGCGGGCGTGGCGGGCCGGCGACAGCCGTCCCTTCAAGCTTGCAGCTCAGTAGGAGGAGTGCGCCGACATGCCGAGGCAGGCGACAGCGGCGACGTCGCGCTCCCAGCAGTCGGGGGTAAGCGCGCGCAGGGTCCGCGGTGGACGGCGGTCCGGGTTCTCGCTCGCCGGTGCGGTGCTGGTAGCGGTACTCCTCGCAGGGGTGTGCACCGTCGCGGGTGTCAGGCTGTCGACACACCCTGCGCAGGCCGGCACGCCCACCGAGCAGCAGCGAGTAGTCGCAGCAGGCCGGGCGCCCACGAGCCGGCCGGCGGCCAGTCGCGGGCCGGTCCGTCGCGTGCCCGTCACACTGCCGCCCGTGGTCCCGATGACAGGCCAGGCCGACCCTGACCTGTTTCTCGTCTCCGGCTCCACGGTCACACCCCGCCAGGTCGCGGATCTCATCCGCGCCACCCACGCGGTCGGCGTGCTGCAGATCGACGCTGCTCGGGTCCGGCTCGGCAAGGGTGTCACGACGGCCGTGGGGGTCGACCCCTCGAACTTCCGCAACGACACGCCGGAGAACACAGCCTCGGTCGACGGGCTGTGGCAGCGGGTGAAGCTGGGCGAGCTCGCGGTGGCCCACGCCGTCGGCAGCGCGCTCGGTGTCAAGCTCGGACAGGTGACGCCGCTCGGCAACGGGGTGCAGGTGCCCGAACGCGTCGGTGCCTTCGCTACCAGCCGGCTGCCCGGGGTGGGCGTCGTCGTCGACAAGCGCCTGAGCCGGACCCTGCGGCTGGTGCCCGGGGCCGCGCTCGTCATCCGCCTGCCTGTCAGTGCTGATCCTGCCGCGGCCAAGGTGTCGGCCGCCCGCGCCGTGCCGGGGTCCGACGTGCAGGCGCTGCGTTACCGCCCTGCTCGGCAGCCGGCAAGGAGGGCTGCTCCTCCAGGCCGGGCACGGGTGCCAGCGCCTGTCCCCGGGACGGGATGGACCCTGCCGCTGCAGCCCGGCACGTTCGCCGTCACGCAGCGGTTCGGCCACAACGGCCACCCCGGGGTCGACCTCGCGGCACCGCTCGGAACCTTGATACAGGCAGCGGCCGAGGGCGACGTCCTCTACTGGGGACCGGCGCAGGGCTTCGGCAACTGGGTCGTGCTGCAGCACCCGGGTGGGGTCCAGACGGTCTACGGGCACATGCGGCACCAGGACCTGCTCGTGCCGCCGGCGGGCCACGTCACCGCTGGGCAGGCCATCGCCCGGGTGGGGTCGGAGGGCGACTCCACCGGTCCGCACCTGCACTTCGAGGTGCGCCTCGACGGCACCCGTACCGATCCGGTGGTGTTTCTTCGCGCCCGGGGCGTCGCGCAGATCAGCAACGCCGGGCTTCCCGGATGACCGTGCCAGCCGCCCAGCAACCGCCGGTTCGACACCGGCTGGGCCCGCGCGCTCGGCTCGCTGTCGCGCTCGAGCACGCAGCCTCGGCTGCGTCGCGCCGTCTGGGCCGCGGCTCGGGCGAGATGATCGGGGGCAAGGTCGCCCTGCGCGCCGACCCCGAGCTGATGCCCGCTCTCGCCGCCGGCCGGGTGCTCGGTTGCGTGAGCGCTACCAACGGCAAGACCACCACGACGCGGCTGCTGGCCAGCGCGCTCGCCACAGCCGGCCCGGTGACCAGCAACTCGGGGGGCGCCAATATGGGGCCGGGCGTGCTGCATGCCCTCGCCCGCAGGCCCTGGTCGGCCGCCGGTGCCCTGGAGGTCGACGAGATCTGGCTGCCGCAGGTGGCCCGAGCGGTTCAACCCGTGGTGGTGGCGCTGCTCAACATCAGCCGTGATCAGCTCGACCGCTCCAACGAGACCCGACGCATCGCCGGCCTATGGCGCTCGCTCGGGGCTGAGCTGCCCGGCTGCACAGCGGTGGCGAACTGCGACGACCCGCTGGTCGTGTTCGCCGCCCACGGCTTCGCCCAGCAGCGCTGGGTCTCGGCGGGCCAGAACTGGACCGCCGACGCGATGGTGTGCCCAGTGTGTGCATCGTTGCTGGTCCGGCGCTCGGCAGCGGACTTGTCCGGGGCACCGACCGACTCGGCAGCGACCTCCGGCGGCGTCACCCCGCTGGCGACGGTCGCCCCGCACTGGCTGTGCAGCTCGTGCGACTTCGCCCGCCCGGAGCCGTCGGTCGAGGTGCAACGCCTCGACACCGTGCTGTGGGACGGCGAGCCGCGTACCGTGCGCCTGGCGCTGCCCGGCCGGGTCAACCTCGCCAACGCCGCGATGGCCGCCGCCGCAGCGCAGGTGATGGGGATCGACCCCGCGGCGGCGTTCGGCGCGATGCAGGACATCCGCGATGTCGCCGGCCGCTACCAGGAGGTGCCGGTCGAGGCCGGTCGCCGTGCCCGGCTGCTGCTGGCCAAGAACCCGGCAGGGTGGGTCGAGATGCTCGAGCTGCTGGAGTCCGCGCCCCCGCGCCCCATCGTCATCGCCTTCAACAGCCGCACCGCCGACGGCAGGGACCCCTCCTGGCTGTGGGACGTGCCGTTCGAGCGGCTGGCCGGTCGCCGCGTCTTGGTGTGCGGGGAGCGGCGCGAGGATGTGGGCGTGCGGCTGGCCTACGCCGAGGTCACGCACACGCTGCACGACGACGTCGAGCAGGCGGTAGCGGCTGCGGGTGTGCCAGTCGTCGACGTCGTTGCCAACTACACCGCGTTCCGCGACGTGCTCACCCGCCTGGGCAGGAGGGAGGATGCCGCTTGACCAGTGTGACGCAGCCAAGGGAGTCCGCCACGCGCATCGCGCTCGTCTACCCCGAACTGCTCGGCACCTACGGCGACGGCGGCAACGCGATGGTGCTGGCGCAGCGGCTGCGCTGGCGCGGGCTTCCCGCGCAGGTGGTGCCCGTCCCCGCCGGGTCGCCGCTGCCCGAGCAGTGCGACATCTACCTGCTCGGCGGCGGCGAGGACGAGCCCCAGGTGCTCGCGTCGGCCGGGCTGCGGGACGGGGAGACGCTGCGCCGGGTCACCGATGCGGGTGCCGTCGTCTTCGCGGTGTGCGCCGGGTTCCAGATCGTCGGGCACAGCTTTCCCGGTATGGACGGCAGGCAACACGAGGGGGCGGGCCTGCTCGACGTCGAGACGCGCCGCTCGTTCGCTGCCGATGGCGAACCGCTGCCAACCCGGGCGGTCGGCGACGTCGTCGTCGAGCCCGAGCCGGCGCTCGGGCTGCCACCGCTGCTCGGCTATGAGAACCACGGCGGACGGACCCGGCCGCTAGCAGGCGCGGAGGGGTCACCGCTGGGTCACGTCAGGGCCGGTATCGGCAACGGCACGCCCGACCGCGCCGAGGGGCACGTCGCCGGCCACGTGCTCGCCACCTACCTGCACGGTCCGGTGCTCGCCCAGAACCCGGCACTGGCCGACCTGCTGCTGACATGGGTGCACGGTGCCCTGCCGGCCCTGGACGACCAGCCGGAGGTCGAGCGGCTGCGGCAGGTCCGCCTGCGGGCACTCGGCGCAGCCTGAGCTGCCTGGTCGATCGGCTGGGGCCACGGTGGCCGGCGTGCTGGCGACACGGCGTCGCTCACAGCGATCGCGTCAAACCGTATGAGGATCACTGCACGCACGCGAGCGATGCTGGCAGCAACAGCCGTGTTGGCAGCCGGCGGTCCGTTGGCCGCAGCGACTGCAGCGCCGGCGGTGGCTGAGCCGGGCAGCAGTGCGCTGTCGGTGGTGGCAACTGGGCTGAACAACCCGCGGCACCTGAGCTTCTCGCAAGGTGCGCTGTACGTCGCCGAGGCCGGCACCGGCGGCAAGGGCCCATGCGCCACGGGCGAGGAGGGGGTGGCCTGCGTCGGCCGGACCGGCGATATCGCCAGGATCAGCGCGGGCGGACACGTCACCCGCCTCATGCGCGGCCTGTCCTCGGTCGCGGGCGCCGGTGGAGCCGCTGCAGCTGGACCGGCCGACGTCGCGATCGTCGGTCAGACCCCGGTGGTTGTCGTGCAGACCACCAACATCAGCGCCACCAACGGCTCGAACCCGTACGGCCCCGCCGGCAACGACCTGGGCAAGCTGGTCATCGGTCTGAGGGGCGGGCGCGGGCCGAGCATCCCGGGCGTGGACTTCGCCGCGTACGAGGCGGCGCACAACCCCGACCACGGAGCTCCGGGCGACCAGCCGGCCATCGACTCCGACCCCTACGCTTTGATCCCCTACCGCGGCGGGTTCGCGGTAGCCGACGCGGCCGGCAACGACATCCTGTGGGTCAGTCCGCACGGGCAGATCAGCACGCTGGCGGTCATCCCCGTGAACATGGGGCGTCCACCCCAGACTCCGCCCGGCACCCTGGCACCGACACAGGCGGTACCGACCTCGGTCCGGGTCGGCCCGGACGGCGCGCTCTACGTCTCCGAGCTCAGCGGGTTCGCCGGCAGCGCCAACGTCCTGCGGGTCGTTCCCGGCCACGCGCCGACCGTCTACGTCTCCGGCTTCGACTCGATCAGCGACATCGCGTTCGACAAGCATGGTCGTCTGCTGGTGTTGGAGTACCAGCAGGGCGGCCTGTTCGCGCCGCCAGCGCCCGGTGCGCTCATCCGGGACCGTCGCGCCGGAACCCGGACGACTGTGGCCAGCACAGGCCTGTCGTCGCCCACCGGCCTCGCCGTCCATGACAACACTGTCTACATCTCCAACCGCGGCGCGTCAGCGGCAGGGGGCTCTGCAGGCGGGCAGGTTCTGGCCCTGCGGGGCTGACGGCACCGGCTGCCGGGGGCGTCCGAAGACCGCACGGACTGCCGCGGGAAGCAGGGCTGAACTCACGTCGACGTGGCCGCTCACACTTCCAGCAGCACCGTGAACGGCCCGTCATTGGTGAGCGAGACCTGCATGTCGGCGCCGAACCGTCCGGTGGCGACGGCAACGCCTCGCTCACGTAGCCCGGTGACCACGGCGTCGATCAGCGGCTCGGCTACCGGCCCCGGTGCCGCCGCCGCCCAGGTCGGGCGCCGTCCCTTGCGCGCATCCCCGTACAGGGTGAACTGGCTGACGACGAGCACCTCGGCGCCGGTGCCGATGACGGACTGCTCGCCGTGCAGGATGCGCAGCTCGGCCAGCTTGCGCGCCAGCACGGCCGCCTGGGCTGAGGTGTCCTCGTGCGTGACGCCGACGAGGGCGAGCAGCCCGGTCCCGATCTCGCCGACGGTCTGACCGTCGACCTCGACCCGGGCCGACGTCACCCGCTGCACGACGGCGCGCATCGCTCGGTCGGGTCAGGCCAGGGGAGCGACGTGCCGCAGCCCGGCCATCAGGTGGTCAAACTGGCCGAATGTCAGGCTCTGCCCGCCGTCTGAGAGCGCCGAGTCCGGGTCGGGATGCACCTCGATGAGCAGCCCGTGCGCGCCCGCGGCCCGCGCCGCCCAGGCCATCGGCGTGACGTAGGGGCGGTAGCCGGTGCCGTGGCTGGGGTCGACGACCACGGGCAGGTGCGTGCGCTCGCGCAGCACCACCACCGCGGACAGGTCCAGCGTGTTGCGGGTGGCGCTCTCGAACGTCCGGATGCCCCGCTCGCACAGGATCACCTGCTGGTTGCCCTGCGCGAGGACATACTCGGCCGACGACAGCCACTCCTCGATCGTGCTCGACAAACCCCGCTTCAGCAGCACCGGCCGGTCGATCTTGCCGAGCTCGCGCAGCAGGTCGAAGTTCTGCATGTTGCGCGCCCCGACCTGCAGGATGTCGGCCTTCGCGGCGATCCGGCGAACCTGGTCGACGGCCATGACCTCGGTGATGACGGGCATCCCCGCGGACCGGCCGGCCTCGGCGAGCAGGTCGAGCCCCTCGTACCCCAGGCCCTGAAACGCATACGGCGAGGTGCGCGGTTTGAACACGCCACCGCGCAGGATGTGGGCGCCCGAGCCCTTGACGGCTTGGGCGGTGGCGTTGACCTGCTCGGCAGACTCCACCGAGCACGGGCCGGCCATGATGGTGAAGCCGGCGCCGCCGATCAGGAGTGAGCCGACCCGAACGACGGTGTCGTCCGGACGGGTGGCTCGGTCGACGAGCGTGTAGTTGGTCGAGCGGCGCGACGCGCGCGGGGGCACGGGGCCGGACTCCGCCTCGATGGCGTCGACGGCGGCCACGCTGTTGCTTGTGTCACCAGCCGCACCGGGTGCCTGGCCGCTTGCGACCGTGCCCAGCTGCGGTTCGGCTCGCGTGGCCTTAGCCGGATAGCTGCCGAGCACCTTGAGGTAGAGCGACGCGGTCCGCAGCTCCTCGAGCATCGCGGCGGTGCGAGGGTCGGCCAGGTTGCCCTCGAAGTCAAGGAAGAACAGGTACTCCCAGGGCCGGCCCGGCTGCGGCCGTGACTCGAGCTTGGTCATCGAGTGCCCACTGCCCGACAGGATCTGCAGGCAGCGCAGCAGGTCGCCCTCCTCGTGCCCGGTGACGAGGATCAGGCTGGTCTTGCACGGCACCCGCATGTCGACCTCGACCGGGTCGCGGGCAAGCACCACGAAGCGGGTGAAGTTGTCGTCGGAGTTTGCGACTCCCCGGCGCAGCACGGTCAGCCCATACGCCTCGGCGGCCTCGGGGGAGCCGATAGCGGCCGAGCTGGAGTCGCCGGCGTCGGCGACCATGCGCATCGCCTCGGCCGTGTCGGCGACGGGGACGGCGGTCCAGTGCGGCAGCGAGGCGAGGAAGGCGGAGGACTGCTCGAGCCCCTGGGGATGGGACAGCACGCGGGTTATGGCGGTCAGCGGGACGGGTGCCGGGCCGGCCAGGCAGTGGTCGACCTTCCACGTCTCCTCGCCGACGATTGAGAGCTCGTGCTCGCGCAGCAGGTCGTAAACGCCGTTGATGCTGCCGGCGGTGGTGTTCTCGATCGGCAGCACGGCGAGGTCGGCCTCCCCGCTGATCAGCGCCGCAGCCGCCTCACGGAAGGTGCGGTGGCCGGAGGGGTCGCCCTCGAGCCCGAGTCCGCCGAGGTACTTGTAGGTGGCGAGGTAGCTGTAGGCGTAGTCGATGCCCTGGAAGGCGACGCGGACCCGGCCACCCGCGCCGGCGGCCAGCACCGCGACCTGCCGCGCGACGGCGTGCTCGATGATCTCGCCGAAGATCCGGCGGACAAGCGAGGCCGACACCCCGTGCTCGCGGCCGACCCGCTCCACGGCATCGAGTACGCGCCGCTCCCGGTCGGCGTCGCGGATCGGCCCGTGGTTGGCCTCCTTGGCCTCCCCGATGCTCGTGACCACCTCGAACCGCTCGGCAATGAGCCGGACGATGCCCGCGTCGACGTCGTCGAGGCGGTCGCGCAGCTGCGACAGATCTGGCCTGCTGCGGGGCGGCACGCTGGGGTCGGCCACGGCGCCACGGTACGTGGACGCGCTGGCGCACTGAGGCCCGCGAGCGGGCAGGGAATCGGCGCAGTTGTGGCTGGTCACCTGCGACGATCGGATCGGACTGGACCCCCCAGGCGGCGGGGCGACGGTCAGCGCAGTACGGCGGCGAGCTCGGCGGATCGCACCGGTTTGGCCAGGTAGCCGTCCATCCCCGCGCCGTGGCAGGCTTCCCGGTCTTCCGCCAGCGCACTGGCGGTCATGGCCACGATGCGGGGTTGGCGCTGCTGTGGGAGTTCGGCGCGGATGCGGCGGGTTGCCTCCAGACCGTCCATCTGGGGCATGTGGACGTCCATGAGCACGACGTCGTAGGCCAGCTCGTGCAGCGCCCGTACTGCTTCCGCTCCGTTCGCGACGACGTCGACGTGGTGCCCCAGCTTGTCCAGCAGGAGCCGGCCGACTCTTTGGTTGACCAGGTTGTCCTCGGCTAGCAGGATGCGCAGCCGCGGAGCCGGGGGCTCGGCGGCGTTCTGCTGTTGGTGCAGGGGCGGCGCTACGACCAGTCCCGCCTCGCCTGTGGCTGGTGCCAGGGCGGCGGCCAGCGCCTGGTGCAGCGCAAGGCCCTTTACCGGCTTGGTCAGGACCGCGGCGAACTCGCCGCCGCTCGCGGGCAGGCCGCCCATGCTGGAAAGCAGCACGACGGGCAGAGCCAGGCTGCCGGGTTGCCGTTTGAGCTCCGCTGCCAGCTGCTGGCCGTTCATGCCCGGCATGTTCATGTCGATGACGGCGATGTCGTACCGAGCTCCTGCGGCGACCAGCGCGAGGGCATCGTCCGGGTTGGTAGCGCAGGCGCAGCACATTCCCCAGCCTTCGAGCTGCAGGCGCAGGATCCGAAGGTTGGTGGCGTTGTCGTCGACGACCAGCGCGGTCCGGCCGTGCAGGTGCGCGGTCGGCCGGCAGGGTGCTGTCGTCGCAGTCGCCGAGCAGCACGGAGAAGGAGAACGCCGAGCCCTCGCCCACCGTGCTGGTGACGTGGATCTGCCCGCCCATCGCCTCGACCAGTCGCTGGCTGATCGTCAGGCCGAGTCCGGTGCCGCCGTAGACGCGGGTGGTGGAGGCATCGACCTGGCTGAAGGCGTCGAACAGGCTGTGCATCCTGTCCTCGGGGATGCCGATCCCGCTGTCGGTGACGGTGACGGTGACCCGCAGCGGAACACCTGCCGGCGTGCCCGGTTGCGGCTCGACTTCCACGAGCACCTGCCCGCGGGGGGTGAACTTGACCGCGTTGGACAGCAGGTTGACCAGCACCTGACGCAGCCGGCTGGCGTCGCCCAGAACCCTGCGCGGACTGCCCCCGACGTAGCCGACCAGCTCCAAGCCTTTGGCGGAGGCAGCAGATGCCAGCAGGTCGAGGGACCCTTCGACGCATTCGGTCAAGTCGAAGCGTTGCTGCTCGAGCTGCAACCCGCCGGACTCGATCTTGGAGAAGTCGAGAATGTCGTTGATGATGACCAGCAGCGTGTCGCCGCTGTCGCGGACCGTCTCGACGAACTCGCGCTGCTGAGTGTCGAGCTCGGTGTCGAGCAGCAGTCCGGTCAGACCGATGACGGCGTTCATCGGCGTTCTGATCTCGTGGCTCATCGTGGCCAGAAACGCCGACTTGTGCCGGGATGCCTCCAGCGCCTCGTCCCGGGCGGCCTTGGCCTCGAGCTCGGCCAGCACCTGCTCGGTCACGTCGGCGACGGCCCCGGTCATCCGGATGACCCGGCCGGCCGCATAGACCGCCTCGCCGCGCGCGTCGAACCAGCGCAGCGCGCCGTCGTCGAAACGGCTGACTCGGTAACGCACGAACAGCGGTACTCCAGTACTGAGCGAGGCGGTTGTCGCGGCGTCGACCTCGCCCCGGTCGGCCGGGTGGATGCAGCCCAGTGCCGCCGCGTAGTTACCCGCGAACTCCTCCGGGTCCAGTCCGTACAGCCGGAACAGGCTGTCCGACCAGGTGACCTTGTGGTCCGCGTCGTCCGCGACCTCAAGCTCCCAGGAGCCGACGCGGCCCACCACCTGCGCGTCGTGCAACCGCCGCCGCTCCTCGGCCAGGACCCGCTCGTGGCACTTGCGTTCGGTGATGTCCTGCACCTGGGTGATCAGGTGCAGGGGCGAGCCGTCCCCGGCGCGCACCAGCGACACCGAGCTCGTCGTCCAGATGACCTGCCCTGTTGCGGTCAGGTACCGCTTCTCCATCGTGTAGGTGCTCGCTTCACCGGCCAGCAGCCGGGCGATCGCGGCGCGGTCGGCGGCACGGTCGCCGGGGTGGGTGATCTCCGCGACGGTCAGCCCCAGCAGCTGCTGCTCGCTGTAGCCGGTCAGCGCACACAGTGCCCCGTTGACCTTCATGTGACGACCCTGCACGTCGACCAGCGCCTTACCGATTGGCGCATCTTCGAACGCCGACCGGAACCGGTCCTCGGACTCGCGCAACGCGCACTCGTCCTCGCGCGCCCGAGTCACGTCCTGGGTGAAGCCCATCCCGGCAATGACTGCCCCGTCTACGTCGCGGAGCGGGCCGAGCCGCATCAGGTAAGTGCGGCCCTGGTAGGGCACATCCATCTCCGACTCTTCACCGGCCAGGGCCAGCCGGTACGACGGCTCGATCGCGGCCACAACCTCGGCCGGGAACACCTCGTCGATCGTGTGTCCCTCGAGCAGCTCGCGGGACAACCCCACGTCGGCCAGGCCGAGCCCGCCGGCGCTCAGGTACCGCAGGTCATGGTCGAACACGATGACGGCGCCCTGAGGGAAACAGGCTACGACCGGGCTGGACCCGGCCAGCCGCAACGCCTCGACAGTGTCGTGCGCCGCCGTCGAGCCCGCAGCAGGCACGTCGGTCGCTACCACGCGAGCGACGAACCGCGTCGCCCAACCGGCCACCGGCGCCCAACGCGGACGCGCGGCTGCACCCCCGCCTGTGCCCCACCGCGCCCACACGGTCCAACCATCGGCTGTCCAGTCGGTGACCTTGACATCACCGCGGGCAGCTGGCAGAGCCGGGTGCCAACCCGCGCCGAGATCCGGCCGAGGGTGGCCGCATCCAGCCGATCAGGGGCTAGCGGTTGCTCCTGCCGGCAACCAGTGGGCGAGCGCGGCCGCGAGGTTCTGCATACTGACCGGCTTGCTGAGGTAGTCATCCATCCCCGCCGCGAGGCACCGGTCGCGGTCCTCGGCCATTGCTGACGCGGTGAGAGCGATGACCGGTGTGCGCCGGCCGGTCCCTTCTCGGCGCCGAAGCTCGGCGGTGGCCACGTAGCCGTCCATGACCGGCATCTGGCAGTCCATAAGGACAGCGTCATAGCTCTCGCGGGCCAGGTACTCCAGCGCCTGCTCCCCGTTCGCCACAACGTGCACCGCACACCCGATGCGGGACAGCACCGCAGTGAGAACCTTCTGGTTGACAGCGTTGTCCTCGACGAGCAGCACGAGCACCTCGGCGGGTGACTCCTCGGGATCGGCAGCAGAGGCCTGACGGGGGATGCGCGCGAGCAGTGGGGGCGACCCCGCTACCGGCTCGCCCGCCGCTCGCTTCGGTTTGGTGCCTAGGGCGATACGCAGCGCCTCGTGCAGCTGCGTCGAGCGGACCGGCTTGGTGAGGTACGCCGTGATCCCGGTCTGCTCGGCCTGCCGCGCCTCGCCGCGTTGGGCAGAGCTCGTCAGCATCACCAGCGGCACGTCACCCACGCGGGGGTCAGCCCGCACCAGATGCGCGAGGTCGAACCCGTCGACGCCGGGCATGTTGAGGTCCAGCAGCACGACGTCGAACGCCTCGTGCTCGTCGGCCGCTGCATGCAGGGCCGCCAGTGCCTCCTGAGCCTGGGTGGTGGTGCGGGCGCTGCACCCCCAGCCGGTGACCATCTCGGCCAGCACCCGGCGGTTGGTGGCGTTGTCATCGACGATCAGCGCGCGATTGCCGGCCAGGTCGGGGACTTCCGGCGCACCCGCCGGAACGGAGCGCAGCCGCAGGGGGATCAGTGCCGTAAAGGTGCTGCCCTCCCCCGGCTCGCTCGTCGCGTGCAGCGTCCCGCCCATCAGCTCGACCAGCTGCCGAGAGATAGCCAGCCCGAGGCCGGTTCCGCCGTAGCGGCGGGTCGTGGAGCTGTCGGCTTGGGTGAACGCGTCGAACAGGTGCTCAAGGGTCGACGGCGCCATCCCGATGCCGCTGTCGCGGACGACCAGCTCGACCAGTACGGCATCGGCATCCCGGTCCGCGTCATCGACATGTTCGGCGACCCGGGCGCTGACGTTGACCTCACCCTCGTGGGTGAACTTGACCGCGTTGCCCAGCAGGTTCAGCAACACCTGCCGCAGCCGACCCGGGTCTCCTGCGACCGCGGCTGGCAGGGCCGGGTCCAGTCGACAGGTCAGCTCCAGCCCCTGCTCGTGCGCCCGGGCTGCCAGCAGTACCGCGGACTCCTCTACGACGGCCCGCAGGTCGAAGGGCACGCTCTCCACGTCGAGCTTGCCGGCTTCGATCTTGGAGAAGTCCAGGATGTCGTCGATCACTGTCAGCAGGGCCTCCGCCGAGGAGCTCACCGTCTCGGCGTAGTCACGCTGCACGACGCTGAGCTCGGTCTGGAGCAGCAGGCTGCTCATTCCGATCACGCCGTTCATCGGTGTACGGATCTCGTGGCTCATGTTGGCCAGGAACTCGCTCTTGAGCCGGGATGCGGTCATGGCGGTGTCACGAGCCGTCTCCAGCTCGGCCTGGCTGCTGATCCGCTCGGTGATGTCGTGGGCGAACGCGCTGAACCCGCCGCCGTCCTCGTGCGCCCAGACCGCGAGCTCGACGGGCACCTCGTTCCCGTCGCGGTGCAGCGCCGTCAACTCGACGCGCTGTCCCACCACGGCCGATGGCCCCCCCGAAGTGGCGTAGTGCTCCATCCCCTGCAGGTGCGCCTCCCGCTGCGCGGCGGGGATCAAGGTGTCGGCCAGCCTGCGGCCGATCACGTCGGAGGCCGACCAGCCGAACAGCGCATCGGCCCGGCTGTTCCACGCCGTGATCGTGCCCGTGGCGTCGATGGACACGAAGGCGTCGCCTGAGGACTCCAGCACTCTGGACAGGTCCCGCTCCTGGCGGCCGACGGCAAGCTCTGACTCGACCCGCCGCCGCTGTGCGCGTGCGACAGCGAGGGCGCCGGCCAGCAACATCGACACCAGAACAGCGGTGATGGCGAGCACGGTGTCACGGAGCCGGACCAACCCCGCGAACGCCGCCCGATGCGGTACCGAGGCGCTCACCGTCCATCCGACGCTGGCAACCGGTGTGTACGCGGACAGCTCGCGCGGTCCACGCCCGCCGGAGGCGAGCAGCGGGGAATCCTGCAGCAGGCCGCTGCGACCGGCGAGAGCACGGTTGACACGAGGGTCGGCGGCCAGGGACCTCAGTCCGTACTGACCTCCCGCGCTCAACAGTGTCCCAGCCCGGTCAGTGACCGTCAGCGAGATTCCCTGCGCCCGGGCGATGTCGGCGGCGAACGACCGGATCGCGTCCAGGCTGTAGATGGCGGCGAGGATGCCGACCGGCCGGCCGGCCGGCCCCAGAATGTAGTCGGCGACCGCCACCACCAGTGGATGCCCGGGCAGTGCCGTCTGGTAGGCGGTCGAGACGTACGGCCCACCCCGCGCAGCCAGGCCCCTGTACCAGTCCCGGAAGGCGAAGGAGCGGCCGATGAGCTGAGGGGCTGGTGGGTCGACGTTGGTCAGCGTGCCGGCCATGTCCGTGACGAACTCCCCGCTGACGCCGAGGCCCGCGTTCGCGAGGCCCCGCAGCTGAGAGGCAGCTGCAGCTGCGCCCTGCGGACCTCGCCCGAGCGCGGCGACGAGCGAAGGCCGGGTGGCATAGCTGTGCACCAGCGCCGCCAGACCGCTGGTCTGCTCCCCTACGAACACCGAACTGACAGCAGCAGTCGCCTGCACCCGGCGGTTCACCTCGCCGTTCACCTGGCGCGAGGCCAGGACGATGCTGCTCGCCGCCAGCAGGGCAACCGGAAGCAGCGCCAGCACTGTCAACAGCGCCACGTACCGCCGAAAGGAGCGGGAAGCACGACTCGGTGTGGCCGCCTGCTTCACAGCCCGGACCGCGCTCATCGGTCCCCTGCCGTCGCGTGCACCGGCTGGTGGCCGAGCTCGGGCGTGCCAAGCGCCCGGCTGAGGCGAGCGTGCTCGGTGCCCAGGCGCGTCAGCACGTCAGCGACGGCATCGAAGTCACCGGTCCGTGCGGCCTCCTCCAGCTCCGCGCACAACTCGGCGACAGTGGTGGCGCCGAGGTTGGCCGCCATGCCCTTGAGGGTGTGCGCTGCTGCCCGCAGGCCGGCGGGGTCCCCGCGCCCAACCGCCTCGCTGAGCGCGTCCAGGTGCAGCGGCGTCTCCTGCAACAGCGCATCGAGCAACTCCTGGCGGATGGGCGCACTGGCCGGGTCGTTGCCGAACAGCTCGTCGAGCCGCGCCCGGACCCGGGCGGACGAGTCGGCCGCCTGCACCGGTATCGATGGTGGCTGCCGAGGGAGGAGCGGCTGTGCCCCGTCCTCCCCGCGTGCGGCGGTGCGCAGAGCCACGCTCAGGTGCTCGCGACGTACCGGTTTGAGCAAGTAGCCCTGCATCCCGGCGGCGGCGCAGGCTCGGCGGTCCTCGGCCAAGCTGCTGGCAGTCATCGCGATGATCTGGGGCCGCTGGTGCGCGGGCAGTCGGGCCCGGATCCGACGGGTGGCCTCCAACCCGTCCATCAGCGGCATGTGAATGTCCATCAGCACGACGTCGTAGGGCGTGCTCAGGGCGGCGTCGAGCGCCTCCTGGCCGTTACAGGCGATGTCGGTGGTGTGGCCGAGGCTGGAGAGCATCAGCCGCCCGACCGTCTGATTCACCGTGTTGTCCTCGGCAAGCAGGATCCGCAGCGCCCGCTCGACGACCGGCTCCGGGGCGGCAGCCGCGGTGCTGGGAGCGGCTGCTGCCGCGGCAGGAGCTGCCAGCAGGTCGGCGACCGTGGCGCGCAGCACGCCTGCACGGATGGGCTTGGTGTGGAAGGCGTCGAACAGGCCTTCTGTCGCTGGCCGAGACCCCAGGCTGGTCAGCAGGACCAGCGGCAGCCGGGTCCCGGGCAGGGCGCGGATGCGCTCGGCGAGTTGCTGCCCATCCATCCCCGGCATGTGCATGTCCAGGACGGCCACGTCGAAGCGGGCCCCCTCGGCGAGCACGGCCAGTGCGTCGGCGCCGCCACAGACGTCGATGCACTGCATCCCGGCGCTTTCGAGCTGCAGGCGAAGAATCCGACGGTTGGTCTCGTTGTCGTCCACGAGCAGCGCCCGGCTGCCGGACAGATCAAGGGTCGCCCCCGTCGCACCAGGCGTCTCCACGTGGTCCGGGGCGGTCTCGAGCACAAGGTTGAAGCAGAACGTTGAGCCCACGCCGACGGTGCTGGTGACCGAGATCGTGCCCCCCATCGCCTCGACGATCGCCCGGCTGATCGCCAGGCCGAGGCCGGAGCCGCCGTAGAGGCGGGTGGTGGAGGCGTCGACCTGGCTGAAGGACTCGAACAGCCGGTCCATCCGGTCGGCGGGGATGCCGATGCCGGTGTCCCGGACGCAGAACGTCAACGCCACCATGCCGGCAGCGGGCTCGGCGAGGTCGGGACGCTCAGTGGGGGCGATCGTGATGAGCACTTCGCCCTCGGCGGTGAACTTGATGGCGTTGGAGAGCAGGTTGACCAGCACCTGGCGGAGCCGGTGCATGTCGCCGACGACGCTGCGTGGGCAGGCGGCGTCTACGTGGCTGACCAGGTCCAGCCTGCCGACCGAGCCGGCGACCAGCGTGACTGCCTCGTCCAGGCAGCTCGTCAGCTCGAACGGCGCGTTCTCCAGCTCGACCTGCCGGGCTTCGAGCTTGGAGAAGTCGAGGATGTCGTTGATGACCGACAGCAGCGCGTCGCCACTGGTGCGAACCGTCTCGACGAACTGCCGTTGCTGGCCGTCGAGGTCGGTGTCGAGCAGCAGTCCCGTCATGCCGATCACCGCGTTCATCGGCGTACGGATCTCGTGGCTCATGGTGGCGAGGAAGGAGGACTTGGCGGTCGTGGCCGCCAGGGCGGCGTCGCGGGCACGGGCCATCTCCTGGGCAGCCAGCCGGCTGGCTGTCACGTCAAGTGACACACCACAGGTGGCGTAGACCCGGCCGTCCGCATCGAGCAGGGGGAACTTCACCGACTCGTAGTAGCAGCGACCGGCTGGTCCGTCGGACCACTCCTCGACGCGGTACTCCTCGGTCTGCGCACGCAGGTCGTTGACTCTCCACACGGGCGCGAGCTCGGGGTCGATGTAGCTGTCGTCCTTGCCGAGCAGCTCGGCCTCGGTGACTCCGAACGCCTGCTGGAACGGCTCGTTGGCGAGCAGGTAGCGCCCGTCCAGGTCCTTGACGTAGACCAGCGACTGGCTGTTGGCGATCACCGACCGCAGCATCGTGTCGCGGGTGTCGCGTTCGCGCTCAGCCTCCCGTCTGGCGGTGATGTCGATCGTCTGGGTCGAGAAGTGCAAGGCGCGTCCCGCACCGTCGCGGACGAGCGAGGTCGACAGCTCGACGTAGACGATGCTGCCGTCGGCCCTGAGGTACCGCTTGTCCGTGCGGAACCCGTCGATCTCCCCGGCGAGCGTGCGCTCGACGTCATCGATGTTGGATGCCACGTCCTCGGGGTGGGTGACCTCACGGAACTCGGTGCCGGCCAGAGCTTCGACACTGCGACCCAGCATCGCCGCGAAGCCTGGGTTGACCCGGATGAAGCGTCCGTCGATGTCGGTCAGGCACATCCCGACCAGCGAGTTGTCGAACGCGCTGCGGAAGTCCCGCTCGCTGCGGCGCAGGTCCTCCTCCGAGACAGTGCGCTGCTCCGCCTTCGCCCCGAACAGCCACAGCAGGGCGGCGAGCAGGGCGCTCAGCGCGATGCCGGCTGCGAGTACCGCCGCGGGCCCGTGCCAGGACGTCGTGAACGCCGCACCGGCCGCACCGGCCAGCGGGGCGAAGCGCATCACCCACGGCCGGCCCGCTACCTGCAGCGTCGTAGTCCGCACACGTGCGCCGGCGGCGTGGAACCCACCCGGGGACGCGGCGAGCAGGTTGCCAGGCGCCACCGAGCCGTCGAAGACCTCCACTCCGAGGCCGCCACCGTTGCCGACGTAGCCGGCAAGCAGATCCTGCGTACGAAACGGGGCGGTGGCCCAGCCCAGGAGACCTGCGCGGCGACCGGCCGGCGTGGCCGTGTCAGCGCCAGATTGGTAGACAGGCTCAAACAGCCCAAAGGCCGCTGGGCGCTCATCCTGTGGCAGCGTCAGGTCGTTGGCGAGCACAGTCTTGCCACTCAGCGTGAGCTGCCCGCTGATCCCGGCCTGCTCCATATAGGGCCGCACACCAGGGTTGGTCATGGCGTCGTGCCCCCACGGCGGAACCCCCAACGGCTCGCTGTAGCGGATCGGCCAGTACTCCGACCGGGGTCCCGCCGGCTCGACTGTGAAGCCCGGCCGACCGTCGGCCCGGTTCGCAGCGACGAAGGCCGGCAAGTCCGCGCCGTTGACACGCTGGATGAACGCCAAGCCGCCCAAGCCCGGGTAGTCCCGACCGAGGGACATTGCCGCGACGAACGTCCGGAACTGGGCATAGGACACCCGCCCGGTCGAGCCGGCGTAGAGCGCTCGCTCCGCTGCGAGCGCTCGCCCGTAGCCAGCGAACCCGGCCTGCAGCCTTGCCTCAGTGTCATCGACCTGACGTTGGGCGTGCTGGTCGGCCACGTGCTGGAGCGAGGCCCGCCAGTGCGCCGCGTAGAGCCCGCTGCCCAGCGTCCCCAGGAGCAGCACGAGCACCGCGACGACCCGGTACAAGCGGTGCACGCGGGCCATGGCACCCCCGCCGAAGCGGGCGGGGCGAGGTGGCGTGCCGGCCTGCCCGGCAAGGCTGGGCTCCGCGTGAGCAGCCATCGAGGTCGTGGTCCTTCCGCGCAGCAGGTGGCATCCGACTCGGGCACCTACTGAGCCCTCGACCAAGTCGGGGCGTCCCTTGACCCTGGGCGGTTGGTTCGCCAGATGGCCGAGCGGGCCCGAGCCAGTCCGGTCAGCGCTCGTGCTGGTGCTGCTGCTCGCCGGGGGCCTGTTGCCCGCTCCAGTGGTTCGTGGGCGTGAACGTCGCCGCAACCCCGACGCCGACCAGCAGGGTAAACAGGACCACGCACCGCCGGGTCGCGCGTCCCCGATGCCCGGTGACCCCCCGGGCGGGCCGCCAGTCGTGAACGGTCAAGCGCAAGCCTTCAACGACGTGACCAAGGAAATGGACCACCATCAGCGCGGCCCAGACGATGAAGCTGGCCTTGTGGACGGTGAGCAGGATGCCGGCGTTGCCCGGTGACCGGGTCAGCAACGCGACCCCGCTGGCCAGCATGGCCACGGTCGCCAGCACCAGCACCGGGGCGATCACGCGCAGCAGCAGCTGCGGAGGCCCGCGGCGGACGTAGGCCCGGTCATGCAGGTAGTAGCGGACGAACCGGTATGTCGTCGTCCCGATCTTGAGCGCAGCCGGGGTCAGCAGCAGCAGCCCCAGAAAGACGTGAATAGTGATCAGCTCGCGGATGGCCAGGATCGTCAGGCCCTCGGCTACCAGCAGAACTGTGAGCAGCGTCCCGAGGGCGCCGGTCAGCCGAGCGTTGCCCTCCGCGCCCTCACCCGGCCTGGTAAACGCCGAGTCGGTGCCCTCGGCGGCGTCCTGGTGGCTCACCTGCCCGCCCCCCAGGCCCCGCCGTCGGCAGCGGTCGACGCACCGCTAGCGGCAGTGCTGCCAGTGCTGCCAGTGCTGCCGCTCGACCGGCACGCCCTGACGACGGCCAGAACGGTCACCGCTGCCGCTGCGGTGACCGAGGCCGCGAGTCGTGTGGTGAGAGAGGCAAACATCTCCGTCCTTCGGCGTCGGGCGACGTGCAGGTAGCTGGTCGGCAGCATTGTCGCCGGTCTTGCGGCCCACGCCTCGGTCCGGCCCCTAACCTCGAAGTTTCGTGATCTTGGTGTTTGGTCGTGGCCGAGGCGGGGGCGGCTTCGGTCGTGTGATTTCAGCGTGAGGGTGTGACAGTTCTGCCGGTGGCGGCCGGTGC
>JAABUP010003669.1_pt1 | contig 26814 bp, 22 predicted proteins | sample 5559201 | NCBI WGS metagenome assembly JAABUP01 (sample SAMN10711887, study PRJNA513373) | rock metagenome | isolation source: Antarctica rocks | place: Antarctica | reverse complement strand
TCGCCACTGGCCGGCGGACCGCCGTTCGGCCTGCCGGTACCGCGGATCCGGCGGGTCCGCTTCTCCAGCACCGACGCGGAACTGGTCAGCAGCAGGTTCAGCAGGATGTACACCACCGCGATCACGATGTAGGTGGGCAGCAGGTTCTGATAATTGCTGGCCGAGGTGCCGGCCGCGCGGCGCAGCTCCGCGTATCCGACCAGGATGCCGCCCAGGGCAGTGTCCTTGAGGATCACCACCAGCTGGCTGACCATCGCTGGCAGCATCGTGGTGACGGCCTGCGGCAGCAGCACCTGCGTCATCATCTGGGTCTTGCGCAGTCCGATCGCCATCGACGCCTCGGTCTGGCCGCGCGGCAGCGCCCGCACCCCGGCCCGGAAGACCTCCGCCAGCACGGTGCCGTTGTAGAGCACCAAACCGATCACCACTGCGGCCAGCGGGCTGGAGATCCCGAAGATCTGGAACCAGAGCGCATAGGCGAAGACCATCAGGATGATCACCGGTACCGACCGGAAGAACTCCACGATGACGGACGCCGGCCAGCGGATGAAGGCGTGGTCGGACATCCGGGCGACGCCCAGCAACGCGCCGATCGGCAGCGCGATCAACACCGAGATAACGGCCGCCTTGACGGTGTTCCACAGGCCAGGCAGCAGATACGTCGTCCAGTTCTGCCCGTCGATCAGCGGTTTCCACTTGGCGGCGGTGAGCTGGCCCTTGTCGTTCAGGATGCTGAGCACCCACCAGACGAGGGCGAGCAGCAGCGCACCGAAGATGATCGAGGCGACCAGGTTACGAATCCGCGCCTTCGGTCCGGGGTGATCGTACAGAACGGACAGGGTGCTCACCTGTTCACCGTCGCCCTCTTCGCGACCCAGCCCAGGATCAGTCCGACCGGGAGGGTGATGATCACGAAGCCGGCGGCGATCGCGATGAACACCGCGACGAACTTGTCGGCCTCGTTCTCTATCAGCGTATTCATCAGCAGGGCGGTATCGGCCACGCCGATCGCGGAGGCCACCGTGGTGTTCTTGGTGAGCGCGATCAGCACGCTGGCCAGCGGAGCGACCACCGCGCGGAATGCTTGCGGCAGCACCACGATCCGCAGGTTCTGGCTGAAGGTCAGTCCGATGGCCCTGGCGGCTTCGGCCTGCCCTGCAGGGACGGTGTTGATACCCGACCGGATCGCTTCGGCGACGAACGTCGAGGTGTAGAGGATGAATCCGAGGATGGCCAGCCGGAGGTTCTGATGGTAGATGAAGCTGATGGCGCCGGCGGCGTCCGGCCCGCGGGACGCCAGCTTCACCCCGAGCTGGGTGTAGAGCACCTGCGACATCATGATGATGATCAGCGTGAGCGGGATGTTCCGGACGATGTTCACGTAGACGGTGGCGAATCCGCGCATCAGCGGCACCGGGCTCACCCGCATTCCGGCCAGCACGGTGCCGAGGATCAGTGCACCGACCGCCGACCACAGCGTGAGCTGGACGTTCAGCCAGAAGGCGCCGAGGATGTGGTATCTCGGGTCGGACAGGAAGCTGAAATCCACCGTCTACTCCGGGATCTCTGGTGGGTGGGGGTCCGGTCGGATGCCGATCCGGCCGCCGGGTGAGCCACGCATGCAGCACCCGGCGGCCGACCGGGTCAGGGGATGCTCGGCGGATGCGGGACCTTGTAGCCGGACGGGCCGACGGTCTTCTCCAGCGCCGCCTTCCAGGCGCCCTCGCTGATCATCTTCTTGATGGCCGCATTGATGGCGTCCGTACCCGCGCTGTCACCCAGCTTCAGCCCGATGCCGTAGTTCTCGTCGGAGAACCCCTTCCCGACGAGCTTGAACTGCCCCGGGTCCTGGGCGGCGAAACCGGCCAGGATCACGTCATCGGTGGTGACGGCGTCAACCGTGCCGGACTTCAGCTGAGCCACGCACTCCGAATAGGTGCCGAACTCCTGCAGCGCAACGTCCTTCGCGTACTTCTCCTTGACCTTCTGCGCCGGTGTGGAACCGGTGACCGAGCAGAGAATCTTGCCGTTCATCGCATCCGGGCCCGTGATGTCGGTGTTGTCGGCCTTCACCAGCAGGTCCTGGTGGGCGACGAAGTACGGCCCGGCGAAGTTCACCTTCTTCTTGCGGGTGTCGGTGATCGAGTAGGTGGCCGCGATGTAGTCGACCTCGCCCTTGGCGATCTTGTCCTCGCGTTCGGCGGACTTCGTCTCCACGAAGGTGACGCCGGATTCCTGGACACCCAGTTGCTTGGCGACGTACTTGGCCACCTCGACGTCGAATCCGGAGAACGAGCCGTCCGGGTTCTTCAGGCCCAGACCCGGCTGATCGAACTTGATGCCGACGGTGAGTTTGCCGCCCTTGGCATCCGCCATCACCTTGGAGGGACCGCCGGCGGCGGCCGACGAGCCGGCGCCGCCGGTGTCGGAGGCGCCAGCGGAACCGGAGCTACCACCGCCGGACTCGGCGCTGCTGGACATGTCGCTGCTGGACATGTCACTGCCGGACATCTCACTGCCGGACATCTCACTGCCGGACATCTCACTGCTCGACGGCGCGCCGGCTCCTGAGGTGTCCGATGCCGGGGCCGCGCCGGAACCGCCGGCTCCCGGGGTGGTGGTGGCTGTGCTACCGCAGCCGGAAATCGTGAGGGCGGTCAACGCGCTGAACGCGATGGCGACCCCGAACTTGCTGAGCTTCATTCCGTCATTCCTTTCGGATGGCGTACGGAACGGGAATCTCCCGCGCCGTCGATACTGGTGGAAACCTCTCGTCGGTCAATGGGTGAGGATCTTGCCCAGGAAGTCCTTGGCGCGCGCCGATTTCGGTGCCGTGAAGAACTCGTCGGGGGCACCGTCCTCGACGATGTCGCCCTCCGACATGAAGATCACCCGATCAGCGGCCCGGCGGGCGAAGCCCATCTCGTGGGTGACGACGACCATCGTCATCCCTTCCTTGGCCAGCGATGTCATCACGTCCAGCACTTCCTGGACCATCTCGGGGTCGAGCGCGGAGGTCGGCTCGTCGAACAGCATCACCTTGGGCTGCATGGCAAGTGCGCGGGCGATGGCGACCCGTTGCTGCTGGCCACCGGACAGCTGAGCCGGCAACTTGTCCCGCTGTTCGGAGATGCCGACCCGCTCGAGCAGCGCTCCGCCGAGTTCCTGGGCCTTCTTCCTGTCCATTCCCTTGACCTTGATCGGGCCGAGGGTGACGTTGTCCAGAATCGACTTGTGGGCGAACAGGTTGAACGACTGGAACACCATGCCGACATCGGCTCGCAGCCGAGCCAGATCCTTGCCCTCGGCGGGCAGCGCCGTGCCGTCGATCTCGATGCGGCCGGAGTCGATCGGCTCCAACCGGTTGATGGTCCGGCACAGGGTTGACTTGCCGGACCCGGACGGGCCGAGCACCACGACCACCTGGCCGGCCGGCACCTCGAGGTTGATGTTCTTCAGGACATGCAATTCCGCGAAGTGCTTCTGCACCTCGTACATCCCGATCATCGGGGCGCCGGTGGTGCGGCCGGCTCCGGCGGCCGCGTCCATCATCGGTTCGCTCACTCCGCGGGTCCTCCTGCACTCGTCTGGTCGAGCCTGATGCGCCAACTGAGGGTCGCGACGGCTTCACGCGCGCCCGCTCCTGCCACGCGCAGTGGCCAAGGTTCCCATACGGCACCCTCCCCGCGGTGGGTCCGACCGGTAAGGGTTACCAGATATTTACCCCTGTGCGTCGGTCGACCGGGTCCGCGACCAGGGGACGGGCGCCCGCTCACTGGCTACTCTGGTCGACGTGAAGCAGTCCACCGACGCCCCGCCGCCGGTGCGCACCTACCAGGTGCGCACCTATGGGTGCCAGATGAACGTCCACGACTCGGAGCGGTTGTCCGGGTTGCTGGAGCGGGCCGGGTACGCACCGGCGCGGGACGGGGAAACCGCTGACGTGGTGGTGCTGAACACCTGCGCCGTCCGGGAGAACGCCGACAACAAGCTGTACGGCAACCTCGGGCAACTCGCGCCGGTCAAGTCGGCCCATCCGGGGATGCAGATCGCCGTCGGTGGTTGCCTGGCCCAGAAGGATCGTGGAGCGATCATCGATCGGGCGCCGTGGGTGGACGTGGTCTTCGGCACCCACAACATCGGCGCCCTGCCGACGCTGCTGGAACGAGCGCGGCACAACCGGTCGGCCCAGGTCGAGATCCTGGAATCTTTGGAGGTGTTTCCCAGTTCGCTGCCCGCCCGCCGGGAGTCAACGTACTCCGGCTGGGTGTCGATCTCGGTGGGCTGCAACAACTCCTGCACCTTCTGCATCGTCCCGTCGTTACGCGGCAAGGAGGCCGACCGTCGGCCGGAGGACGTGCTGGCCGAGGTGCGGATGCTGGCCGATGACGGAGTGCTGGAGGTGACCCTGCTCGGACAGAACGTCAACTCCTACGGCGTCCAGTTCGGCGATCGGGGTGCGTTCGGCACGCTGCTGCGAGCCTGCGGCACCATCGACGGGCTGGAGCGGGTGCGGTTCACCTCGCCGCACCCCAAGGACTTCACCTCCGACGTCATCGATGCGATGGCGCAGACCCCCAACGTCTGTCACCAGCTGCACATGCCGCTGCAGTCCGGTTCGGATCGGGTGCTGAAGGCGATGCGGCGGTCCTATCGGTCCGCCAGGTACCGGCAGATCCTGTCCGATGTGCGGGCCGCCATGCCGGATGCGGCGATCACCACCGACATCATCGTCGGGTTCCCCGGCGAGACCGAGCAGGATTTCGCCGAGACACTCGAGGTGGTGCGGTTCGCCCAGTTCTCCGCCGCGTTCACCTTCCAGTACTCGCCCCGGCCCGGGACCCCGGCGGCGAGCCTGCCGGACCAGGTGCCACCGGAGGCGGTGGCCGACCGCTACCGGCGGCTCACCGAGGTGGTCGAGGCTTCGGCGCTCGCCGGCAACCTGCAGCAGATCGGCCGCGAGCTGGAAATCCTGGTGGCGGCCGGCGAAGGACGCAAGGACGTGGCCACCGCACGGATGTCCGGGCGCTCCAGGGACGGCCGCCTCGTCCACTTCGCACTCACCGGACCCGAGGCGGCGCAACGGATCCGGCCTGGCGACGTGGTGACCGGTGTGGCCACCGGTGCGGCGCCGCACCACCTGCTCGCCGACGGCGGGTTGATCTCCCACCGCCGGACCAGAGCCGGTGACAGGTACGAAGCCGGCGACAAGCCGCGCACCAGCGGGGTCGGACTGGGGATGCCAGGGCTCCGTCGCCCCGCGGCACAGCCAAGACTCGCCGGTGTGGGCGGCGTCAGGACCTGACGGTCCGGCGCGGGGCCACCCGCCCGGGGTCAGCCGTCGATCCGCCGGGTCAGCCGTCGACGGAGTTCTCGGCTGTCTGGAGCCACTGCTGCCATTGCACCGCCTGCGCCTCGGCGTCGGCCGCTCTGCGCTCGTCGCCGGCACTGCGCGCCTTCGCGGCCTGGCTGCGGAACTGCTCGACCCGGCTCCGGAACTGGGCGACCCTGGCCTGGGTCTGCGGATCCGTCCGCCGCCAATGGGAGTCCTCCGCCTTGCGGATCCTGTCCTCGACGGCCCGCAGCCGGGAGTCGAGCTCGCGGATGCGCTCCCGCGGCACCTTGCCGACCGCCTCCCACCGCTCCTGGACACTGCGCAACCTGCTGCGGGCGCCCTCCAGACCGCTCTGCGGGTCGATCCGCTCCGCCTCGGCCAGCAGACTCTGCTTCTGCTCGGCGTTCTGCTCGAACTCGGCGTCCCGCTCGGAGAACACCTGATTTCGGCGGGAGAAGAAGTGCTCCTGGGCGGCCCGGAACCGTTCCCAGAGCGAGTCCTCGACATCGCGGGGAGCCCGTCCGGCGGCCTTCCAGTCTGCCATCAGCTGCCGGTAGGCGGTCGCAGTGTCGGCCCACTCGGAGGATTCGGAGAGCTCTTCGGCCGTCCGGATGAGCGCCTCCTTGACGTCCATCGCGGCCGTGCGCTGCTTGTCCAGTTCGGCGAAGTGCGACCCCCGGCGCCGGGAGAAGGTGTCTCTGGCCTTGGCGAACCGCTTCCACAGGGCGTCGTCGGTCTTACGGTCCACCCCATGGATCTGCCGCCATTGCTCGACGATCGCCTTCAGCCTGTCGCCTGCCGTCTTCCACTGCGTCGACTCGGCGATCTGCTCGGCCTCGGCGCAGAGCGCCTCCTTCGCGGCGGCGGCACGCACCTTCGCCTCGGCACGGGCCCTGGACGCGCCCGCAATGGCCTGGTCCGCGGCCCCGATCACCACCTCCAGCCTGGCCGCCGCCGAATCCAGATCGCCGATCGCCGCCAGCGTCGCCACCTGTTCCCGCAAGGAGATCGCCTGCTGTTTGGCAGCCTTCGGCTCGCCGGTGCCGGAGGCCAGGCGAGCCTCCAGCAGGGCGATCTCGGTGGAGAAGTCGTCGAACCTGCGGCCGTAATGCGCCAGACCGGCTTCAGCGTCGCCGGCCTGCCAGCTGCCGATCTGACGCTCTCCCTCCGGGGTGTTCACGAACACGGCACCGCCGGTGTCGATGCGGCCCCACAGGTGCGGGTCGATCGGTTCGACCATCGGTTCGACCACCACCGGTGCGGCAGCCGCGGCTGGCGGCACCGGCCGTCCCTCGCCCCGGCGTCCGCCTGGCCTCCCGCCGGGCTGTCCGCCCGGCCGTCCCCTGGGGTGTCCCCCGGGATGACCCTCGTGGCGGTGTGCCGGACGCCCCCCGGCATCTCGCTGCGGCCTGCCCTCAGCGGGATTGGGGGAGCCGTCACCGGTGCGGGCAGGCGCTCCGGCGGGGACGGCAGAAGCTGTGGGCGACAGCGGCGGCATGGCCTCCGCGGCCGCCGGTGCGGAGTCGGACAACGCGGAGTCCATCGCAGGCGGTCTTGGCTTCGGTAGCGGCTCGGGGGCGGGCGGCGGCCCGGGCGCGGGCGGTGGCGCGGGAAGTGGCCCGGGCGCGGGTGGCGTCGGCGGCTCGGGGGCGGGCAGCGGCCCGGGGGCGGGCAGTGGCCCGGGTGAGGGTGGCGTCAACGGCTCAGGAGGAGCCGGCGGTACCGGAGGAGCCGGAGTGGGCGGCGCGGGCGGCCCGGGCGGCGCGGGGCTCGGCGACGGCTCCGGATCCCCCGGTACCGGCACCTCGGGCTCCGGCGAGGGGCCGGCGGGGCCGGGCGGTGGCACGATCGGGCCGGGAACCGGGCTGGGTGCGGTGCCCCCCGGAGGGACATCCGGTCGCGTCCCATCGGTCTTGAGCGTGCCATCGGCCTCCGTGCTGTCGGCGTTCTGCTCGGTCATCGAGGTGGCCCTCCTGCGTCAGGGGACCGAGATCCCCGGCGCCCGTGGGGCGCCCCAGTCGTGTGCGGACGGCCGGTGGCCGACGGCACTCAACAGTCTGCCCTCTTTGGTAGGCGGCGGGCGAGGGGTGACGCGTCGACCGGAGGCCCGCGCCGGCGCCTCCCGCGCCGGGCTACTCTGCCCGCGTGATCGCCGGCGCCGTCCTGTGTCCAGCAGCTCCGCTGCTGATTCCGGGCGTGGCGGACGCGCTGGCCGCCGAAGAACCCGGACTTGCCGTCTCCGTCCGTACCGCTGCTGCCGGATTGCTGCGCCGATCCGACCGGATCGTCATCGTCACACCAGGTCGGCGCACCAGCTGGACGCCGCGGCTGCCGGAGATGCTCGGCGCCGACCCGTTCGGGCGCAGCGACGGCACCGGCGGACCCTGCGCATCGCGGTCGGCTGGAGCACCGTTGGCTGGGGCACCGCGGGCGGGAGCACGGTCCTCGGAGGCACCGGTGTGGGCTGCCGGGACCTGGGTCGGCCGCCGGCTGCTGCCGAACGCACAACTGGCGGTGCTGGAGGTCGGCGACGGCGACGACGATGTCGAACTCCCGACAGACTTGCGGGACCAAGTCGCCGACGAGCACACAGGTGTGCTGGTGCTCGCGGACGGCGCCACCTGTCACGGAGCGCCCGCGCCGACGGAGCCGGACGCCCCCGCCGGGTCCTTCGAACAGTCGCTGCACGCGGTGTTGGCGACCGGAGATCCGGCGCGGCTGCTCGGCTGGTGCCGGAGCAATCGGATACTCGGGCGCCGGTTGGGGGCCACCGCTCCGCGATCGCTGGCAGTACTCGCCGAGCTGGCGGGCGGCCGGCGCTGGGCGGCGGCGGCGTACTATCTTGGAGCACCCTTCGGCGTCGGTTACCACGTCGCCGCCTGGTGGCGCTGATGTCCGGATTGCTGGTGCTGGCCGGTCCCACCGGCACCGGGAAATCCGAGCTCGCCGTCGCGCTGGCACACCGGCTGGACGGCGAGGTGGTGAACGCCGATGCCATGCAGCTCTACCGCGGCATGGACATCGGGACGGCGAAAACGCCGCCGGCCGGGCGCCGCGGCGTACCTCACCATCTGATGGACGTTCTCGAGGTGACCGAGACGGCCAGCGTTGCGATGTACCAGCAGCAGGCGCGGGCCGTGATCGAGGACCTGCTGGCTGCCGGCCGGATGCCGATCCTGGTCGGCGGGTCCGGCCTGTACATCCAGGCGGTGATCGACGAGATGTCTTTCCCTGGAACGGATCCGGAGGTGCGGCGACGGTATCTGCAGATGGTGGCCGAGCGTGGCCCGGAGAGCCTGCACGGCGAGCTGCGCTCGCTCGACCCGGCCGCGGCCGCCACCATCCTGCCGACCGACGGCCGGCGGATCGCCCGCGCACTCGAGGTCCGCGAGATCACCGGAAAACCTTTCACCGCAAACCTTCCGGTGCCCGGGCCGGCCCGCTACGACGCACTCATCCTGACCCTCGACCGTCCGACGGCTTCACTGGACGCTCGACTGGCCGCGCGGGTCGATGCGATGATGGCGGCCGGATTCCTGGACGAGGTCCGACGCCTGCTCGGGTCCGGACTGCGGCAGGGGACGACGGCGAAGCGGGCGCTGGGTTACGCGCAGCTCATCGACGTCGTCGACGGGAAGCGGACCGTGGAACAGGCCATCACCGACACCGTCACCGCCACCCGCCGGTTCGTTCGCCGGCAACGATCCTGGTTCCGCCGAGATCCCCGCCGGCACGATCTGGATGCGGCGGATCCCGGCCTGCTGGACGCGGCGCTGGCGCTGCTGCGATCGTGATCGCTACCCACCCGCCGTAACCTGGCACCGTGACTTCCGCCGATCCCGTGCACCCGGCCTTCGTCAAGGGCCACGGCACCGAGAACGATTTCGTGCTGCTGCCCGATCCCGACGGGAATCTGGAGTTGACCGCCGAGCTGACCCGCCGGCTGTGCGACCGCCGCACCGGCGTCGGCGCGGACGGCGCCATCAGGGTCGCGAAGGGGCAGGCCGGCCGGTTCCTGATGGATTACCGGAACTCCGACGGCTCGCTCGCCGAGATGTGCGGCAACGGGGCCAGGGTGTTCGCCAGGTTCCTGGTCGACGCCGGCTGGTCAGCGCCCGGGCGTCTTGAGTTCGAGACCGTCGGCGGTGTCAGGACCGCCGACCTCGACAGGGTCGGCGAGGTTCGGATCGGGATGGGTCCGGTGAAAATCGGTGAACTGTCGGCGGCTGTTGTCGGCGGCCGGCAGATACCCGGCAGGGCCGTGGACGTCGGGAACCCGCACCTGGTCTGCCTGATCGACCAGGATCCGGCCGAACTGGATCTGCGAGACCCACCGGGCTACGACCACAGCGTGTTCCCGACCGGGGTCAACATCGAGTTCGTTCGAAGTCTCGGTCCGGATGCGGTGACGATGCGGGTCTACGAACGAGGCGCGGGGGAGACCCGGTCGTGCGGCACCGGAACGGTGGCCGCCGCGGCGGTGCACCTGGCTGCCGGGGACCGCGATTGCGGAACCGTCGCGGTGCGCGTGCCAGGGGGTGTGGTCAGCGTACGAATCGATTCCCGCACAGCCGATCTCACCGGACCGGCGGTCCTGGTCTACAGCGGTACCCTGAACCCGGCCATCCTTCAGGGCTGAGTCAGCGCTACGGATGCGGGGCAGCGGTCGGCGTCGTCGTGTTGCCGGGTAGCGCAGTCCCGGCAGGGGTGTCGGGCAGATCGGCTGGCGTGGCGGGATCCGCCGCCGCAGCGTCGTCCGCGCTGGGCACGGCGGTGGGCATGTCGCCGTGTTCCGGCAGCTTGCGCAGTCGCCACAGCGGCGAGATGAACACCGGCACCAGCGCCAGCATGCCTCCGGCCGCCGCGATCCACAGTGTGGCAACCGTTCCCAGCCGGTGCCCGAGCAGTCCGCCGATGAACGAACCGACCGGCATGGTGCCCCAGACCAGGAACCGGGCGGAGGCGTTCATTCGCCCCAGCAGCTTCGGCGGACACAGCCGTTGCCGGAAGCTGACGGTGGCGATGTTGTAGGCGACCACGCTTGCGCCTCCGATGAAGGACCCGACGAGCAGGGTGGGCACCGTCGGCAGATACCACGCCAGCGCCCAGGAGAAGGCGATGCTGGAGAAGGCGGTGCCGGTGACGATGATCGTCAATCCTTCGCCGATTGCCTTCGACAGCCAGGTCGTCACCAGCGCCCCGCCGAGGCCGCCGACGGCGCCGAACCCCTCGATGATGCCGATGGTCACCGGGGACAGGTGCAGCTGCTCGACCATGTAATAGACGAACAGCACCGCCCCCATCGAGCTGAACAGGTTTCCGATGCCGGTGCAGGCAATCAGCTTGCGCAGCAACGGATGCCGGACCACGAACGACAGGCCCTCCCGGATCTCGATGACCAGCGGTCGACGCTCCTGCGGGGTCGGCGGGGTCTCCCGGTGACCGATCCGCATCAGTGACAGGGCCGAGGCCAGGTAGCCGAACGCGTTGAGGGCGATCGACCACGACGCCCCGGCCACCTTGATCAGCAGGCCGCCCAGCGCAGGGCCGGCCGCCTGCGAAACCGATTGCGAGGCCTGCAGTTTCGAGTTGCCCTCGACCACCTGGTCGGAGTGCACCAGGGTCGGCAGATAGCTCTGGTAGGAGACGTCGAAGAAGACCTGCAGCATGCCGACCAGCGATGCCACCACCGCGACCTGGGCGAAGGTGAGCCAGCCGGCCCACCATCCGATCGGCAGCGTGATCAGCAGTGCGAAGCGGCCAAGATCGGCCGCGATCATCACGCTGCGCTTGCGCCATCGGTCGATCAGGGCGCCCGATGGCAGGCCGATCACCAGGAACCCCAGAGTGGTGAGCGTCCCCAGCAGGCCCATCTGGAACGCTGTGGCATGCAGTGCGGTGACCGCGAGATAGGGCACGGCGAACGCGCCGAGTGAGGCTCCGAGCTGACTGGTGGTATCGCCGATCCACAACCAGCGGAAATCGGCGTGGTGGACCAGGCTCGGCGGCTTCACCCGCCCTGCGTGGTCGGCGGCCGGCTCGTCCTCAGCTGGTGGATGGGGCACCGGACCATCCTCACCTACCGATTGGGAAACGTCAATCGGTAAGCTGACGCCATTACCTGGCGCGCCTAGAGTAGCGGAATGACCAGCGCCGTGCCCCAGCCGCCGAACCAGGATGTGGCGCAGAGCCGTGGCGCGCACCGGGACTGGCGGGCGGGGATCTACCAGTCGATGGAGCCGACGTCACCCCAGGGGAGCGAGCGCCGGCCGGCGACCGATGCCGAACGCAAGGCGCTGGCCAGCGTCGTCCGGCTGCGCATACTTCGGCTGTGTCTGTACGAGCCCCTGACCAACAAGCAGATCGCCGAGCGGCTGGATCGGAACCCTGCCAGCGTGCTGCATCACGTCAGACGTCTGGTGCAGCAAGGGTTTCTGGCCGCCGAACCGGTCAGACCGGGTCCACGAGGATCGAAAGAGGTGCCCTACAGCGCCACCGGAAAGTCGTGGCGGTTGGACTTCGGTCCGTCGATCGGACAGAACACCATGCTCCGGACGTTCTTCGACGAAGTCGCCCAGGTGCCCGAGCACCAGGTGGTCAGCACTCGACTGGGGTTGCGGCTGTCCGAACAGCAGTTGAACGAGATGCACCACAAGCTTGAAGCGGTGTTGAGCGAATACGCGGCGATGCCGCACGATCCGACCGGCAAGCGGGTCTCGCTGTTCCTAGCTCTACATCCGGAGCCGCGCTGACCGACCGGCGCCCAAATGACGCTGGTCGACCGGCGCCACACCGCATGGACCCGGCGCCACGCTGATGACCGGCCGCATCCGCCGGACGGGACGGTTTGTGGCCGGATCGGGAGAGTAGTGGCACGACGTGGCATCCTGGTGAGTACCTATGACGCACATCCCCTTCAGCGAGTCGGACGCCCGGCCCACCGACGCCTCGACCGTTCCCGCTCCGGTGATCTCCCCCCATTCGGTCCGTGCTGATGTGGATGCGGCCATGGCTGATGTGGATGCGGCCATGCCGGTCCGCTCCGCCGAGCTGGCCGGCGATGGCCGTGGCGACGGTGAGCTGGCCGATCGTGCTGCGCTGCGCCGGGTCACCGGCCTGTCGACCCAGCTCACCGACATCACCGAGGTCGAGTACCGCGATCTCCAGCTGGAGCAGGTGGTGCTGGTCGGAGTGTGGACCGACGGCAGCGCGGAGGCCGCCCAGGCGTCGATGATCGAGCTCACCAGGCTTGCCGAGACGGCCGGCTCGGTGGTGCTGGATGCCGTCGTCCAGCGCCGCCGTCACCCCGACGCATCCACCTACATCGGATCCGGCAAGGTCGGCGAACTCGCCGAGATCGTCACCGCCACCGGCGCGGACACCGTGGTCTGCGACGGTGAACTCTCGCCGGGCCAGCTGCGGAACCTGGAGACCCGGCTCAAGGTCAAGGTCGTCGACCGGACCGCGTTGATCCTGGACATCTTCGCCCAGCACGCCCGCTCCAAGGAGGGCAAGGCACAGGTCGAACTTGCTCAGCTGAACTACCTGCTGCCGCGGCTGCGCGGCTGGGGGGAGGCGCTCTCCCGTCAGCAGGGCGGGCGGGTCGCCGCGGGAGCCGGAATGGGTTCGCGCGGTCCCGGCGAGACCAAGCTCGAGCTCGATCGCCGACGCATCCACAAACGGATCTCCCTACTGCGGTCGGAACTGTCCGGGATGCGGAAGGTGCGCGACACCAAGCGTTCGCAGCGCAGGGCCAACAAGGTGCCGGCGGTGTCGATCGCCGGCTACACCAACGCCGGCAAGTCGTCGCTGCTCAACCGGCTCACCCGAGCCGACGTGCTGGTCCAGGACGCACTGTTCGCCACGCTCGACCCAACGACCAGGCGCAGCCGCACCGACGACGGCAGGGTGTACACCCTCACCGACACCGTCGGATTCGTCCGGCATCTGCCGCACCAGTTGGTCGAGTCCTTCCGCTCGACGCTGGAGGAGATCGCCGACGCGGACCTGGTCCTACACGTCATCGACGGATCCGATTCCGCCCCCGAGGATCAGGTGACCGCCGTCCGCGAAGTACTGGCCGAGATCGATGCCGCGCAGGTACCCGAGCTGTTGGTGGTGAACAAGATCGACGACGCCGACGATGTCGGACTCGGCCGGCTCCGGCACCTGATGCCGGGCGCCGTTTTCGTCTCGGCCAGGACCGGACAGGGGATCGACCAACTGCGTCGGGCCATCGCCGACCGGTTGCCGGACCCGACGATGACGATCGATGTGGTGGTCCCGTTCACCGAGGGATCGCTGGTCGCCAGGGTGCACTCGGAAGGCACCGTGCTCAGCGAGGAACACAGCGCGGAGGGCACCCATCTGCTCGCCAGGGTGCAACCGGACCTCGCCGGGCTCCTCGCACCGTTCGCAGCGGCCGCGGTCGGACGCTGCTGATCGCAGCGTTCCCTGCGTGTCGTCGTTCGCGCCGGAGCAGCTCTGATGCCGTCGATCGGCCGGTGTTCGCGGTCGACGCTGCCGGGGAGGGTGGCCTGCGGGTAGGATTCGGGAACGGCGCACACCCATCCTCCGGACGGCCGGCGCCGAATCACCAGCGAAGATTTCGCTGATCGAGGAGGGTTTCGTCATGGGCGGTCTTGCCTGGTGGCATTGGCTGATCATCATCGCCGCATTCATTCTGTTGTTCGGCGCCCGGAAGCTTCCGGAAGCGGCTCGCGGAGTCGGTCGCTCACTGCGGATCCTGAAGTCCGAGGTGAACGCGATGCACGAGGACGAGGGCAAGGACAAGAAGCCCTCTGAGACGGATTCCACCGCGACCCACTCGACGCCGACGCCGCAGATCGCCGCTGTCCCGATCCCGCAGCAGGTCACACCGGTCCAGCCGGTCCCGCAGCCAGTCCAGGTGCCAGCCCAGCCGATGACGCACGCGCAGCCGGTGGCGCATCCGGTGCCGGTTCCCCAGACCGAGCAGTACACCGACCCCACCCGTCCGGCCGATAGCTGAGCGTCCGCTTGCCCCCCGGGGCAGTCTGTCCGGACTCGACCACACCATCGGACCGCTTCGGCTCTGTTCACTGGCCCGTGTGCCTCCCCGTTGATCACCGCGGTCGGGGGCGCTGGGTAGCCTGCGAGGATGCAGCCGATCGGAGCCCACCTGCGCGATGACGATCTTGTGCGCGCCGCCGCACGGGTGGACGCCGACGCGGTCCAGTTCTTCCTGACAGACCCGCAGGCCTGGGTAGATCCGCCGGTCCGCAAGGACGCAGACCTGCTGGCCGAATCCGGTCTGGCGATCTATGTCCACGCCCCCTACCGGATCAACGTGGCCACCACCAACAACCGGATCCGGATCCCGAGCCGCAAGTTGCTGGCCTCGCATGCTGTCGGCGCGGCCGCTGTCGGCGCCCGAGGCATCGTGGTCCACGGCGGTCACGTCGGCGACCAGGACGACGGTGCTGTGGGTTTCCAGAACTGGCGCAAGCTGTTCGAACGCGCCGACTTCGAGCTGCCCATCCTGATCGAGAACACCGCGGGCGGCGAGAACGCGATGGCCCGCGGCTTCGACCGGCTGGCGCTGCTGTGGGACGCCGTGGGGGAGTTCGGGGCCGGTTTCTGCCTCGACACCTGCCACGCGTACGCCGCGGGCGAGGAACTGTCCGGCATCGTCGATCGGGTGCTGGCCATCACCGGACGCATCGACCTGGTTCATGCGAACGGCTCGCGGGACGAGTTCGGCTCCAGCCGCGATCGGCATGCGAACTTCAGCAACAGCCTGCTGGATCGGTCGCTGATCGCCGACGTGGTGCGCGCCGCCGGAGCACCGGTGGTGGTCGAGACCCCGCCGGCCGAGCAGGCCGCCGACATCGAGTTCCTCAGGGTGGCCCTGAGCGGTTGACCGGCCCCGGTTCGGATGCCGCAGTGATCATCGGATGCCGCAGTGATCATCGGATGCAGTGATCAGATCTTGCGCAGCACCGCCGCCACCCGGCCCAGGATGGCGGATTCGTCACCGGGAATCGGGTCGAAGGCCGGGTTGGATGGCATCAGCCACACATGTCCGTCCTTGCGTCTGAATGTCTTGACGGTCGCCTCGCCGTCGATCATCGCGGCCACGATGTCGCCGTTCTCCGCAGTGGACTGCTGATGGACCACCACCCAGTCGCCATCGGTGATGGCGGCATCGATCATCGACTCGCCGACCACCCGCAGCAGGAACAGGCTGCCCTCGCCGACCAGCTCGCGCGGGAGCGGGAAGACATCTTCGATCGCCTCCTGGGCCAGGATCGGACCGCCGGCGGCGATCCGGCCGACCACCGGGACATAGGCCGGAGTGGGATGTGCCGAGAAGCCGGCCTCGTCCATCTCCTGGTTGTCCTGGTCGAACTGGTCGGCGGTCCTGATGTCGACCGCTCGTGGACGGTTCGGGTCCTTGCGGAGAAGTCCCTTGCGCTCCAGCGCGGTGAGTTGGTGTGCCACCGATGACGGGGACTTGAGGCCGACCGCCTCTCCGATTTCCCTGACACTCGGCGGATAGCCGCGGCGGGCCACCGAGTCCCGGATCACCTTCAGCACCTTCTGCTGGCGCATGGTGAGGGGACGACCATTGTCCCGGTCCCGAAACTCCCGGACCTCACCGGCGTTGTTCCGGAAGCTTGCGCCGGGCTTTCTGGCGTCGCTGTTGCCTGGGGTGCCTCTGGCCACGTCTGTCCCTCCATCGCCTGCTGAGTTCGTCTGGGCCGGCTCGCCCGATCCAGCCGGTCCGTCGCCGTCACTGTGACGATAAGCCCCGGAAGGTCACAATTCAAACACGCGTTCGATTCGACACGCCGCTCGACCTTCCCGCTGTCGGGGCCGCGGTGTACAACTCCGATCAGACGTTCGATAGAACGTCCGTTCGATCTGAGTGAGCCGCGGCAGCACACGACTGTCGAGAACGGCGGCCTCCGATCGATCGCGGAACGGTCGCAGTGCGGCCGACGAAGGCAAGAGTAGAAGGGTGGCAAGCGGTGAAGGACATGACGGTGCAGATGAAACGGTCGGACAGAGTGGCCGGCGGAAGACCGGCCGCCGGTGGAGCGGGAGACCGGCGGGCGGTCGCCGAAGCGGGTGTGGGTCCGCGGCCGGCGCCCCGGTTGCGGCCGAGGGTGCCCGCTCGCCGGCGCCCGGCGTCCGGGATGACGGCGGTTCGCCGACGACCGCCGGTGGCGAGGCAGACGGCCTGCACGGGCACCCGGGCCGCCGGCTACCGCCTCGGTCGGTGGGCACGGCTGACCATCACGATGAGCGTGCTGGCGGTCGGACTGATGTTCGCCACCGGGGGATTACCGGCCGGGTCGACGACCGTCGGGCCGGCCACCGACCAGATCGTGGTGCACGACGGCGACACCCTCCAGTCGGTGGCCGCTGCTAATCCCACCGATCACGCCGGCTCGACCCCTTCTACCGCTTCGTCAGGGCAGGACGTGCTCGCCGTGATGCAGCGCATCCGGCACCTGAACGGCCTGGAGGGTCTGGCACCGGACGCCGTTCTGCCAACCGGGCTGGTGCTGGTGGTTCCGTCCGGCTGACCGGGCTGGTGCTGGTGGTTCCGTCCGGCTTACGCCCCAGGGGCTTGACCGGGTGCCGCAGGCGCGCCGGTACCGACGACTCTTGCGGGAGGGTCGCACCGCAGCTACAGTGACCCCACATCTAGTAGTTACACGCACGTAAGTTATCCACAGATTGGGGTATGCTGACTGAGGACCTGTCCACACAACCGGCGGCGAGCTGTCCACCGGGCGTCCAGAATCTGTCCACCTGCAGGCCGTTCGCGGCGGCGCTCGATCCTCGACAGCGTCGGCCCTGGATGGACCGCCAGTGTCGCCCCAGGGCGGCGTCGCTTCCGGGCGGCGTCGGTTCCGGGCAACGTCGACGCCAGGGGGCGCCGGGCCGGGGCGGCGTCCGATCCAGCAGCTCGGAGCACCGCAGCGTCCGGTTCGCCGGCGAGTCACCGAGGGAGTTGATCTTCATGCGTTGTCCCTTCTGTCACTACCCGGACTCCCGGGTGATCGACTCCCGCGAGGTGGAGGACGGTCAGAACATCCGGCGCCGGCGCTCCTGCCCGGAATGCTCTCGGCGATTCACCACGGTGGAAGAAGCCGTCCTGGCCGTGGTGAAGCGCAGCGGCGTCACCGAACCGTTCAGCCGTGCCAAGGTGGTGGACGGAGTTCGGCGGGCCTGTCAGGGGCGCCCTGTCGACGAGGACGCACTGGCACTGCTGGCACAGCAGGTCGAAGACACCATCAGGGCGGCCGGAGCTGCCGAGGTGCCGAGCCAGGAGATCGGGCTGGCCATCCTGGGTCCGCTCCGCGACCTGGACGAGGTCGCCTACCTGCGGTTCGCCTCCGTCTACCGGGCCTTCAGCTCGGCGGACGACTTCATGGCCGAGATCGAGGCGCTGCGTGCCGATCATCCCCCGGACGCCGGTGAGCCGGTCGAGCCGGCGAGGGTGGACGCCGCGTCGACCGGTCCGCCGGGCGCGGCGGCCGCCCGCGACGGGGGACCGCCGGTCGGGCGCCGATCCTCCGTGGTCTGACCTCAGCGCTGACGTCTCGATCCCTGTCCCGCCAGATACCAACACCCACCGCCGCGGTTCGCCGCCACCGAAAGGCACCAACGCCATGACCGACTCCGTCCGACCCACCAACGGCACCACCACGACCACCTCGGCCGTCACGGCGGCGCAGGGCCGCAACGGCGCAGGGCTGAACCTCGAGCGGTTGTACACGACCGAAGGCGTGCACCCGTACGACGAGGTCAACTGGGAACGTCGCGACGTCGTCATGACGAACTGGCGGGACGGCACCGTCAACTTCGAGCAGCGCGGCGTCGAGTTCCCGGACTTCTGGTCCGTCAACGCCACCAACATCGTCACCAGCAAGTACTTCCGCGGCGCCGTCGGCTCCGACAGCCGCGAGTCCAGCCTCAAACACATCATCGACCGGGTCGTCCACACCTATACCAAGGCCGGCCGCGAGAACGGCTACTTCAGCACCGACGCCGACGCGGCCATCTTCAACCACGAGCTCACCTGGATGCTGCTGCACCAGGTCTTCGCCTTCAACTCGCCGGTGTGGTTCAACGTGGGAACCGCATCACCCCAGCAGGTCGCGGCGTGTTTCATCCTTGCGGTCGACGACACGATGGACTCCATCCTGAACTGGTACCGGGAGGAGGGCCTGATCTTCAAGGGTGGTTCCGGCGCCGGACTCAACCTGTCCCGGATCCGCTCCTCGAAGGAACTGCTGTCCTCGGGCGGGACGGCATCGGGTCCGGTGTCCTTCATGCGCGGCGCGGATGCGTCGGCCGGCACCATCAAGTCCGGCGGGGCCACCCGGCGGGCCGCGAAGATGGTGGTGCTGGACGTCGACCACCCGGACATCGTCGAGTTCGTCGAGACCAAGGCCAAGGAGGAGAACAAGATCCGGGCGCTGCGGGACGCCGGCTTCGACATGGACCTGGGCGGCGAGGACATCGTCTCGGTGCAGTACCAGAACGCGAACAACTCGGTCCGGGTCTCCGACCAGTTCATGCGGGCCACTGAATCCACCACTGCGGACGGCGCGGTCTTCGGGTTGCGGGGCCGTAAGACCGGCGAGGTGATCGACACGGTCGACGCCCGCGAACTGTTCACCAGGATCAATGAGGCGGCCTGGGCCTGCGCCGACCCCGGAATCCAGTACGACGACACCATCAACGACTGGCACACCTGCCCCGAGTCGGGCCGGATCAACGCCTCCAACCCGTGCAGCGAGTACATGCACCTGGACAACTCGTCCTGCAACCTGGCGTCGCTGAACCTGATGAAGTTCCTGTCCGATGACGGCACCTTCGACGCACCAACCTTCGCCCGAGCGGTGGAGTTCGTCTTCACCGCGATGGACATCTCCATCTGCTTCGCGGATTTCCCCACCCAGCCGATCGCCGACACCACCAGGGCCTACCGGCAGTTGGGCATCGGCTACGCCAACCTCGGCGCGCTGCTGATGGCGACCGGCCACGCCTACGACTCCGAGGGCGGCCGGATGCTGGCGGCCGGAATCACGTCGCTGATGCAGGCCACCTCCTACAAGCGGTCTGCCGAGATGGCCGCGGTGGTTGGCGCCTATGACGGCTACGCCCGCAACGCGGACGCCCACAAGCGGGTGATCCGCAAGCACGCGGCGGCCAACGATCAGATCCGCCCCGTCGGCACCGACGACGCCTCAATCGTGAAGGTCGCCAGCAAGGTGTGGGAGCAGACCCTGGTCCTCGGCGAGAAGAACGGCTACCGCAACGCCCAGGCCTCGGTACTGGCACCGACGGGCTGTCTGGTCGGCGACACCCTCGTCACCACCGATCGGGGTCTACTGCGGCTGTCCGAACTCGGCGATGTCTACGGCGAGAAGTGGCAGGATCTCGGTATCCAGGTCTCCACCGACCAGGGGCCGCGGGTGGCCACGAAGTTCTTCGTCAACGGCGAGGAACCCACCAGGCGCATCGTGACCGAGGGCGGATATCGGGTGCAGGGCACGCTGGCCCACCGGGTCAAGGTGGTCGACCCTCGGTCCGGCGAATGGATCTGGAAGCGGCTGGCCGACATCGCCCCCGGCGACCTGGTTCCGCTGCAGCTGGGGCAGACCATCGGCGGGCCGCGGTCGGTCCCGCTGCCGGTGTTGGACCAGGCCTACTACTCAGGCGACCGGACCATTCATGTACCCGGCTCCGTCGACACCGCACTCGCCGAACTCGTGGGCTACTTCATGGGCGACGGAAGCCTGCACGCCAAGGGCATCCGGCTGTGCGTCGCCGACACAGACACCGACGTCATCGACCGCATCGAAGTGCTGAGCAAGGAGCTGTTCGCACTGGAGCCGGTCGTCCGTCAGCAACAGGGCTACCAGGAGGTGACCCTGCAATCGGTGCGGCTGGCGCGGTGGTGGCGGGCCGCCGGTTTCGCCAAGGACCTGCCTGGCGTTGACCATTCCGGCAAGGGGTGGACCCCCCGGGTGCCCACAGCAATTCGAGAAACCAACGACTCGGCCCTTTACGCCTCGTTCCTGCGCGGGCTCTTCGAGGCAGACGGCACCGTGCTCGACGGGGTGCCGAGCCTTTCGACCGCCTCCGAGACCTTCGCCGACGACGTCCGCACGATGCTGCTCGCCATCGGTCTGCCGACCACCACCAGGCAGACCGTCAGCGGCTGGGGCGGCCCGCAGTTCCAGGTGCGGATCCGGAACCTCAAGCACGCCAGTGCCTACGCCGATCGAGTCGGCTTCCTCGGCGGCCGCAAGCAATCCCTGCTGGACGCGGCGGTGTCGACGCAATCCGGCAACCGGGATCGGATCGTCCTGCCGGACGCGGTGTGGCTCGAACTGGCGCCGGCCGGGCACGAGCTGCGTGGTCTGATCCAGCAGGCGGTTGCCCGCGGAAGAGGTGTGAGCAGGGACCTTGCTATCCGGCTGCTCGCAGCCACCGGTGACGCCCGGCTGGAGCATGCGCTCGGCTACCTGTTCGAGCCGGTGGCCGAGAATGCGGACGGCGGAGTTCAGCCGACCTACGACCTGTCGGTGCCGTCCAACGTCACCTACGTCGCGGCAGGATTCGTCAGCCACAACACCATCGGCCTGATGATGGACTGCGACACCACGGGGGTCGAGCCGGACCTCGCGCTGGTCAAGTTCAAGAAGCTGGTCGGCGGCGGCTCGATGCAGATCGTCAACCAGACGGTGCCGCGGGCCCTGAAGTCGCTGGGCTACCAGGACGAGCAGATCGAGGCGATCGTCGAGTACATCGCCGAACACGGCCACGTGGTGGACGCCCCGGGACTCAAGCGCGGGCACTACGAGGTGTTCGACTGCGCCATGGGTCAGCGTTCGATCGCCCCGATGGGGCATGTGCGGATGATGGCGGCGGTGCAGCCGTTCATCTCCGGCGCCATCTCCAAGACGGTCAACATGCCTGAGGAAGCCACCGTCGAGGACGTCGCGGAGATCTACACCCAGGGCTGGAAGCTCGGTCTCAAGGCGCTGGCCATCTACCGGGACAACTGCAAGGTCGGCCAGCCGCTGTCGGCGTCCAAGAACAACAACACTGCTGGCGCGGGGGCTGGCGGAAAGTCGGGGCCTGCCCCCGTGCCGGTGGCCGAGCCTGGCCGCCCGGTACGCCGGCGACTGCCGAAGAAACGCCCGTCGCAGACCGTGTCGTTCACCGTCGGCGGCGCCGAGGGATACCTGACCACCGGTTCCTATCCCGATGACGGCCTCGGCGAGATCTTCGTCAAACTCGGCAAGCAGGGTTCCACCCTCGCCGGGGTGATGGACGCCTTCTCCATCGCGGTGTCGGTCGGCCTGCAGTACGGCATACCGCTGGAAAGTTACGTCGCGAAGTTCACCAACCTGCGGTTCGAACCGGCCGGGATGACCGACGATCCCGACATCCGGCTGGCCACCTCGGTGATGGACTACCTGTTCCGCCGCATCGCCCTGGACTACCTGCCGGGGGACAAGCGCGCCGAGCTGGGCATCTTCTCGGCCGCCGAACGCACGGTGCAGGTGTCGGGTCCCAACGGTCCGGATGCCGTCGCCGACCTCGCCTCAACGGTCGATCTGCATCCGAGCCCGGAGATCGACCAGGACGCTGCGCCGGCACCGGAGAAGCCCGACGTCGCCTCCGAGGGCAGGGCGGCGGCGGCTGCCGCCGCCACCGTGGCGGCCACCGCAACACCGTCAAAGGCCGGCTCGTCCACCGAACTGCTGGAGATGGTGATCGGCAAGTCCGCCGACGCTCCGCTCTGCTTCACCTGCGGGACCAAGATGCGCCCGTCCGGAGCCTGCTACGTCTGCGAGGGCTGCGGCTCCACCTCCGGCTGCAGCTGACCGATCACCGCCCGCGGCCGGCCGATGTCCCCGGGGCATCGGCCGGCCGCGGGCGGAAAGCTGATCCGGTCCGGGCGATCCAGGTGTCAGTCCACCGGTGAACTGGCGAAAATCGCTGGAGTACACCGCGTTGCCTCGCCTGGAATCCCGATGCCGACCGGCAGCCGCTCGCGTAGGTTTGCCGCCATGACCAACTCCCGCCGTTCCGTCACCGAGATCTCCAACCGGCTGGTCGACGACCTCGCCGCCCACAGCCCGATGCTGGCCACCTACATCGGTCGCGGCAACCACGACGACCGGCTCGACGACCTGTCGCCCGAGGGTCATCGGGCGATGCGGGACCTCGTCGGCACCACGCTCACCGCCATGGATTCGGCGGAACCGGCCGACGACCACGAGGTGCTGGCGAAGGAGGTGCTCCGCGAGCGCCTCGGGGTGGAGAAGGACAAGCTGGACACCGGTTGGGCACTCGCCGAGCTCAACGTCATCGCCTCCCCGGTGCAGGAGGTCCGGATGATCTTCGACCTGATGCCGACTGCCACCGACGACGACTGCGCCACCCTGGCCGCACGCATGCGAGCGGTTCCGGACGCGTTGGCCGGCTATCGGGCCAGCCTCGCGCAGGCAGCAGCCGACGGCAAGGTGGCCGCGCGCCGGCAGGTCAGCAAGAGCGCCGAGCAGTGCGACACCTACTCCGGAACCTCGACCGGTACCGGCTTCTTCGCCGGGCTGGCCGCGTCCACCAATCGCGAGGGGGCGCTGGGCCAGGACCTGATCGCCGGCGCGACCGCCGCCGACACCGCGTACGCCGATCTGGCCGAGTTCCTGCGGTCCGAGTTGGCCCCGAAGGCTCCCGAGAGGGACGCGGTCGGCGAGGAGCGTTACGCGCTGGGCTCGCGGTACTTCCTGGGCGCCACCCTGGATCTGCACGACACCTACGCGTGGGGCTGGGAGGAGTTTCTGTCCCTCGAGCGCGAACTCACCGAGGTCGCCGAGCGGATAGCGCCGGGAGCGGCCCCGGCCGGGGCGGCCAAGAAGCTGGATGCCGATCCGAAGTACCAGGTCACGGGCAAGGACGGCTTGCGGCAGTGGATGCAGGAGCTGTCAGACCGGGCGGTCGACGAGCTGAGCAGGACCCACTTCCAGGTGCAGGGCCCGATGCGTACCTTGTCCTGCCAGATCGCCCCACCGGGAGGCGGCGTCGGCGCGTACTACACAGGTCCGAATGAAGACTTCTCCCGCCCCGGCACCATGTGGTGGTCGGTCGAGGAGGGCCGCGAGATCTTCACCACCTGGCGGGAGACGACCACCGTCTATCACGAGGGGGTGCCGGGGCATCACCTGCAGATCGCCACCGCCGTCAGCTCCCGGGAGCATCTGAACGACTTCCAGCGGCTGCTGGCCGGCACTTCCGGTCACGCCGAGGGATGGGCGCTGTATGCCGAACGTCTGGTTCGCGAGCTGGGCTACCTGAATGACGACGGTGACCTGCTCGGGATGCTCGACGCCCAGCTGTTCCGAGCGGCCAGGGTGGTGGTCGACATCGGAATGCACCTGGAACTCGAGATACCCCAGGGCACCGGATTCCACGACGGCGAGCGGTGGACGCCGGAACTGGGACTCGAGTTCCTGCTCACCAGAACCATCAGCGACCCGGCGCACGCCAAGGACGAGATCGACCGCTACCTGGGATGGCCCGGGCAGGCGCCGGCCTACAAGGTGGGAGAGCGGATGTGGCTGCAGGGGCGGGACGCTGCCCGGCAGCGGCAGGGAAATGCCTTCGATCCCAAGGCTTTTCACACCGCGGCGCTGCAAGCAGGGGAGATGGGACTCGATTCGCTGGCCGGGCTGCTGGCCCGGCTCTGAGCCGACGCTGCCGGTGAGCTACCGGACGATCGTAGGATCAGCAGCGACCGTGACTCAACTGGTCATACGGCAAGAGCATGTGAAACACCCTGCTCGCCCTGGTCGGCCGCCCGGCAAGACCGCCAAGCGCTGCCGTCAGCCCTGGTGGTCGAACTCGATCCGATGGGTGCCGTCGGAGTCGACCGCCAGCGCCGCAGATCCGCTGATACCGGCGAGTTCGCCGGTTCCGCTGAGCGGAACGATCGCGCCGTACTCGTTCGACCGATCGGCGCCGCTGGTGCTGGCCGTGTGGACGAAATTGAAGGCGCCCCGCCGACCGGCGACGGTCCCCTCGAACGACTCCATGGCGACGTACGTCCCTGTCCCGGTCTCCTGGTCGAAGGCATAGCTGAACTGGGTGATGCTACGGCCGGCTACCTCACCGGTGTACGTCTTCACCATTCGCAGATGCCCGGTCGGCAGAGCGGTGACGATCGTGGGGGCGTAGTCAACGGGCTCGACGTCCGAGACGGTGAAGGTTCCGGTGCTGATCATGGATCGACCGTAGGTGTCGGGATGGCGGTGAGATTGGACAAACCCGCCGACTGAGCGTCGTCGACTGAGGGTCCCCGACAATGCCGCCGGCAGCGCGGCACCGGCCGACGTCATTCGCCGCAGGCCTGCCGCGGCACCCGCCGGCCCGCCGCCGAGCAGTTGCGCCGGCGGACGGGGTGGCGGCACCGTCAGCTGTCGATCGGGAGCCGGCGACCGAGAATGCCGAACGGCCGTGGATCACCGGTGAACCGATGCTGGCGGAGCACGTCCTGGAAGCCCAGACGCCGGTACAACCGCCAGGCCCGGTTCTCGCCCTCCGGCGTCGACAGCAGCACCCGCCGCTCGCTGCGGGCATCCAGGAACCGGCGCAGCACCTGCTCTCCCAGCCCTCGGCCCTGGCAGTCGGGCCGGACGTGCAGTTCGGTGAGTTCGACGTACCGATCGAGCCATTCAGCACAGGCCTGGTGGGTCAACCCGCGGCGGACTTCGTTGTGCCACCACTGGCCGTCCTGCCCGGTGTATCCGTAGCAGAACGCCAGCGGCAAGCCATCGGCTCCGAAGGCGGCGATACAGCCGAAGCCGGCCCGCCAGCTGTGCTCCTGCCAGAGGTTCCGACGTCCGGCCGCGCTGCCCGGCGGGTATCGCATGGCAGCGACGTAGATGTCGATCAGATCATCGGCTCGGATGGTGAACTCGGCCGGATGCAGAACCCTGAGCGACACGTCCAGATGGGCGTTCTCGGTGTGCTCGGCCAGCATGACCTCCATCAGACCACGATCGAGCGGTTTCGGGCGGAGCGGGGCGAATTCGGCGACAGGGGGGCGCCCGTCGGTGGTCGGCGGTAGCATCGAACACATGTTCGATAGAAGGCGTGGCGGCGTTCGGCGCACGCGACCCGAAAGACAGCACGAGAAGGGAGAACCGACCATGACTACCCACACCGTGCGCCGGCAACCACCGGTCACCAGGGCATCACGGGACCTGCTGGCCGACGCCGGCCGCGGTCTCGGAACCGCCATCAGAGCGGCGGATCCGGCGGAACGCTATGCGGCCGCGCATCTGGCGGCGCTGCGCGGCGCCGCGGCATTGCTGGCGTCAAGGGCCCGGCCGGGTCGCGGCCGGCTGAGCAACGCCTGGGATCTGCTCGGACAGGTCGCCCCCGATCTGGCGGAATGGGCCCGATTCTTCAAGGCCGGGGCCGGCAAACGGCAGCTGGCCGAGGCCGGTATCGCCAGGGCGATCGGTGCCAGGGAGGCCGACGACATGCTGCGTCAGACCTCGGAGTTCCTCGACCTGATCGAGGCCAGGCTGGGCCCGTCAGTGTCAGCGGCGGGCTAGTAGGCGGCGCCTGCCGCCGGACCTGAGCAGCCGATCCAGTAGCGCGTCGAACATGCCGGCCACCTCCGTAGCGGCGGCTGTCGGCCAGGAATGGATGGCGACACCGGCGCCCTGCGCCTGCTGCACCGCGCTGCGATCGGGCAGGTGTGGTTGCAGGATCAGCGGACCGAACAGGTCGTGCAGTTCACCGAGCCTGAACTGGTGCTCGCGCGATCTTGGTCGCACCCTGTTGATCACCACGCCCAACGGTTGCAGCCCGGGATGCCGCGTCCGTTCGGTCTGGACGGCCGCCAGCGCGCGCTGGACGCCGGTCACCGCATACAGGGACGGTTCGGCGACCAGGATGGCACGGTGGCTGGCGACCAGCGCGCTGCGGGTGAGTTGGCCGAGCGATGGGGGGCAGTCGATCAGCACCAGTTCCGCGCGGTCCGCCAGGGTGCGCACTGCTGTCGCCAGCCGGGACAGACGCTTGCCTCCCGGGTCCGGGCGATCATGGGCCGCGGCGTCTTCGCTGCCGGCGAGCACGCACAGCTGCTCACCCCATGCGGTTCCTCGCAGCGCGGCGCGCGCCACCTTCCGCGCGGGATCATTGAGCACGTTCGCCACGGTGACGCCGCTGTCGCGCGGCGGCGCGGACGGGTCGGGATCCGGCTCGAGCGTCGAGGTGGCGTTGGCCTGCGGATCCAGGTCGATCAGCACGGTCCGGACACCGCGGTGCACCGCCGCCGACGCCAGACCCAGCGCGACGGTCGTCTTCCCGACCCCACCCTTCAGGCTGACGACACTGGCAACGAGCACACCGCCAACCTACCGGCGGCGTCGGTGCTCGCCGATACGCTG
>JAABUP010003668.1_pt1 | contig 26820 bp, 22 predicted proteins | sample 5559201 | NCBI WGS metagenome assembly JAABUP01 (sample SAMN10711887, study PRJNA513373) | rock metagenome | isolation source: Antarctica rocks | place: Antarctica | reverse complement strand
GCTGCTCACCGGAACGAGGTCGGACATGCATCGGCTCCGCGACGGGCCTCGACAGGACCCGTTCCTGGAGGTCTCACGCGTGTCCGTTGGGCGAGCCCTGAGCGGACAAACCGCGCAGGCGTGGCGAGAAGAGGGTTGTCCCGGTGACGAAGGGCCAACGGGACACCGTCCCGATCATGCAGACGGCTCGCCTGCTTGGTGCCGTTGCAATACTAGGCGTTTTTCAGCTGCGCGCAGAGGGCGTCGACCGTGTTGGTGGCACGAGCGAGCCCGAGGTGGTCGATGTAGTCCCGCGACTCGACGATCAGCCCGTCGCGGATCCGGAAGACGATGACGCCCGGCGCGGCCCAGCCCGCGTCGCCGCGGTAAGTGAACTCGCCGATGACCACCTCGGGGTCCGCAGTGTGGTGGACGCGTACGTCCTCGACGCGGAAGCCCGCCAAGCCGACCGGCCCCCCCGCGGCGAAGTGCTGCCGGAGTGCTTCGCGGCTGAGCAGCGGGGTGTCGCCGAGCGGAGCCATCGGGTGTCGCACGTCGGTGTCTTCGGCGTAGAACTCGGCCAGCTTGTCGACCTGACCGCGGTCACCGTTCTGCAGCAGGCAGGCGCCGTCGAGCATGGCACGGAACGTCTCTTCGGGGGTTCGCATCAAGGTTGCCCTTCTAAATGGAGTCTGTGCTCCGGAACGTACAGGGTCCGCACTCCGGACCGCAAGAGTGATCACGGGGCCCGCGGGAGCGAGGGCTCCGGGGAGGGAGGATGGCTGGATGCGAAGGGACGCGCAGGCGAACCGGGACCGGGTGCTGGCCGCAGCCGAAGAGGTCTTCGGCGAGTCCGGCAAAGCCGGTTCGACCGAGGAGGTCGCGCGCCGGGCCGGCGTCGGGATCGGCACCGTGTTCCGGCACTTCCCGACCAAGCAGCTGCTGGTCGAGGCCACGATCGTGCGGCACCTCACCCTGCTCACCGACACAGCGCGGGCGCGAGGCGAGGGCGGCGAGGCCGGCGCGGCCTTCCGGATGACGTTCCGGGAGATGGTCTCAGGCGCACCGGCGAAGCTCGCGCTCGTCGCGCTGCTAGAGGAGTCCGCTGATCCCGCGGGCGCCACTGATGAGGTGGAGGCCACGGCCTCTGCGTTGCGGGACGCCGTCGAAGTGTTGATGTCCCGGGGCCAGGAAGCCGGTGAGGTGCGCACGGACGCAACGGTGGACGAGGTCTACGTGCTGATCAGGGCGCTGGCCAACGCCCGGGGTGACCGTGCTGTCGTAGACAGGGCGGTCGACATGGTGCTGGACGGACTGTCGCCGCGGCGTTCCGAGTAGCCACCCTGCGGCCACTACCACGTCCTCCGCCTCCCGCGCCCTGCGCGCGGCTACCGACCCCTTCGGCTGGCACTTGTACGGGCGGGACTGGGCCGGCGGAAGGCCCGGGACAGCGCAGAACGTGTCCCGGTAGACGACCGTCCCCCGGTCTTCGCGCGGGCCGCGGCGGCCGTCCGGGCCGGCGGCATGCTGCTGATCGTCGACCACGCGTCCGTACCGCCGTGGTCGTGGGCCGACCCGGGCACTGTGTTCCCTACCCCTGAACAGACGCTGGACAGCATCGGGCTCGACTCCGAGCAGTGGCAGACCGTACGGCTGGAGGACGCCGACCGCGACGCCGACGGGCCCGCCGGGCAGCGCGCCACCGTGACCGACACGATCATCGCGCTCGGTCGCCGAGCGGACACGCCGCCCGTCTGCTAGTGCTGGTCCCAGAACCCGGCGGGGGGCTTCTCGACGGGCAGCGCCGGGGCGGCCAGGTGCTCGCCCTCACCGCAGGCCCGGAACGGGCCGCGGTCCCGGTCGCGGAGCCGGTCCATCTGCGGGTCGGCGACGTCGCGCAGCCACCGGGCGATCCCGGTCGTCGGTTCGAGCCGTAGCACTTCCCATGCGCGCCAGACGGCCTCGAGCCGGACGCGGGCGTCGTCGTGGTCCCACCAGGAGGCGCACCACGTGCCGTTGCCGGTGAGGTGCTGGGCGTAGAGCGGGGCGATGACGTGCTCGACGAACTCGGCGAGGGTGGCCCACCGGAACGCGGCGGTCGCCGGCTGCGCGGCGGCCGGCGGCGCGGTGCGCAGGTCGGCGACGGCCTGTTCGAGGTCGTCGAGCTGCTGCGCCTGGCGGGCGAGCTGCGCGGTCACCGCTTCGTCGGTCATCTGATTCCGGCGGTGGCGCCGCGCCGGCTGATGCCGGCCGTGGCGGTCTTGACCTCGCTGGCGACCGCGCTGGCCCTGGGCCCGTCGTACCAGGGCAGCAGGGACAGCAGGGCCGGGCGGGTGCCGGTGGCGAGCAGCAGCGCTCTGCCTTTGGGCAGGGCCCGCAGCTCGGCGGCGGGCAGGATCCGCTCCCGGCGGGTGGAGCTGGTCCGGGTGGTGCGCCCGTCGCCGTGCGACCAGCTGTCGGCCGGGACGTCGTGCTCGCCGACCAGGCGGGAGACGTCTTCGACGAAGCCGGCTTCGTCGAGGCCGGCGCCGAGCAGCTTGACGGTGGCGGCGCTCCACATGGTCCGCATCCCGGTCCGGCCCCAGACCGCCTCGCCCTGGGCGTAGGACTGCAGGATGGTCAGCGGCAGGATGCCGCGGGAGCCCAGGTGGGAGTACAGCTGGGGCAGGTCGGCGATGCGGCACACGTTGGCGGCCTCGTCCAGGACGGCGAGCAGCGGCGGGTCGAGCCGGCCGCCGCGGTCCTCGGCGGCGTTGACCGCGCAGCGCAGCACCCGGTCGGTGAGGGCGGCGACCAGCGGGGCGGCGGACCCGCCGCCGTCCTTGGAAAGCAGGTACAGCGTCTGCCGGGAGCCGACGAAGCTGGCCGGGTCGAAGCGGTCCAGCCCGGGCCGTTGGGTGGTCCAGGCGGTGATCTGCGGGTCGCGCAGGCACCGGACGGCGGTGCGGGCGGTGAACAGCACCGACCCGCGGGTCTCGGCCGGGGCCTCCATGCTGGCCCGCAGCGACCGGGCGATGGCGGGGTAGCCGGCTTGGTCCAGCGTCGCTATGGCGGTCGGGTCCAGCTCGGACTGCAGCCAGCCGTAGGCGGCCGTCAGGTCGACGCCGGCCAGGTGGCCGGCGAGGAACAGGGCGGCGAGCAGCTCGGCCGCGGCCGGTCCCCAGATGTCGCGGGTGTGCTCGTCGTCGACGGTGAGCACGAAGTGCGACGCGAGCCGTTCGGCGTCCTCGACGCCGGCGAGGTCGGCCAGCGGGTCCCAGTACCAGAGCTGCTGGGCGCGGGCGATCTGCTGCGGGTCGAAGGTCCACACCCGCTGGCCGGTGTCGGCGGCGCGCAGCGCCGCGGTCGCGGCCCACGCGTCACTCTTGTTCGAGGTGAGCACCACCGGGCCGGGGGCAGACAACGTCGCCGGCACCGCCAGCGCTGTCGTCTTACCTGACCGGGGGGCCATGACGGCGAGCGCGACGTCCTCCCACGACGCGGTCAGCACCGGGCCGCGGGGCAGCAGCCGGCCGAGCGCCAGGCCGGTGTCGTGCTCGCCGAGCTTTCCGCCTGGGGCCAGGGAGGGGCGCAGCGCCCGGGCCTTGGCTGCGGCAGGGCCGGCGAGCATCGGGGCGACGTCGCCGCGGCGGGCCAGGGACCGGGTCGCGCCAGCCGGCCGGTGCCGCCACAGCCACCGGCCCAGCAGGGCGGCCGGGGCTAGCAGCAGCACGGCGAGCACGAGCGCCGCGGCGACGACGGCCGCCGGGTCCAGGGCGGGCCACAGGCCGGTCGGGCCACCGGAGCGGGCAAGGTCGACGAGCAGCGAAGCGCGCAGCGGAACGGCTGGCCAGCCCCGGCCGGTGGCGACCGACACCAGGCCGGCGCCGGCCCACAGCGCCCCCGTGGCGATCGCGACCAGCAGCGCCAGCACCGGGATGGCCCAGGCGGCGGCCAGTTCGCCGCCCCCGGCGCGTCGGCCGGTCCCGGTGCTCACCACGAGCTGCTGTCGTCGACCCGGGGGGCGTTCTCGGGGGCTATCGGTGTCGCGGGAGCGACCGCGACGCAGGCAGCACCGGCCAGGACGGACGTCACCCGGTCCACCGCGAGTTCGTGTCATGGACACCCGAGGCGGTCTCGGCGGCGGTCAGCTCGGTCCGGAACGGAACCCCGGGCCGTTGGCCCACCTTGAGCAGGAACCGGCCCCGCCCGGGCGGCTCGGCCGCAGCGGACCACCCCGGCGGGGTCGACCACGACGTGACCATGTCGGCTTCAGCGCTCGTGAACGGCACGACACCGGCCAGGGCGGCCAGCTCCTGGCGGGGCAGCCCGCCGACGACCAGCGCCCCGCAGCGTTCAAACAGGCCCCGAGCCTTCGCCCGGTCGTCCTCGCTGCGCAGCGCCGCCAGGTCGGCCAGGGAGTGGGTGATCAGGCACTGGCCGACGCCCTGCGCGCGGTTGAGCCGGCTCAGCTCGTCGACCCGGTCGACCAGGCCCTCCCCGGCGCGCAGCACCCGCCACAGCTCGTCAAGCACGACCAGGAACCGGCGCTGCGGGGCGGCTCCGGCGTCGGCGAGGGCGTTCGCGGCCTCCACCGCGCCGAACCCGGCTGACCAGCAGGCCAGCAGGGCGGCGGCTTGGAGCTGCAGGTCGCCGGCGGCGATGCCGGAGACGTCGACGCAGACCGCGGGGGCATCCAGGCGGAGCCGTTCGGTCGTCGGCCGGGCGAACACCGCCCCGAGCGGGCCGTCGGCCAGGGAGCCCAGGCTGCGCATGAGCGGGTCGACCGCGTCGCGGTAGCGCTTGAGGTTGCCGCGGTCCAGGGTGACGACTTGGACCGCGCCGGGGCGGGCTTCGAGCAGGGCGATGAGGTGTTTGAGCAGCGGCGCGAGCTGGCCGTGGTGGGCGACGGCGAGCGCCCGCAGCGCCGCCGACAGGATGGTCAGCTCGTGGTCGGTGAGCCGGCTGCCCCGCACGACGGTGAGCAGCGCGGCGAGCAGGTTCAGCCGGCGGCCGTGGGCCTCTTCGGTGAGGCGTTCGCCTTCGGCGCCGCCGAGCGCGAGCGCAGCCTCATCCAGGCCGCCGGCGTCGAGGACGTTGAGCGAACCGTGGCCGCGGCCGAGGCGCACGACCTGGCCGCCGAGGGCGCGCACCAGGGCGGTGTAGTCGGGGCGCAGGTCACCCAGGATCAGCGGGACGGTGCCGCCGATGCACAGCCGGCGTATCAGCGAGCTTTTGCCGAGCCCGGGCAGGGAGAGCAGCCCGACGCTGGGGTTGGACAGCAGCCGGGCCCGGGTGAACCAGGAAAGCGGGTCGAAGCAGACCGTCTGGCCAGTCAGCAGGTGCCGGCCCAGGGGGGTGCCGATCGGCGGTGAGCCGGACCCGACGGCGAACGGCCACAACCCGCAGGCCTGCACCGTGGTGGCGCGCCACTCCGGCGGTGCTTCGACGTAGGAGGCCCGGCCCAGGCCGCGGCCGGTGTAGCCGCGTCGGGTGATCACGCTCATGGGGCGGCTCCGGTGCTGGCGACGTGTGCGGGTAGGACCAGGCCGACGCCGAGCGCGGCGGCGAACGCCGCGGCTTGGGAGCCGTAGCACCGGCGCAGCCGCAGGCGGGAGGCGCGGCCGAGCTGCACCGCCTGCTCGGCGACCTGTTCCAGGGCGGCCGGGTCGGCGGTGACGGTGACCAGCAGCGCGAAGCGGGTCAGGCCGGCGCTGGCCGACCTGATCGTCCCCGGGCACGGCCTGGCGTTTCGGCCCAGCACCCGCACCCCCCGCTGAACGGACAGGCTCCACCGTCTGTCGTTCCTCGACGTCTCGGAGAACGCTCGACGAGCCGGACGCTGCCGGCTGGTGTCGTTCGCCCGACGGCCGCCCCACTATCTTGTGATCGTGGCTGACCGTGGGGCGCTCGCCCGGACTCTGCTCGAGCTGCACACCGCCCCGCAGATCCTGGTTTTGGCCAATGTGTGGGACGTCGTGTCGGCGCAGGTCGTCGCGGCGACGCCGGGAGCGCGGGCGCTGGCGACCGCGAGCCACTCGATCGCGTCGACGTTTGGCTACCCGGACGGGGAACAGATCCCGCTCGACCTGCACCTGGACATGGTCGGGCGGATCGTGCGGGCCGTGGACCTGCCGGTCACAATGGATCTGGAGGCCGGCTACGGCGACCCGGGTGCCACTGCGGGTCACGCGATCGAGCTGGGAGTCGTCGGCGGCAACCTCGAAGACCAGATGAAACCCCTCGACCAGGCCGTCGCCGCGGTGCAGGCCGTGCTGGCCGCCGGCCGCGCCGCTGGGATCGACTTCGTGCTCAACGCCCGCACCGACGTGTTCGTCCGGGCGGAACCGGGGGCTGATCGCGGTGGCCTCGTCGAGGAGGCGATCCGGCGCGGCCGGGCGTTCCTCGACGCCGGCGCGCCGGTGGTGTTCATGCCGAGGCTGGTCGACCGCAAAGAGATCGAAACTGTGGTCGCCGCGCTGGGCCCGCAACGGCTGACGCTGATCAGCGTGCCGGGCACGTCGCTGCCCGTCCGGGAGCTCGAAGAGCTCGGCGTCGCCCGCGTGTCCACCGGTCCTTTCACCCAGCGGGTCGCGCTGACCGCGCTGCAAGACGCCGCCGCGGACGTCCTGACCGGAGGGTCACTGCCAGCCAGCACCCGGCCGCTGAACTGACTTACCCAGCCGGGGCAGCTGGAACGTCGAACTGCGCGTCGTGGTCCCGCAGATGAGAGCTTCGATCATCCGGGTCGCCTACGGACCGGGATTCGCCACGGCCGCGCCGGTGGACGACGACGCGTTCGTCGCAGACCTGGCGGAGACGCAGCCCGCTACCTGCTGGCGGACACTCCGGGTTGATCAAGGGCAGCGCTCTGCGCCAGAAGCAGGTCCAGCAGCCACCAGTGCCCCGGGCCAGCTGCCTCGGGTGTGACGACGCCGGCTCGGTGATCAGTGGCAGCTCGACCGGCAGATGCACCGCGCGAAGGTCGTGCTGCGCGAGGTCCCCGGGCAGGTGCGCGTTGGAGTCAAGCCTGCTTCTTTACTCGACGTGCAATTCTGTCCGCATGTCGCGCATCGTCCGGGTGCGGCTGACCGGGGCGGAGGCACAGCCCGGCCAGATCGCCGCCGCCGACGTCGCCCGCGCCATCCTCGGGCTTGAGCGGGCCATCGCGCGGGCCGCCTACATCGCTCTCGGCCGGCCCCGCCAGGGCGCCACCGGCCGACATACCGCGGCCGTGGCGGCCGCATCCCGGTTGCGGTTCGTGGGCACCGAGCCCGGCAGCTTCGTTGGACTTCTAGCGCTGCCTGAGGTGGGACAGCTGGACAACGACAGGCTCGACTTCACGGTGGAGGACCTCAGCCGCCGCGCTTTCGAGCACCTCGTCTCTTTCATTCAAGCTCCCGCCGAGGATGCCGACGCTCAGCTGGCCGCCGCGGTTGCCCAGCTCGCCGACGAGCTGGGCGTTGGAGAACGGACCGACACCCTCACGCTGGGGGAGGGGGACCCGGCCCGACCTAGCGCGGTCATCAACATCGCCGTGCGCCAACAGATGCACCGGCTCAGCCAGCATTCACCGTCTCACCGGGACGACCTCGTGGTGGGGACGCTGTACGAAGCCGACTTCGAACGGCACACCGCTCGGCTGCGAATACCGCCCGGCGGGATGGTAACCGCGACCTTCGGCCCGGAGATGGCTGACGACATTCAACAGGCCCTACGTAGCGAGGCCCAGCTCGAAGGCCGAGTTCGGTACGACCGACGGACCGGAGTTGCGTCCGGCATCGAGACCCGCACGGTTACCCGCGCTGAGCAGCTGTTGATGCAGGACGGGGACTGGCTCTTCACCGAGAACCTGTCCGTTGCCGAGCTCCAGCAGCGTCAGGGAGTCGAGGGCCGAGTCAACGTCGCCGACCTCGCCACGGACGACCTCACCGAGGAGGAGAGAGATGCCTTCGTCGAGGCGCTCAGCGGCACGTGAGGGCCGCTGACGTCCCCGCTGGCCCTCTCTGTCGTGGATACCGACGTCTTCAGCTACTTGCGGACCCAGCGCGGTCGGCATGCGGAGTTCGCCGATCTGATCGGCGGCCACGTCCTCGCCGTCAGCTTCGCCACATACGGAGAGGCGCTCGCCGGCGGCTACAAGACCAAGCTCGGGCGGCGTCGGATGGACGAGCTGCGTCGAGCCTTGAACGGGTTCGTTGTCCTGCCCTACAGCCGTTGTCGAGGCCTGGGCACCGTTGCACGCCAGACTCTGCGGGCACTTGCACGATGGGGGCGCCAACGATCTGTGGACAGCAGCCTGCGCACTGGTTCAATCACCGCCGCTGCCGGTGGTCACCAACAACCTCCACGACTTCCGCGCCGTCGCTTCTGAAGAGCCAGGTCTCCGCCTCGTGCACCCCGACCTGTAGGGGACACGGGCCGGGGCCCGTGAAATCGGCTACCGGGTGACTCCTGCACGTCGGTGTTCGGGGTATTTGGCATGACGTCCGCGGGCCGCGGAGGGGGTGCGCCCGTCCCGCCGCGGACCGGCTTGCTCAGCTGGGTGGCTGGGGACCAGGCGGGAACTCGCCGTTTCTTCAAGAAGTGCTCGCACACGCGTCCGCTCAGTGGCGGTGTCGCAGAAGTTCCACCAGCGGGTCCGACCATCGAGTCGGCGTCGCGAGACCGGCAGGCCCGACGCAACCTGCGCGAGGTCTATAACACGACAGACCCAGAACGTTGCAGTGCAGCACTCGCCGCGAAACAGCGCATGGCCGCAGTAGGACCCGGTAAACCACCCCTGACCAGCGCAAACACGATCGCCGATAAGTGAACTTATGTCAAGTAGCATCGTTCTGATCGCGTATCCGTGCGCGACTGCACTCCTGCGCCGGACCGTCTGCTCCCGCCTGCTCAGCCCGGCTGGCTCGCCCGGACAGCTGGAACGGACGCTGGTGCACGGTGCCAGCAAGATCACGACCGGCGAGGCGCGGGTTGGGAGGCAGCACGGCGGCGTGCCGTCGGTGCCGGCTACCTGGCCGGCCGGGGTAGTTGACCGACGAAGGCGGCCGTCCTAGTACCAATGTCGCCCGGGTCGGGGCCCCCTTGGCTCAGAGCCGTGATCGCGAGCCGAACGCCGGTGGTGTCGGTGCCGCCGAACAAGCGATGAAGGTAGGCCAAACCCCGGCGAGCGACCTCGCCGGCCAGGGGATCGTCGACCAGCTCGTCGAACCGGTCGGCGACCGCAAAGGGGTCGGCGGTGGCGATGAGGCGGTAGACGTCGGCGGCGTCCTTGGCGACTAGGCGTGCGCCGCCCTGGTCCTCCCGCTCCCCCAGCTTGTAGGCCTTGGCCACCAGCAGCGCCGGCACGTCGGCGACGTTGACCCGCACCGACCGGTCATCGCCGGCTTCCAAGGCGGCCACCGTCATGACGTCGTTGTCGACGATGGCGACCTCAAGACCCGGCACCCTTCGGGCCACCATCCTGTCGTGTGGCGGGATGCGGGCACTACGGCCGCCTTGGGCCAGGGAACCGGGGACCAGCAGGTCGACCTCGATGTCGATGCGCTGGCCGCCGACGGCTTCGTTGCGTACCCAGAGCCCCGGCTGGTTGGGATCGCGGAGACTGAAGCCGCCGGCTGTCATGGCGGCTTCGAGCAGCGGTGCGTCGTCGAGCAGTGCCGGGTTGAGGCCCAGGTCGGCGTCGGTGGTGTAGGCCGAGGTGGAGAAGTCGGCGTCGCGGGAGCGCAGATACACCGCCTGCGCTCCGACGAGTACCACAGCGTCGTGCTGGTCACGCAGGACGTCGAGGGCGTCGAGCAGAACCCGACGTGCAGCGGCGGTGACCTCGTCGGGATCGGTCCCGGGCGGCAGGGCCGGCATCAGCGCGCCAAGCCAGCCGCGGCGGCACTGTGCTCCGGCAGACTCGCCCGTCGCCAGCGGCTCTCGTCGTCGGTCATGTACTCGATCAAGGCCTCACCCTCGGCCGGCATCCGACCGTTGCCCGACAGGCAGTCGATAGTCAGCTGGCTAAGGGCGACATGCGGGACACCGTCCACCTCACGAAGACCCTGGAAGACGACCTCGTTCGGCGGCCGGAGCAGCACGACGTCGGCGCCCCGCTCGGCCGGGATGAGCTGCAGTTGCCGGGCCAACTGGTACGGCTCCCCGGTTTCACCCCGGACGTAGAGCATGAGCTGGCCACCAACGGCCCGAGGGGCGATGGCCCGGGCGGCGAATGAGCCGGTAACAGCGACCTGCGGGGAGATCTCGGGGCGGGCGAGGCGCTCCAGCGTCGTGGGGATCCCCGCCGGCGCGACCATCGGGACGGCGTTGTTCATCTTGAGCAGGTCGATGGTGGCTGCGCGCTCACGCAGCAGCCCGACCCAGTCGGTGTCGACCACCGTCCGGCCGTCCCGGCGGATCAACGCCTGGGCCTCCATGGCCTCGAGCAGCCGGCCGACCCAGGGCAGGCTGATGCCAGATGCGGCCGCGAGCTCGCCCGCTCGGTAGGGCGGGGCGACGTCGACCAGCAGACGGACCAGGTTCCCGGCGCGTGCCCCGGCCAGGCCGTGCCGGCCGCGACTGGGCGGGTTGGGGTCCCGGTCGGCCCCCGGTTGCCGCAGAAAGACCAACGGTCGGCGGAGGCGGAATGAGATGTTGCCGGTGAGGTCCAAGTAGCCGAACCCATTGCTCTCGAGCACCTCGCGGGTGCGCGGGCTGAGCCACGGAACGATGACCAAGACCGCTGACTCCCCCATCAGCTGGCGCATCAGTCGTACCTGAGGCGCTAGCCGCTCTCGCGCATCGACCGGAGCCAGGTTCCGCGCCGCCTCAACCAGGACGACCCCAAAGTTGCCGCTGGCTTTGTCCCGCAGGCTGATGAGGCGGCTGATCGGATTGTCGTCCGTGACGAGACCGGGCTCGTCCTCGGGAGCACCGGCGACGCGGTAGGGGCCAACCTCGTAGTCGTCGCCGAGCACGACCTGCAGGAGCGCCAACCCGGCGTCGATCAGACTGCCGGCATCGAAAGCGGTAGCGCTCACCGGCCCCATGATGTCACGATCAACCTCGAGCAGACAGGCACAACATGCGTTATCAGGAGACTTGCTCGCCATGAGCAAGATGGCAAATGACGCAAGGCGCGCTCGGGAAGTCGGCTTGCCATCTCGGCTGCCTCGGCCGAAGGCTTCGCCACTGAACACCGGCGGGGCGGACTGGGGCCCCCGGGCGCGGGACAAGATGTGGCTCCGGCGACCCCGGTGAGGTCTGCGGTCCGCCGGGGCTGTCCCGCTGCGACGGGACTCGTGGTGGCGACGGGCTACGTACCCAGCGCAATGGTCCAACAGGCTGTTGGACAACCGCGGGCGCAAGCACCGGGGCGGCAGGTGATCAGCCGGCGGGAGGTGCTGCGTGGCTCGTCTTCACACCTGTCATCCACTGGTCCAGCTGCCCGAGGCGACCCTCGCATCTCAAGCAGCTCGTCGGTCGCCTCGTCCGAGCCGTAGGGACCTCTCATAGCCATGCGGTGCAGAGGCTGGTGCCCATCCTTGCCCTACCGGCGGCTGCCAAGAAGACCACGACCGTCGAGTCGCCGCGCACGTCCAAGGACGTTCCGCCAGCGATACTCCACTCCCCCACGCAGAACCAGGGGGCAGAGGTCGGCTCGACTGCAACAGGCGGGATTCCTGCGATTATCCCGTGTGATGTAGCCGGCGGGAACGGGGCTTGAGATCGAGTGGTCGCGCCTGCGCATCCGGCAGCGGGCACTGCCGCGCGAAGCTCAGGGGCTGGCTCTTGCCTGGGCCCACTGGCTCAGCCGGGGAAGGTCGGTGAGCACGATCGAGCGGCGTTCCTGGCGAAGCCAGCCGCGGGCGGCGAAGTCGGACAGTGCTCTGTTGACCCGCTCGCGGGAGGCTCCGACGAGCTGGGCGAGCTGGACCTGGGTCAGCCCGTGCGCCACCTGCACAGTGCTTCCGTGGGGTTCACCGAACCGGGCGGCGAAGTCGAGCAGCGCGTTGGCTATCCGGCCTTGCACGTCAAGGACAGCGAGGTCGAAGACAGCGGTGTCGGTGCGGCGCAGCCGGCGGGCCAGCACGTGCAGCAACCTGGCTGCGGCGTGCGGACGCGTCGTTGCCCACTCGAGCAGATCCTGCCCGCACAGCACCGCCACCCGAGCCCCGCTCAGTGCGCGCACCGTGCTGGTGTCCCGGCCGGGGTCGAACACGCCCAGCTCCCCGACCGAGTCCCCCGGACCGAGCACTGCGCTGACCGCCCGCCTGCCGCGGTGCCGGCGGGTCAGCGCGAACCGGCCGTCCAGGACGACGAACATCTGCGGACCGCCGGACTCGCCCTGGGTGAGCAGCTCCTGGTCCCGGTCGACTGTTGCGAACCGGAAGGCCGGCAGCAGCGCCGCCACGTCCTGGGGGTCAAGACCGTCCAGCAACGGAGCCGCACACAGCACGTCCAGGTCCTCGTCGCGGCCGGAGCACCCGGGCGGCCAGGTTCCGTGGGCGGGACCGTCCAGGCCGGACCTGCTACCCCGACCGTCCACGAGGTGGATCGTCCCATCCCCCGGGCTGCTTGGAAGAACCCGCGACGGCAGCTGGCGGCCGGTTGCGGCGGTTAGCGTCCACGGGGTGGGTCGCGTTGTAGGTGTGTACCTCGCCGGCGCCGGCGGCCTGGCGATGCGGCCGGTCCAGTCGGCGGTGGCGGTAGCCGGCCAGGGGCTGGTTGGCGACCGCTACCAGGCCGGCACCGGCCAGTGGTGCTATGACCGGCGGCTGTACGACGACGTCACCCTCATCGCTACCGAGGCCCTGGACGCTGCCGGCGCCGAACACGGCGTGCACCTGCAGGGCGGCGCAGCACGCCGCAACCTGGAGACGCGCGGGGTTGACCTGCAGGCCCTGGTCGGGCGCACATTTCAGATCGGCGAGGTCGTGCTGCAGGGTAACCGAGCGTGTGAGCCGTGCCGCTACCTGGACCGGGTGACCGGCCAGCCGGCCAAGATCGCGCTGGCAGGACGGGGCGGGTTGCGAGCCACCGTGATCACCGGCGGCGCGCTGCGCGTCGGCGACCGTGTCCTTCCGCAACTGGCTACCTGCTCCGTCGGCCCGGACGCGTCTGCCCGCGGCGGCTGAGCGGGGATGCTCGCCGATGTCAGCGCCGTCCGGTGAGCCGCCAGGTGGTGGGCAGCAGCCCGGCGGCCAGCGCGACTTTGACCGCGTCGCCGGCCAGGAACGGGGTCACTCCCAGCGCGAGTCCGCGGGCCAGGCCGACGTGCAGCGTTGCCATCAGCCAGGGCAACCCGAACGCGTAGATCACCAGCGACCCGAAGGCCATGGTGGCGGTGGTGCGCAGCACGGTGCGGTCCCCGCCGCGGGAGGCCAACGCGCCGACCAGGGCTGCGACGAAGGGGTAGGCCAGCAGGTAGCCGAACGACGCCGCGTGCACGACCGCGGTGCCGCCGTGGTGCTGGGCAAACCATGGGACGCCGGCGATCCCGGCCAGTACGTAGAGCACCATCCCCGCCGCGCCGCGGCGCAGCCCCAGGGTGGCGCCGGCGAGCAGCACCGCGAACGGTTGCATCGTCAGCGGCACCGGGGTGAACGGCAGCGACACCGCGATCTGCGCGCTGACCCCCACGAATGCGGCGGCGCCGATCACTAGGGCGGCGTCGCGGACCCGGGCACCGGGTAGCAGGTCCGCCAGCACCAGCCGCCGCCGGGGGGCCAGCAGGGCGGGTGAGGCCAGGGACACGGTTCCTCCTCATAGGCGGGCCAACGCCCGACGCTTTCGGGCAGGACACTAGCGACAGCCCGCGAAGGCTGCCCTCGCTTGCACTCGCCAGGATGATGATCTGCTCGAGCTCGAGCTCGAGCTCGTGTTCGTCGGACGGCAGTACCACTTCGAAGTCGACGGCGACGACTTCTACATCGACCTGCTGTTCTTCAACAGGGCTTCGTCGTCGTCGAGCTCAACGTCGGCCGGTTCCAGCCAGAGCACACCGGCAAGCTCGGCTGCTACCTCGCCTGGGTCTGATGACACCTGCGCAGTCCGACCGCCACTCCCCCACCGTCGACACCCTGATCCGAGCCGGGGCGCAACCAGCGCGTCGTGCGCTACGCACCGGCCGGCAGCGCCGCACCGCTCGCTGTCGCCGGTTACACCTACGACGCGCTGCCGGCGACAGCCCGAGACACGGTCCGCACCGACGGCGAGCTCAGCACCGCGCTCGGCGCCGCCCTGTGCGACCGAGATCAGCTGACCAGAGTTGGACCCGGCGAGCGGGACCGGGGAACGCGTAGATGCTGCACCACCTGGGGTCCTGCACTACCCAGGCAACGCACAGCTCGTAAACGGTCGTGCTGGCCGGCCTACGGCAGAGCACAAGCTGCGGCGCTGGTCGCTACCGCTGGCTGTGTCTGCTCCCGCCGCAGCCGCCGCCGTCAGGACTCTGTGGCTGCGAGCAGGTGGGAGATGTCGACGCAGGTCTTGGCGAGCAGTGGCTGGAGCTCGCGGACGATGCGCCGGGTGGACCAGTCGCGTGCCTGCACCGCGATGTTCGCGCCGGCGATCACCGCACCGCAGGCGTCCCGGACCGGCGCGGCGACCGAACGAAGCCCGAAGGCCAGCTCCTCGTCCTGCAGAGCCCACCCGTCGGCCCGGATTCTGTTCAGCTCACCGCGGAGCTCGTCGAGGGTTTGCTTGGCGTTCGGACCGGCGTTGCCGGCGAAGGAGTCGGTGCCGATCCGGCTGGTCAGGTCATCCTCGTCGAGGTAGGCGAGCAGCAGCTTGCCGATCGAGGTGTGCACGGCGGGCAGCGTCGACCCGACCTGGATGTTGGCGGTGACGAGATCGGAGTTGCGCAGCCGGACCAGGTACAGCACCCGGTCTGCGGTGAGCACCGCAAGGTTGACCGTCTCGCGGGTCGCGTCGGCGAGTTCGCGCAGCTTGGGGGTGGCGACCTGGACCAGGTCAAGGCTGCCCAAGGCTGCCCTGCCGAGGCTCAGCACGGCGGCCCCGGGGCGGTAGTCGCCGCCGGGCAGGTGATCCAGGTAGCCCTCGGCGGTCAGGGTCATCACGACGCGGTACACCGTCGGCAGCGGCATACCCACAGCAGGCGCGATGTCGCTTACCCGCCAGGTGGGGCGGTTCTCGGTGAACAGCGACAGGATCCGCAGACCCTTGGCCAATGCCTCGACGCGGTACTCGGGGCGTACAGCCGCCGGGGTCGCGCCGACGCCACCTGCCGCGTCGTCCGGCGTGCCGCGGGTCGCGGGATTCGCACTCGATTTCATGTCGATCTCGATCTCATGTCGGTGGGCCCGCTCCCCAACGACAGGCGGGCGCTACTCGTCATCCCGCCGGCCTGGTCTCGGTGAACCGCAGCACGCGGGACGTCCCGTTTTCGGGCTGCGTTCTCAGACACCCTCGCGGACTGCCTGGAAGGTGGGGACGACGAAGGACAACCGGCGCGACCATACCCGCGGCTGGTCCCCCGGCGGCCGGTCACCGCTGACTGCGCAGGAGCAGCGAAAACGCCGCACGCCTTGAGCGAGACTGGCCCACCCCCGGACTGGTCTGCAAGCTCACCGCAACACCTGGCAGTAGCTAGCAGTGCAGTGCGAACTCGCTGCGCACCGCGAGAGGAGCCGAGCAGCCGACGTGCCGGCTGCCGATGTCGAACACCCGCCAGGTGAGGTGCCCACTCGTGTTCGGGGTGGCGCGGAGCGCGACCGCGGCGCCGTCCAGCTGCTGGGTGGCCGGGTCGATGGTGGCGAAGGCGTAACCCGGGGTACGCGTCGAGAGCCGGATCGCCTCCACCTGGTAGGGCCGGGTGCCGGCGCCGGCTGTCAGCGGGCTGCTGTGCACAGCAGCAGCTACCGTGAGCGCCTCGACTGGGGTCGCCGGCCGGCCCGCCGCCGGTGAGTAGCTCGCGTATCCGGCTGGGACGCACGCTGCCAGCAGACCGACAGCGGCGAGGCTGAGGACCCCGACGCCGCCGCGCCTCAACGTCCGCCGGCGCTGGTTGTACGCCACATGGCAGGGGCGTCCGGATGCGCTGACCAGGACTGTGCTCATGGCTGATTCTTGTCCGGAAACGCCGGCAGCGCACTGCACCACGGCGGACACACCTGCCTTACCGGGCTGGTGCTCCTCCGACAGGCGGAGCGGACGCCACTTCGCCGTTGGGGGCTGCTCGATGCCCCGGGGGACAGGACGAGTCTCACGGGCGGGCGCCCTGCGGCATCGCGGTCCGTAGTGTCCTGTCTGGCTGAGCTGAGGAGTTGTTGTCGATGGCCGGTGTGACTATGTCGGTCAAGGACGAGCTGAGCCGGCTGCCCGCGGGAAGGGCGTGCTGCCGCCGGGCGGAGCTTTCAGCCCTGCTGCGTTTCGCTGGCGGGTTGCACCTGGCCGACGGCCGGGTGCTCATCCAAGCCGAGCTGGACAGCGGCATGGTCGCCCGCCGGCTGCGCCGGGAGATCAGCGAGCTCTACGGTCACCCCGCGGGCGTCAGTGTGCTGCCAGCCGGCGGGGTGCATGCCGGTCCGCGGTATCTGCTGCGGGTGGCGACCGGCGGTGCGGCGCTGGCCCGGCGCACCGGCCTGATCGACCAGGCTGGCAGGCCCGTGCGGGGGCTACCCGCGACGGTGGTCACGGCAGGCAGCTGTGACGCCGCCGCCGTTCTACGGGGTGCCTTTTTGGCGCACGGCTCGCTGAGCGCACCCGGGCGTGCGTCGACGCTTGAGATCGCTAGTCCTGGACCGGAGGCGGCGCTGGCGCTCGTCGGCGCCGCCCGGCGCATCGGTGTGGTCGCCAAGACCAAGCAGGTACACGGCGCCGACCGGGTCGTGGTCCGCGACAGCGAATCGATCGAGGCACTGCTTTCCCAGCTGGGGGCCCGCGAGGGAGTGCTGGCCTGGCAGGAGCGGCAGCGCTCCCGCCAGGTCGGTGTCACGGCGAGCAGCAAGGCGAACTTCGACACCGCCAACCGGCGCCGCTCGGCGCACGCGGCGGCCGCTGGGGTCCTGCGGGTGCAGGCGGCGATGGCGTTGCTGCAGGAGCAGGCCGACGAGCACCTGCTGGTCGCGGGCCGCCTGCGGCTGCAGCATCCGCAGGCGTCACTGGAACGGCTCGGCGCTCTGGCTGACCCGCCGATGACCAAAGACGCCGTCGCCGGCCGGCTTCGCCGGCTGCTCGTCGTCGCCGACCGACACGCCATCTCCGCCGGGCTGCCGACGACCCAGGCGGCCCTCAGTCCCGAGATGCTTGAGGCCGCCGACCAGAACTACCGCACATCCTGAACGTGAGCACCGCCGAGTAACCCAACGGCGTCCGTGATCACAACGTGGCCGGTGCCACGGGAGCCGGACGGCGGACGCCGGCGCCGGCGTGCCGCTGGCGGCCTGTGCTGAGGCTGGCACGAGAGCATGTCAGCGTCAGTTATTGGTCGGTCACAGTCGACCGGCCGGTGCAGGCAGTACCGGCCCTACGAGCGAGGCGGCTCGGGGAAAATTGAACCTGAGCTGGACTGCGCCGCAGTCCGCCTGACGAGTGGTGAGCGAGCACCGTGCCCCAGGACCGCGGTTCCCCAGCTGGCGAGGTGCCTGCCGGGCTGCGGGAGCAGTACGAACAGATCGCGGCCCGGGCGGCTGCGGCGGACCGGGCGCTGGACCCCACCCCGGTGCTGGAGATCGCTACTTGCGCGCGGCACGACAGCCGGGTTTTTTTGGGGGCGGCCGGCGCCGCCGGTCCGGTCCGGGTGCGCCTCAGCCGGGACCTGGTGACCGCGGTGCCCGCTGAACGGGCGTGGACGATCGCGCACGAGCTCGGCCATGCGCTGCGCCACCAGGAAGGCGCCCGGCTGCAGATGCCGGCGGGGCTGCTGGCCGGCAGCGCCCTGGCCGGCACGGCCTCAGCAGCGGGTGTGTTCGCAGCGGGCTACGCGGCCCTGCGGGGCTCCGGACCGACTGTCGAGCTGCTGTTCACCTTGTCGATGGTTGGCGCGGTGGTGATGGCAGCGGGGTTTGCAACGGTCACCCGACGCGAGGAGGTCGCGACCGACGCGACCGCCGCTGCGGTGTTCGGGGAGGTGCTCAGCACGGCCGGTGTGCGCCGGCTACGCCGCCGCGAGGGCATCCCGGCCCGGCTGCTGCCTAATGTGCTTCGCTCCCACCCCCACCCCGGCTCTCGTCGTCGTGCCGGGCAGGTCGTCACCGTCACGACGAGCACCGCGGCTCAGTGAACGGGCAGCCCGGCGGGAAAGAAAGCGGTGAGGCTGCGCACCTCGTGTTGCGACGCACCCTGGCCGCTGACGGCCGTGCGGCGCGTTCAGTGCACGGCCGCTGGCGGTTCGGCGGCCGGCTCGGGTTGCTCCGGAGCCCTACCGGCTTGTTCTGGTGCCGTCGCGTCCATGCCGCCGAGGCGCACCAGTCGGCGTAGATCATTTATCGGTACCCCGGCGAGCGCCGCTAGGTCTGCCAGCGGCAATTGCGCCGTCGCAGCTGTGACGACGGCACCAGCCTGGCGTTCGGCGGCGGCCAGCCGGCCGCGGGCTTTTTCGGCCTTGTCCCAGGCTGCGGCTACAGCCAGCGCCGCGTCCTGCCGCCCTCTGACCTGCTGAGCATGCTGTGCTCGTACCGCGGCTCGGATCTCACGCGCACTGGCCAACAACCCCACCCCCCTCCACATCACAGTTCGTTCTACTGTGACGCCCTCATGCACAACAGGCAGCTGCCAAGCTAGTGCACGGAGTCTCTTGCCGCCGTGTGTGTGTGTGTGTGTGCAGTAAGGTATCTCCTGCCGGAGATACGAGCTCAACTGCCCGGCACGAGCGCCGAGGGGGTGGGCCGGGGTGGCGTATGTGACGCCGATCGGGTCTGCCCCGGCGCAGGTGGAGTACCGGCTGACGGCGTACCACGGGTGCGGCCGGGCCGAGACTGTGGAGACCCGGTTCAGCTACCACGCCGACGGGTCGGAGCGGCCACTGGTGTGGACCGGGCGGGGTCTGGCGGAGCTGGGCATCGCCCCGGGGTCGGTGCTGGACGAATCCCAGTTCGACGTGGCGCGGGCGTTGATGGCCGGTTTGGATCCGCGTTCGGGTGAGCGGCTGGTGGAGCCCAAGCTGGCGGTGTATGAGGACGCGAAGGTGGCGCTGGCGCCGCTGGTGCACGCCGTCGAAGCCGTCGCGGTGGCGCGGGGGGTGCACCCGGAGGCGTTGTTCGGTTCGGTGAAGGTCGGCAGGGCGTACGGCCGGGCGGTGCGTGCGGTGGTCAACGACGGCGACGGCGCAATGTTGCGCGCGGACGACGCGGGGCGGGTCGCGGATGCCGCCGGTCTGGACGTGGAGGCGGTGTGGGGCTCCGGGGTGTACGCCGCAGCGGTGGGGAACCTGACCGAGACCCGGACGGTGACCGGTGCGGACGGCAAGACGGTCGAGCGGCTGGTCCCGCGGCGGCGGGTGGTCGGGAACATGGGTTATGACGTGTCGTTCACGCTGCCCAAGTCGCACAGCCTGCTGCTGGCGTTCGCCGACGAGACCACCGCCGCCGGCATCGAGCAGCTCTACACAGCGGGTGTGGCGGCGACGTTCGACTGGCTGGAGGGTCAGACGGCGTACGGGATGCGCGGCCACCACGGCGAGGGCAAGACCGCCCAGACCGTGCGGGGGTCGGGGTTTGTGGGCTGGTCGATGGTGCACCGCGCCGCCCGCCCGGTCGGCGACCGGGTGGTCGGCGACCCGCACTGGCATGTGCACGTGACCATCGCGAACATGACCCGCGGGGTCGACGGCGGCTGGTCGACGGTGGCGGCCGGCGGCCGGGACCTGATGCGGCACGCCCCGGCGGCTGACCATGTGCTCAAGGCACTGGTCCGCCGCCGGCTCAGTGTCGAGTTCGGCGTGACCTTCGCCCGCTCGGAGCGGACCGGGGCGTGGGAGGTCGCCGCCATCGGCGACGCCACGTTGCGGGCGTTCTCCAAACGGGGCGCCTCGATCGAGGCGATGCTGCGCGACCTGGGGTTCGACCCGGCGCTCGCGACCCGGCGGGCGGAGGATTTGGCGGCGGCGCAGACCCGGCACGACAAGACCGAGCACACCGCAGCCCCCGACGCCACGCTGCGCTCGATCTGGCAGGCCGAAGCCCGCACCCTCGGCGTGGACCCTGACCGGCTCGCCGCCGCCGCACTGCCGGGGCCTGCGAACGGCGGCGGGCAGCCGACCGAGCAGAACCAGCAGCAGCAGGACCAGGAGCGGCTGCTGGCCGACGTGGTGGGCAGGCTGACCGACCCCGAGCACGGGCTGACCTCCGGCCGGCGCCGATTCACCCGCATCGACGCGCTCGCCGCGGTCGCCGACGCCCTGCCCGCCGGCGCCGCCGACGTGGCCGAGGTCGAGGGTCTCTGCGACCGGGCGCTGGGCGCGGCGGGGATCGTCCCGCTGCCCGACCCGCCCGGCGCCAGGCAGAGCATCGCACCGGCGCCCGGGCTCGAGCCTGCCGCCGGACAGCAGCAGGCGCAGGACCAGGACGGGCACCTGCTGGCCGCGGCCGGCAACGCGGCCAGGCGGCAGATCGGCGCCGGGCATATGGCGAATGCGGCCAGGTTCACCACCGCCGACGTCGTCGCCGCCGAACGGGTCATCCTGACGGCGGCTGCCGGGGCCCGGCCCGGGCAGGGCGCTGCGCACGTGACCGCCGGAATGGCGGCGCTGGCCCGGCAGGCGGTCGAGGCCGGGCAGGGGTTCGCCCTGTCCGGCGAGCAGGCCGCTGTGGCCCTGCGGCTGGTCACCAGCGACCGGGCGATTGATGCGGTGCTCGGGCCGCCGGGGACCGGCAAGACCACTTTGATGCGCGCTGCCCGCACCGCGTGGGAAGCCCAGGGCTACACGGTTGCGGGTGCGGCGACCGCGGCGGTGGCGGCGCAGAACCTGGCCGTCGAGTCCGGCATCGAGTCCCGAACGGTGGCGCAGTGGGTCCGGGAGATCGGTGTCAGCGACAGCGCCCGGGCGGCGCTGGCCGGGGGCACCATCACCGACCCGGAGCTGCTCGGCCAGGCGCAGCGCGACGCCGCATTGCCAGGGCTTTCCGGGGTGGATGTGCTGGTGCTGGACGAGGCGAACCTGACCGACGACCGGGACCGGGCCGCCCTCTACGGCGCTGCTGCACGGTCGGGGACCAAGCTGGTGGAGGTCGGCGACCCCCGGCAGCTGCGGGGGGTGGGCTGCGGGTCGCTGTTCGCCCGGGTGCATGAGCTGGTCGGCGGGATGGAGCTGACTGAGAACCGGCGGCAGGTCGAGCAGGACGAGCGGGCGGCGATCGCCGCGTGGCGCGACGGCCGGTACACCCAGGCGCTGTCCAGCTGGGCGGGGCGGGGCCGGCTGGTGGCAACCGAGACCGGCGAGCAGGCGGTGACAGCGATGGTCGCCAGCTGGATGGGCCAGCGGGCCGGCGCCCCGGATGCGCATGCCGAGATGCGGGGGGTGGTGATGCTCGCTGCCGCCAACGACACCGTCGAGAGGTTGAACGACGCGGCGCAGGCGGTCCGGGCCGCCGCCGGCGAGCTCGGCCCGGAACACGTCTACGAGGTGAAGGGCGGCCGCAGCCTGCGGCTGCGCCAAGGCGATCATGTGCTGGTCCGGCTCAACGACCGGGCGCAGCGGATGCACGAAGGTCCCGATGTGCTCAACGGCTACCGCGGCGTCGTCGAAGCCCTCGCCGCCGGCGGCAGTGTGGGGGTCGCCTGGAAGCAGCAAGGCCCCGACGGGCTGGACACCCGCCGGGCACGGCTGTCGGCGGAGTTCGTCGGCGGCGGCGGACTGAGCTTGGGGTATGCGATGACCGGCCACAAGGCCGAGGGGCTGACCGTCACCGGAGACTGGGCGCGCCCGGACGGGACCCGCCAAGGCGGGACGGTGCTGGTCCACGCCGCCGGGATGGACGAACCCGGGCTGCACGTGGCAACCAGCCGGCACCGCGACAAGGTGATCCTGTTCGCCGGTCGGGACCAGCTCGAGACCCCGGCTGACACCCACGAGCGGGGGACGCCGGCGACTGACGTGCAGCGGGCCCGGCGGGTCATCGCCGCCCTCGCTGAGCAGGCCCGGACCCGGCCCGGTAACGCCAGCGACCGGCCGGTGCACGACGACCTGGGCGGTGCGCCGACGGTGCCGGAGGCTCAGCCGTCCCGGCGGGCAGCGACAACGTGGGCCGAGATCAAGGCGCAGCTGCCGGCCAGGGAGGGCACGGCCCAGGCCGGACCCGGGGACGCATCTGTGGCCCAGGGGGCTGCCGGGAGCATCAGCGAGCTGGAGGAGCGCGAGCTGCTCAAGCGTTGGGTCGCGCTGACCGGGCGGGACCTTTCCTCCGCGACCCCCGGTGGCACCGACGCCGCCGGCCAGGGGTCAGCACAAGACGCGCAGCGCCGCGCGGCCGCGTTGCGGGAGGACGAGGTTCGCCGGCGGCAGCACAACCGAGGACCCCGGCTGTAACACGCCTGCGGGACGGGCTGTCGCCTGGCTGGTTGCGGGCGGCGGCCGAACCGGCGGAGGCGGGTGTGTCAGTCGGTGGGTGCGGGTGGGGCCGCGCCTTTCCGGGCGGCGTCCAGCAGGTCGGGGTCGGTGGGTCGCCCGGGGCGGGGCCGGGTGTGCTTGTCCTGGCAGCTTCTTTGCTGGAAAGCCTCCCGTAGCCGCGGCAGGCAGCGGTGAACCCGGTCGTGCCAGTCAGCCAGCTCGTGGTTGAGTTCCTTGGCCCGGGCTGCGGTGCTGGCCTCGCGCCATGCGGTGTGCAGCGCCGCGAGCTCTTCGACGGCCCCGGGGTGTGCGGGCCAGCACGGCAGCACCGCCCGGGAGGGCTGCAGGTCATAGGCGCCGGCGAGCCAGTCGACCCAGCCGGCGAGCTCGGTCCAGTCCTTGGCGGTGGCGGTCTGCGCCCACGCCGCGGGCTTGGCCACATCCTTGGCTGCTTGCGGGCTGAGCCCGTCGACCCGGGCTGTCAGTTTGTTCAACGCGGCTGTGAGGGCGGCTGTCTCACGTGCCGCCCCGACAGCCACGGAGCGCATCAGCGACTCGGCTTCGGTGAGCCGCCCGGCCAGCGCGCCGAGCGAGGCGAGGGGATCTGTACCGGCCGGGTCCGGGTGCTGGCTCACCCGGTACCGGCGTCTGCCGCGAGCCGCCGGTTCTGGGTCGTGCGGCGATGGTCGTCGAGTGTCTTGGCGTCGGTGCGGTCGAACCAGGCGGTCAGGCGCAGCAGCACAGCGGGGCGGTTGCGGTAGATCAGCAGCCCGTGGCCGGCGGGGATCTGCCGGGCTTCCTCGGCGCGCAGCACCCGGCGGTCGGTCTGCTGCTCACTGGCGCCGGTCGCGCGTCCGCTGTCCGGGTCGTAGCTGGTGGTGGCGCGGGTCAGCTCGACGTCCCCGACGAGGGTGGCGTAGCGGCCCAAGGTGTCGGGGTCGGTGATGCCGCCGAGCAGGATCTCGGCGGGCATGTTGTCCAGCAGCGTGTTCGCACCGTCGGCGCCCCACCGGCGCCGGGCCTGGGGCAGCGACTGCAACGCCAGCACGAGCTGCATCCCGAAGCCGCGGGCGTCGGTGGCGAGCTCGACGAGCTTGGGCAGCGGCGCGACGTTGGCGATCTCGTCCCCGACCAGGCGCAGCGGCGGGTCCAGCCGGCCGCCGGGCAGCCTGGCGGCGACCGTCTTGGCGGTGTCGACGACTTCCTGGAGCAGCATCGCGCACAGCGGCGCGACGTTGGTCGAGGCGTTGGCGTCGCCGACCAGCACCAACGTGTCGCTGCCGGCGACGAACCCGGGCGACGTCGAAGCTGGGCACACCGTCGCGGGGGGTGACCCAGCGCAGGACGCTGCGCAGCGCCATCGGCTCGATCGCCTGGGCCAGGGTCTGCCGGGAGGAGGACACCGTCTCCTCGGCGCCGGTCGCGACCGAGCGCAGCATCCCGGCCCACAGCGGCTCGGCCTGCTCCGGATGAGTTCTTGGGCTTGTTCGGCGCCGTCGTCGAGGTGTACCGCCCAGGCGATGACATCGGCGATGGGTCGCCGGTCGAGGTCGGCGGCGTGCAGCAGCCGGGTCAACGCGGAGGCGGCGTTGGCCCTGAAGAAGCTGCTGTTGGTCGAGGACCTGTCATCAGCGCCCAGGCCAGCGGCGAACGCCAGGCCGCGGGAGACGGCCCTCTGCCCGTCGCGGCTGCCCGCGACCGGGTTCCACACCATCGGCTCGGGCCAGCCGAGCCGGTCCAGCGGGTCGAACACCCACACAGAGCCGAGGGCCTGCCGGGTTTCGGCGATGACGTCGAGGATGTCGGCGCGGGTGCAGGTCACCACCAGCGCCCCAGGCGCCGTCAGGGCCGCGGGGATCATCACCTCCACCGACTTACCGGCACCGGTGGGGGCGATGACCACCGCGTGGTCCTCCAGCGGCAGCACCACCGGCTCGCCGGTGGTGGAGGTGCCCAGCGGCAGCCCGACCTGCTCGACCGGGACCCGCTTGCGTTCGGCGGCGGTGAGGCCGGGCCGGGTCTGCGCGGCGCTGGCCCGGGCATGTGCCACCCCGAGGCCGTCGCGGATCTGGCTGTTGTCGGCGAAGCCTTTGCCGCGGCGGTGCCGGGCGCGCCATGCCCCGAAGGTGAACGCCCAGGCGATGAAGCCGGCGAACAGCACGACCAGCAGCACCCCCCACACCGCCAGCGTGAGGGTGGTGCTGGCCGGGTGCGCTCCGGCCAGGCCGGCCAGCGGCCGGCCGTGCAGCAACGCCCGTGCAGTCGTCCTCAGATCGGTCAGGCCGACGCCGTCGGCGGTGAGGAACACCGCGGCGTGCCAGGCCAGCAGGGCGCAGCCGGCGAGCAGGCACATGGTGATGTTGGCCCGGACCCGCCAGGAGACGAGCGGCGCGCCCTGGTCCTGCCGGCCCAGCGTCTGCCCGGTCAGGCTCACCGGCCGCCCCTGTCCCGACCGCTGTCCCGTCCGCCGGCGACCATCGCCTCGTCGGTGTCGGTCAGCCCCCGTTCGAGGCGGGACCGGACGTGCTCGACGTGGATCTCCCGCCGGTTGCCGATCTTGAGCAGGTGGTGGCCGTCGGCCAGGTTCGCCAGCGTGTTCCGCGAGCCGGGGTCCAGGCCGTACAGGCGGATGACGGCTTCGATGTCGTCATCGCGGTCCTGGCGGTACAGGTGCACCGTCTGCGCCTCCTTGAGCATCGCCACCGCCGGGTCACCGGTGGGGATGTCGGCGACGTGGTGCAGTGCGGCGATGTTGGACAGCCCCAGGCCGCGGGCCAGCTTGGAGTTGCGCTGGAACACCCTGCCGCCGGGGCCGCCGACCAGGTCCCAGCCCTCCTCGGCGATGAAGTTGGTCCGCAGCCCCCGCTGGTGGCGAAGGGTGCCCAGCAGCCACACGTTCGCCACCGCCATCACCATCGCCACCGCCGGGCCGTCGTCAGGCAGCTGGGACACGTCGAACACCGTCAGCCGCTCCGCGAGGCGCACGTCGGGCGACGTCGGGCCGTCGAACAGCCCGGACAGCTCGTCGCCGAGCAGCGCGGACAGCAGGTGGTGCACCCCCAGCCCCGCCTGGTGGATCCGCTCGGTCGCCGCCGCCGAGTAGCCGGCGTACTCCGGATGGGACCGGCCGAGCTGGGTGAGCAGGTGCTCGAGCAGCGGCACCACCCCATCGCCCTCGGCGCCGGCCAGGGTTGCCCGGTGCGCGGCCCGCAGCGCTGCCTTCTCCCACTTGTCCAAACCCTGGCCGTCGTTGGCGAGCTCGGCGAGGGCGATCAGCAGCCGGGCCTGCCCGGCGACCCCCGCGCCGGCCAGGACCACCGGGTCCAGGATGTTCAGCGTCGTCCCGCCGCCGCCGAGCACCATCCGCAGCGGTTCGGCTCCCAGCTGCCGGCTGGTGTCGCAGTACTCCCCCTCCCCTCCGCGGTCCTTGCGGTCCATCACCACGACCCGGCGGCCGCGCAGGATCAGCGGCCGCAGCACGTACACCGTCTTGAGCAGCGAGCTCTTGCCGGCGCCGACGACGCCGATCACCACCACCGCCGGGGAGGTGATGACCCCCCGTTCGTAGGCGGTGAACACGTCGTGCGCCACCGGGGTGTTGGACAGCCGGTCCCGGCCGACGAAGATGCCGTAGGCGTCGGTCGGGGCGGCGACCAGCGCGGTGTTGAGCACCTGCGCCTGCCGGGTGGAGGTCAGCGCAGGCAAGGCCTGCGGGGCGTACCAGCCGCGGCGGGCCTTGCCCGGCGACCGGCGGGCGACGTAGCCCTGCGGAGCAGGCAGCTCCAGCACCCCCGGGTCGCGCGTCCCGGTGCTGGCCCTGCGGCGGCGCGGCCAGCGGCGGCGACCCTCGGTGCCGCCCGCGGGGTCCTCGACGCCGGCGGGTGCCGGCGGCGCAGCGAACGGCGACTGGACGGGCAGGTGGGCAGGCAGGTGCGCCGACAGGTGCGAGCGACCTCGGTGGCCGGCCCGGTCCAGGTCGACCTCGACGACGCTCACCCCCGCGGCAGGTGCCGGCTCGACGACCCGGAACGGCAGGTCCAGCAGCGGCTGGTCCAGCAGTGACGCGGCGGGATGCGGCGGGCCTGGGTCCAGCGCGCCGGGGGCGGGACCTGCGTCGGCCAGGTCGGCCTTGGCGCCGTGCCGGGAAGCCCGGCTGCCCCTTCGCAGGCCTGCCATCAGATGGCCTCCTTGTCACCGGAGCCGGTGAGCAGGCCGCGGACCCGGGACCCGGTCGCCGGTTGGACGGGGCGCATCCCGCGGGCGATCGGCCAGGTGCACGCCGCCCCGGCGGCCTGCTGGGTGTCCAGCCAGGAAAGGGCGGCGATCCCGGCGTTGCCCGCCGCTTCGCTCACCTTCGCGGTGGCGTC
>JAABUP010003667.1_pt1 | contig 26821 bp, 40 predicted proteins | sample 5559201 | NCBI WGS metagenome assembly JAABUP01 (sample SAMN10711887, study PRJNA513373) | rock metagenome | isolation source: Antarctica rocks | place: Antarctica | reverse complement strand
GGTACAGGTGTCTGGACTGGCAGCTTGTTGCGCTTGCCGCGGGGTTCCAGCCACCCATCTGGTATGGCGTCCGCGAGATCACTGCTTGTCAGGATGAGCGCTATGACGTACTCGGAGTTCCACATGGAGCCTGACGCTTCAAAGGCAGATCGCCCCAGTCCAGCCCGTTTGGCGTAATACTCCAGGCACCGCGCATCGTTCAAGTCGCTTTTGCCTGCCTTGCCTCCCACATTGCGGTACTGTTTTCTGTCGAGCTCCGCCAGGAAGCGCAGTGGTTGCGTCCCTGCATGGCTCGCGCCTGACGGAACTGTGTAGTGTTTGGTCACTCGCATGCCGTGCACGTTGCGGAGCTACCGCAGTGACTGCTTGCTACAGGTGTCCAGAAGGGTCGCAGGCTGTACCGCGTTATACCAGAGGCTAGATAACAAGCGCAGGAGCAACGCAGGGAATCCGTGCGGAACCTGGGAGACAGCAGGGAAAAACTCGGCCGTGCTTTTGGGGATACGAAATCCCGATCTCGTACAACCGTAATACGAGAGGGAACCTCCAGACGCCCCTTCACCATCGGCTGCCCCTACGTAGGTTCGCGAAAGTAAAGCCCCCGCATGTGGACCCGATTTGGCCTTACGTGTCTCCCGCAAACGTCTTCCGCGGGTATGTGTGAAAGGGGCCTCAGACTGAGCGAATTCACTCGAGCGAAGTCACCCGCCGTCCCCCTTTCAGCGAAATCACCCGGTGTTTGTGGGCGTGTTTTTGTGTTTGGTCCATTGCCTTACCGTACTGGCCCGAAATCACCCCGCAAAATTAATTCGATAGTGCCCTGCGGGATTAATTCCGAACCAGACCAAAATTTGACCGTAATACACCGTAAACTTTGTATTACATACATCAAATACGTAGTATACACACCGTAGTACATGTACGGCGTAGTGCGGTGTAGCAAAAATAAAATTCGAAATTTTAGGGTGCGGGATGATTTCGTGCCAGTACGGTAGTGCTGGCGACTGTTGACCGCAGCTGGTCAGCAGTCTGGCGCACTGTTGCACGTGTGAGGCTCGCCTGAAAGCAGCAAAGACAGGTCTAAAATCTGCTGTCGGTTGCGATCTTGTGCCGCCATGTCAGTTGTTGGAAAAACAACCATCGGGGCGCACCTGCTGTAACGGACGTTATAAGAAATCGCTGCTCCCATGTCGCTGCGATGTCGGGACTGCCTGCTCAGAGCAGATCAGGTCGTTGGTCATATCTTTTATTGTTCTCACGACGTCATGCACGCAGTGGCAGTGCGCATATGTTGCTTCGCTGCACTGTCAAGTGGTTGTTGCATTGTTGCCGCTACAGTCAACGTTGAGGGCGGTCTCACTACGTTCCAGTATGGTGTACGGTGCTGTAAATACAGTTGGTGCGGATACAGGCTGTGCAATACACTGAAGCATTGCTGCTATAGCCTGTGTAAAGACTTTCGCCTTGTGCTTGCTGGAAACTGTTGTGCAACATACTCAGCATCCAGCTTCTGCCACTCCTGCGTAACAGGACAGGACAATGTCATTCTCTCATTTGGCAAAGCATAGCGACTGCTCAGCCATGCATGCATGCTCTTGATCAAGGTATACCTATGTAGCGGTCTCAGTGCAACAGTAGGGTGAATGCTGCAGCAAGCACTCAATCACTGCATAAGCCAAAAGCAAACGAACAGCACCAAACTGTGAATCTTACAGCCTACCTGCACCCACTCAGCCAGGTGCTGAGATTCTCGGTACCCACTCAACCTGTGAGTCATCTCAGCTGAGCTGAGGTACTGATGTCTGACAGCTTCTTCGGCTGGAGAGCCTTGCACTGGCAGCGGATGAGCCTCAGTATTGAACACCCATTCATTCAAAGGAAACTTTGGGGTTGTGCTAGTGTCCAGCAACAAGTAAAGATACTTCAAAGCCTCTCCACTCCAGAAGGACTCCATTTTGTCTCTGTGGGGTGGCGGCACCTGCAACATCAGCAACGATGCCTGAATGCACAGGTAAAGTATCCAATACAATATTATGGGCGTGAAACTGTAAATGGACAGTCCACTTGGCAAAAGCAAGTTTGATGCATTTTCTCTTACCGACAAAACGCTGTCCAAATTGGTATATCCACCAGACTTCACTTTGCTGAACTTCTCAAATGCCCTGAAGATATGCCACCCCCAGTCTTGATACTGGGGATCCCCAGTAACTTGATGCAAAAGGAATAGGGACTCGACAGTCTCTGGTCTCAACAGGTTGTGTGAGTCCTGCAGCAGTCAAGCATGACATTGGTTGCTTGTGACAATGCGCTGGCTTGGCACGCAAACAGAACAAAGGCAACAATACTGCAGTTTCCACAGGCAACAATACTGCAGTCGTCTCCAAGAGCCTGCAGTTTTGTTTTTCAACAGCCAAAGGCCCCGTTTGCCATGTCAGCAAGGGACCTGACATGATGGTCTGATGCATTATGGAGGGTCTACAGAAGCCTCATGCCAGCAAAGGCGGTCAGCAAGGCATACGACAGGGTGATATAGGCTGCATGCAAAAGCAGTACCACCAAATATCCCTGCATTCTCTATGCTACCCGACACTGATGTTCCATTTACATCTTTGCATGGGCAGGACTAGTAGCAGGGTGTGATCAGTCATGGTGGTGCTGCTGCAGGCCTTACTTGGCGTTTGACCATGAAGTCTCCCCCACCCACATCCATGTGATGCTGCTTTGGGTAGTCGTCCCCTCTGTCATGCTGAGTGAAGAAGACAATCTCTGGGGACAAGCCAGTGGGGATGCGGCGATACATCTCATAGCATGTCAGCATGAGCTCTTCAGCGATTTCAAGATCATTGGGGTCGTACTGGCTGCCAGTGTTGACTCCATGGAAATGCCCCAAAGCCAACAGCCCTGCAGTGCAGGTCCGGTCAAGCAACTGGTTTTGAGCAGCTATGTGTTGCCACTGTGCTTTCGGGAAAGGCATCCCACATTGTTCTATCTTTGGTCCAATGACCACAGAGCCAAGACGAAGCCTGTCCTTGGCTGCAGGATCAGCAGGCGTCATCAGTGGGTCATTTATCATCACAAGCAGGAGGCACCACCACTGGGTTACATGCCGGCACAACTGAGCAGACAAGTCATGAGTACAAGACTGCCACACCTGGCAGGAAACAGACAAGGTGGTCCATTTTGGGTTCAAGCGGCCCCTTGCGGCGTCTCCTCTCAGCGATGTAGGTCAAGCCCTCAGGCCCAGGGCTGGTGCGCTGCAGCAGCAGACCCCTCACACCTTTCATTGCCTGTTTGTACTGCCTGCACCACAGAGTTGGCACTCAGGTGGCTGACGCCTGTCACATGCTGCAAAAAACCAAAGGTAGAGACGCCTTGAAGCAGAGCAGTGGAGCAGTCAGACATGGGGTCGTTCTCTGCTTGTTGTGCCTGTATGCATACATGTGATCTATCCAATGTGAGCATCAGCTGTGATCCTCAAGCACAAGCAGTGGCTGCATCACAGGAGGCACACCACAGAAAGAGGTGAACTGTAAACTGCGAACATCGAGGCCATGCTTGACTTGTCTGCACTCTCCATTTGGCAAGCATGCCACGCAAAGTCAGAAGCTGTGGATTTGACTTACATCAGCACAACTAGCAAGCAGAGAGTGCATGCACAAGGTAGCAGATGGAAGCCTCACTTCAGCAGAGCATCATCTGTTTTGCCAGTCAGGATCCAGTGTTTGAGAAGGTACTCATAGTAGCTGTCCCCCCTGGACCCTAGGCTCAGCTTGTCCCCATGGACTTGCCCACTGTGGGGATTCACCCACACTGGACAGACACCCTCCTCACAGTCGCTGCTCTTGCCTACTTTGGCTACTACCTCCCGTGCTAGCTTGCCTAGGTCAGGATGGCCTGCATTCAAACACCTCTGTTGTTGCATACAAGAGCTCACGCTGGTGTCTTGGGGGACTGCAAAAAGGTGATGCAGTGGCTTGTGGGGATCATAGGTTAAAGTGGGATTCAAGGGACTGTCAAGTCTATGGTGGGCTCTGAGCAGTGTAGTCAACAGCTAAGTCACAAGCATTACCAGTGCAGCTGAATCATAGTGAGCAGCTGCATTGAACAACGTCTAGACTGGCAAAGGCTTACCCATAGCCGAGCCCAAAGTGAAGAACTCAAGGGTCAAGCTGGTGACTTCCGATAGGGAAGAAGAGGCGCTCCAGACTGGTGGCGTGCCTTCTAGTTTCTGTAGGTTGACATCAGACCAGGGAATGCCTGCACCCACAATAAAATTGTACCTATGCATTCTGGATAGAGGTGTCATGGTGGAGTTGAGACAAAGTACAGCAGAGGGCTAGTTGAGCACGCTACAGGCAGGTCACAACCTATTGGCCAATCAGTGTATACACACACCAGTAAACTGCCCTGCCCTGCCCCAGTTCCACACCATGGCAGGGCAGTGTACTGGTGTGTAATTGAGTCAGGACAATGCATGACGTGACAGGGCAGATGTAGACATGGACAACCTGAAGCAGAGCATTCAGCACATTATCATTGACTTTTGACAGGGCAGGGCACAGCGTGGTGAGAGCAAAATGGTGCAGAGTCAGGCAGGGCAGGGCAGGGCAGGGCAGGGCAGGGCAGGGTGGAACAGGGCACAATCAGGACATGGCAAGGGCAATACACAGCATGCCCATTGCCAAGGATAAGCACAAGGCAAGTAAGAGAGCACATAGTGGGGAGATGCAGACCATACCTGAGGGGGAGTGGAAGCCGGGAGTCATGCGCATGCCCAGCTCCACAGCTTTGTATAGGAAGATGCGGTCGCCGCCTGTCAGGTAAAAGGCAGATAGGAGGCCACCCAGGATCCTGATGGTGGTCTCGAACAAGTTCACAGTTGTGTCCTGGACAGCAACAGCAATGATTAAATGTCAATAATGACAGAAAGACCATGGAGGATCTCAGTCCCAGCCACTACTTCTGGTGGCAGGCAACCAGTGCAGCACAGATTCTTGCTATCACACGGACAATGCTTCTGTACCCACAAGAGGAATGCTTGGTGGGCTAATCACTGCCAAGCTCAAATGTCAAGCTCAATGCTAGGCGAAACAGAGCAGACAGCATACCAGCAGGAGGCAGATGCACACAAAGCATTGCTCCGTTTCTTGCAAATGTACAAGCTGCCTGACAATGTTGTTGATTGGTGCCTACCTGATCCAGCATCAGATTCCTAGCGACCCACTCCCGGGCATCGCTCAGCTCTTCTTCCAGACCCATGACATGAAGTGTATCCAGTGAGTCCACCAGAGTCAGACCCAGCCCAAACCAGCGGTGACTGGTGTGTGAGTGGGGTAGTAACTCATCTTCACCCCAGGCAAACTCCCTGTAACCCTTCCAGGCCCACTGCATGCCTTCCCTCACCTTTTGCTGCCTAGCAGCGGTGTCTGTGATGCAGCCAAGGTCATCACCTGTGGAACATGCCACCTGTCATGTGAGTATGGGTATAGCTTGACCTTGCTAGTTCTTGTGCATACTGCATACTGCATTCCTCATAATGGCTGCTTGTTGCCGGTCAGCTGTGCATGCTGCATCAGCAATGCATGTACCCAGAAGATGCCTTTGTCGTGCTCAAGCAGAATGTCATCTTGCATGTCTGCTATGCGTGCCCTTCAATTGCTGCTGGCATTGCGGCCGCCAACTGGTAGGCGGAAGGTAACTCTATCACAGGTGTGTCAGCATAGCGCAGCGCAAGCGCGGCACAGCGCAGCACGGCACAGCATGGCATGGCACAGGCACAGGACAGTGTGTTGCAGCATGCAGCATTGCTTTCCAGCTTGATGAAGTGCATGGTATACCTCTGCCGCATGCATCCAAGCCCTCACATATGCCAGCCATGCGACACCTGACACTGTCATCCAGTGTTGGTTCCCCTGGGTTTACAGCAGGGCTCAGCAGCTTGACCTCCTCCATTCCAGAGTCATGTTCAGCATTCTCAGTGGTTCCCTTGTCTGCGCTGCATGAGACACGCATGTGTGGAGACCTTTGGCATAATGCATAACAGGCGTGATGATCAATGTTTGACTCAGAGGCTTGGTCTGGGGCCCTTGCTTCAGAGTACTGTGCTTTATAGAGCGGCGTGAGCGTGTGTGGCTCACATGCAAGGTGCTCAAAGAGCCAGCAGGGAGTCTATTAGGAAGAGCAGGTTTGCTACAGCGCAAGACAGATATCAGAAAGCATCTTGCTCAAGCCTGACATGTTTTGCACCTGGCACATGCCTTGCTACCTGTCGTCAAGCTTGATGGCGACCCTTAGTGTACAGATTGAGCTGGTTCGTGATCACAAGCAGAACATGCCTGCTTCACTTTGACGCAGATTCAGTCACAGCACTGGAACCTACGCAGCATATGCATGCAAACTCTGTCTATGCAGCATGCAACCTTGTCCTGCAACTGCAGCCGTGTACCTGCCTGCAGCTGCTGACTTGACCACGTCCACATGCCCTATGCCTATTTGCGTGTCAGAATCTGAAGTCAGCTTGCCGTCAGCAATGTCCTGCTTGTTGTTAACAGCAGCATCATTAGCATCATTGGCTGCTTTGGCCTGACCAGCCTCCTGCATATGCAAGAGGACATGTGAAATGCAAAAGAAACCTACATGTGCATAACAGAGCACTTCATTGCCAAACTTGCATGCACATTGAACGTCTTCTGCATTCCCTGGTTGGCACAAGTGGCTTGCCGACCAAAGGACCAACAAGTAGTGGCACACTGCATGCAGTCCACCTGTTGTGCACCCCCAGCTGTCTTTCTGCCAATGCCTTGCTGTGCAAGTTTGTGTGCCAGATCTGTGGTGCCATGCATGAGGTCTGAGTCCACTGTTGCTTTGTGAGCAACAACTTGATCCTTGACTGAATCCTGTGCCGTGCTTGCAGCTGTGTCATCCAGGGATGTTCGTATGACTGGGGCAGTAGGATCCTGCAAAGCACAAGAGAGTTAGTCACCAACACTCACTGCATTCTGTGTCCTTGGGACCAATGGAAGGCCAACAGACAACATCTGAGAGAGGAGACAGAAATACATCAAGTCATGTAGCAAGCTATTAGCAAACATGTGTGCTTGCGTGATAAAGGCTTCCATGCATTGGTGTTCAGACTGATGACGTAGACACTGATACGTGCGTAAAAACAAACAGCAAAGTAGCTGAAGTGTCAATGATGGCATCCTGTCATCCCCTGCAGCACAGAGCATATAGGGCACATGGGTCCCTAGAGTGACGTGTGCAGAAATATACAATCGCTGAAGTTCATTGCGAATATCTATTTCTGTGTGGCACATGATGCCACAGTCTCACAGCAGAAGTTTGCTCTATTGGCACAGAGCACACATTGCAGTGCCATTAGATGCCAAGTAGTGAGCTTTAAGTTTATTGCAGGTGAGGCAGCATGTATCCACATGATACTTCACCCCAGTAGGCAGGAAATGATGGGCATCTAACAGACTGATGACAAGTGAGCAGGTGTCCTTCCTGAAAAAGGTATGTACATTAGCGCAGACAATGCCGTGAGCACAACAATGGGCAACAATGGGCAGAACATTGAGCAAAGCAGGGCAGAACAATGAGGGGCAAAACAATACCAAATGTCTTGTACAAACAGCAAAGCACCTTAATGTCTGCCCCATCTTGCATGAGACTTTTGGACTCATTGGACTCCATCTTACGCCGCCGCAGCTGCTTCACAGCATCATCTTTGGCTTGGTACCGCTTGCGATACTCTGCAACTTCATCAGCTGTGGCTTTCATTTGTGCTGCCATTGTGACGGCTAGGTCTTGGTGCTGCAGTCAACATACAGTCTTGCAGACTTCAGATTTCATGGCTATCATTTATGGACTGAGGTTGCCGCTCAGGCTTGGCATTGGCTTACAACACTTGTCTGATACAATACTCAGGGTGGAAACACTGTGGAGGAACAGGTGGGGGGGACTTTGTCTTTGCTGCTGTTTAAGCTGTTCAGACAGGTGATGCAAAGAAAGACGCAACGGTGTCACTTGGTGACTCTCGCCTGTGTCCAGCATGATCTGCTACTAGAATTCGGCAGGATCCTGTACTGAAAGAGAAGTTGTGATTGCTATCATGCACAAATTCCTTATTTTGGTGAGACATGCCAAGCTTGTAAGAAAGAAAGACAGAGGTAGTCTTACTTGTTGGACTTGGCTCTTCAACTGCACCAGGTCCTGTTCCCACAATGCATTCTGCACATGCATAAAACCAGTCATGACCGGCATTGCTCATACATTGCAGCAGAGTACAGCACCAAATGATTTTTGGATGTACTTTAGGTAAGGGCATGCATTTTGGGCGCTTTGCGACATCAGCATGCAAACTGCAAGGGTGCCTGAGACTGGCAACCCGGAAGCATTGCTGATTCCCAGACAAGTACCATGCAGGGGAGATAAATTCCTCACAAGTTGATGTAGAGATGCAGTGCAACACGAGCTTCTTGGCAAGGCTGCCAGGAGTATCATTCCCAACAAACCAATGTGCTTTGCTGGATTTACCTGTTCATCGGGTGTTTTGCCAGCAGCTGCTTCCTGAGCAATGACAGGAAGGTCATGACTGTGGTTGTAGCGGGCTTGGACCAGCAGGTCTGACAAATTCTGAATTTTGCTATGTAGTTTATCTATGCTCTGATGCTGGCTTGCAACATCAGCCTACACAGGACAGCGCCTTGTGACACCAAGACATTTTTGCTGTGTCAGCATGTCAATGAGCAGAATTGTGCCTTTGGCTGTTTTGCATTTTGTGGGTATATGCAAGCACAGGGTGTTCTACAGTGTGCATCAGCGCATAACGCGTGACTTGCAGATAACAAATTCCATTCCATGTGTCCTTTGAAACTTGTTTGGATACATCAAATTCTGAACAAGATGCACGGAGACAATGCCGATATAGAAAATTGCTCGTTCTTGCAAGGGTCACCGAGGCTCTGCAATGCTGAATACTTTTACCTGCAGCTCTGCTTGACGCCTAAGAGCAGGCTCCAACTCAGCAAGAGTTTGTGCTTTCTCATGCTCGATGCGCTGTATTTGTACATCGGCATTGGTCATAGAATTGATGTTGATGGTCGGCTGACTTGGGGGTGTCAGTGCCATCCCTGGCTGTATGCTCTGATTAGCAACCAACAAAGCAGCAACACTGCACACCAGACACGAATACTTTGCTGTTGATTTGCTGGTGTTGTGAAAAGCATCGCACAGAAAGGCTGACAGGGCAAGACACAATACACAAATGAGTGAAAGAAGTGTATGGTACAGCGTGTGTGCTTGTGTCTGCGTGTGCGTGAGTGTAGCAACAGACATGTCACTGTTGGCCTGAAGACACCATATGCAATGCAGCTAGGCAGCAGGAGCTTATGCTAAGTGCTGTCATGACATACATGCAGCGTGTGAACACACCCGCAACAGACGACCAGCAGCAGTGCCAACAGGCATAGCTCAGTGGGGCTGATTTTCTGAGCTGCCAATCTGATCCTGTGGATGATGCCCTATGGACGCAGCATAAAGACTGAAATGCTACTACTTTGGCTGATGTCCCACAAGGTGCTACAAACTGCAGCAAGTAATACCTGTCCCTCTTTAGCTTCTTTGCTGTACCCATTGAATCCAGAGTGCTGCCTGGATGGAAGATCCAACTGTGCACCTGTAAAAGAATATGTTCAACTCAGACGCGGTCAAACTTTATTGCCATGCCGCTGAACACTACAAAGTGTGTAACCTGCTGCCCGAAGCATAGCCCGGTTCTCAGCCCTTCGACGATGATGCAGCTTGATAGCTCAGTTGCTCAATGGTGGCACTGTCCTGTGGCTCCCCACAGCGACATGATCACGAGGGCCTGGGCGACTTTAGTTCACCGACTGATCAGCTCAGGCATGCCGCGTTTGATTCGAGGCTGCACGCACCCGCGACATTGGCGCAAGCGAAAGATGAGATGATGAGCACACTCTATAGCCGCCAAGGCACACCTACGTTGCGCTAAGCTTTCCTGCGTCCTTGAGGTGTGGCAAGCTGTTGTTCGTCTTCCTCGTCTGACCTCCCTAGTCTCTCTCTTTCACAATCTCTCTCTCTCTCTCTCAAAAAAAACAAAAAAAACAAAATCCATGACAACCGTTACAAGTGCGCGCGGATGTCTATGTCAATCAACGTGCTGCACTTCGTTGTGACTGAACTCGCGCATGTGCCACGCGTGTTCATTTGCCCCCGAATAGCAGCCAGCCTGACGCATGCACTGGCCTAAGTCGTCTTCGACAGCCTGTTTGTAGGGACCATCGCAGTCTCAACTATCGTTTGTTTGCTGCACCAATGCCGAAAGAATTTCTCAGACTGCGCGTGATACCTGGCGAAGAAGCCCCTGGTGAGGCAGGTATTGGCACAAGCAAACCCTGCTGTCTTGCTATGTGGTGCAAGAGCCTTGTGCTATGTGTGCAATGGCTGCAACACATGCTCGTGTGCGGCGTATTTGCTACAGCATTGTGGACAGCGAGCAAGGGATGCTTGCTGGTGCTATCAGGTTGCATGGCCAAACAAGCTTGAACCACCACTACCAAGTTTTCCATCTGCCTGTGGCTTGATAACATCGCAGACTGCATGTGCACAATTACACCGCAATATAGATTACCGTCCACAATTGCAGAAGATCATTGCATGGAGAATTTAGACAAGCTGAATGTAACTGACATTTGCATCTTATCTGCTACTATATATTTGTATATGTGGTGTTGTAGCTGACGGTCACTATGTCCAAACTTGGCCATGTGGTTCCTGTTGATCTCGACATTGCAATGTCATGTTCTTGTGCATAAATACGTCTGTAAGGTGGTTTCACGTCTGACACAACAATCCTTGCACATTGTTGCTGCCAACACCTGACCCCTAACAAAGCATAGACACCCTCATCCAGCATGTTACGAGTGAGTCCCAGATATTGCAGTCCAGGCCATGCACCTTGCATCAACAGCCAAATACCCTGGATATCTATGTGGTTGTCCTGAAGATACAGCCAAATACCCTGGATATCTATGTGGTTGTCCTGAAGATACAACCATGACAAGCTGGGCCAATTTCCTGCACCCAAAGTTTCCAAGGCTTAGACCAGTTCCACGAAGTTGAAGTAATGTCAATGACAACAACCTGGCAGAAACGAGGTGCTTCACTGCCGAACCACCCAGCAGGTTCCGAGACAAGTCCAACACGATGAGGTTAGACCAAACTGCCTTGCTCAAGCAATGCACAGCAGCTGCATCTAAGCTGCAGTCAGAGAAATTCAGAATGCGCAGGCCTGGCCAATATTTGTCACTCAGGCTGCTACATGCCTCTGGTGTGAGACGGCAATGAGCACATCGCAACGTGTGTGTAGATTGCGGCACAAACAGGCCCAGATGAGGTCCCACGTCTGCATCTAGTGTACTTGGTCCAAGCATGGTGACGCGTGTGAGACACAGCCACCTATGCTGGGCAAACATTTTAAGAATGGGTGCACCAGGGTGCCCAGTGATGACCATGTCTGTCACATATGGCGCAGCTTGTTTGATCAAGTTTTTGAGAGTGCACACGTGTGGCCTCTTGTCCTGCTGCTGTCGCATCTGCAGTCCTGCAGGCTGGACTAGGACAGTAATGGTGTTTATTGGAAGTGAATTGCACATGGGTGCTCCCCCCTCATCGATTTTTTTTGCCCCCAGGTACACAGATGCATGCTGTGTCCAGGTTGCTGGGAGGCGTAGTTTGACAACCTATTATGGCAACCTCAGACCCGCGGTAGTGTCATAGATGACTGTCAATAGGCGTGGCCAATGTTGGGGCTGCAGCAACAGCAAAGCCATGTCGTTTAGATCAGTCAGCCTGATGACTGTGACTCTTCTGCGGTGCCAAGACCTCATGCTTGTGCAGGACGCTGCAAGCGTCTTGCAGTCTTGTGGAGGCAAGAGTTCTGCCAGCCTTGGTGCTGCTTGCAGGATGTCAAACAGAGTATAGCTGCCAACACAGTAGTCATCTTCAACATGCTGCTGTTGATCCTCCATGGTCAGAAGCCTGGGTAGGGGCCTGCAAAAATTTATGACATCAGGCAGACCAAAAGGATCACGGACCGATAACACGTCTTCATCGGCAGAAGCAGTCGTGGCATGCATATTGGACAGCAGGACAACAGCGGGCTTGCAACACAAGCATTCCCACCTGGAAGTCAGAGGATCGAGGAGCTGGGACCCTTGCCAGAAAGGGATCAGCAACCGTCACGCAACCTCAGAGGCTCAGAACACAATACACACCTGCAGGGATACTGATATCGGTCGAGTGAGACTGCCAGCATCGCTTGTCACCAATAGCCTTTGGCCAGGCGATTCGGAATTTTTGCGCGAAGATGTGAGGCAGCATGAAACAAGTTTTATAACTGTGTCCGATTACACCGTCAGGCGGCGTTACCGCTGGCGCTGGCGTTACAGTGACCCTTGTTTCTTAAACCAGCAATCCTGTGCGGCTAGCAACGCGGCCGTGCGCCAGTTTGTACATCTCAAAGAGACTTGGGGTGAAACGCAGTATGTCGGTGTCGGCTCTGTTACCTAGGTCAGGGCAAATCTGAGCCAATCTTTTGCTGTCTTTCTTTGCAGAAGACAAAAAGCTTATCTGTTACTGTCGGCAGTGGTATGAGTTGCGCTTGACCAGAGCCTATCGTTGCAGGCATATCTTCGGATTGAGAGGAGATGTCAAGGACAACATCCACTTCGTTGAGGAGAGCACCATCATATACCCTGTCGGACACACTGTGGTGTCCTACAATGTCGAGACAAAGGTGCAGCGATTCACTCCGGGTTCGCCAGAAAGCGAGGGCATCACCGCTTTGGCGATCTCCCCCAACAAAAAGTTCCTTGCAGTTGCTGAGCGCTCTGACAAGGGCACCATCTCTGTGTATGACTTGCAAACACTGAAAAGAAGGAAGGTCTTGGTATCCAGCGAGACAGGAGCAAAGGTGCACAGCTGTCTGATTTTAGCTTTGTGCTGAGGCTGCTTCCTTACTGCAGCAGTCCTACACATTTGGCAGCACAGTGACACAATTTCTCTGCGGTGCACTGGTGCTACAGTCTGCAGCCTGCTGAGATTCCTTACAATATATTCTGTTAGCATTCATGCATGCAATTTCATCAAGAGCACAGGATGCAACAGCTCCAAAACGGACAGATGCTGAAGTTGACCTGTTTACCAGCAACAAGGTCTTGCATCCATTTACACTGAACTACCACATGAGCGATGCTCAGCATGCTCCACCCTGCCAAGCGCACCTTTAGCAGTCCACAGGCTGTATGTTTAGTTACATTACATCACGCCTAAAACTGCATTCAATGGCAAGCACCATGACTGCTGCAGGAGATTGTCAGCATGGCATTCAGTCCTGATGGACGGCTGCTGGCGGCACAAGGAGGCTCTCCTGAGTGGAACCTTGTGCTGTGGGTATGGGAGAAGTCCAAGGTGGTAACTAGTGTGAAGACCACCAACGCTGCTGGCAACCCTGTCTACCAGGTGAGAACAGGTGTCACTGGCACTGTGCCAGAATGATGCTTGCAATACACACTTCACCTGCTGCTTTTCAGCCTCATGCATCGCACATGAGGCTGACAAGAAGACTTGAGCAAGCGCGGGTGTGTCCTGCTGCATGTCAGAGCTTGCTCAACGCTGTATCTGTGACAGCAGGACAGTAGCTAAGACAGCCTCTTGGATGTAGTCAAGCCCAACCAGAGTCATCGTATGTTTGTGTGCATATTGACCTGTATGCTTACCGTCAAACCGCTATTGTTAGCAGCCTTTTAAAATGTATCCAAACAGCTGAAGACATCCTCACACACACACACAGCTGCAAGTTGTGTTTCTGGTCTGCAGTACCTGCTCAACCCAGTCTTATCGGCAGCGGCATCTTGAAATGTAAGAAAATAAGCTGAAACTATCCTCACATAGATAGTGTTTTGGTCTGCAGTGTCTGTTCAACCCTGGAGCAGCAGGCGAAGGCAACGGCATCATCAGTGTCATTGGCAGCGGCATCTTCAAGTGCTTCAAGACAGCCGAGAACAGCCTGAAGCTGCTGACCAGCGCCTTAGCCAAGAGGGAGCCCCAGAACTACATGGCCCATTGCTGGCTGTCTGAAGGGGAAAGGGAAAGGATGGTATTGGGAAGTGACAGTGGGGAGCTGCTGATCATAGAAGGCACCGAGCTGAAGGCAACCCTTCAGTTGGATCCTGGGTCTACTGTGCTGTCCATTGCTGCCTACTCCAAGGTAGGAGTTCTGCCTCATCTGTGCCATTGTTGTGTTTTCAGCCCATGGCTGCCTGTGCTTTGGCACAGTCGTGCACAGTGGTAGAGAATGGCAATAATTTTCTGCATGGGCATGCCACTCACAATAAGTGTCCCAGCTTATTCCATCATCTCTTGCAAGTCACACCCCCAATTCTTGTCATGAGCAAAACATGACGCGCTTTGTCACATGTTTTGCTTTATACGCCTGCAACTATCATGGAGTACTCACCGTGTCACATGCATCCTGATCTTGTTGCATGTGACCCTGCAGGGTTTCGTGGTAGGGTCAGATGGCGGCACCCTGTTCCTGTTTGAGCGGGATGGTGAGGGTGCTGCCAGGACCTACCGCAAGACTAAAACCCTAGCAATTCAGGGCCAGCCGGTCAAAATCAGGAATTTGGCTGTCAGCCCTACTGAGGACACCCTTTTGTGTACTCTAGAGAACAACCAGATGTACTCTTTGAACCTGACCAACACAGAACTCATGAAGGTGAGCTCGCTGTCCTGTGCCTTGCTGTGCCATGCTGTGCTGTGCATCACGCTGTGCCATACTGTGCTGTGCATCACGCTGAGCCATGCTGTGCTGTGCATTACGCTGTGCCATGCTGTGCTGTACATCACGCTTCGCTATGTTGTGCTACGCCATGCTGTGCTTTGCAACGGGCCAGCTGTAGGCCCCAGCTCTGTGCGCATGCTTGCCACACAGATGTTTGTAATTGCCTGCCAGCATAATGACATGGCAATTGACAGCTGCTGACCACTGTATTTGCAGCAAGACGAGATGAACTTTGAGCTGGTGACTCAGTCCTTTCACAGCTCAGAGATCCTGAGCATCGATGCCTGCATTCGGAAGCCCATTGTGGCATCTGTCTCCAGCGACCACACTGTGCGCCTGTGGAATTTCCTGGACAAGTAAGCTCACCTCATGTCATCTCTGACTCAACACTCAACTGAAGCTCACTGAGCATGTTGCAACATCATGAAGTTTGTTTCCTCCTCAATGTGGCAGGCATGGACTCCTTGCATCACTGACACAGGCAGTGTACAAGATCTTCCCATGCAGAAACAGATTGGTCAGTGGGAGGTTTGTCCTCGGCAGGGATCCAATGTTACCATCATCTGCGCTATGTTGCTGCCAGGTCGAAGTCAGTGTGGTGTTTGCTGCAGGTCCACAGAGCTGGTGAAGAATTTCACAGAGGATGCTTACAGTGTGTCAATGCATCCCAGCGGTCTCACAGTATTGCTGGGGTTTGCCGACAAGCTGCGCCTCATGACTGTGCTCATGGACGACTTCAGGTGAACCTCATCCCTTGATGCTTGATAGCAATTACAATGCCAGGCTTGCTGCTGCTCGGCCCTGCCCCGCCTTGCTGCATGCTAGTATGTCCTGCCCTGACCTGCTCAGTCTTGCCCTGCCCTGCCCTGCTCAGTCTTGCCCTGCCCTGCCCTGCTCACTTTTGCCCTGCCCTGCCCAGCCCAGCCCAGCCCCGCCCAGCCCAGCCCAGGCCAGCCTTACGATGCAAATTGCCCTCAGTATAGCAGAGACACATGGTGCGTTTCACCCGCTTTTCTGCCTGCTGCAAAGAGTACCAGCAGCATTGTATGTGCCGCTCCAATTAGTCTGGGCACAAGTTTTCATGGCAACGCCATTGGTCATTGCTAGCATGGTGGCATTTTCAATGAAGTTTAGCATAGAGGCATCACAGACAGAATTTAGAAGGCCTGTCAAGGCAACTGAAGGCTTGCCTTGCAATGACAGATGCTTTTACTCTTCACTGACAGCAGGCAGTGTGTGCTGTGACCAAACTGATTCCCATTACAGCCACCATCGCACATGTAGTGCTGGGGGGGCTGCGTGGTGTGCTGTCATTGAGCAATGAAACAGTTGTGAGTGAAAACCTGCAAGAAATGCTGCAGCAGTCATTGTGGGCGGTACTGCCACCCCTGCTGTCTCCACTACGTTCATGACCATGAAATCTGTCTGTCGCAGACTGACAAAGCTTCTCAGTGTGAAGATGTGCTAGAAGCGCCACTTTAACTTTGACGTCAACTATACCTGACGTCAACTGTGCTGGCCGTTTTGTAAGCGAATAAAGCAACAGATTTCCTTAAGAGTAGGAGCGCCTGAAGCTAGTCTCCAGGCCTGTCAGATTTATATTGCTGCATGGAAAGGACTGCTTACTATAAAAAGTGTTGTTTTTACACCTGCAAGAGGTGTACATGACTGCAACAGTGGCGGTCTGTTACAGGCTGATCAAGGAGTTCAGCGTGAAGGCTTGCAAGGAGTGCCGCTTCAGCCACGGTGGGCACTACTTTGCGGCGGTGAATGGCAACACCATCTCCATCTACAACACCTACACCTTTGAGAACGTGGGCAACCTCAGGTGAGTCACAGCTGCTGGCGGACAGTGCTGCTTCACTGTGATTTTTTTTCTGGTGTCTTAATTTGGCCATCTGGTCTCAGGGTTGCTGACATCATCACATGCATCAAGTTGCTTGCTCCTTGTCTTGCTCCCTCTTGCACTCGCTCTGCTCACTCACTCACTCACTCACTCACTCACACCCCTTGCTCTTAGATGACGTCTAGCTGTTCCCAAAGTCATCAAAGCTGCATTGCGAGTATCACATGCAGTGTGTTCCCTGTCTTGCAATTCGCCTGCCAGGGGGATGATCACAATTTCGGCATGGCTGCCACACACCTCTAACTAGCTGTCACCATCATCGCGTCCATCACTCATACACAGCTGGCTTGCTTTGAAGTAAAAGTGTCTTGAGCACAGGGGGCACAATGGAAAGGTGAGGAGCTTGGCGTGGCTGCCTGATGACACTAAGCTGGTGTCTGCTGGTGTGGACGGCGCTGTGTACGAGTGGAGGCTCAAGGACTTCAAACGCTCCAAGGAGAATGTCCTCAAGGTCAGGCTCATGCAATCAGCAACTTGGCATTTGACCCTGCAGTGCCTGCTGGTGCTCATGCCGTCGAGCAGTACGACACTTGACTCTGCAGTGCCTGTTGGTATGCCTGCAACGACTGCTTGCTGGTTAGTCTCATGCTGAAGCGTCACTGAGTCAAGCAGACGAGGTTGGTACAGTAAGCCTTATCTCTTGTTTGTGAGGACGGACCAAAACCAAGGGTCAGAAGCAGCCCGTGTTGTGTATCAGTTCTGTGGCTGTGTATTGGGATTGTCCTGCCCGCCACAATCGAGCTGGACCAATCTTGGTTGTTTCAACCAGCACTTGATCAACGCCTGAACTGCTGTCATCTGTCTTCTTCCTGAACCTGCTGCTGCCTCATGCGACCCTTCCATCCTGAGCTGCTGCTGCTGCTGCTGCTAGCATTGCTGTTTGGCACACTAAATGCAGCTTTGTACGCTGTATGAAAACAGAAAGAAGGTTGTGTGGTGGTTGACAGGGTTGCTCATACAGCTGTGTGGTGACGACTCCTGACAGCCATGCTTTGTACGTGGTGGGCAGCGACAAGAAGCTGAAGGAGTTAGAGGAGGTTGGGGGGACTGGCACACAGGTTACCAAGGAGTTAGACACTGGGACCATGGTTAGCAGCATTGCACTGCCGGCAGGTAACCCTCCTTTTTCTTCTCTCTCTGCATCTTGCAGTGTATGCTGGCGTGCGCTTCAAAGTGGTGTAAGGAAGTACAGCAAGAGGTTACACATTGGATACAACAGTATACACGAAGACTATTGAAGAAGATGGATGACGTTTACCAACTTTGCGTACAGTTTAGGGGGGTGGACTAATGGTTTCATTTATTTACATATATGGATGACGCAAGCATCAAGTAGCACTTGATTTGCCAAGTTGGTCATTTGCAGACCTGCTCATCAGGGCTTCTCCAGTGCTGCATTGCTTGTAGCAGCCCCCTTGGCAGCTCATTGAAAGCTTTTTGACTGCTTCTTGCTTCTGCCTCAATGTACCTTGGTTGGTGTCAAGTTGGATGCAGGCATGTTGCCAGAGATGCTGGTGCTGCTGTGCGTGCATGACTGCATCAGGCTCTACAACCATCTGTTCAACAGAAGAGACACAAAAGCTTGCCTGCTGCAAGTAGTAATCTTTGTCTTCTTGCAGTCAGTCAGTCAGTCAGTCGGGTGCTTTACAGTCGTTGCGGCCAGCTAGGCCATTTGACTGTCTTTAAGGTTGCAAGTTGTCTGTATCCTGCTCTTCTTCTTCTTCCTTGCTGACAACTTCTTCGTCTGTTTCCACAGTGGACAGGGCACTGTTGGCTGGCACGATTGTGGGCCTACAAGTACCCCTTGAATGGAGTTATTTTCTTCTTCTTCTTCTTCCTCATTTGTTGCTGACAACTTCTTCTTGTGTGTCTTCACAGCGGGCAGGGTACTGTTCGCTGGCACAGACATGGGGTGCATCAGGGCCTAACCCTTTCCGCTTCTTCTTCCTTCCTTCCTGCCAACTTCTTCTTCTGTGTCTTCACAGGTGGCAGGGTACTGTTTGCTGGCACGGACACGGGGTGCATCAGGGCCTACAAGTACCCCCTGAATGGGGAGTTCCAGGAGTTCCGATGCTGTGGCTCAGCCATCACGCAGCTCATGCTCACATATGACGACGCTGTGCTCTTTGCTTCCGGTCAAGACGGCTCCCTCTTCGTGTTTGATGTCAAGGATAAGGACCCCACCAGGGTTGTCACCAAGAGGTATGTACATAATAATAATAATAATAATAATAATAATAATAATAATAATAATAATAATAATAATAATAATAATAATAATAACATTAATAATAATAATCATAATAATAATAATCATAATAATAATAACGCTTTCCTGCTCATGATGAGGTAGGTACGTGCAGGACAAGTCTTGTCCCTCCAGAGCAGCCTGTCTTGTGCATCCCTGTAAGGCCTACTGATTTGACATGCTGTTGGGAAACGCTCCTTGCTGTCTCATAGGACGTGGTGTGCTGTTTGCTGTTGTAAAACCTTGTACTGTTGTTTCGTTTTTCTCCATGGCCATCTCCTAGTATTTGTCAACTGAAACGGACAACTCATCTTTGTTATGAGGCCCAGTTCTTTGATGAGCAGAAATTTGTCCACTGTTTCCTTTTTCTTTCTCATGCATGGCGTGACTTGCAACAATGTAACGCTGCAGAAAACTAGTTTCTTGACATGCTAGCAATGCTCCATCCACCTCAACTCTGGTACATGTGGTTTCGGAGTGGCGTCAGGTTGTTGGCAATGTGCAGGGACTTGGACGGGATGAGCTATGCTGAGGAGGTGCTGGTGACTAAGTCTGAGCTGGAGGAGAAGAAGCAGAGGATGTCTGAGCTGGAGACACAGGCAAGTTGCATCTGTCCAAGCTTGTGCTTGTCTGAGCCTGACCTTGCAACGTATGACATGACACAAGCCTGACATACTTCACGTTGAGCTTTTCTCATGTTCATGCCAAAAGGCTGAATCTTCTTCATTGTTTTCTTTCGCATGTCTGAGGTTGAGCTCTGAGCACACTGAGCTTGATGTGGCTTTGCTTGTGCATGTCATATGCCATTCAACCAAAAGGTGGCTGTGTCTTGTTTTACGGCCACTACGAAAGAGAGGTCTTTGTTCTCAAGAAAGTCAGGAATGTTGTTGACGACGAGATTGGGAAGATCAATTCTTGGCCTCTGATGACCTTGGGAAAGCCATTCATGCTCGTTACCATGTCTCCAAACATCGAGGGATGTCTTTGTTAAGTGCAAAGAGTGCTATATATCGCAGTCACCACAAAAACGACACCCTGCCGAAGTGGCCAATTTGCTGCAGGTCAGTGAACTGACTATGCAAAACGAGTACCAGCTGCGGCTGAAGGACCTGGCCATGAACGAGAAGGTCAAGGAGTTGACAAAGAAGTTCACAGCTGAGCTGGACGTGGACAAGACCAAGTTTGACACTCTGCTGCAAGAGAAGAATGAGCAGGAGCTTGACTACGAAGAGAAGATGAAGCAGTACGAGGAGAAGCACCAGGCGCAGTTGACTACGCTCGATGGGCAATACCAAGCCAAGATCATGGCGGAAGTGGAAAGGCGAGTTTTTTGGCTTTTTCACATATTCATGTGGTGCATGGATGTTTTGTGACATGTATTGTTGCAGCTCTTAGTGAATGTAGTGGAGTGAAAATAACAGAGAGATGCCATCAGGAGCGTTGACCGTGTCCCCATCAGCACTCCCATCTCAAAGGATGCTGCATCACTTCTGGGACTTTGCATATATGACTCAAACAGGCAGGGGCAGTTTGAGAGCAGCTGGTTGCCAATTTGCCTTAAGATCCACTCTCCCGAGCTCCCAAGAGACAAATAACTTGTTTGTTGACTATCTGACTCATTGATCAGGCTCAGATGAACAACATATTGTTAGTCCCCAGGTGTCATTTAGTCCAGATACACACTGTGCAAGAGACATACAGAGTCTCTGTGAAAAGTGATGTTTCGGTGTCCCAAAGAGCAATTAAACACCTGCGACATGACTAAATCATGCAGGTATCAAGCACTGACCAGGGAGAGAGATCTGCTGAACAGCAAGTGGGACGAGCAGAACAGTCTGCTGGTGCAGTCACACGAGCGTGTCATCCAGGACCTGACTGAGGAATACGAGCAGAAGCTTCAGGAGGAGCAGGTGATCCCTCTTCTTCTTCCCCACATGCCTCCCTCGCGTTCTTCCTCCACCTCTTCTTCTGCTTCTTCTGCATCTGACGCTCCATCTCTGTCCAACCTCTGCAGCGTCGCTGCTTTGAGTCTATTACTTCCTTTCCTGTTCTTCTTCGCCAGCTGTACAGTGCATTCGCATCCGCACTGCACAGGGAAGCAAGCAAGCATAGGGCACACATGCACAATTGCATCAGACCAGCTTTTTTATGTTCGCAACATGTTCATCATCTTGCTTGGCGCCAAGGTCCTTGGATGCAGTCCTGGTAAGCTCTTTGTATACGTCTAAAGGCAGAGCGGCAGGACAACATCATATGGGCCCAACTCTCACGGCACAGCGACAGTGCTCCTTCTTTCCTGCATACCTCTGAAGGCACAGCAGCAGGACGAGGCCCAGGCTTTGTACAACAAAATTGGGCAACATTCAGCAGGATCACTGGTTGCAGGGAAATCTGAAGCACCTGCAAGGGAGAGCATGAACTACACAAGGCGTGGGATGAACACATTCAGAAGAGATTCTGGCGCCAATAAGTCTAGACTATGCCTGCTCTTTTGGCGCCAATCAGTCAAAGTGACTAAGGGTCTTATCTTGTGCAGGTGAATCTGGAGCAGCTGCAAGGTGAGAGGGACGAGATGGAGAAGGAGTTTGAGGAGATCAAGCGACAGCTGGAAGAGGATACTGACAAGGAGATAGAGGAAATGAAGGAGCGGTGAGGACGACTCATCACCTGCATGCAAACACGTTGCGCATGAGCTCACTGGCTTCCTGTTCTGGCAATGGTCTTCTTGCTTTTGGCCTTTTGTATTTTCCACGTCAACATGTGTGCGTGATACCTTGTCTGTCCGGTCGTGCGTCCTGGGCAGTTGTATCATGGAACAGGTTGTAAAGTGGCAACAATGCAGCTTGACACCCAAAAACTACAGCCTGGCAGAAATTGTAGCTGGATGTGACCCCAATGCCTGGTCACATTATTTGCATGCCAAGCTAGCTTGCAAAATAAATAACTTGCTGCTGTTGAGGCAGGTGTTACATTTTGAATGCAGACAGACTGTCACCTGTATCCAACATAGTATACATTCCGGGCTTCACAGTGCAACAGAAAACCACTTTCTTCTGGAATGTATGCACTTGTACTTTGAGCAGTATTTGTAGAAGAAAGGGCTGACAATGCAGTGAAAGTTCACCAATGACAACACCACAGACCAATACTGTGTTTTTACTAATCTCGGCTCCGGGCTGCCGCCTTAGGAGGCTCCCGTTGTGATTGCTGAAAAGCGTAGACTTTTATTTTATTTGTTCAACTGACCTCAATCTGTGGATGCGATCCAGGTATGGGAGCAAGCTGAACTTTGAGAAGGAGCTGGGGCTGAGGCTGAAGGGGGAGAACGGCATCATGAAGAAGAAGTTCAGCGCTCTCCAGAAAGACATCGAGGACCAGCGCGAGGAGATCAGGACCATGTTCGCCCACAAGAAAGAGCTCTATCAGGTGTGCTTGGTTTGCGAACTATACTGAGACTATCCTTCCATTCTTCCATCCATCCAACCATCCATCCTTTCAATTCTTCATTTGTTCATGGAACACACATCTTCCCCTCGGCTCAGGTATGTACAGTCTTGAATTGCTCTCTGTACGAGGTCCTGTTTTGGCAGTCAGCTTACTAACAATGACAGGATCATGTGCATCATGTGTGTCCATGCCAAGCTCAATCATGCCATTGTCATAGCATGTGTTGCTGCGTGCATCATGCCCAGCTTCAGGCATATTTAGCTTTGCTTTCCTTAGCAGCATGCAACAGATGTGCATCAATGTCTTGTACATGTCAGCTCATAGCAGACACAAGCTATGCCTTGAATAGCTATGTCTGCGTATGTGTTGCAAAGGGTGCATGGATGTGGGATTGGATGTTGACTGCTTGCTCATGCTCTGCATCATCAGAAGGACATTGCCGAGCAGATGCATCATGCTTGCCTATGGCTGTGCGTCGCACACATGGACTGCTTGCATGTGTCAACACATCGTTGCTGATGTCACAGACCGCCAGCTGAAAATGCCTGGCGGGCAAAGCTTAGGTACTTACAGCGCATGTTTTGCATCTTCTTCCTCTTCATCATCGCATATTGTTTCAGTATGGTCTGCTTGCTGGGATATTCCCCAAGGAAGACTGTCTTTTTACCGTCCCCAGGCCCTGTTCAGTTGTGATTTACACTGTCCCAAAGGCCATGGTGATGATGCAGACCATCAGCAGTCTGGAGAAGGACATTGCTGGGTTGAAGAAGGAGATTGGGGAGCGTGATGAGACCATTGGGGACAAGGAGAAGCGTATCTATGACCTCAAGAAGAAGAATCAGGTGGGCTGCTTTAGTCATATGCCTGGCTGGCATGCCTGCTGTGCCCTTCACAGCTTTTCTGGTGTGTCATGCATTGCATCTGTTTGCTTTGCCCTGCCCTGCCCTGCCCTGCCCTGCCCTGCCCTGCCCTGCCCTGCCCTGCCCTGCCCTGCCCTCCTGTTCACAGCTGCCAAAAAGCGCCTACATTGGAGTGTGAAATTTGGTTTTGACTGCTGCATAGATGCGGTTTCCATTGCCAGTCCCACACCAAATTATACAAAATGCAATTGCTTGCCACTGTTCACATTTCATGTTTGGCTGCATCATTATCCTTGATGACATCCTCATGTTGAATCTCATCTTGATGTTCATTCAAGCCCCAAGGCACAAGTCACAAACACTGAAGTGTTCTGGTTCAACAGGAACTAGAGAAGTTCAAGTTTGTTCTGGACTACAAGATCAAGGAGCTGAAGAAGCAGATCGAGCCCAAGGAGGAGCAGATTGCTGACATGAAGGACCAAGTGAAGGTGCGCTGTGCTGAGCTTTGCTGTGCTGTGCTGTGCTGTGCTGTGCTGTGCTGTGCTGTGCTGTGCTATGCTATGCTGCACTGCTTTGCGCTGAGCTATGCTGTGCTGTGCTGTGCTATGCTGCGCTGCGCTGCGACCGTGTTTGCTGGCTGCATGCCCATGTGTGCAATGTTGGTACAAATGTGCAGGAGATGGATTCAGAGCTGGAGAGGTACCACAAGAGCTGTGCTGCGCTGGAGCTGAATGTAGGGGAGGGCAGTTTGAAACAGGCAGGGCTGCACAAGGAGCTGGCCCGCCAGCGTTCACAGACCCAAGATGCCCACCAAGCCATCAGGTATGTTGGGGGACCCTCACCTCCAAGTTTGAGGTTCTTCTTCTCCATGCATCATTCTTCTTCATTCTTCCGGCGTGTTCTTCTTCTTCTTCTTCTTCTTGCATCATTCTTCTTTGTTCTTCCTACGTCTTCTTCTTCTTCTTCATCTTGATTTGTGGTTGCCAGGTTCTCCTTTCTTTTTATCTTGATTTTTGGTTGACAGGTTGAACACCGGAGTAGCATCTTGCCATGTTGGGCTGGCACCAAAGTGACACAGAAGTAACATCTTGCCATTTTAGTAAGCTATGTGTCACATGCAGGCGGTTCCAGAGGGATCTGCAGGGGGCAGTGGAGTTCATCCAGGCTCCAGGACCCCTGAAGGAAGCTGTGAAGAAGCTGTACCGCACCCACTGCAAGCACACCCTGGACACTGCCAGCATTGACGAGGAGGTGCTGTCGGAGTATGACAGGCAGAGGGAGTTCCTTGAAAAGAATGTGGACACTCTGAAGCACAAGCTGCATGCGGAAGTGCACAAGCACAAGGCTCAGAATAGCAAAGCCATGCTGGTAAGCTGTTTCAGGCAGTCTGAGGAATTTGCAAGTATCATGGGCAATATATCTATCAGAAGCAGAAACTGAATAAGTATCAGAGTTGGACGCTGTGAAGAGTGGCAATGATCATGTTCATGACACTGCATTTTTTTGGGTCATCTTTCAGCCTGGACTGCCGCAAAGATATCAACAATATGGCTTGCTTGCAGTGTGCAGCTGGCCCGTGAAGTGATGCCTGGGCGACAGATCATGGGCAAGTTCACTGCTCATCACATATGTGACCAGTGTCTTTCTCATCGTAGGAAGATAGTTTGTTTTTGGTGCAGGAAAATGTGGCGCTGATCAGGGAGATTAACGACCTGCGGCGGGAGATCAAGATTTTGAAGCATGCTGGGATGAAGCCCGGGGCGGGGATAGGGGCGGCCTGGGGTGGCAGCAAGGCCCCCAGGAGATCCACCAAGGAAGCCAAAGAGACCCTGCCTCCTCCCCCAGGGTCAGTTTTGATGCTATGGCATGTGCACGCCTTGCATGTCATGGCAAAATAAGACAGCGTACCAGAAAGCACAAGGTGCTGACCGCATGATGACATGCCTAGTGCACACTCAGGAAGTGAGGCTGATTGCAGGGCGCAAGGGCTGGGGGACAGTAATGATGAGTTGAGGGCAGAAATCGACTCTCTGCGCTCAGATGTAGCCCTTCTCAAGAGCGAGCTGGCTGCCAGGTGCGGACCACAGCTGGCAATGCACTCTGGGCACTGTCGCATCTTTTTGATTTTGGTACAGCACATTGTTGGTGCTATGTATTTTGTGCAGTAGAAGTTCTCTGAACTGCTGATGCAAGCAAGCAGTTCAGTTGATGTCCTGAGTTGAAATGTCTTTGTTTGTCTTGTCTAGCGTAGCCCTTGTGCAGCTGTTGCTATAGTTAGCAGTGTGCCGCGCACATGCAGCAAGTCACTCTTCTCAGTCGAATTTGCAATTCTGCACACCATCACCAAACCTTCGATCTTGCCTTACTTACCTTCTCAGTGCAAAGCTGGTATGTATGGGCTTTGCCGCACCAAGGGGCGTTTGTTTGCAACAGGAATCTGCGCATTGCCGAGATGGAACATCAGGTGGCACCCAGGCCCATGTCAAGGGAGAGGCCAGCCATGGAGGGTTTCAACCAGGCTTTGATGCCAGAAATGAGTTCGCAGTCAGAAGTCGTGTCAACATAGCCGCAGCAGCAAGCAGAATCTTTGGGTAATGCTTGGCCATTTCATGTCTGTGCAGCAACCAATGCTGGTGGGCATTTCCTATACATATAGCCTAGAAGTAATTCTTGCTACTGAGTGATTGACAATCATTGATGCTCAACAGGCGATTTGACATGCATCTTGATTTCAGTACACTAGTAGAGTGGTTTGGCGCTGTAAATCAGTGCTTCATTCGTGGCAGGATACTGGTATCAGGATCAGTGGCTCCTATAGGTAGCTGATTAGCTAACATGTATGAGCATCCAAAAAAATTCGATGCACAACTCTGCATGTGTGCAATCCTGATCAGCAAACGAGATAACGTGTACAAAGCAACACAGTGCACTGGCAAAATTCCTATGTGCTTTGCAGAGAGACCTGCAGCCAGGTCTGCTCCTTATTAGGACTTCCTGATATATTTGTACGTGCTATACCTCTTGTTCATTTTGCATTACATCCTTCAAGAAGAACAGCGTCTGCACGGCCTGGCACGAATCAAGTGTCAGGTATGTGTTGTGACAGCGTCTGCAGTTGACTTTGTTGATGGTGAAACTAGAACTTGGTGGCTCCTATGTGGCAGCATACAGGTTTTGGGCCCCACACGATCACCTGAGCTATTTGAGACACTGTGTTGCAATGAAAGGGTGCATGCGACCTTGCCGCCTCAGCATACAAGATACTGACGCTCACGTGTGACTTGTTTGCAGAGGTCATGCAGTCATTCACTCTCCTTGATAGGAGTCAGGCTAAGATCGACCTGCAACTCTTGTAGATGCTGTAACGCACGCGAAGATTCTAGCACAGCCTACCAAAAGAGCTGCGCAACTTCTACACAGTCTGAGAAGACTTGAGAGCGTTTGGACCAGGAAGGCCCAGGACCTTGTCGTGCACCGCTCAAGAGTCCTGG
>JAABUP010003666.1_pt1 | contig 26824 bp, 33 predicted proteins | sample 5559201 | NCBI WGS metagenome assembly JAABUP01 (sample SAMN10711887, study PRJNA513373) | rock metagenome | isolation source: Antarctica rocks | place: Antarctica | reverse complement strand
AGCTTCTGTCATGCATGTGATCAAAATAGCAACCACTGTGTCAACATCAATTGTACCAGTCAACAATGGCACAAGATGCATTAGCAACTCTGCTGTCAGACATTGCTGGTATGCATCGGCTTGTGATTCAACATACTTGAATTGCATTACCAACCAGGAGTTCTTTGGCTCACTGGTCTTCTTCTTCAAGTTTCAATTGCTTCTGCCCGCGCTGAGAGCGAGTCATGCACCGTTGCCTACGCTGTTCCCGAGACGCGATCGACACTCCTCCCTGCAGCTCTCTGACGGCCGAGTAGTCTGATTTTGTGCGCCTTGTCGTTTGCCCTCTGCTAAGGTGGAGAGGAGGTGTTCGTCGGCCGACCTGCGGTCAAGGCGACTAAGCATAGATCGTCGCGACCGAGCTATGCGGTGGTAAAGGCCGCGCTATGCACGCCAGCGCCGGCCGTTCGGCTCACAGAAGCTCTTATTCGAAGTCTGGTCCGAAGCCAGGAGCAGCTGCTTCTTGTTTATCTGCTAAGACAGCGCAGTGCCTGATTGGGCTGCCCCTAGTCTTGGCACTATTCGCTTTGTCGTTACAAGTAAGGACGCAGACCTTCTGAGGTTGTCGAGCATCAGCCCATAATTCCAGTCTACCTGTGCAGATACCTGAGTGAGTGTTGTATCTGCAGTGGACAACACGGGACAAAACTGGTCAGAGGCAGCCACTGACAATGCCAGAGGGGTTTGCCACCAGGTACTGCCAGATACAGCTGTGGTGCGTGAGCAATTCTGCAACAGTGTCAGCTGATAGTGCGATTTATTTGCATACTGCAGTGATAGACTACAGTACTCGCAGCTACCGCTCAACTCAGCCAGTACGCGCAAGGGACTAAGAGAAGAGCCTGACAGCAGCTTAGGGAGCAAACCTCACCATGCAGCAGGGCAGCAGTCTGGGGTGGAATGGCGCCCTGCAGGAACAGATCTCCAGGGCCAAAAGGTGCTGAATTCAGCCCAGTGAAATGCAGTATGCAAATTGCTGCATGTGCACAATGCCTGTGCTGAACACTTAGTAGCCTTGCAGTAAATGACGCCTATGTATGCTGCCATGCTCTATCCTTGCCTGGCTTATCATATTGTTGATAGTGCTTTGCAGCGCTGGACATGCAATGGCGGTTTGCATTCAGAGCAGCAGCTGTCTCACCGCCTGCGCAACAGCTTGTCCTTGCAGTCAGGGTGCAAGTGCGCAGCGCCTGTTGCGCGTACTCACAGAACCTGCTCCTTTCCTTCCTGCAGCTTGCCTTTGTCGGCATGACCTCAGAAAGCTATGATCAGATCAGAGTCTGGCTCCAATATCACCAGACTCTCGGAGTCTCACTCTTCTACCTCTTTGTCGATGGTCAAGCAGCGCGCCCTGACGTGCAAGCACAGCTGATGCTGTTGCCGGGGGTCACAGTCATTCCTAGGGACGAGGAGTTGATAGAGAGGCAGGCGCATAGCCGCATCTGGAACGAGACCTGGCTGGCAGCGTTCTTCCACAAGCCATGCAACCATGAGCTGTTTGTGCGTCAAAGTCTCAATATGGAAAGTAAGTCCACCTGTGATCGAGCTTGCATGTCTGTTGCATTGGTAGTTGGATAGCAAACCTTCATGGTAGACTGTGCTTGAACAAATTGTGCATCTGCTGTTTACAGCTGTGCATAAAACATGGCGGTGTGCTGTGTTGCTTGTTGCATGCTTTTTGCGCTGTGTCCTTTTGGCCAATAACATCACCCACCCTCAAACAAATGACTGCATTTGAGCAAACAATATCTCTCAAGTGCTGCTTGCACCCTGTTGCATTTGCAGCCATACATCTGCAGCAGAATGGCATGAGTGTTGCCAGTCCCACTGTCTTCATGCACACCTCTTCTGGGGGCCAGCAGAAAACCCCAACCAGACTCAGCAGCACACAGTAATCTACTTTCACACATGTACGCAACTCCTGTGTTACAGCTGCATGCTCTTGGTACAGTACAATTTCAGAAGATTTCTTCAGCAGCCAGCAGAGGTCAGGCATAGTCTCGGGTCATCCAGCCCACTGCCACAGCCTGCAGTGGCTCATCATTGGACTGTGCTGCTGCAGTTGCCATTGAGATGGCAACAAAGGATAATGTGGATTGGCTGTTGCATATCGACACAGATGAGCTGATGTACCCAGGCGGCAATGATGGCTTTTCCCTGCAGCATGTGCTGGCAGCTTTTGCAGATGATGTGGACACTGTGGTCTTCCCCAACTATGAGTCGTTGCCAGAGTCAGACAAGATCCATGACCCCTTCACTGAGGTATGGCAGCTTGCTGTATACAGTGTGTGGGCAGGGTATTGCCTGTGTCCACGTGCACCTTTTGCTTGTGAGGTGAGCTGGTCTGCTGCCACCTGTTGCAGAGATACTGCGCCTCATGGTGGACATGACCATCAATGCTGCCTGCGCTCATTTCTTTAGCAGACACGCTGATAAAACGACACAACAAATGAATATGTATTTCATCCAGGCTAGTCTGAAGTATGCTGCCTGATCAGCTGGCATATGCCTGCTGTAATGTTAGCCAGGCTACATGGTCCGGATGTTGTGCATTTTTGGTGTGTTACCTGTTTTTTGGTCAGTTTTTAGCTGGTCTGGCCATGAAAAATAAAGGGAGCTTGTTGGTGCATAAAGGCACATGCATGTTGCAAATGCAAGCATGGTGCCCGCCAACAAGACTTATGACATGCAATGGTTGGTAATGCCGCAGGTAACGCTGTTCAAGCGGAACTATGCGCACGTTGTGTCAGAGAGCTACTTCAAGTCCTACCATACTGTAGCAAGGGGCAACCCAAACTACTTCATCACATATGGTAATGGCAAGTCAGCGGCTAGGGTCCGCCCAGGCCTGAGACCAAATGGAGCCCACAGATGGTACAACTACTTCAGGGCACCCATGTAAGCTGCCCTTGCTCCAATTTGACGCTGCAGTCAACGCCTCCTTGCTTGGCCCAGCTTAGTGTATCAGCCCTGGTTGTCTCTGTTTGATCTCACATGCATCGCTGGGTGGCCAGCTGGATTCTGCATCCAGCAATTCAGTTTGTTTGGAACGGTCAACATGCTGGTTTTGTCGCATCCACAAGTTGTGTCGTGTTCATCAGTTGAAACGTCAGATATGCAGTTTGGCTAAGCCACTCTGGCATGTCTGAGGGCTGTTGCTTCCAGCTCTCTTGTAGTTTTGTTGACTTTTGCAATAGCATGTGACCTTTGCTCAAACATGCGTCTTCGAATTTGGGAATCTCCTGAAACAGTAAACGCTGTGTCTGTGTTGACAATAAAAGCCAGTCATCGCTGTGGAACCCAGTGCAGCACTCTGTGCATGCTAATGGGCTTGCAGTGCACCACCACAGACAGCTGCATGCTCACGCTGCAGTGTGCCTGCAGAGAGGACACATGTGAGCAGGCAGCCGTGCTGCATTACACCTACAACCGCTTTGAGGACCTGAAGAGCCGGCGAGACCGGTGTGACTGCGCACCAACAGAGGATGACGCCAAGCGATGCTTCATTCTGCCCTTTGATAGATCGGTGAGCTGGCTGACTTGGGTTGGCCCTGTGCCTTTGTCTCATGAAGCCCTAATGTTGTGAACAAAACATGAACCAATCAAGCCCTGATGGTGTGCATACATCGACCAATGAAGCCCTGATGCTGTGAAAACAGCAATCAAGTGGAGCTGAGTATGTGGTTTACAGTCAGCCTGTATGAGACAGCCTGTACGAGTCAGGCTGTTGGCTAATGCAGGCTTTCTTGGCTGCATCTTTGAAGACAGATGAGGAATTGTTGGACTGGTTCAATGAGCGCCTGGTATGGAATGACCAGGGAGTGGTCACTGAGATGCTGAAGAGTGGACTGTTTGTTCGCATCTTTGCACCACAGGTACGTATGATGTGCTGAGTTTTGCTTCTGTGCTGCCCGGATTGCAGACACAGCAGCTTGAGGCACTCCCAAAAGATGCACGACTGCCAAGCTTAACCTGCTTGATTGTCATGCTGTGAACGGCGGATGCTGTGCTGCATGCTGACAAGTGTTTGTCTGCTGTTTGCTTGTCCTGTGCATGCACATGTACATGTAGTAACTAGATGGCATAAAGGTGACACGCCTCTGCAGATTTTGGTACGTGGCTTCCAAGCCATGAACACACAAACAAATGTCAAGGGCACTCAGGACATGCAGCTGCCTGTCCTGCCAGACCCTGAAATGAACCACAAACTAACCCAGCAGCAGCAGGAGCAGCAGCAACAGCAGCAACAACAACAGCAGCAACAACAGCAGCAGCAGCAGCAACAAGAGGTTCCATCTGTCATAAAACCCGCTCAAGTCAAGGCAGCAGTTGTGGACAACACCGTCGTGGAAGGAGCTGCTCAGGCAGTCCAGCAGGCAGCTGACAGTGTGCTTACAACTGCCAAAGACGCTAGTGATGCTGTTGTATCTGAAGTGAAGGCTGCTGTTACTTCGTGATTGTTTTGATCTGTATGTTTAGCAGAGTTAGGCAGCATTTCGTGATCTCTTTTCACTAGTCTGCAGCAGGTGAGTAGTAAAGCCATGCATGCCAAAGTGCTGGATATTTACACCAGTGTTCTGAAGCCTTGGCTGTGTTTCATTTGCATAAGAGGATCTGGCTCAGACTGCTTGTCCAAAAGCTGTGCCCGCCTACACATTTGGTGTTTTCAGTAGTTTTCCAGTCAGCGGTGCTACTTACCATGGCTGTACATGTAGCCTCCGAGATGCATTTCGATGCACTGCGCAGCCTAACACAACCCTGCATACTGTGCCACATCATCTCCATGAAGAACATGTTACCAAGCTCTGCAGATCAGTGCATCCTTGAGAACGTGTATCTGCAATCTGATCTGTCAAGGACACACTTGGTGTTTGCTTCCAATTAACCAAAAGGCCAAATGTAGTGCCATGCATGACCAGGCTATGTACCAGGCTATGTACAATCTATCCAGATGACCTGCTGTACCACGGTCATGAGCTCAGGGGATGGTTGTGTGAGCGATTTTAGTATGTGTTGCTGATTATAGTCCTCTGGTACGTCCTGCTAGCAAATTTGACGTTTGCAGTGCACTAGAGCAACGAAAAGTGAAGGTCAACATGGGTGCCAGACTCGTTACATATGGCGAAGCAAACCATACAGCAGCAGCTGGACTAACGGTTGGCCTTGGCCACACGCTCAATCTCATCCTTCTTCTTGATGGCATAGCTGCAGGACACACGACCAGTAAGTGCTTAGCTCACATGGCATTCTTTGTACACTTCAAGCTTCAATAGTTTCAATGCTGGCTCGTGTGCATCAAACAACTCAACAGAAACGCACTGAAAGCCTGGTTTGCCGTGACCACATAGGCCCCTCACTTAGGCTGTGCAGAGCTTGAACAAGCTTAGAGTTGCCATGAGATATGACTACCAGTAAGCCAGGCACAAGTGTGTACCTGTTGGATGATCCCTTAGCAGCATTGATTAGCTCATCTGCTAAGCACTCAGCAATGGTCTTGATATTCCTGAATGAAGCTTCCCGGGCTCCTGTGCTGATCAAATAGATGGCACTGTTTACTCTCCTCAAGGGGGAGATATCCACGGCCTGCCTTCTAATCACACCAGCACTGCCAATTCGGGTTGCATCCTCTCGTGGGCCACTGCAAAGCAGCAATCAAAGCCCAGTCATGACCTGCTCTGTATGTGGAATGCCGCTCTCGTACAGATCAAGCTCTCTGTGCTGTAGGCAAACTGCCAAGCTGTCTGTATTGCAGAGGTGCACTAGCCTGATGTATTACACTGCGCTGCTTAGTATCATGTCGTGATGCAAACAGTCTCCCATAGCAACCGTTCAAGCAAGCGCTTGCCGCTGCTGCTGATGATGCTGCTGCTGATGGTGTCTTGTCAGCAGAGGTAAGCACAAGCTCACCTGTTGATGATTGCGTCCACAAGCACCTGAATGGGGTTGCTGTCTGTCAGCAGGTGAACAATGTCAAATGCATGCCTGACTATTCGCACCTGCAGCACCAGTTGAGATCATGCATGAGCTTGATTGCGCTGACAATGTATGTGCTGCACAAGTCTTTGAGCATCCAAAGCAAACGTGACAGGTACGTACAGCAAGCAGCTTCTTGCCGTTGTTGCGTCCGTGCTGCATCAGAGAAGTTGTAAGCCTGCAGAAACATATTGCATCAGCATGACCAGCCAAGCAGCCCTGTTGCACGTTGTCCTCCCATGGCTTCTATGCTGGTAGTGGCTGCTGCCAACATAGAAACTCCATACTTTCAAGCCAAGATTGTACATACCTCTCAACGATGGGGCACTGTGCTTTCCTGAACCTCTTCTTCTGGTATCGCCCAGCTGTGTGAGGTACAAACACTGCGTTCTTTGACTTGACTGCAATGTAGTCCTCCAGTGAGATGTCGTTAACCTACAGCCAGACAACAGTTGCTTCTTACAACCATCGCCAGCAAACACGCCTGTAAAGCCTGGCTTTTGCACGTCAGCAGTACCTCAACATCATCGTAGCTCCACTTGCCGAACAACTTGATCTCCTGGGGACCTGTCGCTGCCATATTGGGCTAGCGGTGTAGCACAATGCGACAGGAGCTTGGGAAAGGAGCATGCAATCAGGCGGCTGCCCTACTGCATCATCGGTCCCGCCCTTCCTCGGGCGTTTTGCAGTTCTGTTGCGTTGCGCCCCTGAACAATTTTGAGGTTACATCGCACAGCGCGTGCAAGGCCGACCCTCAGGCAGCGACCCTGTTGCACGGTATGCAAAAGTGTGAAGTCGGAAGCATAGAAAATTGCTGTCACGCAAGTAGTGCTGGCTACTCCAGCCTGTCACAACAGGGGGTCACCTGCAGAACTGCACTCTGCCCAAACGTTTGAGACTGGCGACACGTTAGCAGTGACACTAGATGGCTTTGAGACGTACCAGCCATCTGCTCATGCTCAGCCGACGGCAATTTATGCTGAACGCGACTCAGGGATCAAGCTGCACAAAAGCGCATCAGTTACTGTCCTCCTGCAGTGGTCCTTGTTGGATGTCATGGCAAAGCTCGTTGCCAGCTGCGCTTCAGCAAGTATGCAGCATCAGATCAATCACGACATATCCGTCATTAGCAGCGTCAATCAAGGTACCGTCTATGGGAGAATCGATTGAAGAAGGAACCATATCAGCAGTTCTGAAGCAAGAAGGCGATTCTGTGGAGATGGACGAGGCCATATTCCAAATTGAGACTGACAAGGTCACAGTTGATGTGCGAGCCCCAGAAGCAGGCGTCCTGAATAAAATTATGGTAAGCCACATCGCATTACAACATGCATTTCCAATAACAGATAGTCAAGCTGACAAGCTGCTTGCAATTCAGGTCAAAGAAGATGAAACAGTACGTGTGGGTCAGGAGTTGGCAGATGTTGGGGCTGGATCAGGTGAGTCATCACTCTTACAGCTTACAACTCAACGTCATAGTATGCCTAATTGAGACCTCCCACAGTCATCTGCTACAATGTCAGGGTCAGGCAAGCCCAAATCTGATGACAAGTCAGAAGCGCCTACAGCAAAAGCTCCAGTCGAGGATGACAAGTCCAAGCTCGAGAAGAAACCCATATCTGAGGAGCCCATGGGGGGCCAGCCCTCCCCCAAGGACACCGCCTCATCCAGCTCATCCCAACCTGAAACCTCACAAAAACCAAGCACAGAATCAAATTCCGATTCTAAGCCATCCAAAGCGGAGGACGCTACACCCCAGCCGGGCTCAGACTCTGGCGGACCTAGCATACGTTTCCCCCGCCGCCGTACACCAGATGGCCAGCGCATAAGTGCTCTTCCAGCAGAAGAGCAAGAAAAGTACAAAGAAGACAGTACTCCAAAGGCAGAGCAAGCGCCTCCCGCGCAGTCACAGCCTCAGACAGCTGCCAGACAGGGCCAGAAGCCAGCTGCATCTAATCCCAACAAGTTTGTACCCTATGCTGGGCAGGATAGAGGCACTAAGTTATCACAAGCTAGAGTGCTGAGTGCTAGAGAGATTGAGATAATTGAGTTGGGTGGTGCAGACCCTTAGTTCTAGGAAGTTCTGAATGATCTCATGCTGCTTGTCTGCAGCAGTACGCATCTCTTGGGCACAGCGCAAGTGACATGACCACATCGTGCTGGGACTGCCTTGTACAACAGACAGTGCTGAAATACCTTGAGAGCATCTCATGCAAAGGCAACAATGCCCTAGTCGTAGTTTCTGCAGTGAAGTCAGTTCCCTGAGAGCCAGCAAAGATGCTTTGACAGGGCATGGTGCACTGAACTGCCAGTTGAGTTCAAGCAACACATATGTTTGGTCAAAGCCCCCTAGGACCAATTGCAGCTAGGCTGCAATCAACAACTCTCAGATACAGCACAAATTTGAATCAAGGCTGTTGTGTTGTGGATCTACATGCTGTATATGCTTTTCTGAAGCATAGATGTCACAGAACACATCAGCTTACAAAATGCCAATTCGTCATTACAAGACGCAGCATCAAATAGCATGACACAACACCCAACAGCATGTAGTGGCAGTCAAACAAACTCTGCCTGGTGGATGTCAAGGATCAACATCAGCTGTGCAGGTCACTGGGAGTCGAGGCAGACTATGTTGGAACAAAAAAACAAAATTCGAGACTTGATCAAGCTCTTCATGAAGCTGAAGGAATTGGCAATGGTTGCAGACTGCTGCTGCTGACTTGGTTGCAAAATTGTTGCCACACATTCTCAAAACCTCTTAGCATGTGCTAAGTGGTACTTGATGGTGCAAGTGATCAATTCATAGCAGAGTATGCCTGCCTTTCTTCTGCTGATCACTGCGAGGGCTTTTTCTCTGGCAGCTTGGGTTGCAATACCTCCCCAGTTTTCTTCAGGTATCTTACTTTCTTGCCATTCTCTTCCCTATGGTACAGCACAACTGATCAGCAGAAGCTTTGTGTACCCTTCACCAGTGAGCAGCCATGCAGGTTGGCAAGTTGGTCACAGTGCAGCACATCTAGACACAAGGTACGCTTCTAGGTTTACGGACAGCACTTACAGGGACAGCTAGATAGAGCAGGCTTGCGTGTTGCACAGGAGCATCACAGCCAAGCCATTGAAACCCCAATGCATTCAATCAGGACATGCCATATGTAGCACAACACTGACAGGAGACATATGAAACATGTGTGTTAATTCCTGGCCAGCCAACCTCTCAAAGCAGTATATGTGTACCTGTAGCCTACTTTACTCCGAACCTTCTGATCCTGAGAGTACAGCATCACATTGGAATGATGGATGGGTGCCTCGTTCTGTGTGATTTGACCAGACTCTCCCTCTGCCTTGGGCTTGTTATGCCGCGTCTGCATAGTACAAAATTACTGCTGTCGACAGAGGCAAACATTGCGAAGGCAGTTGAAACCTCAAGCCAGGCAGGCTCATACCTTGAGATTTGCACCATATACAACTATCTGGCCTGTTTTTGTGATAATCTGCAGACAGCCAGCCCTACTTACTTCTTGTTTTCACATAAGCAGGAATGGCAACAGCACATGTGCAAAGGGCATACATTTGTGATCGTGCCCATCTTTCCCTTCTCAGCACCAGAAATGATCTGAACCAAGTCTCCTCTCTGCACGTGCATAGGGACACGCAGAGGCTTGCCATTCTTGTTCAACTCATAGTGCTCCCACTTCTTTCCTGGGCCCTGCATGAGCCATGAAATGGGATCGGGTAAGTTTCGGACACTTAGCAAGCTTGCAACCAGACAAGCTTGTCAGCTTACAATAGTCGAAGCTTGGACCGGACACCTAGCTGCCAGGGGAGTCTGCATTGCACCGCAACTTCTTTTGAACCTTGTGGTCTTGAAATCCGAGCAACAAGGTGTGCGTTGCCGTGCTTACCTGCTGAGTCCTTATCTGCAGGCATGGACGCCGACCGAAAAAGCTACTGCTGTTCATACCTATCTGCGGAGCAGAACATGGCAGAACCATAGTTTTGAGCTGATCACGCCGGTGACAGCTGTGGTCCTTTTGCGCCACAGGTCGATAGTTTTGACATGCTCTGCATCCTCAGCAGCCCGCATGACTAATTTCCAGGACCCTATTTTTTTATCGGTTTTTACGTAGTTTTACGTTGCTAAACCCTAATGCAACTTAGCTAAACCCTAATACAACTGAGAGCTGCAGCAACTCTTCTACTTCTTCGTTGAGCAGTTCAGTGTCACCGGTGAATTTTTCAGTCTCGCTGCAAAGCTCGCGCGTTTATTTGGTGGCCAGCTTTGAGATCTTGAGCAGGTTTCGTTGCTTGTTTTTGCCGCAAGCAAGTTTTGCAGATTTTCCGAGAATAGACGACGAGTTTGAGCAAAGGGCATTAGCTAGATCACAGGACAGCCTGCGGGTCCAGAGTGGCTGTACGGTGCATTCTTGTAGATATCACAGTAGCTCGTACCCAGTGTATCGTCTGCTGAGTCGTCACACCCACCATGTCGCGGGGAAGCGGTGGTTATGATCGGCACATCACCATCTTCAGCCCAGAAGGTCGACTGTACCAAGTCGGTAAGGTCCCTTTGCGTTCTTGGCATTGTATTTGTTCGATCCTCACCAGCTGAATGACTGAAAGTCACTTGTGTTTGACAGAGTATGCGTTCAAAGCAGTCAAGGCAGCTGGCATCACCAGCATAGCAGTGCGAGGCAAGGACTCCGTTTGTGTCGTGACACAAAAGAAAGTGACGGTAAGCCAGACTGGTATTGAATGCCGCTGAATGATCAGCCATACCTTGATTTTGTGAGTGTATGTTACCTTGCAGGACAAACTCATAGACCCAACAAGTGTGACGCACTTGTTCAAGGTATGTCAAGCCGCCGGGTGCTGCTGTTCAAGTCAGTCCTCTCTTGACTGAACACGTCATGACTGCTCTATGTTGCAGATCACAAAGCAGATCGGAGTCTTGGTGACAGGTCAATTAGGTAAGCTTGTCCTGAATGGTTCTCCAGCTGCTTCCCAATATGTGTCCAGCGTCCTCGTTGATTTCCTTAAGGCTTACTGCCATGACACTCTGTAGCTGACGCAAAGTCACAAGTACAGAAGGCACGCTCAGAGGCAGCAGAGTTCCGCTTCAAGTATGGCTATGAGATGCCAGTAGATTTCCTGGCCAAGGTTCTGGCTGACCAAGCGCAAGTGTACACACAGGTAAGAATATCAATGCCATGAACAGAGTTGCAGCACACTAAAGCATAACCAACAACAGCGCAAACAAGGCAGCAACCATCCGTCACGATCATCATTTGCAACCAACACCATGAGCAGGTGCATTGTGATGAGCTGGAGGTGCCTGCTGAAAGCGACAGCGCATCATCAGCACAGCAAAGCACAACAGGACCTGCCATAAAGAGTCACACCTGCATTCTCACATTGCTTGTCATGGGGATTTATGCATCTATTTGCAACTGTCACACATCTATGCATTAGCTGCCACAGCACTCACCTGTATAGTGCAACCATGCAGCATGCGTACATGCGACCATTGGCTGTGATGCCCATAATCATTGGCATTGATGAGGAGAGGGGACCTCAGCTGTACAAGGTGGATCCTGCAGGCTACTACGTCGGCTACAAGGTGATCCAACTGTACTTCTGCTTCATGCATCTTGCCCCCATGTCATGCTTGCATCACTGAGCATGCATTCATCATACACTGACACACTGCCAAGATCTGCATGCAGCTGGGCTTAGCACACGGTGCTTGCTGAGCAGTCTTCCAGAGAGAACGCAGCTACTCTAGAGCAAATTCACTTTTACATTTGGCTGGTTTCTATATGCACAGTGTTGTCAGCTGCATCAATGCAGCTGCTGACAATATGCCTTATGAGCGCAGGCCACCAGTGCTGGCGCAAAAGATCAGGAAGCTGAGAACTACTTAGAGAAGAAGTTCAAGGGCAATCCTCAGTATACCTTTGATGAGGCGGTCCAGACAGCCATTGCTGCCCTTCAAAGCGTGCTTTCAGAGGACTTCAAGCCTTCAGAAATCGAAGTTGGTGTAGTTCGTGATGATGCATCAAAGGCATTCAGGGTGTTGTCGAATTCTGAGGTAGAAGAGCACCTCACAGCCATTAGCGAAAGAGACTAAACCTACATTTCTTGATAGATTGGATCTTAGATACACGTTCCCAAGGATACACTGATTTGCAGAGCTTGGTAAAATGCCTTGTTCATAGAGGTATTGCATCAGATACAGTATGCAGTCAAGCAAGGTTGTGTTAGGCTGCGCGATGCATTGAGATGCACTTCGGAGGCTATCTTTACATTCATGGAGAGTGGACCCGCTGACTGAAAAGCTGCTGAGACAACAGTCATGGCATATGTTGCTGACTGTTAGGGCAAGGCTGACAGTCTTGACGGCCGGCCACGAGCGCAAGCACAACGCATGTAGAGCTGAGATTGGAGGTTGTGTCAGTAGTTATACCTATATCAGCAGAGTAAAAAGCCCTCAGAATGTGTGTTGAGGCTCTTTTGAAGAAAGCAATCAGGCACAGGCAGGTACTTGTCCACCAAACCAGGCACAAGGCAGACAGGCTCGTGATCGGCGTGCTGAAGCTGCTCTTGCTGGCTGTCTGTCTGTGCTTGAGTCCTCAGTCTGTGTGAACAGTGAAGAAGCCGCCTGTAACTTGACTACCACAGAAAGGTCGCATTGCAATGGGGCAAACCCTGTAACGCCTAGGGCAAAAGTGGCAGGCCCTAAAAGCAAGTAATTACGCATGCACATCAATGCAATACACAGCCTGCATCCCTCATTCATGTCACTTGTGTCTGGCTTGGCCATCAAATCAAAGAGGAACGAGGTAGCGTGCCTAACATTACAAAGGACCTGGGGCCACACGTATAGGCTGCATATGCAATGCAAACTGTGCATATCAGCACACAACATACAGAAACGTGCAAACTACACAAATGAAACAAAGCAAGCAGAGATGTGAATAGGCATGCACCACCAGCTGGTCGCTGGTTGATGATGCCCTCACCTCAGGCCCACAGGGCTCCAAACCGCCCCCACTATTGCATCGTGATGCCAACATGCGCTGTTGCCTGTTGCTGCTTTTGTCACTACTGCCGCTGTCACTGCTGCTGAGGCTGCTGTTGCTGTCACTGACGCTGCTGGTGTGGCTGACATGGGCTGTAGTAAGACATTGCACTGTGCCATACAGCATGTACAACATTGTGCATCAAGCAGATGCAAGTCTGTGATGGTGAGGTGGGTATGCCGTTTCGAGAAGTGACCCGAGGCAGTGAAACTACATTATTACTTGTACTTTAGCTTTATAATGTTGCACAAGAGCCCCAGTTGTGTCGCAAGATACATTGAAGTTCAGCTACCCTGCATACAAGCTTGACATTTGCATCCTGGAAAGCACTTGAGACAGGCAGCTTGACCTCCAATCTTGCCAGGTTGACTGGTCATAAGGCTTGACAAAATCGAGTGCAGCTTCGTTATTATGGTTGAGCTTGAGGTGTCCAAGTGTATTGATCATGTGTGGATCACAATCACTTGGCGCCAACCTTCTTCTCCAGTGCCTCCATCGTAAAACTCTTGGGTCGCTCAATGGGTAGTCCCAAAGCACGAGACCATACACCCTGCATGAGAGCAGTAGAATTACTGTGTATATTGCTGCAACATGACTATCATGACAAAAGCCAGCAACATTGAGCTGCAAATGCCTTTGAGTATAGGACATGCAAGCATCAACACAGTGACGCTCAAAAAAGTGAGTGGTGCACAGTGCATGTGCACATGAGGTTGATGAGACTGTAGCCAATGCAAGCATTTGGACAGACGACTCCTATTCACCTGAGATAGTACACCAATCGCTCTGGATACTCCAAATAATACTGTGTAGAAGTTGGACTCGGTCATGCCATAGTACTGTAGCAGCACACCGCTGTGTGCATCCACATTGGGCCATGGGTTCTTCACCTGCATTGTTGTGTCACACACCTTGATTGTTCTGAGCACCATCAGAAGGATTGCGTATTGTCAAGCATACCAAACTCTTCTCAGCTGTATGTGGCAGTCTAATTAGTCCCAGCACAAGCACTTGTCAGAGACACTTGTCATGCGCTGTTTGACAGCTGGGAGGTAGGCTGCATGTCAGGCATGTTGCATGCAACTACAACACAGCTTCACAGACTTGTTTTGTACAAGCGACAATGTCAGTGAACAAGGACTGCTGCATAGCAGCAGAGACTTGAGATATTGCAAAGCCATGACATGTAAAGCAGAACATGACATGTGCACACCTTGCCAGTGGCTTGAAGCACTCCAGGCACAGTCTCGTACAGTTTGCTGACCAGCTTGAACAGTGGGTCATTTGGTAGATGTTTCAGTGCAAAGTCACGCTGCAGCGTGCACAAGAAACTCAGCAACACCCAGCCAACTCCTTCCTGTGACTTGAGTTTCAGTGTCAAGGCTTACATCAGCGCTGACGGGTACACTGCTGCAGACCAGAAAAGGCATCAGATGTGCTGCGTAGTGGCCGTCACACTGGTCTCATAGTGAATGATGCTGGGCTATCTGATGTACATACTCATGCTATCAAGAGCGGGGACTCTGTAATGTTGAGTACAAGACAGGGCTGTCAGATCTGCTTTGGCCCCCACAACAGTTATACTTGTGCAGACCCCCGACGTCATGCATGATGCTGATCATTTCCATGCAAGCTGGGCAGGGGCAGATTCAGCAGCACAAAACAGGCACGCAGAGAGCATGTGCCGAAACAAAGGGTTTGAAAGCACCTGGCATGAATAGCGGGGGTCAGTCTTGCGTAGAACGGCGTGCCCATAGCCGGGGACTACCTTGCCTGACTTCAGAGTCCTGTTGGCAAAATCCTTCACCTCGTCAGCACTTGGGTCATCACCCAGCTGCAATCACACCAGCAATCGCTACACAGCACAATGTGTCATGCTTGATATGACCAAACTATACCACGGAGGAGGATTCACAACCAAATAGGTTGCAAAGTTGTGTATGTGCCAAATGTAATCTGTCTCACAGGTGGCAGATGCGGCTGTGCTGTGTGGATCAACTCCTGGCCATGCAGACTTTCACGCATTGTGCATTGCAAGGTACTTGTGCAAAAGCAGCCATGGACACAAGCAGAGCATCGTATGCGTGCTGATGTTCATTTTGGCCGGCAAAACACAGAAGTTGGGACATACAGAAACTGCCTGCTGACTTGTGTGTCGAATGACCCAAATTGTTACAGACACATACACATTGTGCAAGCAGGTGCTGCAGCACAAGGGCACAACAAGCCCTGCTTCTTCTTTGCATGTCTTTTTTCTTGAAGCCGATTGTAGCACAAACAGAGAGCCGCAATTTTGAGCAAAACAACAAAGGTGCTCAGGACAACAGCATCATGGAGAATGCTGGATCAGGGAGGCGAGCCCACCTCCTTTTGGACTTGGAACAGCCAGCCGAGCACTTCCTGGTTGGCAAGACCATGAAGGGGGCCTGCCAGCCCATTCATACCAGCCGAAAGGGAGAAGTACGGGTCTGAAAGGGCACTGCCCACTAGGTGTGTAGCATGCGCACTCACATTGCCACCCTGCAGCACAGCAGATGCATTGGAGCCTTCCATCATTGCATGTCAGGTCTGCTGTGCATAATTTTTACAAGCCTGCTGTGGATCTTTCAAACTTGGCATTGCCTGCAGCCTCTAGATGGTCCAGTAAGCAAGCAGCAACTGATGACTCAAGTGACAGGTGAAGAGATCTGGTTCAACACTTCCAAGATGGTTTGCTATGATATGATCCCATTCCATGCATATAAGAGTGTTGTTCTAACAGTGTGCAAAATATGGCAAGATGCTATCAGCAAAGAGGTGTGACAGTGCGTGTGTGCATGGCCACAGGGTACCTCATGATCTGTGTGAATTGTCTGGTAGAGGCGCATCAGCTCTTGAGCACCCTGGTCGTCATAGCCTGCACAGACATGCCGCAGCATGAGCACATCTCACTGACTTACTGCCCATGTTGATGGTACGATTCAAGCAAAGACTATGTGTGGACTCTGATTGGGTCCCTGACATTTTGTGCTTATGATGCGACAACTCAAAGACATGTCATATGCGTGCCTCTCTGCCATTCATTTGACCAAAGAAATTGAGCTCTGCTCTCACCACATGCAGAGTCACAACTTCCTGCCCACTTACAGTGTACACATGAGACAGCCAATCTGCCTGATGACTACACATGCAAGACATCATAACAGCAGGAAGATTGTAGTGTGCAAGGCAGATTGTGGTGTTCACCCATCATGTGGGACAGGTTGGCAGCCCAATCCAGTTTAGAGTCTGACTCAATCACATCTCCTCCCTTGTAGGTGTTTCGGTAGATGAGAGCCGCCACTGCCGGCAACTTAGCAATGATGTCAATGCTGTCTTCTAGAACAGGCTCCCAGTAGTTGAGCTTGTTGATGCCTTTGGAGTATGCTGCTGCAAACTGGCTGTTGGGCTGCATGCATGCATCAAGCCGTGTCAACAAGCACTAGCATGCTCAATGAGTAGTGATGACTATTGGGACATGCAACAACTAGCACTACTTTTCGTGATTTTGGTAAAAGTTTGCTGTTGGGCTGCAGACATCTCATGAATATGCTGATACTATGTTGAAATGAACTGTTGTAGGTCTCAAAGGCCAAGTAGCATACCACAGTATGCGTTCTATACCCATTATTGAAGGAACAAGGCGATATTGCGGCTCTCAGCATTGACTATTCTGTATCAACCTGCCCATGTTGCTGTCAACTGGCATGTTGACAGGCACACTTCATGATGCAGAAATCATGCTGTGATGTATAGAGCCGGCAGACGAGCAAGAACAGCAAACGCACAAGCATATGAAAAACTGACATGGTATTCATACCGTTAACATAACAAGCCAAAGACCGCAAGATTGCTACACATGTTGCGGACATCAGGCTCAGCCTATATAACGACAGTGACAGAGTCGTGGATGCAGTCCGCAGATTTCATCGCTGTCGTTATATAGGCTGAGCAGGATGTCCGCAGCAGATGTAACAATCTTGCTTCCAATGGCTAGTTCCTTTGACTGGGCACGCTGAACAAGTTCCAAATCAGATTGAGGTGTCATACTTGAAGAGCCAGGATGGCAATGGAGAGCTGGGTCATGGGGTGGGTGTCCTGGGGCAGCCCAGCCAGCACCTTCTTCAGGTAGTCTGGCAGGACACTGCGCGACCTCAGCTCTTCAGTCACTGACGCTGCCTGCTCTTTTGTCGGGACCTGAGCCAGTTCATTCATTCACTCAATCACCTGTGCTTTCCCAGGGTCAGGTATGTATAGTCAGTCCTGAGTAGTTGCCTGTGTGAAGTCCTGTTGTGCCAGTCAGCGCACACAGGTTACAACTACATGTGTTGACGTGATCTCAACCAGTGTCTTAGCCTAAATGCCCTGGCGCTACACATTCAGCCAAATTTGTGAAAACTCCAAGGCGTCTTGGTGGGAGGATTGGGAGGATGGGTGCAGGATGCAGGCATGCAGCTAGGTGTATGCATGCTCTCATGTGATGCATTGATAGTGCACATGTATGGTATAGACAGGCCCATGCAGATGTACAATATGTCATGCGGGTCTTCTGCCCTCAACTGTTTGATGCATCAAATGGATCAGATACCAAAGTCAAGCACTGCTGGCAACATGGCTCGTGAGTTCAGGTCTGAACTGAGGAGCAAGGTATTTTGGTGATCAGGCGAAGGCAGCAGGGCTCAGCATCACTTACATCGCCAGTCAGCAGCAACCATAGCAGCCCCTCTGGTAGTGGCTCGCCATCTGGAATAGCTGAAGGCAGCTTCTCCTGCAGAGCACAATTTAATATATGAGGCAAAGGCACAATTTTTGGCACCAACAGTACAGGCAAGCACCAGGTGTGCATGGGACAACGAGCTTGACCTGCAACTCAGGAATGCTGAAGCCTCTGAACCGAATACCCTCCTCAGGATCTAGTAGAGATGTCTCCCAGAGCATTCCCTGTATATTAGACAACTCAGGATGCATGCCAACTGCAATGCAGCATCAGGAAAATGAGCAAAGGCACAAGAGAGCCTTGTGCGCTTACAGGGATGCCACGCATGCCTCCAATTGCCATGTCAAGTGTGACAGCCCCCAGCTCCGTCTTGCCGTAACCCTTTTTCAAGGCTTTCAATCGCTCCTGAAACGGTATTCAGTCAACATGTTGTGATGACCCGTGGTACCCACATACATCTGCTGGTGCAGAGTGCATCAGCAGTTAAGGGAAGACGAGTTGCCGCGCAAGGGCGATATTGCTTGTGCTTGTTGGCCAGTTGGGGTCAATGTGTGTGTACGCTGATAAACGCGCGGCGTTGCATTGATACTTCACACATTTGAGGAGATCGCAGGCCAGCAATGCCGGATGTGTCAGGTTAGGCTCAGCTGCAAACCTGCTGTTCTGGGATCTTGTCCTTCAATGCCGATTTCAGATCGCTGGCTGTGCTCAAGCCGCGGGTGGCGGTCTCTAGGCATGTGCTCAAGGACGTACCCGACAGGGCACTTAGGCCTCGTAAGATGGACAGACCCCTCATCGTAACAGTGTCCTCTGGAACGGGGCGATTCTGGCTGTGGTCGTCGTGGTCCGATCTAGATTGGGCTTGTCAACTTGTTCGCCGTCGAATCAGCTGAATGATAGCGCTGAAGAAATGACTTACCAACGACCTTGATGCCTAATTTTAGACCCACTCGGGACTGAATCACGAACGCTGTCCGTACCGCAGCCGTTACGCTTTTGCTTTTTCTTCTTCTTCCTGGCAATAGGTCAACATAGAAAGCTAGTTCTTGGCGCTTGCTCTAACGCGATTGACTTGAACCAGAACTGCATTGCACATCGCTAGCTAGGGCATTGCAGCAGCAACAGAATCTTGCAGCCGTCAGGTCGGGTTTTCGTCGCCTAGATCACACGACCAGAAGCTGGAGCAGCAACGGGTTCAAACCTTTTGACCGCCAATAAATCGTGCATTGCTGCTAGCTTCCCTCTTACAGTTTTGCCGTCATGGCGACTGACGAGTCAGACGGCCCTCGCGGCCTCAACATGAGTTTGGACCAAATTATTGCAGAGAACAACAAAAGCAAGAAGCTGCAGACGAAGAATGGTAACAAAGTTCAGCACAATGGAAGAAGCAATCAATTCCACCAAAGCTCTAGAGGGCGAGGCAGGGGCGGCAGAGGCAGAAGCTCAGCTAGGGGAGGTCAATCTTTTGGCAGAGGGGGCAGAGGGCCGCAGCAATATGCACAGAGCTATGCCGAGCCTGAGCGCATAGTAGTTGTTGAGGAACAGCTCCCCAATCTTGAGTACAGACAAGTACGTTGTGCATATCATCGCACATGCCTACCTACAATGTATTGCCTTTTGGACTGGAACAAGGGTTCATTTGTCTTGCCTGCAGTATCAAGATTGCTATCGAGATGAATATGGCAATGTCATCTTTTCGTACAAGAACTCTGAGCTTGTCAAGGTATGCCACTTGGCTCTGGCACCACCAGCACACTGCTGCATGCCTTTTCCCCTCTCATCTCATCTAGGGAACCGCAGGTGTCACGAGCCGGTGATGTAACATTGAATACGCGGGGCGAAAATGGTCGTGAGTTCAGAGGGGTAAGCCTGCACCCATCTTTATTCAGCCCAAAGAGGTCACATGTGATCACAGTTTAATACCCAGCCTAAGCGGCTGCTTGTGCCATTCCTTCATGAGATGACTTGCTTTGCTCTGTGTAGGCCACCACTCTTAGATCTCTGAATGATGCCTTGAACTGCCTGGACATCTCTGTGAGACCTAGCAATCCCAAATTTCCCAGTGATCCTCAAGGCTACTGGAATGTCGTGGATGGTAGAGCTCTCTTACGATATCGAGATGGCCTTGTAAGTTCTGCGCCTCTGCTGACATCTTCTGAGTCATGACAGCAATGCCTGCATTGCATGTCGCTGCTCCTGTAAGACCTGTAGCTGTGGACCAACACAAAGTTTTGTTCATTTCTGTACACTCTTCGATTGCAAACATGCAGCTGCACAGCGTATACTTTTGTAGCAAAGCATTGCTGCAGTTTGCTTGTCATAGACTTTTGCTGTTCAATGTATTAGGTTGGCACTCTGATTTGGGCCAGCTTGCATATGCAGACTTTGCCAGCCAAGGGTCCTCAGCATGCTGGGCGTGGGCAGGCCCTCATGGCGGCCATCAACCATCCTCAACTGCCTCAAGCTTCAGCCGCAACAGCAGCCTCAAACGCTGCAGGTTTGTGCAAGAGCATTGCTGGTGTCACAAGTGATGTACACAGCTGCAGCCATTGATGCAATGCATTTGTAACAAGCGTTGCAAAGCAGTCTCAGCAAAGATTGTGTTGATACGGCTTGAGCTTTGTCATGCTTTGCAAGAATGTCTGGTCTACCTTTGTGCCCTTCCAATGTCTTGCACAGCTTCTGAAATGTTTCCAGACCTCATTCTCACTCAGGGCTGTATGCACCTCCCCGGCGAGACGACATACAATCAATACACAAACGATTCAAGTGTCACAATGTAGCACTAGGCTTGCTCCTGCACTCTATGCTCTTGCTGGGACATGGTAATTACATGTTTTTTTATACTGCAAGTTGGAAACGAAATATGCTCTTGTGGCATTTGGCCATACTAAACGCCTCTGTCTGGCTTGTAGCTGCTCAAGCTGGCCTATTGCCACCTGGACTGATTGGGGCAGGGGGGTTTGCACAACCTTTCATGCACTTTCCAATCGGCGCCCAAATGCTAAACAGCAATATGCTCAGTCAGAGTGGGGCGTTTGGTGGTGACTACAGCACAGGATATGGCAAAGACACTTCGCAGATACGGAGAGATCAAGCTCGAGGGCGGCATATGCCATACTAGAGCAGAGCAATGGCACATCCTCAGTTTTTGTGACACACTGTTTTGATTGCTAGTTGTCTATCCTTCCTAAGTTCACTTGCTGTGCTAATTCCAGTGGAAAGCACTAGGTATACCTCTGAGCTGCTTGTCATGCAAATTTGTGTTGGCAGGTACACATGATCATTCGTGAATAGGGTTTCAAGTATATACTACATTTGCAAAATGGTTTCAACTAAGCCTTTCACTCTATCTCGTAGGTTTTTCTGCAGACTTTCCTATCACCTGCACCCTATCGTCCGATAATTGTGTCACGTGCACGCTGCTTAAGAGTCTATCTGTCTTGTGGACTCAAGTCCCTAAGACATCCCGCCAGATCTCTATGCGTATTTGGCAGTGCCACTGAAGTATGTGATCCTTTCCAGCCCATGTCCCACATGCGCCATGCTAGTGCACAATTGAGCAGCGCATGTCAACAAACATTGGAACAGTGTGCCACAGCATCTCCATGATCCAGGCATGTGACCAGGCTCTGCAGATCAGTGCGTCCTTGGTAACGTGTATCTGAGATTCGATATATCTAGGAAACACTGAAACTTAAGAACGTAAAGCTTTTTTCTTGGGCTCGTGACCGGCAGCGTTTCCATGGCTTGACTTGGGCTCAGACTCAGACGCTTTGATTGTAAAGCAGCTTTCAGCACTCAGCATAGCAGCTTGGAAGGACTTACTGCGAGATGCATGGCAATGCATTTCGTGCCTGCAGGTTGAGCCCCATGTTTTGTCAATTGATGTGCACTTACACTGATCCCTTCACCTCATCAAGCTTGCTCGCTAGTGCAAGTTTGAGAAGCTGTCTTTGGATTCATACCTAAGAAAAAACACTGGAACAGTTGTAATGTCATGTAAAATTCCTTTGTTGGAACTCAGGTTGTGCGTGACAAGCAATCTGTCCATGGATACGTGTCAACGTGTCAACGTCTTCAGTCAAATGGAACTCAAGTTCCATTGCCCGAGAACCGACCTGAGAAGCCAACAGAGCTTTGCGACGCAGCATCCCACCACGCGGCGAAGTGGAATGACTGCCGCCGACACAGAACTGCTACAACTGTCTCCTGACTTGCTGCACCAGGTCGTAGGCAGGCTAGATCCAGGTTCGATTTTACGGTTGACCGTTACGAACAAACATGTTCGCAAAGTTGTTCTGCCTTGGTACGCTGACTTGCGGCGCAAATATCTCATGGATCACATCCTTCCTGCGGTTATAGGCCCTGTCGTCTCATACCACGAGGGTGGTAATTACGACAGCGACGACTCGATGGCCGAAGACTTCACCACAACTTTGCAAATCACTGTCAGCCGAGCAGTCTTGCACAATGTCATCATGCAAGTGCCAAACATATCGAGCGAAGAGGTCTGGATGGGACTGCAGATTTCGGAGGAGGATGTGCAACAGTTCTTGTCGCAGGTCCTCGTATCAGCTGACGAAGTGGCACGAGAAGTGCGCTCGCCCTACCCTGCAGAGCAGCATATCCAACTGAAGTACAGATTTCACCTAGCTATCGAAGACATGCTAGCACCGGACTGCATTCAGCTATCAACTGCCTACTTTGCTGTAATGGTCCAGAGCCTTGCAACACACGTCAAGAGTGGGCTGATGAGTCACCCAAGACACGTCCATCATCCATCATCCTGCATTGCAAGGATTTCCTTTTCAGTAGGCTTTGATTTTGACTCCACCAGTCCCTATCGCCTGAGAGTACCTAATTTGTGGAAAACGCTGCTGCCACCAACTTCTACTCCAGCTTCTCCTCCAGTGGCACCTTCTCCGGTACACACAGCTTCCCCTGCAGTCCCAGCCTCCCCATCACCTTCTTCTGGAAGCACCACAGGAACCTGCCCAACAGGTGATGAGCATTGCGCTCAATCACTGTCAAAAGTCCTTTGCAAATGCTGCCATGCAGCTATACAGGTTTTCAGCAGTTTTGCAGGCATGGTCAAATGCTTGCAATCGCTCTTGAAAGGTTTTACCAAACTTTTGCAACACCACAGTAGGCATTGCTAAGTCCAGACATGGCAATGCATATCCAAAGCCATGTAGCTCTGCTGACTCATTTTCCCAGGCTGTTTGCAAGCAGTCTGTCACGTCATTCATTGTTCCATGTTTGCCAATAGTGTGCAAACACCTTGAGGTCCACTTGCCAGAAACTGGGATGAAGCCCAATCATACAGCTCTCCACACACAGCACCATTCCAAGGCAGGTCCTAGCAGTGCTCTGTACTACTGAAGCCCACACCATTGCTCAAATGGGCAACATGCACACATGCGTGTGGTGATAGATCCGTACTGATACACGCCTTTTTTGCCATGCAGGGGCCGCAGGAGACGCCTTCTGCCAGGGCAAGACTGGCCAATTTTATGCAGACCCCTGTGACTGCACCAAGTTTGTGCAGTGTGCTAATGGCATCACCTACCTTACAAGGCGTGGATCTGGAAGCGTGTGGAATGAAGCATCCCTTGGCTGCCTCCCGGGTTCATGCTCCAGCACAACGGTATAGAGCCATAGGATACACGTGGTCATCTTGTTCAATGTGGGCAGGACTTGACAGTCCTCATACATGTGAGGTCTCTGCTCTCACAGCTCCTGCCACACTCTGCATCACTCGATCTGATTGTGTCCGCACTTTGGTTATACCAGTCTTGTTATTATTCTTAATGATGGTGTTGTGTTGTGATCTACTCAGATTACCTTTGTCACATCATCTGTCAAGGCTGACTTGCATGCATGCAGGGTCGCAAGCTGCTGGCATCTGCAACACCCACCTGCCCGACAGGTGCTCCTCTTGTTCTCCCTGCACTCAGCCTGTTGCTTCCTCTTGTCGCTCTTCTTGTTCCCTTTCCCATACTGCTGGGTAATCCCGCGTGTGAGCCTATCTTGGGAAGACTTCTGTTCCAGCAACATGCACTGTGAGGTCAGAGGAGGTATTTATCATCATTGCTGCAGCTACAGCTGACCACTAGCAGCCTTGGCTTTTCTGGTCTGTGTATTATCATAAGGCACCAGTGCATTTCCTGTCTTGAAGTCTCCAAAGGCAGACTTACCATTCACGCTGTACAGCCCCTAGGTCATGCTGAATGCAAGTCCAATGGTCTGGGCCGCAAAGCGTCAAGTCCTGCATGCAATCTCAGCTTGCAGTTTGCAGCTCCTCCTCTCTACTAAACCCTAAACTCTATAAACTCTAAACCGTAAACCCCTACCACACATCACATGTACTGCACGGCTGCGCCATCATGTAACCATTATGACAAGGGCAAATGCCATGCTGCTTCCATGTGCAATACAGGAGCAGTGGGCGACACCTTCTGCCAGGGCAAGACTGGGCAGTTCTATGCTGACCCTTGTGACTGCACCAAGTTTGCACAGTGCTCCAACGGCATCACGTACCTTGAAAGCTGTGCTTCTGGGACTGTGTGGAGCAAAGCCTCTCTTGGCTGCGTTGATGGCTCCTGCTCAGCTGCACCGGTGACATCGTCAGCTTCCCCGTCAACTACTCTGTCACCTTCTCCTGCTGCACCCATCACATCATCAGCTTCCCCTGCTACTGTGTCACCGGCTGTAGCAGTAACAGCAGCTGCATCGCCATCACCGGTCAGCACTCAGACCGCATGCCCCACAGGTATTGATACTGTACCATTCCTGTTATACGATTGTGTTTGGCTTTGTCCTCTTGCATGCATGGGAGACAGACTTTGTGTGCACATCAATTTTGTGTAGACAACTCGAAAAAAATGGAGTTAGCAAAACAGTGGTTTGTGATGTCAGACTGTCCTTGATCACGCTGTTGTGCAGGTTGAAAGCTGTTTGCAGTAGCTTTCAACCTGCAGTAGCGTCACTGTGTCCCTTGACTGCTTTGCTGAATAGGTGGCTGATCTGCTGTGCCTACGCTGCTTCTGCAAAGACAGCTTGGATGCACAACAATTGTGTCGTCATTTGCAATCACGTCAATTCAAGCTTACATGCGATAGTCTCATGGCTTGTTGAAGCGGTCTACACTACTTGCCTGTACACATCTGCAGTTCACTACACTACAGCTTGTCTGAAGCAAGCCGCCATACGTGGCTTGGACTGTAGGTGCAGCAGGAGACACCTTCTGCCAGGGCAAGACCGGCCAGTTCCACGCAGATCCATGCGACTGCACCAAGTTTGTACAGTGCTCCAATGGGGCTACATACCTGACAGCATGTGGCTCAGGCCAAGTGTGGAGTGAGTCTGCCTTGAACTGTGTTCCTGGCACGTGTACCGGCCAAGCCACCATCTCTTCACCAAGCCCTGCAAACACAGCTTCCCCCCAAGCCTCCACTCTGACTACCCCAGCACCTGTCACAGGACTCAATGCCAATGCATACACAGCTGGGACCAGTGGCACGACTGTCTGCACCCAGTATGGAGTGTATTCGACCTCTGTTCTACAGAGTGGCGTGGCATGCCAGAACGAGATTGGCAAGTACGAACAGCAATTGGCACTGAGCTTGCCATTGCAATTTTGCTTGTGCGCCCACCTTGTGCTGCAGCATGAGGTGTTGCGTGCTGTTGTTAATTGTGGCTTCAAGTGACTGCAAGCTTGTAGCTTCAAGTGATGTAAGCTTGATGAATGCCTGTACATAAACCAGCACGCAGACACAGGAGTATGCACATACACCTGGACAAACTGCACAGTGATGCCGGTGCTTACGCATTGCTTAGGACATTTGCATGCGGTCTCAGAAGCTACATGGTGTGTCAGGTCTGCAGATGCATCTTCCATGGTGACCGCCTGGGATTCTGTAAACCTGCCGAGTTACAATGCCCAATGTGGACAGTGTGTTCACATCCAAAACCTGCAGGGAAGTGGTGATGCATATGTCACTGTCATTGACTACAAGGGCTCAGGTGGCAAAATCACTTCACAATCTGACTTGAGTATGCATATGCCCTTGGTCACCAGTTGGATTTTGCAAAACTATGCGCGTGTAGAACAAAACGTGGCCATGTTTAGGGTAACTTTCAGTCCCATTGCACTGTCACCAGAACTTGGTGCTCAGGTCCCTGTTGTGGCGAATCGTGTGGCTGTGCTGTTGTATAATTGCATGTTTTTATGCTGAACATGAGTTCTGCAGTGCTTCATGAAGCACTGCAAGCTGGGAATATGCACACACGCTTGCATGCTCATCTGTCAGTGCATGTGACACGGTCTAGACTTCATTGGCATGCTCTTGTGACAATCGTAAATTTAGTGCACTGAGCAACAGCATACCAGTCACTGATAGCTGTGTGTGCATATGCAGCTGGATTTGACCTCAATGAGGATGTTGCTGCATCCTTCCAGAATCTGATTCAGGATGGCCACGTCAGCTCCCAGTGGACTATTGTCAGCCCCTCTTTGTGCTCCTTTCATTGAAAGTGCTGGCAAAGCTTGTTGAGGTACAAGGCCTTCCACAAATTTCTTTTCTCAAAACATTCTCAAAACATTCTCAAAATATTCCTTTAGTATATTGTTTGAGAAGACTATTGGAAGTGTTTGAGAAGTTTTTGAGATGGGATATAGGAAATAACTTCCGATAAGCTTCTCAAAATAGTTGAATGTAATCGACCTTGTTTTTTTGAGAAGGTGATTCCCACTGTGACAAAGGAATGTTTTGGGAATGATTTGGGATTCCTCCTACGCCCAAATCGTTCCCATACTGCTTTGGGAAGGATTTCGGAAGACATTATTGGAATTGAATCATGCTTGCTCAAAGTCTTCTTCGGAAGAGTATGAGAAGGATTTGGGATTCCCCCTACGCCCAAAACATTCCCATAATAGTTTGGGAAGGGTTTTGGATTTCTCAAAAGCTTCTTGAAGAGGATGAGAAGCTCT
>JAABUP010003665.1_pt1 | contig 26829 bp, 21 predicted proteins | sample 5559201 | NCBI WGS metagenome assembly JAABUP01 (sample SAMN10711887, study PRJNA513373) | rock metagenome | isolation source: Antarctica rocks | place: Antarctica | reverse complement strand
CACCCTTTGTCTGGGCCGGGAAGCGGCAGGCCCGCCGCCAGCGCGCCCGCCAGCGCCGCCTCGGCGGCTCCGGGGCGGCACTCCCTGATCGTCAATTATTCGCTGCCTGACCCACTAGTACAGCGCGTCGCGAATCGCTCGGTGGTTAGTCGCACAGCGGCTTGCCTTGGTAGGTCCACTTGAAGGGCGTGGCCATGGTCCGGTTGTAGTAGGCGATGAAGGCGAGGACGCGGGCGATCAAGTCGGCGGTGGAGAGGAAGGAGCCACGGCGGAGGAGCTTGCGGGTCAGGATGGCGAGCCAGAGCTCGATCTGGTTGAGCCAGGAGGCGTGCCTGGGGGTGTAGTGGAAGACGACCGGGTGCGCCGGGTCACGCAGGAAGGCGGCGCGGCTGGCCTGGCTCTTGAGGATGCCCGCCTTGCCCTTGGCGCCCAAGTCCTCGGCGATCCCCGCCATCTCGGCCACGTAGCGCACCAGGGATTCGGACTGGTGGATATTCAGGTTGTCGACGACGCAATGCCAGCGCACGGCCTCGGGGTCGGTGGCGATGGTCCGGGCGACGTGGGCCACGAAGTCGGCCTCGGTGCGAGTCGGGCCGTGCGACGGGGCGACGGCTTGCCCGGTGGCGACGTCGCGGTTGAGCAGGACGGTGCCGGTGCCGTGGCGGACGTACGCGAACTCGCGCCGCTCGACCTTGCCGGGCGCGAGCGGCAGGCCGGGGTGCTTGCGCTCCAGGGCCTGGACGCCGGTCAGTTCGTCGGTGCTGACGACACGCTCGCCCGCCGCCGCCAGGGCGGGGGCCGCCTGGTAGAGGGCGCAGACGTCCACCACCCGCGCCTCCAGGTCGGGATCGGTCGCCGGGGTCAGCCAGTAGCGGCTGCGGTGCGGCTGCAACGCCCCCTTTTGAGGAGGCGATTGGCGTGGCGCGGCGAGAGCCGGTCCACGATCCCGCGCTTGACCGCCTCCTCGGCCAGCTCGCGCCCGGACCAGTGGCTGATCGGGCGGGCGGAGGCGGCCGGGGCCTCGCAGGCCAGCGCCGCCACCCGGCAGACTTGCTCCGCCGTGATGCGACAGGGGCCGCCGGGCCGCGGGGCGTCCTCCAGCCGCTCGGCGACGCCCACCTCGTCCGCCGGCACGGCGGCCAACCCTAGCCAGCGCATCCGCCACAGCCGCGCCGTGTCCGTCTCGATGCCCAACCGGCGGGCGATCTCGGCGTTATTCGCCCCGTCGGCCGCCGCCAGGACGATCCGCGCCCCCAACGCCACCTGCTGCGGCGTCCGGTGCGCCCCGGCCAGGCCGGCCAACTCCTGGCGCTCCGCCGCCGTCAGGACCACCACCGGTGGCTTCGGGCCACGCATCACCACCTCCTCGCCGCCTACACACCGTCCCCCGGCAACTCTACCACCGGCCTATTCACGGCGCGCTGTACTAGCTAGCTACCGAAGGCGGACAGCCAGCGGCAGGCCCTCGCTGCAACGATCGGTGCCGATGGCCGACAGCTGCTGGCGGCGGTGGACACGGCGGTGGAGCTGCCCTGGCTCAGCGCGCTACCGGCGATCGTCACGCTCCGGCAGGTCTGGGCTGAGCAGTACACCGCCCCGCCGGAGCCGCCGCGCTGGCGCGCGGTCACGGACTTGGCGTCCGCTGGTGAGCGCATCGCCTCGCCCTACGATCCCGAGGCCCGCTGGAGCACCAAGCGCGGTGTTGACTGGGTGGGCTACAAGGTGCATCTGACGGAGACGTGCGACCCGGATACGCCCCATCGCATCATCCAGGTAGAGACCACACCCGCCACGATCCAGGATGATCAGTTGCTGCCGACCATCCATACTGCCCTCGCGGCCGAGGGCCTCCTGCCGCGCGAGCACCTGGTCGACGCGGGCTACACCACGGCGGCGGTGCTCGTGACGAGTCAGCGCGAGCATGGCGTGGCAGTCGTCGGTCCCGTTGCGCGCGATCCGAGTTGGCAAGCCAAAGCCGGAGATTGGTTTGAGAAGGCGCGTTTCGTGGTGGACTGGGAGGCGGAGATGGTGACGTGCCCGGCGGGGAAACGGAGCCTGTCGTGGCACCCGGTGACCGATCCCACGAAAGACGCGGCCTTCCATGTACGCTTCGCCCGCAGCGATTGCCTGGCATGCGCCGATCGGACACGCTGCACCAAAGCGAAGAGCGAGCCGCGCGAACTCATGCTCCAGATGCGCGAGGAATACGAGGCGCTACACGCCATGCGACAACGATGTAGATTACGGCTTAACTTTGGATCTCCCGCAGAGTTGGTGGTCGCCCGGTGGCCCCGCCCCGGCGGTTATACTGCCCGGCAGGGTGGCGTTGTAGCGAGGAGCGCCGCCGTCGTGGGGAGGCGACGATGCGCCGGACGCTCCTGTCCGATGCCGTCGCACTGCACCTGGAGGAGGTGCTGACGGACGACGAGGCGATCACGCTGGTCGTCAGCACCAGCAGGGCGACCGCGATTTGCCCGGGCTGTGGCCAACCCGCGACGCGCTGCCATAGCCGCCGTCGTCGGACCATCGCCGATTTACCCTGGCAGGGGCTCGCGGCGCGGGTGGAGTTGCACTTCCGCCGCTTCTATTGTGACACCCCGGCGTGCGAGCGGACCACCTTCACCGAGCCGCTGCCGACGGTCGTCGCGCCCTACGCCCGGCGCAGCCGACGGCTGGCGACGCTCGTCGAGGCGGTCGCCTGCGCGCTCGGCGGCGAGGCCGGGGCGCGGCTCCTCGCCGATCTCGGACTCGCGGCTAGCCCCGACACGCTCCTGCGCCTGCTCCAGGCGACCCCGCTCCCCGTCTGTGCCACCCCGCGCGTGCTGGGCGTCGACGATTGGGCGCTGCGCCGGGGGCAGACCTACGGCACCATCCTCGTGGACCTGGAACGGCGTCGCCCGGTCGACCTCCTCCCTGACCGCAGCGCGGCGACCTTCGCCGCCTGGCTGAAGGACCATCCCGGCGTGGCGATCATCGCCCGCGACCGCGGCGGTGCCTACGCCGACGGCGCGCGGCAAGGCGCGCCCGGTGCCATCCAGGTGGCTGACCGCTTCCACCTGGTGAAGAATCTCACCGAGGTACTGGAGCGCGTGCTGCAACGACACCATGCGGCCCTCGCCACGGCCGCCGGCCACCGCACCCAGGCCGCGCGCGCCGACGCCGCGCCAGCGGGCGCGACCGCCGATGAGCGCGCCCCCACAGCCAGCCAGCCGCCGACGGCGCGCGAGCAGGCGCAGCGGCAGGCGCGCCGCCGGGCGCGTTACGAGGCAGTGCGGCAGTTGCAGGACCAGGGCCTCGGCGTCAGGGCGATCGCGCGGCAGACGGGCCTCGCGCGCAACACGGTGCGCCGCTTCCTCGCCGCCCCGACTTGCCCCGCGCGGCGGCCCCGCCCGGCGCGCGCGACCGCCCTGACGCCCTATGAGGGCTACCTGCGCGAGCGGTGGCAGGCGGGCTGCCAGAACGCCGCCGCGCTCCACCGCGCGATCCAGGTGCGCGGGTACACCGGGTCGGTGGGACTGGTGCGCCGCCACGCGGCCCTCGCGCCTGGCCTTCCTCGCCGCCTGAGGCTCCCCCACCGTCCCTGCTGCATGATTTCGCCAACAGCATCGCGAAAGGGCCAAAGTCGAGTCAAAAGATCGTCAGGCCCGTGATCCTGGCCCGCCTCCGCTGTCGGTGGCAGACCAGAGGTCGAGCGGCCCCATGCCGACGTCGCCCCCCCAGCGCGTCAGGTACCGGTGATCCGCCGCCTGATCGCGTGCCCGTCGCGCGATCTCGTCCGGGTGCCAGTCGGCCAAGAGCTGGTCTGCGAGGGCTACGCGCACCGCCGCATGCTCATCGCTCCGGCCCAGATCGCGCTGCTCGTGGGGGTCGGTCGCGAGGTCGAAGAGTTGGGGGGATGGGTAGCCGTGGTAATAGATGAGCTTGTAGCGTCCCCGGCGGATCATCCGCACCGGGGCGCCCGCGACGACCAGCTCGGCGAAGACAGGGCGCTCCTCCCACCCGCCCGACGGTGCCGCGTTGTCCGGCGCGCGGAGGAGCGGGGCCAGATCGGCGCCGTCGGGGGCGGGGAGGGGCGAGGCACCCCCCAGGCTCGCGAGGGTCGGCGCGAGATCGACCAGGCTGACCGGCACGCGCACCTCCGAACCCCGCGCGATCCCGGAGAACTCCCCTGTGAGGGGATGGACGATCAGCGGCACCCGCACGGCACCCTCGAAGAAGCTCTGTTTCCAGAACATCCCGCGATCGCCCGCCATCTCGCCGTGGTCGCTCAGGTAGACGAGGAGCGTGTCGCCCGGCAGGGTGCGCGCCGCGGCGATGAGCCGCCCGGCCAACTCGTCCAGCCGCCCCACCAGGCCGGCGTAAGCGGCGCGCACGCGGCGCGTCTCCCCGACCGTGATGCCATCGGCGTCGAGGCGCCGGAACCAGTCGGCGACCCACGGGTGGCGCGGCTCGGGGTCGCGCGGGAGCCCTGCATCCTCCTCTAGCAGGGCCGCCTGGGCCGACTCGTAATGCTCGGGCGGGGCGACGAACGGGTGGTGGGGGCCGTAGATGCCGACGGTCAGGAAGAGGGGGGGGTCGGCGGGACCGGCCCCCCACTCGTGCAGGAAGCGTTCGCTGGCCCGGACGACCGCCTCGTCGTAGCGCTGCACGGGGCTGTCGCCGGGTCCGGCGTGCTCGATCGAGCGTCGCCCCTGCCCGGCGGTGCCCGCCAGCGCCCCGTAGTTGGTCTGCGGGCCGCCCGGATAGGAGGGCGTGATGTCGCCGACGAACCGCCGCCCGTAGCCGTGGCGCTGATCGGCCCCGACGAAGTGCATACGCCCGCAGAGGACCGTCTCGTACCCGGCCAGCGCGAGCGCGTGGGCGAAGGTCGGTATCCCCGAGGGGAGGCTGTCGCCGTTGGAGAGGACGCCGGTGCGGTGCGGCTGGCGTCCCGCGAGCATCGACATCCGCGAGGGGACGCAGAGGGGGGCGTTACAATAGGCATCGGTGAAGCGCACCCCGCCCGCCGCGAGCGCGTCCAGGTTGGGGGTCCGCACGACCCGGTTCCCCGCGCAGCCGAGCCAGTCCGCCCGATGCTGGTCGGAGACGATCAGGACGATATTCGGCTGTGCCATCTGCCCCTTCTCCTCACGTGTCATCGTCGCTCGCGCCCGCGCGGCATCAGGTTGGTGGTGGCAGGCCGCGCGGATCCTCCGCGAACGGGGCGACGTCGCTCGTCCGCACGTACCAGTCGAGCAGCCGTCCCTCCAATTCGCATCGTACCGGCGCGAGATCCGCTGCATCGTGGAGATTCCGCAATTCGCGCGGGTCGTCGCGCAGATCGTACAACTCACCGACGCCGCCCGGACGATGGATGAGCTTGTGCGACTGCGTGCGGACCATGGTGGCGCGGCGGACACTCCCCGGCACATCCTGCTGCAACCGCCCCTTCGGGTAGTAGACATTCTCGGGCCGGTGCGCGAAGGCATCGCGCGTAGGGTGGCCCTCGAAGAGATGCGGCTCGTGCACGTCGTAGCCCCCCTCGGCGAAGGCCGCGCGGTCGGGATCGCCCGCCGCCCCGGCGAGTTGTGGCGTCAGGCTACGGGCGAAGTGGGTGTGCCGCGCCGGGATACCGGCCAGCTCCAGCGTCGTCGCCATGAGGTCGAAGAGCTCGACCGGCTCGCGGACGATGTGTCCGGTCGCCCCGCCCGGCACGCGCGCGACCAGCGGCACGCGGGTGATCGTGTCGTCCAGCGCGCTCGGCCACTTCTCGACCAGGCCGTAGTCGCCGGCCCAGTCGCCGTGATCCGAGCAGACGAAGACGGCGGTGTTGTCGGCCAGGCCGGTCTCATCCAGCGCGTCGAGCAGTTGGCCCAGCAGGATGTCGATAACGCCGATCATGCCCAGGTAGACCGCGTTGATTTTGCGGAAGGTCCCCGCGTCCAGGTGATCCAGGCCGCGCGTCTCGCGGATCAGGCGGTGGAAGTCGGGCTTATCGGGGAGATCGGCGGGGCGCAACGGCGGCAGCGTCGCCGGGTCGAGCAGGTCGTGCCAGGGCGGTGGCGCGAAGTACGGGCAGTGCGGGAAGGTGAGCGGCAGGTAGAGGGCGAACGGCTCGCGCGGTCGCGAACGCAGCAATTCGATCGCGCCATCGACCTGGCGGAAGTCGCCGAGCTGTTCGAGCCGCTCGACCGGCGGCGGATCGTAGAGGAAGCTGTAGTAGCGCGGATCGTCGCGCGCGTAGGGCGGCACGGGGAGTGGGCCAGGACCCGGCAGCGTCCGGCGCGAGCGATCACCCAGGCGGTAGTCGGTGACGCTGGCGGCGAAGCTTTCCGGGGCCAGGAGGTCATTCTTGCCACCCCAGTAGACGTCGTATCCCGCCTCCTTGAGGTACCTGAGTAGGTTGGGCTCGTCGGGGCGCAGCAAGTGCCAGAGGGTGCGGTGACCGCGCACATGGGGATACCAACCGGTCATGAAGCTGCACCGCGAGGGGCTGCACACGGGGTGCTGGGCGTGGCACTGGTCGAACCGTGTCCCCTCGGCGGCCAGCCGGTCGAGGCGCGGCGTCGGCGCGAGGGGGTGGCCGTAGCAGCCGACGCTCTCGGCGCGCAACTCGTCGGGATTGAAGAAGATGACGTTCATGGGGCGTGTCCCTTCGCAGTCGGGGAGGCAGCTCCTCCCCTATCCCGGGAGATCGGCGGCGAGGCGGAAGCCGGTGTTGCCGGTGGCGCTGTCCGGCGTGTTGGCGCTGCGGGCGGCGACGCGGTAGCGGTTGCAGTAGGAGGCGTGGCAGAGATAGGAACCGCCGCGCGTCACGCGCGCCTGCCCGCCTGGCGGGCCGACCGGATTCTCGCGCGGTCCGTCGCGGTGCCAGTCGGGGCTGAACCAGTCGGCGCACCACTCCCAGACGTTGCCGCACATGTTGTAGAGGCCGTGGCCGTTGGGCCGGTAGGCGCCGACCGGCGCGGTGCCGGCGTGGCCGTCGGCGACGGTGTCGCGGTCGGGGAAGGTGCCCTGCCAGACGTTCATACGGTGCTTCCCGCCGGGCGTCAGATCGTCGCCCCAGGGATAGCGCCGCCCCATCAGCCCGCCGCGCGCGGCGTACTCCCACTCCGCCTCGGTCGGCAGCCATCCGCCCGCCCAGGCGCAGTAGGCCGTGGCATCGTGCCAGGAGACGTGGACCACCGGGTGGTCCATGCGCCCCATGGTGGTGGACCCCGGCCCGGCGGGGGCGGACCAGCAGGCCCCGTCGACCGCCAGCCACCAGGGGGCGTCGCCGGCGTTCCCCCGCACCGTACCCCGCCGCGCGCGCGGCAGGAAACGGTGGAAGACGAAGGACCAGCCGAAGCGCTCGGCCTCGGTGACATAGTCGGTGGCCGCGACGAAGGCGGCGAACTCGGCGACGGTGACGGCGTGGCGAGCCAGGCTGAACGGGCGCAGGGTGACGGCGCGCACCGGCCCCTCGCCGTCGGCGGGGAAGCCCTCGGGGTCGTCCGTCCCCATCAGGAACGTCCCACCGGGGAGCGCGATCAGCCCGCGCCGACGGGCCGGATCGTCGCTCGCCGCCGCCGGGGTCGGCGGTATCCCGGCTCCCGGCGCGCGCGTCGCGTTCGTCGCGCTGCTGGCCGTGGCCCGGCTCGCGGCGCAGCAGGCCGACGGGGCGTGCGCGCCCCGGTCGCCGCCCCCACGCGATTCCACAGTTCGTTTCATGGTCACACCTTACTCATCATTGATACCGGATGGGTACCGGATGGGTACCGGATGGGTACCGGATGGGTACCGGATGGGTACCGGATGGGTACCGGATGGGTACCGGATGGGTACCGGATGGGTACCGGATGGGTACCGGATGGGTACCGGATGCGCGCGACCGATCACGCCTCGCCCGGGTGGCGTGCGGCCAGGCGATCGGCGTGCGCGGCACGACCGGTCGTGCGCAGGCGCTCCAGGTAGGCCGGGAGCCTGCCGCGACAGTGGAACGGCCCCCCCTCCAGCAGCACCGTCCGCAGCGGATCGACCGCGACCGCGCTGGTCATGGCCATCGCGTCCAGCCACTCGGCCAGCAGCGCCAGCGCGTGCTCGACGACCGCCGGGCGCTCCGCCGCCAGATCCCGTTCCTCGTGCGGGTCGGCGATCAGGTCGAAGAGCATGACCGGTTCCACCTGCTTGTAGCCGTCGTGGTAGGATCGGAGGCAGAGGTAGTCGTCGAAGCGGACGCCCCGCTGGCAGGCCCAGGCCCCCTGACTGGTGACGACGTAGGGGCGACCCGCCTCCTGCCCCGCGCGGAAGGCCGCCGCGAACGATTGTCCATCCCAGCCTTCCGGCACGCCGCCGCCGAGCAGCTCGATCAGCGTCGCCGCCCAGTCGAAGTGGTAGTGCAGCGCTCGATCGACCCGGCCACCGGGCAATCCCGGCCAGCGGATGATGAGGGGGATGTGACAGGTCGGTTCATCGGCCGTCTGGTGATCGCCCCAGACGTTCAGCTCGCCCTGATTCTCCCCGTGGTCCGAACTCACGACGATGACGGTGTCGTCGAGAACGCCCGCATCGGCCAGCGCGGCCAGGAGTTGGCCGACCGCCTCGTCCGCGTAGCGGATCCCGGTGTCGTAGCTGTCGAGCCAGCGCCGCAACGCCTCCGGCGAGTCGAGCTGCGCCGGTTGCCGGGGCTGTCGGCTTGGTGCCCCATCGAAGCCCATCGGCTCCTGGGGGCTATGCGGTCCGAAACCCTCCCACCCGCGCTGGCGCACCGCCTCGGTCGGCCAGTCGGGCAGCGGCGCGTCCGCGAAGGGCTCGCCGAAGTCCGCCGGGGTGCGATACGGGGTGTGCGGATCCCAGTAGTTGACGTGCAGGAACCAGTTGTCCTCGCGGGCATGCTGCGTCAGCCAGGGGAGGGCGACGGCGTTGATCTCGTCGGCGGTCTCCTGCCCCGTTTTGCCGGTGTTGTGGATCTCGTTGTACCCGGCGTACCAGTGCCAGGCACCGTGCCGCTCGCCGAACGGGCTGATGGTGGTGGTGCGCAGCCCGGCTCGCCGCAGCGCGCCCATCCATCCGGTCTCCCGGAAGCGGTCACCGAAGCCGCGTCCCGGCCCCTCGATGAAGGGCTGGGCCGCCGTGCCGCCGTGGCCGACGACGCCGGTGTGGAAACCGCAGCGCCCGCTCCACAGCGCCGTGCGCGACGGGAGGCAGGGGGCGTCGGAGATGTAGCACCCCTCGAAGCGCACGCTCTCGCGGGCCAGCGCGTCGATGTGCGGGCTGGTATCCCGCGCGTAGCCGTAGCAGCCCAGGTGGTCCGGTCGCAGGCTGTCGATGTCGATGTAGAGCACGCGCATGGTTTCGTTCCCTCCCATCATTGCGGCGATCATCTTCGTTGATCGCCCGCGATCGTGCGTCGTCAGGCACCGGCGATGCGCGGCAGGCGGGTCGGCTCACGCGCGATGTCGGCCTGCACGAAACGGTGCAAGAGCGCCCCTTTCGTCGCCGCGCAGGCGGGGTCGTCCCAGCGATTGTGCCGCTCCTCCGGGTCGTCCGCCAGATCGAAGAGTTCGCCGTACGGGTGGCCGCGATAGACGGTCAGCTTGTGGCGCTCCTCGATGTAGGTCCGCAGGTGGACAGCGGTCGGCTGATGTCGATTCTCGGTGATCACCCAGTCGCGCGCGCGTTCGGCGGCACCCCGCCAGACATCCCACTGGCTCACCCCCTGCATCAGACCGGGCACCGGCAACCCGGCTGCGGTCAGGAAGGTGGGGGCCAGATCGACCAGCGACTGGAGCGCCGAGATCGTCGCCCCCGCCGGCACATGACCCGGCTGGCGTACCAGGAAGGGGAGCCGCAGCAAGTCCTCGTAGTGGAACGCCCCTTTGGCGTTCAGTCCGTGCTGGCCGAGAAAATGGCCGTGGTCGGTCGTGAAGACGACCAGGGTATCCTCGGCGATGCCGAGCCGGTCGAGCGCGTCGAGGATGCGCCCGATCTGCTGGTCCATGAACGAGATCATGCCATAGTACACCGCCATGTTCCGCCGCAGGGAGCCCTCGTCGATCAGGTGACTCCCGAAACCGTGATTGGCGTAGGGGGTCTCCCGGTACATCGAGAAGTCGGGGGCCTGCTCCTGCGTCTTGGCGAAGTGCGGCGGCAGCGCGTTGAGTTCCCCCGGCTCCAACCGGCCCGGCACCATGTCGTTCGGATCGTACATCGAGGCCCACGGCTCGGGGACCAGGTAGGGCGGGTGGGGATCGTGGAAGGAGGCCCAGGTGAAGAAGGGGCGCCCCGCCGCCACGCTCCGCTCGAGCGCCGCGATCGTCCGCTCGGCGGTCCAGGTGGTGTAGTGCAGCTCCTGCGGCAACTCCCAGGAGTGTTCCCGTTTCGGCGCGGCGGGATCGGGCGGCCAGGGCTGGAAATAGTCGCGCCAGTTCGCGAGACCCTGCTCCTCCAGCCAGAGGGCGTAGTGCTGGCCGACATGGGCCTCGTCGGCGTGGTTGCGCGCGACCTCGACGTGCTCGAAGCCGTACCAGGGGCCGTGGAAGCCGCGCCAGAAGTCGAGGTCGCGCAGCGTCGGCTGGGCCTCCAGCGAGGTCTGGTCGGGGCGCGAGGCCAGCGGCTGGAAGTGCGCCTTGCCGATCAGCGCCGTCGCGTAGCCCCGCTCCCGGAAACGGTCGCCGACGGTCGGCACGTCCTCCGGCAGCTTGACGCCGATCGTCCAGCAGCCGTGGACGGAGGGATATTGGCCGGTGATGATCGTCGCGCGCGAGGGCGAGCAGACCGGATTGTTGCAGTAGGCGCGGTCGAAGCGGGTCCCTTCCGCCGCCAGGCGGTCGAGCGCGGGCGTGCTGAGGCGGGGATTCGTGACACCGAGCGCGCCGTGGTGCTGCTGGTCGCTGGTGATGAGCAGGATATTCGTCGGTTTCTTCGCCGTAATGTCAGCCATGATCTGCCGTTCCTCCATGCTGGCCTTGGCCCTACCCGGTGGTCCCGTGACCCCCGGTCTCAGCCCAATCGCGCGCCCTGTGGCGGCGGACTCGGTGACCGATCGTCAGGATCGTTCGTCCAGGCACCGGGTGGTGCGGCGACCGAGCCGTGCCGTAGCGGATCGTCGGTCGTTTCCATCCAGCGTGCGAGACGCCCCCGTAACTCCGCCAGGACGGCACCGTAGGCCGGATCGGACGCGAGATTGGCGGCCTCTTGCGGGTCGAAGACGAGATCGTAGAGATGCTCGTGGGGGATCATACGCGTCTGCCAGCCGTGGTCGAGCCACAGGTCCTTGCTCGGGCTATCGTCGCAGTTGGGGAGCACCGGTCGGTTGCGCGTCCCGAAGCGGCGGATATATATTCCAGCGCGCCGTGCGGATGGCGCGTTGCGGCTCGTAGGCGGCGTGATAGGTGACTTCGGCGAAGATGGCGTCGTTGATTTCGTCACACTCATCGCGGATGAGGGGCAAGAGCGACCGCCCCTGGAGCCACCGCGGGGGCGCGATCGCCGCGAGGTCGCAGAGAGTGGGGAAGAGGTCGAGCTGCGAGACGAGGGCGTCGCAGACCCGCCCGCCCGTGAAGCCCCCCGGACCGCGCAGGATGAGCATGACCCCGATGCCGTTGTCGGTGAGGGTGCATTTCATGCCGGGAAAGGCGAGGCCATGATCGGTCGTGCAGATGACCAGCGTATTCCTCGCCAGACCGGTCGCGTCGAGCGCATCGAGGACCGCGCCGATCCCGCCGTCCAGAACACGGGCGCTGGCACCGAACGCCGCCATGTCGGCGCGTGTCGCGGGGATGTCCGGCAGGGTTGGGGGCGGGAGACAGTAGCGTGAATCTCCGGCCAGGGGGAATTCCCGGTGGGTCTCGAAGAAGCCGACATCGAGGAAAAAAGGCGCGGCGGGCGCATCGCGCAGGAAGGCGGCGGCGGCGGGCGCGACCGCTGCAGCGCGGTTGTGCGGCAGGTCAACCACGCGATCGTAGCCGATGATCGCCGGGTTGCGGGCGACGTGCTGTACGCCGATCAGCGTCGACGTATAGCCGACACCGCGCAATATGTGGACCAGATGCTGGCCGTAGTCGGCGAGCGCGAAGCCGCGATGGGCGAGGCCGAGCATCCCGCCGCTGTGCGGTGCCTGCCCGGTCAGGAGCGCGGCGCGGCTCGGAGAGCAGGTCGGGGCGGCGGAGAAGGCCCGCCGGAAGAGGACGCCTTCCTCCGCGAGACGCTGGAGGTGGGGCGTCGGAATGGCGTGGCCGTAGGGTTGCACGTAGCGTCCCGTGTCGTGCGAATGGATGTAGAGAATGTTCGGTCTGGGCATCGTGCCCTCCTTCCCCGGCGTCAGTCGGCCTCGTAGCGGCAGAAGGCGACGCCGTCAGGGCCGATGTCGAGCCGGCGCGACTCGTGCGGTGTCGGTGCGCTGAGATCGCGTTCGCGCCAGATATCGTGTAATCGGCGGCAGCCAGGCGGCAGCCCGAGGTCCGCGCCGGTCAGCGCAACCGTCCGCTGCTCCGCCGTACGGTTGAAAATCCCCAACCAGCCGCCCGTGCCCGCGCCGCGCTCCGGCGCTCGCCAGACCTCGATCCCTCCGGCGTCGTAGATCAGCCGACCGACGACGCCGTTCTGGTTGCAGGCGAGCATGGCGGGTTCGGTCAGGAGCGCGAAGGAGAAGTCGTCGGTCGTCGGCAGATCGCCGCCCATGAAGAGGGGCGAGGCGGCCAGGGCGCGCATGGTGATGAAGGTGTACTGCTGATCGCGCGTCAACTGGCTCATCCGCTCGTAGCCCTTGCCAGCAAGCGCCGCGCTGTCGTCATCGCCGAGATCGGTCGGGGCCTGCGCGCGGGGGCGCCAGCGCGTCAGGTGACCGAAGGGGATCATATCGAGATCGGGCCAGAAGCCATCGCCGCCGATATCCTGCCACGCCCGCCAGGCGGCAAACGCGCGGTCGAGGCCGGGGCGATTGTCCCAGATGTCCCTGGTGGTGCGGAGGAGGTTGGCCCGGCGGTAGGCTGCCAGATCGCGGCGGTCGGTATCGCCGCCGGGCGAGAGGCTGAGGACGATCGGGCGACCGCAGCGCGCGATCGCGTCGGCCAGAGCGCCAATCTCGGCGGGGTAGCCGGTGATGTCGTCGGCCTTGATGAGGTCCACGCCCCACCCTGCCAGCATCCCGACCAGCGCGTCGTAGAACGCCTGGGCACCGGGCTTCGCCATGTCGATGCCGTAATTGTAGGGACACCAGCGGCAGATGGACGACGTGTCGGCGATGTCCCGCGCCCGGTAGGGAGTGCCGTAAACGGCCAGATTCAACGCTACGGTCTGACGCGGGATGCCGCGCATGAGGTGGAGGCCGAACTTCAGGCCGAGCGCGTGGGTTCGGTCGATCAAGGGCTGCAACCCGTCGGGGAAGGAGTGTGCCGAGGGGAGATAGCGGCCATACGGGTCGAGACGCACGCGCGAGGCATGCGTCTCGCGCGGATAGCGCTCGCCCGGCGCGATGTCGTATTCCGCGAACCAGCCGTTGTCCACGACGAAGTACTCGTAGCCGGACGGCTGGAGCCGCGCGGCCAGCGCCTCCAGGTTGGGCAGCAGATCGCGCATGGTGGCCGCGCACCCGTAGCAATCGAAGCTGTTCCAGCCCAGCGGTGGCCGTGGCGTCAGCGCGGCGCTGGCGGTCATGGCGTCTCCCCCCGGATCTGCCCCTGAGCGGTCATCCCGCACGGTGGCACCCCCTCATTCGCTCCCGCTATCCTGTGCTCCTCGTCCGTCGCCCTCACGCGCGCGCCTCCGCCGCCGAAACACGGCGCTGCCCGCTCGGGCGCGACGGCGCGGGCTCGATCGTCGGCTCGGCCTCCCCGGCCTCGACCATGCGCCGGATCAGCCGTTCCTGCAGCACCGCCGCGACCTCCTGGTGAGATACGAAGCCGAGCAGATTCGTCAGTTCGTAGGGGTCGGCGGCCACATCGTAGAGATACTCCTCGACGTAGCGATCGGCACCGGCGTCCTGTCGGCTATCCGAGTCGGGGGCTACGACGCTGTAGGCCCAGCGCATCGTACGGATCGCGCGCCCCACCTGCGATTCGCTGATCTGGATGAAGACCTCCCCCGGCCAATTGGCGCGTTCGCCGCGCACCAGCGGCAGCGCCGAATGCCCCTGCATCTCCGGCGGGACGGGCAACCCTGCGGCGTCGAGAAGGGTCGGCGGCAGGTCGATCAGGCTGACCGGCGCGGCGACGTGGCCTCCGCCATCGAAGCCCGGCCCGGTCAGCGCGGTCGGCACGCGGATCGAGGCGTCGTGGCAGGAGCGTTTGTATTCGGCGTTACGGGTCTTGAAGTGGCAGCCATGGTCGGAAGTGAAGAGGACGATCGTGTTCTCGCGCAGGCCAAGACTGGTGAGCGCGTCGAGCAGGCGTCCGAAAGCCTCATCGAGGCGCTTGACCATCCCCCAGTAGCCCCCGAGGTGTTGCGGGGCGGTGCCGCCCAACGCGGCGAGATCGGGCGGGGTCCAGCGCCCGGTGTAGCGCTCGGCGTACCCGGTCGGCGCGGGATAGTCGTCGCGATGGTTCTGGTGGTGCGGCTCCAGGAAGGAGAGGAACAGGAAGAACGGCGCTTCCTGGTGCTCGTCGATGAAGCGGATCGCCGCGTCGGTGAGGGCGTCCACGCGGTAGCCGGGCAGCTTGACGCGGCGATTGTCCCCAGCGTAGAGGACCGCATCGTACGCGTCCGAGGTCATCTCCAGGGCGTTGGCGGCGAGCCAGTAATCGTAGCCGCCGCGCCGGGGTTCGGTGACCGGCTCCTCGGCGGCCAGGTGCCACTTGCCGATATAGCCGGTGGCGTAGCCCGCCTCGCCGAAATGATGGGCGAGCGTCCTGGTCCCCTCGGGCAGGGGGATGGCGTTGCGGAAGACGCCGGTCGTGGTGGGGTAGAGCCCGGTCTGGAGACAGGCGCGGGCGGGGCCGCAGACCGGCTGGCAGGTGAACGAGCGGGCGAGGTGGGTCCCCTCGCGCGCGACGCGGTCGAAGTTCGGCGTCAACTCCAACGGGTTACCGTGCACCCCGGTGCTATCCCAGCGCTCCTGATCGGTGAAAAAAACCACCACGTTCGGTCGCTTGGTCGTCGTCATACCGCGTACTCCTCCCGCTGCTCTCGTACGGTCGCGCGCCTATAAACTTGGCCGCGTCCGCTGCTCCTGTGGCGCGGCGACCCGCCGCCCTCGTCGTTGGCCGGGTTCCGCGTACAAACATTGGAGGCGTTCCGGCACCGGGGTGAGCCGGGCCTAGCCTGGTGCCGCATGTCGGTCAGCGTACCCCTCCATCCTTGAAGGCCGCAGACTCGTAGTATGCGAACTCGCGCCCGCCCGTCGTCGCCCACCAGTGCTCGACCTCCCGTTCGAGCGCGGCCTGGACAGGCCGCAAGGCGGGAGCACCAGCGACGTTCCGCACCTCGAGCGGATCGGTCGTCATATCGTACAACTCCTCGGTCCGATCCGGTCCGTAATACTTGACATACTTCCACTCGCGCGTGCGGACGGCCCGGAACGGGTGTAGCCCCCAGTACGCGCCATAATGCTCGAAGAAGATCATCTCGTCGTCCGGAGGGGTCGTCCGGCGCAGCGCCGGGAGCAATGAGCCGCCCTTGAACTCCGGTGGCAGTGGCAGCCCCGCCGCCTCGATCAGCGTACCGGGCAGGCTGACATTGACCGTGAGATCGTCGATCGTGCGGCGCGGGAACGCCTGGCCCGGCACCCGCAGCACCAGCGGCACCCGGTACAACTCCTCGTACGGCAACGTTCCCTTCAGGCGCAGGCGGTGGGCACCCATCATGTCGCCGTGGTCGGACGTGAAGGCGGCGATGGCTCCGTCCCACAGCCCCCGCGCCTCGAACGCCGCGCGCACCTCGCCGAAGAGCCGGTCGACGTCGGAGATCATCGTGTAATACTCGCGCAACTCGCGCAGCAGGGTCGCCTCGTCGGCATAGGCGTGCTGCCCCGCAGCGTGCGCGCGCTGGAACGGGGGTTTGGTCGCCAGATCATCCAGGCGATAGCTCGGCGGCACCTTCAGTCGCTCCGGCGGGTAGCGCGGCGCGAACGCCTCGACCAGCTCGAATGGCGGGTGGGGCTGGTGGAGCGAGACGGTCAGGAAGAGCGGTCGCTCGGGATCGTGCGCCGCCAGGAAGGCCAGCGCGTCGTCCACGATCGCCCCATCGCCCGCGCTCAGCGGGGGGTGCGCCCCCCATTCGCTGCCGTGATCGTAGCCGAGCGTGGCGAGCGGCGTCCCGAAATGGGTCTTGCCGAAATAGGCGGTCGTATAGCCGGCCTCGCGGAAGACGTGCCCCACGGTCAGGTGGTCGCCCGTCAGGCGTGCGGTGTGGCCGTGGAAGCCGTAGATGATCATCACGCCCGCCTCGTGGGGGTAGAGGCCGGTCTGGAGCGAGGCGCGCGACGGCACGCACTGCGCGTTCGCGCAGTACTGGTGCGTGAAAAACACGCCCTCGTCGGCGAGGCGAGCGAGGTGCGGCGTGGAGGCGACCGGATCGACCGTCCCCTGGCGCTGGTACTGCATCTGGTCGCAGAGGAACAGCAGGACGTGCGGCTGCGGCATTGGTCGTCTCCTCGCTACGCGGGGCACCGGGTGTCAGGCGGTGCGGACAGTACCGGCGCACCAGCCTTCGCTGTCCGCGCCGATCATTCGCTGCGGGCCGACAGCTGACCCGTCAATGCGGCAGCGCATCGTAGTCGGCCTGGGTGTAATCCCTGGTCGGATCCCAGTTGGCGAATTTCCAGTCGTCGCGCGAGACCTGCGCGCCCTTGCCCTGCGCCGCCTTGATCGCCCGCTCCAGTTCCGCCTCCGAGCGGTCCTGGAGGTCTTGCAGCGCCGCCTGCGGATCCTTGAGCTGGCCGGTGTAGAGACCCTGGACGGTCGTGCCAAAGTCCGGCGTCACCGACTTCAGCTCCAGATTGACTTTCTCGACATCGGGAGTGCGGACGCTCGGACTGGGGCCGAGGCGCATCTGCTGGTCGAACAGATCGTTCACTTTCCGCACGCGCGGGTCGACTCCCGCGACCTGATTGGCCCGCGGATAGACGGCCGGTTCACCGCCGCCGGAGAGGGCGACGTAGGCCGCCTGGCCCTGCTCCGTACCGAGGTAATAGAGGAGGTCGCCGGCGACCTCCGGGTACTTCGTCTTGGCGTAGACCCAGAGGTAGCCGCCGGTCGGCTCGTAGGAGAGCGGCAGCGGCGTCCCGCCATTCGGCACCGGCTGGCTGGCCACGTCGAACGTGAAGTCCGGCACGGTTGTCCGCCACTGCTCGATATTCCATGGTCCTTGTAGGAACAAGCCCGCCGCGCCCTGCGGGAACTGCCCGCGTGCTTGCTGGGCGTTGAGCGAGAGCGAGCCGGGGAAGACGCTGCCGTCCGCCTTCAGCGCCAGCAGCAGCTCAATGGCGGCGCGGTACTGATCGGTGGTGTAGCTGTACTCGCCCGTCTGCCAGTTGATGTCGTTGCCGGTCCCCGGCGCACCGGCCATCCGTGCAAGGTTTCGGACGTCGGTGCCCCAGTTGGCGGTCTGCGCGCCTTCGATGATGACCCCGTAGTATTTGCCACCGCCTTGCTGCGTGAGCTTCTTCGCGGCGGCGCGATACCCATCCCAGGTCGGGGGCCTGGACTGCAAGTCGATGCCCCCGCGCTGCGCGTACTCGACGTTGTAGAACAGGAGCGTGCCGTAGAGCTTGTTGCTGATGAACGGGAAGGTGTAGGTCTTGCCGTTGAAGACGTGGACGCCGTCGAGGAACGAGCCGGGCGGGAAGGCCGCCTTCCACTGCTGGAAGTTCGGGACGATGTCGTCCAGTGGCCGGACCCACCCTTCTTGCACCGCCTGCCCCGCCGTCACATTCTGCGGGATCTGGAAGAGGTCTGGGGCGTTGCCGCTCTGCACGCCGAGGGGGACGATCTTCCCGATCTCCGGCCAGGGCAATTCATCGAGGTGGATCGCGATGTTCGGGTGCGCCTGCTGGTACGCCGCGAAGTACCCCTTGAAGAAGAGGCCTTTCGGGCCCGGGCCGCTCTGGACCCAGCGGACGGCCACGTTCTGTGATGGCAGCTTCGCACCGGTGTTTGGCAGTGTAATCGCGGTTGATGGCGTCCCCGATGCGGAGGGGGTGGATGTCCTGGTGGCAGATGTCCTGCCCGTGGTCGCCGCAGCCGCCGTGCTGGCCGTTGATTTGCCGCTCGTCGCCGTCGCGCCACCGCTAACCGTTGTGGTCGCGGACGGCGCGGGTGGCGTCGTGACTGGCGGGGTGGTAGCCGCACCCGTGCCGCAGGCGGCGAGCAGCGCGGTTGCGCCCGCGCCACCGAGCAGACGCAACGTCTGGCGGCGTGAGAGCCGGGGTGAGCGTCGCCGATCGGTCATGGTCATCCTCCTTCCGGCTGCGCGTGCAGCCCCCTTCGCCCTCACACGCCGCCGAGCGGCGTGGTGTCCCCCAGACGTCGGGCCTCTTCCCGCAGGAGCGTCAGCAACACCTCTCCCAGGTCGTGCCCCTCCGGTCGCCCGGCCAGGTTCTGCTGCGCGAGCGGATCGGCGTGCAGGTCGAACAGCAGGGTTGGCCGCCCGTCCAGGTCGGTGGCGAGCAGGGCATCGCGTGTGCGGATCGCCCGCCATTCGCCAGTGAGCGGATCGGTGGGGTGGCCCCCCGCTGCGTCGGGCGGCGACGCCACACAACCCTCCAGATACACCGACTCGCGCGGTCCCGCGCCTCCACGCAGCACGGTGAGGGCGAGATCGACACCTTGTATCTGCGGAGGGTGCGCCACGCCGCAGAGCGACAGCAGGGTCGGAGCGACGTCAACTGAGTGCCAGAAAGCGTCGGTCGTGGCGTCGGGCGGCACGTGGTCGGGCCAGCGCACGATGCACGGCACCCGCGTGGCCTCGTCGTAGGGGATGGTCTTGCGGAAGCGCCCGTGCTCGCCCAGCGCGTCGCCGTGGTCGGAGGTGAAGAGGACGATCGTGTCGTCGGCCAGGCCGAGCCGATCCAGGGCGTCGAGGAGTCGCCCTACATTGTCGTCGAGCGCGGTGACGAGGCCGTAGTAGCGGGCGCGCTCCGCACGCGCTTGCTCTGCGACGGCGGGCGGCACGCTGGCGGGCAACGGCATCGCGGCCGATTGATAGGTGTCCCGATGTCGATCCGGTGGGTCCAGCGGCGTGTGGGGTGGCCCCCAGGCGAGCAGGAGGCAGAACGGCTGGTGGCTCGGGGCGGCGGTCGCCAGGAAGTCGAGCGCCAGATCGGTCTGGTAGTCCGACTCGAAGCCGGGCGTCGGCAATTCCTCGGGCGTGTCGCGGAAGTAGACGCCGTCGTAGTAACGGTGGCCGCGGTTGAACGCCGCCCAGTATTGCCAGCCGTGACGCCGCTCCGGCGGGACGAAGCCGGGCCGGGGCTCGCCGTCCAGGTGCCACTTGCCGATATAGCCGGTGCGATACCCCGCCGCCGCGAGCGACTCGGCGAAGCAGACCTCCCCTTCCGGCAACGGTGCCTCGTTGTGCGTGACGCCGGTGGCGTGGGGGTAGCGTCCGGTCATGAAGGAGCCGCGCGACGGTGTGCAGACCGGGTTGGCGACGAAAGCGTGGGTGCAACGCAGCCCCGCGTGTGCCAACCCGTCGAGATGCGGCGTCCGCACCACCGGATCTCCGGCGCAACCGAGCGCGTCGGCGCGCCACTGGTCGGGATAGATGATCAGGATATTCGGTCGTCGCGTCGTCATCCCCTGTCCTCCACCGCTAGGTTAGCGATCGTCCTCGCTCCGGGCAGCGGTCGTCGAGCCGGGCTATTCGGTCGGCTCGATACCCCACCGTCACGCGCCGAAGGCCCCACCGTGCGGCTCTCGTCATCCACTTGTTGCCGATCGTACCGGTGCCGGTCGCGGCAGGTAGCGTGCTGCGCCGTAGCGGTTCTGGGCGTACGGGTCGCCGTGGCGCTCCATACGCTCCCATAAGAGCGCCCGCATCGTGTCGCGCGCCGCGCGGTAATCCTCGTCGTCGATGGCGTTGTGCAATTCGTGCGGGTCGGCCTCCAGGTCATACAACTCGTCGAAGTCGAAGCCGTTGAAGACGTATTTGTGGCGTGGCGTGATGACCATCCGCTGGGTATAGAGGAACTCCCCGCCGTAGTAGGCACAGAACGCCACATCCTCCCAATCGGTGCGCGCCGGATCGGCGAAGAGTGGCCGCAACGAGCGCCCATCGGCGGGCACGATCGGGGTGGCCCCGGTGACATCGACGAAAAGATGCGCCAGGTCGTGCAACTGGACGAGGTGATCGCAGACGCCGCCGGGCGCGATGACGCCGGGCCAGCGCATGACGAGCGGCACCCGGTACGTCTCCTCGTAGGGCTGCCAACCCTTGATGAACTGGCGGTGGGCGCCGGCCATGTCGCCATGATCGCTGGTGAAGACGACGAGGGTCGCCGCAGCCTGCCCAGTGCGGTCGAGCGCATCCAGGACGCGCCCGACCTGGGCGTCGACCTGCTCGCAGTAGGCCCAGTAGCGCGCGATGGCGGCGCGTACCTGCTCCTCGGTCAGCGCGGCCCAGAGGCCGGCATCGCGGCGGTTCATGTTCGGCTTGTTCGCGAAGTCGTCCGCCCAACTGGCGGGCAGTGCCACGTCCGCCGGATCGTAGCGCGCGGCGTAGGCGGCGAGCGGCGTGTAGGGGTCGTGTGGCTCGGTGACGTTGATGGTGACGAACCAGGGTGTTCCGGGCATCGCGGCGTAGCGCTCGATCAGGTCGATCCCGGCGCTGGTCGCGACGTGCGCGCCGGTCGCCTCCTCAGGGCCGCGATCGATGCCGTAGAAGAGGTGCGGGGTATCGCCGGGCCAGGTGACCTGCCCCTCGACCAGGATGTCCCGGTCGCCGTGCGGAGCCTCCGCGATCCCGGCGGCGTGCAGCGTCTCCGGGTTGTAGCCGTGCGGCGCGCGCACGTCGTGGAAGCCGAAATCGAGCGGCGTGCGGTCCCAAGAGGCGTGCCACTTCCCGGTATAGCCGAGGCGATAGCCCGCCTCGTTCAACCGCTGCGAATACGTCTGCACCTCGGGGACCATGTCGGAGCGCGTCCGCTCGGGAACGTGGATCTGGTTGAGGACGCCGTTGTGCCAGGGGAACTGGCCCGAGATCAGTGCCGCGCGCGAGGGGCAGCAGAGCGCCACGGTCGCATAGGAGCGCCCAAAGGTGAGACCCTCCGTCGCCAGCCGATCGATGTGCGGCGACCGTGCAGGGCTGCGCCCGCAGACGGTCTGCCACTGCTGCTGATCGCTCACGAAGAGGACGATATTCGGTCGCTGCACCGGAATCATCGGTGGGCCTCGCCTTCCGCCGACAGCTCCTGGAGCGCGGCGAGCGGCGAGCCTTCGACACGCAGAGGCAGATCGACGCGCCCGCGTCGTCGGCTCGACTCGTAGGTGGCGAAACTCAACTCGGTCGCGCGCAACGCCCGCTGCCCGGAGAGTTCCGGCTCGCGCCCCGTCTTCAGCGCGTCGATCAGGTCGAGTATGCCGCGCGGCACCACCGCTAGGGCGGGCGAATCCTCGGGCGTTTCGAGCGTGGTCCAGCCGGTTTGCCCCCGGCCCCAGACGCGCACCGGCGGCCCGTCCTTCAGTCCGACCTCGATCACGCCCTCCTCGCCGATCAGGCGATTCTGCGCGTCCCAGCCGTGGTCGTGGCCGGTGATCAGCAGGCCATGCACGTCGTTGGCGAACTTGAAATGGCTCAACCCTTGCCCTTCGAGCGGGATGCCGAAGACGGTCCGCCCGTCGCGCAGGTCCACCTGCCCGAGCACCCATTCGGCGGGGGTCTCATCGTTATAGAAGAAGCACATGTCGAACCAGTGGGTGCCCCAATCGAAGAGATCGATGCAGCGCATCTCCAAGCGGCGCAGGGGGCCGATCGCGCCGGCGCGCAGGAGTTCGCGCGCGCGCCGGAATGGCGCGGCGAAACGACGCTGGTGATTGAAGGTGAGTTGCACGCCGCGCGCCTCGCAGGTCTCGACCATGCGCCGGGCCTCGTCCCAGGTCGGGGCCATCGGCTTCTCGCAGTGGATCGCGCGCACCCCAGCCTCGGCGGCGGCGATCACCATCTCCGCGTGCAGATGGGGCCAGGTGCAGACGCTGACGATGTCCAAGCGTTCCTGCGCCAGCATCGCGCGGTAGTCGGTGTAGATATGCTCGCCGCCATGCTCCGCCTGGAAGGCGCGCGCGTTCTCCTCGCTGATATCGGCGAGGGCGACGATGCGGCAATCGGGCGACTCCTCGTAGCCGCGCGCGTGCCAGTGCGACATGCCGAAACCGGTCGCCCCGGCGGTATTCCGCGGTCGCCCGCAGCCGATAATGCCCACGCGAAATTCGTCCATGCCGCCTCATACCCCTTATGTATGACGGAGGTACGGGAAATCCCGTGCTCCGCACACTCACAACCCCACGCCGCGCAAATAGGCGCGGCTTACCGTGGCGCTCTCCAGCGCGGTCGCCCGCCGCGTCCGGTCGGTCTCCGCAGCGGGCCACGCCGGGCTAGGCTACCCGCACATCGCGGCGCTCAGCCCGGCCAGGGCGCGGCCTCCGGGAAGGCGACCCCTTGCGCGCGCAGCGCCCCCAGTCGGCGGGACTGGTCCGCCTTCGCCCGTCGATCGGTCGCCTCGGGATCGACGATCGCGCGCAGGCGTTCCTCGAACGTCGCCAATGTCCCGGCGTAGCGTGGGTCGGGGGCCAGATCGTGACGTTCACCGGGATCGCTGGCGAGGTCGAAGAGTTGCGGACGATAGCCGACGTAGTGGACATACTTCAGCGAGCCGCCGCGCAGCAGATAGGCGGCCCCCGGTGTGCCGTGGCCGTGGTATTCGCAGAAGATCTCGCGATCGGGCTCCTCAGGGCCGACGAGGAGCGGCCAGAGCGAGCGACCAGGAAGATCGTTCGGGATCGGCACCCCCGCGCCATGCAGGATCGTCGGGAAGAGATCGACCAGCGAGACAGGTGTCCCGAGCGTCCGTCCTTGCGGCAGATCGGGGCCCGCCGCGATCAGCGGCACGCCGACCGCGCCCTCGTACATCGCGCACTTCCACCACAACCCGTGCTCGCCGAGCATCTCGCCGTGATCGCTGACGTAGATGATGCGCGTGTTCTCGGCCTGACCGCTCCGCTCCAGCGCCTCGAGCACCCGCCCGACTTGCTCATCGAGGAAGGTGCAGAGGCCGTAATAGGCGGCCCGACAGATCCGCTGCTGCTGCTCGGAGATCGGCTCGTCCACATCGAAGTGCCACCGCAATTGCCGCACGACCGGGTGCAAATCGGCCAGGTACTCGTCCGAATGCTCGGGCAGATCGATCGATGCCAACGGGTAGCGATCGAAGTACTCCTGCGGCACGATCAGCGGGAAGTGCGGGGCGAGCCAGGAGACGTGCAGGGTCCACGGCTCCGACGTGTGGGGTCCCTCTTGCGTCAACCATTCGACCGCCTCCGCCGTCACCAGGCGATCTTTCCGCGTTACCCCGGATTCGCCGATCCCCGCTTCGAGCACCCGCTGGCGACTGCCGGGCCGTTTCACCACCGGATCGCGGAAGAGGCCGAGCAGATCGCCCTTTTCGCCGCGCTGACCGGCGAGGCGCTGATCGGCGAAGCCATCGGGGTAGCCCTCGCCGCGAAAATCGAGCTTGCCGATCGTCGTGACCGCGCGCCCTGCGTCAGCCAGGTATGCTCCCCAGGAAGGAGGAGTCCCCTCGTAGGGCCGAGCGTTGTCCCAGGTGCCGATGTCGCTCACGTAGCGACCGGTGGCGAGCGAGGCGCGCGAAGGGACACACAGCGGGCTGTTGCAATACGCATCGGTCAGGCGGACGCCACGCGCCGCCAAAGCATCGAGGTGTGGCGTCCGCACCAGCGGGTGCCCGGCAGAGCCGAGCATTTGTCGGTTGTGCTCGTCGGACATCAGCAGCAGGAGATTCATCGGTTGTACCGGTTGTACCGGCTCCATCGGGCATTCCTTTCGCTGTGAAGAAGGATAGCTACTCACACCTGCCACCGTGCAGCGGCGCGCGATCCCCCGAATCGCGAGTGCGACCCACCCTCTATGCGCCGCTCGGCGGAGCCTCCATACCGCCGTCTCCGGGTATCCACCCGCCGTTATTGTTTGACGGCACCGGCGATGCCCTGGACGAAGTAGCGCTGGAGGAAGAGGAAGACGGCGATGATCGGCAGGAGGCTGATCGTGGCCGCGGCCGCCATGCCGCTCCAGTCGGTGAAGTACTCCCCCTGGAAGGCGTAGACCCCCACCGCCAGCGTCCGCAGCTCCGGGCGCGAGAGGGTGAGTACCAGCGGGAGCAGGAAGTCGTTCCAGCTGGCCATGAACTGGAGGATGATCGCCGTCGCGATCACCGGCGTGGCCAGCGGCAGCATGATCTGCCAGAAGATGCGGAAGAAGCCGGCCCCGTCCATCAGCGCCGCCTCCTCCAGCTCGTGCGGCAGCTGGCTGAAGAAGCCGGCGAAGAGGAGGATGTCGATGACGTGCGCCCCGCCACTCTGCCCCAGGATCACCCCCCAGAGCGAGTTCCCCAGCCCGAGCGTGTTGATCAGCGTGAAGACCGGGATGATCGTGTAGCCTTCCGGCAGGAAGACGGTGGCGACGAAGAAGCCGAGGACCACCTTCTTGCCGGGGAAGCTGTAGCGCCCCAGCACGTAGCCGATCAGCGCGGTGGTGACCACGACGATCGCCACCGAGGCCGCCGTGATGACGACGGTGTTGACGAAGTAGCGCCCGATGTGCGCCTGCGTCCAGGCGCGCGAGAAGTTGGACCATTGCAAGCTGTGCGGGATGAGGCCCAGGCCGCCGAAGATCTCGGCCTGGGTCTTCAGCGCGGCGGAGACCATCCACAGGAAGGGATAGATCCACAGGAAGCAGATCGGGATCAGGACGACACTGACGATCGTCGCGCGCAACCTGCCGCCCGAGCGCCAGCTGGGGCGATCCCGCTCCGCACGGCGCGCCAGTGCCCCGGGTGCTCCCCCCATCGTTGGTAGCGTACTCACGATTGTACCTCCCCTCCCGCTGCTTCGATCGCGCGCGTGGCGGCCCGCGCCCGCTGCAGCGCCCAGCCCTGCCCGATCGCGATCACCATCGTGGAGAGCCCGAAGACGACCGCGACCGCCGAGGCGTAACCGAGACGGGGGATGCCGCCCGTGCCGAACGCGGTGCGGTAGATGTAGACCTCCATCACCTCGCTGGCGAAGAAGGGGCCGCCACCGGTCATCGTCTGCACGATCGGGAAGACCCGCAGCGTCTGCACCACGGTGATCAGGGCGATGATGACGGTGAAGGGCGTCAGCAGCGGCAGGGTGATCCGGCGGAAGATCACCCAGCGCCCGGCACCATCGACGGTGGCCGCCTCGTAGAGCTCGGCGGGGATCGTCTGGAGGGCGGCGAGCCAGTAGATCATGGTGATGCCGAAGTTCTTCCAGATGAAGACCACCACCACCGTCCAGAGCGCGGTGTCGGGGTTGCCGAGGAAATCGATCGGCCGGTCGATCAGGTGCACGGCCAGGAGCGCCTTGTCGATCGGGCCGTTGAAGGGGCTGAAGAGGAAGGTCATCACCACGCCGACGATCGCGGCGGTGGTGACGACCGGGATGAAGAAGAAGGTGCGGAAGATCGGGGCAAGTTTGAGCGCCCGGTCGTTGAGGAGGAGGGCGACCAGGAGGGCCAGGATCAGGCGCGGCGGCACCGAGGCGAACATGAAGAGGAAGGAGCGCTTGAAGGCACCCCAGAAATAGGTGTCATGCAGCGTCTCGCGGTAGTTCGCCAGCCCTATCCAGGTCTGCTGCGACGTGAACCCCGACCAATCGAGGAAGGAGTAGTACCAGGAGGCGACGATCGGATAGAGGGTGAAGAGGACCGCCAGCACCAGCGCGGGAGCCATGAACAGGTAGTACCAGCGCGCCGCCCAGATCTGCGGTAACAGGGGGCGACGGTGCGCGGCGCGCGGGCGGGCAGTGCGCGGTGCGGCACGAGTAGCCATCGGCGATCTCCTCTCGCGGGGCCGACGGGGGCCGGGTGTCCCCGTCGGCCCCGCCCACTACGACTTCAACGCTTGATAGTCGGCGTCCGTGTAGTCCTTCGTGGGGTCCCAGTTGGGGAACTTCCAGTCGTCGCGCGAGACCTTGGCCCCCTTCGCCTGCGCCGCCTTGATCGCCCGGTCCAGCTCCTTGTCCATGCGATCCTGCAAGTCCTGCATCGCCGCCTTCGGATCCTTGAGCTGGCCGGTGTAGAGGCCCTGGACGACCTCGCCGAAGTCCGGGTGGATATGCTTCAGTTCCAGGTCGACCTGGGATTGCTCCGGATTGCGTACCTCCGGCATCGGGCCGACCCGGACCTGCTGCTCGAACAGCGCGATCGCCTGGCGCGCGTGCGGGTCCAGCTCCTGCGACTGCTCCGCCTGCGCCTGCGCCTGCGGGAAGAAGGACCGGAGGTTTCCCTCGGAGGCAACCACGATCGCGGTCTGCCCCTCGTCGCTGGCGATGTAGGAGAACATGTCGGCGATGATCGCCTTGTTGGGGCTCTTGGCGTAGGCCCACACCTGGTTGGCCCCGGTCTCCTCGTAGGTCAGGGGCAATGGCTGGCCGCTGTTGGGGACCGGCTGGCTGGCCACGCCGAACGCGAAGTCGGCCTTCTCGCGGGGCCATTGCGGGATGTTCCACGGCCCGTCCAGGATCATCGCCGACACCCCTTGCGGCATGCGCGACCGCACATCGGGGCCGTTGAGGGAGAGTACGCCGGGGAAGACGCTGCCATCCGCCTTCAGCGCCAGCAGGAGATCGATCGCCGCCAGGTACTGATCGGCGGTGTAGTTATACTGCCCGGTCTTCCAGTTCACAT
>JAABUP010003663.1_pt1 | contig 26835 bp, 22 predicted proteins | sample 5559201 | NCBI WGS metagenome assembly JAABUP01 (sample SAMN10711887, study PRJNA513373) | rock metagenome | isolation source: Antarctica rocks | place: Antarctica | reverse complement strand
AGATAGTATCATGAGGCTGTGTGGGTTCAAATATGTCAATTGGCAGTTGTAGCATACAAAGTTTGGTGGGGTTTGTGCGGAAAGACAAAATTTTATCGGAGTTGCGCCGCTTTCGAACATAGGGGTACCCCGCTCGGCAAGTTTGACTCATCTTCCCCTCACGCAAGTTACAGCCTAACTGTGACGTTTCTTTCCGTCAACCCTTACAATTTCCTCACGACTAGAACTTTCACCTGAAACTTGCACTGGAATGTCAGGCCGAGATCGAGGCAACCGGGGCCGCGGTGACCGCGGTGGTTACGATAGTCGTAGAAGAGGTGATAGAGGCAGAGGAAGAGGAGACGGTCCAGGATTTCGAGGCGGGCGAGGTGGAGGACGAGGTGAAGGGGCTGCGGTGGAGGTTTTCTCGTCAATCTTCCTCCCCATATCAATAAGGTTCCGACTAACTCGACCCTACTAGGACTCCGGATCGTTCCATTCCTCCTCCTAGCACCCAAGTCACAAAAGTCGAGGATCTCTTCCAGAAAAGCCTTTCTCCTGGCGGGTCACTGGGCATCGGGGGCCTTCAAATAGATGCGAAGTTTCCTTGCCGGCCCGGGTACGGCACCAGAGGGCAAAAGGTCATACTATGGGCGAATTACTTTGAAATGATTCCCAGCCCAGATCTCCTCCTCCATCGCTATAACGTTGCCGTACAGCCTGCTGCAGTAGGGAAGAAGTTGAGTCAGATCATCAAATTATTACTGGAACTCCCGGGGTATGGCGAATTTCGCGATGACATAGTCACTGATTTCAAGTCTACTCTCGTCTCCCGTCGGAGGCTTAGCCCTGACACAGCCGAACCGGCAATTCAGTACCGAGCGGAGGGTGAGGATGAGCCACGGGCTAACGCACAAACTTATCAGCTACGCGTCGAAGAAACGGGAACCCTCACCGTCTCCGAGCTCACAGACTATTTAACTTCTACCAACGTAAACACGGCTTATGCGGACAAGCTACCTGTGCTGCAAGCTCTCAATATATTTTTGGGTCATTATGCTAAGTCCTCTCCTGCAGTTTCCACGGTTGGGAGCAGTAAAAGCTTCTCTTTGACTCAAGACTCTCCGAAATGGGACCTTGGAGCCGGTCTGACCGCTCTTAGAGGATTTTTCTCAAGTGTTCGAGTCGCGACCTGCCGCATCCTCGTCAACGTCAACGTCAGTCATGGTGCCTTTTACGATGCTGTACCGTTAGATCAGTTGATCCAGAAGTACGGCTCAGCACATCAATTCAACCGAATAAAGCTGCAGTCCTTCCTCAAGGGAGTGCGAGTTAGGGTGATCCACCTAGGGGAAAAGAAAAACAAAGCCGGCGAATCAATTGCAAGAGTTAAAACTATCTTCGGGCTTGCAAACAAAAATGACGGTCACGGTCTGGATCATCCACCGCGGGTGCAGAGTTTTGGTGCAGGACCGAAGGATGTAGAGTTCTTCCTTAATGATTCCTCCGGAGCGCCGTCAAGTTCATCAACAGGTCAAGCCGCTGGGACACCAGGCAGCAAAAAGAAAGGCAAGGGTAAGAAGGGCGGCGAGTCTAGCCAGGGGCCAGGCCAAAATGTCTTCCAGGGCGGCAGGTATATCAGCGTCTACGAGTTCTTTAGAAGCGGTATTTATTCCATCACTGCTCAGCTCTACTCTCTTGTAACGAGATGAGTAGTCCACGGCCGGTCGATTGCGAACCCAAATCTGCCCGTTGTCAATGTTGGAAACAGGGAAAATCCGAGTTATCTCCCGGCCGAGGTTTGTATTGTAATGCCCGGACAGAACTCACAGTCAAAGCTTGATCCCGCGCAAACGCAACAGATGATCCGATTCGCCGTCCGCAAGCCCTGGGAGAATGCAAACTCCATAACCCAAGAAGGTGTCCGTACTGTCGGCCTTTTACCACAGGCAAATGTCAATCTGGTAAGATCCTTGTCTGGGACTGTGATGGCCGATCGCTCGATGCAGGCTGATGCAATTAGGGTCGTTTTGGTGTATCGGTGACCGCGAGTTTGATTACAGTTCCGGGCCGTGTCCTGACCGAACCAAAGATTAGATACAAACAAGATAAATCACCTTTCGTTCGAGGTGGAAGCTGGAACATGCAAGATATTAAATTCAATACTGGAGGAACATTGCGGAATTGGTCCTACTTGATGATTTCTATGGGTGGCTTGCCGGATGCATTCGACCAAGCTAGCCTACAATCTACGGTGGCCCAGTTCCATAAAGCTCTCCAAGATATGGGTATCACGGCTGCTGCACCAACCCCAGGATCGAGGATTGTAGTCAATACTCCCGATGACACACGAATTGAGACCGCACTCAAGAATGTTGCCGGTGATCCGAGGCAGACCAGGCTTGTGCTCATTATCATACCGACCGTAAACACACTCTTGTATAATCGAGTCAAGCACATTGGCGATGTTAAGGTTGGCGTCCACACAGTCTGCGTGGTTGGTTCCAAATTTGCTAAGTCACAACCCCAGTACTTTGCAAATGTCGCTCTCAAGTTCAATCTCAAGCTCGGTGGTATCAATCAGTTGGTTGACAACACGCGACTTGGTATCATCAACGAGGACAAGACTATGGTCGTTGGTATAGACGTGACCCACCCTTCTCCTGGTTCCGCATCGAATGCACCAAGTGTAGCCGGCATGGTTGCCAGCGTTGATAAATGGCTTGGACAATGGCCGGCGGATCTTCGCATTCAGGAATCTCGTAGAGAGATGGTGTCTGAGCTCGACTCCATGCTCAAATCCCGTCTTCATCTCTGGAAGACGCAGGGAAAGCACAAAGTCTTCCCCGAGAACCTCCTCGTCTACCGTGATGGCGTTTCCGAAGGCCAGTACGCAACGGTCATTGACACCGAGCTCCCGCTCCTACGCAAGGCTTGCGCCGAGCTATATCCACCTCCGGACACGAAGAAGGGTCTCCCGCACATTACCATAATCATAGTCGGTAAGCGCCACCACACCCGGTTCTATCCTACGACTGCCAGCGACGCCGACCGCTCCTCCAATCCCAAAAACGGCACCGTAGTCGACCGCGGCGTCACCGAGGCCCGCAACTGGGACTTCTTCCTGCAGTCCCACACCGCGCTCCAAGGTACCGCCCGGCCCGCCCACTACTACATCGTGCTCGACGAAATCTTTGCCAAGCGGAAAGTTCCACCTCCCTTCCAGAACGTCGCTGACGTGCTCGAAGATCTGACACACAGCATGTGCTATCTTTTCGGTCGCGCCACGAAAGCTGTTAGCATTTGCCCGCCTGCTTACTATGCAGATATTGTGTGTGAAAGGGCCAGATGCTATCTCAGTGGGCTTTTTGATGCTATTACGCCCTCGGGAACTCCAGCGCAAAGTGTATTGGGCGATGGAAGACATCCAGAGGCAAGGACGGAAGACGTGCTGATTCATCCTAACTTGAGGGATACGATGTTTTACATCTAATTAAATGGCGGAGAATAGCAGTAGACAGTATTTTCTACGCTTCGTGTCATGTATACATCAGGGAAGTGGTTTTTGGATATTCACTTCTGAACCAGAAGCTTTGTGATTCTTCTCCCACCAAAAAAACAACTAAAACTTTGCTGAGTAGAAGGGTTCACCCCCCTCTGGGACAAACCTACCAATGGGACACTCGTAGGGCAGAAGCCTAGAAACCCCCGCGCTGCACCCTAGAACTCGTTCTCCTAGGCCAAGCAACCAGCTCTGGGGCAGTCTTTAGGGGTCGTACGGGACTCAGCCCTACGAGTGTCCCATTGATGGGTTTGTCCCAGAGGGGGGTGAACCCTTCTAACCAACTCCTCATTGCTCAAAACTCTGACCCCGCGCTTTCGCGGGCCCCCAGCCGCTAGATAGGGGCCTTACCCGTTTGACACGCGCTAATTGGACTAAGTTTTCAGGTATGGTGAGGGCTGATCGTCAGTTGAGTAGAACTTCCATCTCCATCTAGCACGGGAACGATAGCGTCGACCATGTCTCCTCAGCCGGGTCTGCAACCAGGGTATGATGATATTGACGAGGTAAGCACATTTCAGATAACTTTCTAATAATTTTCCCTCCAAAAAGGAGGAAGCATGACCTGAGCTGTTCACAGCTCTGACTCTAGAACAAGTCCAAGTCGCAAGAGTGTTGGAACACAAACGCTATCGAATCGAGAATTGAGCCACGACATAGCTTGGCCGAAGCGGACGGAATTGATCCGACACAAGCCTCGAATCTCGTACAGCATCAAGTTCGAGATCTTCCAACCAAAGATCTTTTTGAGCCTGATATCCCGGAGGCTTTTAAAAATGCGTCCATGAGAGTACGGTATGAATGTAGTCGACTGGCGTCCTATTATCGATATCCATTGGAACAGGCGGATTCTGGCGACGTAGCAGGCCTCGAGGATTATCAATGTCTACGGCGTTACTTCGAGAAGCGTGCCGGGCATGATGTGCAACACCCGCCAGAGATGGTTAGCCCCCTCGTCTGGAAGGCTGCCGGAGACGACTTTGCTGGGATTAGCCTCAAGGGGAAGCTAGTTTTCCGTCCCACAAACGTAGGCCCTCTGTTTCAACTACATCTAGAAGCGTTGCGAAAGGAGCGATCATGTCGTTTTCAACGGGCTTTTGGCGGTGACAGGTTCCTTTACCTCTCGGTTCCCGCTATCACGGCTTCAAAGCTCCCCTCGCATTTGAGAGGCCAGCACATCCATATTCAATCAAGCTATAAGGAATGGCTTCGGAAAGAAAAGAGGTTCCTCGGATGTACGTGGGAGACTTTCCTTGTCGAGCAAAAGACGAAAAAGCCTGGACGCTACGTTCCTGATGACGAGGTGGGTGGACAATCAGTGGTTTTATTTGCCACCGAGGTCGCTCAAAGATCCGCACCGATCTCGTTCACGGGTAAAAAGGACCACGAATGCCTTGCACGATCAACGATCCGTGTCGAGGAAGTCTTCAATTGGTTCTTTCCAACTCAGACAAATATTGGTCAGCTACAATGCAAAGCATACGCGCGACTAGAGCTTGGCTTTTCCAAGACTTTACCAACTCTGACCTTCTTCCCGAGCCAAATTAGAGAGGTGCCAGACATCCTTGCCGACGGGACCGTGGAGAGTACCAGTTTCTTGGAGAGGGGCCAGAGACTAAAAGAACATTTTGACCCCCAGAACCCCAAGGTCATGAATGATGGTTGCTCCCGCATGTCTGTGGAAGCGGCACGACAGATAGCACGAGACCTGGGCCTGGCCGAACGGCCACCAAGCGTATTCCAAGCAAGGATTGGATCCTGGAAGGGTATCTGGATGGTGGATGTAGAGAAATCGCCAGATAAGCCTCAAAGCGATACCTGGATTGAGGTTACACCATCACAAAGAAAATTCAATCGACACGCAGAGGACCTTGAAGACGATACCTTCGACCCGATGAGGACGACCTTCGAAGTTATCACATGGTCTATGTCTGTGACGTCTGCCCGCCTCAGTCCGACATTGATTCCAATCCTTGTGGACCGAAGGGTCCCTGAGCAAGCCCTTCATGACATATTCCAAACCAGTTTGGCATACGAAAGGAAAAAGTTGATGGATGCGGTTCAGAACCCGTACCTTCTGTATCGTTGGGTCTATTCCAAAGCTTCCGTCTTGCCGGATGAACGAGAAGATGCCCAGGCGGCGTGGCTCGGCAGTCTGCCATTTTCAAAACCGAAAGCGGCTCTCTATTTGCTTGAGCAGGGATTCGTACCCTACGAATCACCGTATTTTGCAGGACTTGTGCAAGATGTCATGCAGAAACACCTGAGCGATCTGAAGAAATCTCTCAAGCCTCGCGTGGGACGCTCGATAGATGTCTTTGCCGTAGCTGATCCAATAGGATGCCTTAACCCCGGCGAAGTGCACTTGGCGTTCTCCGAGAATTTTATTGACGAGCAGTCCGGGTCTTATGAAATGATGCTTACCGATGTTGAGCTCGTAGTCGGTCGTCAACCAGCCTTGAGAGGCTCGGATATGCAAAAGGTCCGAGCTGTGTTCAAACCGGAGCTAAAGCATCTGCTTGATGTTATCGTCTTTCCGTCCAGAGGCGTTTTCCCTCTAGCGGAAAGGATGCAGAATGGCGACTACGACGGAGATAGATTTTGGGTAACTTGGGATCCAGCGATTGTCGATAAATTCGAAAATGCGCCTTCACCTTCTGGTCTTCCCAGCCCAGAATCTTTTGGGATCCAGGTAGACGATAGAAGACTGGATGACACCTTTGTAACGACCAACAAGAAAGCGATAAGAGAGTTCCTTGATTTCAATTTCAATTTCCGATGTCAACAAGGCCTCCTCGGCAGATGCACGAACTTCACAATAGCTTCGCTTACGCGGTAGGGTCCCTAAAGTCCGTGGGCGTGGAGGCTCTGGCAGATCTTCATGACCTGTTAGTCGATTCTTCCAAAATGGGTTACACATTCACCGAAGGTAAGTGGAGAGATTTCAGGATCTCGGATCCTCGAATCACAGAGAAAAATCCAGAAATATCTCTTCAAAAGCGACTACAGGGAGGAGCGTCACTGGAGGATATTCGGTCTGCTGTTCCCAAAGATGCCGTAGACAGACTTCTTCTCCTCACAGTCATACCTACAGTTGACGCAATCGTGACCGAAATCCGAGACCTGTGGACGGAGGACAGCATCAAAGACGAGGCGCTCTTGAGACCACTTCGCGCAGTGCAGCAGCTAGCAGAAGATGAGTCTGATTACCATGAAGACCTCGACCTCCTGGTCAAGGGGATCAAAAAAATACATGGAACGTGGAACCAAAGGCTTCATGAGGATATCGATGGCAAGAATTCGATGGCGTCCATAGAGGAATGTCACAAAGCTTTTCGAAATTTGATGCCAATTACGGCCTTGTGGAACCTGCATCAAGAGATGGAGATGCTTATAAGTCCTTCACCTTCAGCATGGGATCTTTTCAAGGCGTCTGTCACATACGTCAAATATCCTGATGAGAAATTCACTTGGCGTATGACGGGTAAGGAATTGGGCTTCATCAAAGCGTGGAGCATTGGTAGCATTGGTGGGCCACGGACGATTTCGCCACTGTTCTATGCAAATATGAAGCCAAAGTCGATCAAGCACATCCCAGTCCAGGAGCTTGAAGACGATTGATGTGAACATGTATGTGCACCAAGAGCTGAACAGGACGTGAAGGAGGTGAAAGAATAATTAATTAATCTCAATTTCATCCGGTCTTTTGTTCCATGGGCTGTACTAAGCCTTTTGAGCTACGAAGCTTTCTGCTAAGAGTTTTAACAGAAATGTTTGATAGCGCCTGAAGATCACGACAAATGAATCAGGAATGAGATGCGTAGAATTCGAGGAGTAAAGGTGCGGTAAGGTCGCGCTCCAAGTCCGCGTTGGCCACATATTACAGTTCTCAGGGCGTAGCTTCCCCAATTAGACGCCGATCTGGAAGAAGCTTCGAACTATGGTGGCATCGATTGCCGTCACTCTGCATGTATTTCCGCTCACATAATCCACGGCCAAATTTCAGTCTTATTATTAGAAACGCAAGTAGTCATCAAGACCATCGTCTTCATCTCCATCACTCATAATCTCTGTCGTCTTTTCCCGTGTCAAGACCGATTCATTGGATTCATACTTCTCGCTGATCGGTCGCCCTGCCCACTTTGCCTTCAGATCAGGCGGTAGAGCGTTCCAGCAATCCTCACCTTGTTTCCGGATCTGCAACGGCCCCATCGCAATGCGACGAACTTCCACCTTGTGATATTCCGACTGCTTCGCAAAACCTATAAGCTGGCGGAGGATTTTATTGAATCGATGAAGAAGTTCTCTGTTTCTTTTCTCCCAATCGTGGATGCTATCGCCTAAGTCTTGAACGTGAATGTCATTGAATTGTCCTGAATTGTGGTAGGCGATGATGAACTTCGGTGTCTGGCTGACCCATAAGCGTGGGTACACCTCCTCCATATCAATCTCGCGGCGGGCAGAACGGGTTTTCAGGTCGAAAATTGCGGTTTGGGGGACTTCATGACCGGCAGACCTGACTGTCAGATCAGCAGTCTCGTTCGGAACTTTCTCGCCCACCGCGATCGATTCTGCTGCGTGCAATAACGATGACAGTCCGTCATCTCTAGAAGGTCCCGATGAACTGGATGACGTCGGGAGCTGCTGGCTCTCAGAATGCGCATGATCTTTAAGGTAACCGTCGCTCTCGCACCGCACCAGGCATCTCAATCCGCCGAAGACGTACTGTATGAGGCGTTGGTGGGATACTGAATTTTTCACGTCCGCTTCCCAACTTGTATATGCTTCTGGAAACGTATGGCCGTATCCGCGGACTCCCTCAATTGGCTCCGTTGGTGAATTTTCCTTTCGAACTAGGAACACCGTGTTTCCGACGAGTTCAACGTAGAACCGGAATGTTCTCTCATTTGAATTCGCAAATCTGATCAAATTTCCCATAGTATTCCCACATCCTACCACGTCAATCGCGGCGGTTTCAAAATCAGGATGCAAGGCGAAAACAGCCCGAATGGCCGGTTCAGTAGGGAAGCGTGGGTAGCGAGCAGCATTTGGGTCCCTTAAATACGTGTCCTTGTCTTCTTCGAGATTCGGACGTTCTTTTGGCGGACTCCAAGCAGGTGGTGCGCCTTGATGAGATCAGCTATGACGGTCTGGCGTTGAACATCTCTTTTGCGTACTGACCTGGGACTAGGATTGTTGCCTTTTGCCTATTCAACCAATTGTAGGACGCTACGTACTGGCAATCTGTAATCGTGAGAGTCGCATCTTTGAAGCGGACCGATGATTGTAGTTCAGTGAGGGTGATTGTCCCAAGCAAATCGCCCATTGGCTGTCCTTCAAGGGAATCACGAGTTGGGGCATTCCTGCCACCACGAGCACCAAATCTCCAGGTTGTCCCACTTCCTCGAACCATGGTTCTCCCTCGGCTTCTTTCGTTACCTCGCTCGCCTCTCACATGGCCTCTCCAGCCTGTCCGGCCTGTTCCGTGTCTCCTACCTCCTCTTCCTCTCGGAAAAGAGTAATCATCGATGTCAAAGTCAGGTTCATTGTAAGAGTCAGCCATTGTCAAATCTTTAAGGGTAAAAGAGTCACGAGGGTCAAAGGAAACCGACTCAATATACCTGTCATAGTCATGACGCATCGATGCGTGATCTCATCTGATTTGCTAGGCTGCCCCACTACTCGTATCTTCAATGACTAAGCAGATCTCGAACAAAATTGCGGGGACTTGTTATCTCGTCTCTGGCTGAGAGACAACTTCCGCGGTTACTATTGAGGCTCAAGACCATAGCTTCAGATTCCGCTTTATTTTCAGGCCTCATGTCTTCCAATTTGCCAGGACGGCGAGATCATTTTAGAGGCGGCAGGCTGAGGAGTTTTTTCGGCAGAGTATTGGCGGGAGAGCAAGCACTCAGGAGCTTCCAAAATGCTAAGCTCTTCACCGAAGCTATTTGCGACCAGCCTGACCCGGTGAAATGCGTTGAGAGGCTGATTAGTAGTCCGAAAGGGCTATCTGCGTTACAATCAGCTCTGCGCTTAGACGTGTCATCCGAGTTTCTCAACACCTCTGCTACATATTTCCTTCGGTACATCCAGGATCCTGAGTTGGAAGTCGTCTGTAGGGGCGACTTTCTTCAACAACTCATCCTTACCGTTACTGATCCTCCGATCTTCTGGGACGCTTTCGTGGAAGCGCAGAAAACGGGCTGCCTGGAAGACGAAGCTTTGCAGTGTTTCTCATGGCTTCTGTTGCAGCTCATATCTCTCTCCGTGGACAAGGCTCCAACCTACTACGGCGTTGCCAGGGATCCTGTAATTCAGAAGATGTTCCTCGAATGCTCGCAACTGGAGGTACGGATCACCGGACAGAAGATCAAGCATATTATCGACGCAGTCACGAATCCTGAACATTTGGACGGCGAAGGCCCTGGCGGTCGACATGATAATGATTTTTTGGACATCAGGCAGATCACCGTCCTGCCTACCCCAGATGAGCTAGCGTCGACCGAACCTCCATACCTCCGTCGGGCCACAGAAATAGATGAGTGCCCTGAATCAGGGCGTCTCGCGATGCATATCGACAACCAGTTTCGTCTCCTTCGCGAGGATATGCTCCGAGACCTACGGGAAGAGCTTCAGGTTGCTATTGGCTCGAGAAAGGGCCGCCGGAAGGGTCTGCTCATCGACGGTTTGGCGATAGACGGCATTGAGTGCGATGAGCGCCAGTCATGGTCATTACGATTACAATGCTTGAATGACTTGTCCCAATTGCCGAATTTGGAATACGATCGGCGAAAGAAATTTATCGTCGAAAACCGCAAATTTCTTAAGCACCAATCTCAAGCCTGCCTCATCGCTGACGGACAAATAGTCGCGTTGGTGACTATCAATAGAAACGAAGACCTATTGGCGCACTATCCCCCGTTTCTATGTGTAAAATTTTCAGAATCCGAAGGGTCTACCACCAAAGCTCTCCTTGGCTTGAAATTGGCGAAGTCTGTTCAGTTGGTCCAGTTGAATACGGCAATATTTGCGTACGAACCTATTCTAGGACAGCTTCAAAATACCAGGCACCTATTGCTGAGAGACGAAATCTTATACTGGGACCCAGGGACAGCTTTACGGAGCCCCCCATTACGGGAATCTAAGTCTATCATTGACTTGGTTGCCACGATTCGGAGTGATCCTTCATGCGACCTTCGGCAAGCATTAGGACTACCAAAGCCAACACGACTGGATCCGTCACAGGTTGAGTGCTTCATGGCAAGTCTGACGCAGCGTTTGAGCTTAGTGCAAGGACCTCCAGGTTAGAGTAGCTCACTATTCTCTTCGTTGGCCAGGCTGACTTTGGTAGGGACCGGTAAGTCTTTCATTGGCGCCTTGATTGCCAAAGCAATCTATCGATTTTCATCTCAGAAGATTCTGGTCGTGTGCTACACGAATCACGCATTGGACCAGTTCCTGGAAGACCTCTTGAAGGTAGGTATACCCGGTGATAGCATCGTTCGTCTTGGTTCTGCCGCAAAGTCAAGTACGGCAACCCAACCTCTAGTCCTATCAGCGCAGCAAAGCGATTTCAGATTGACGAAAGATGACTGGGATATTATCAACCTGCGGCAAAGTGAGGCATCAGAGCAGGCCGATCGGCTTCGCAATGCCTTTTCGAATTATCAGGCAAAGGCTGTGTCGAAATCCGATCTGCTGGATTACCTCGAATTCGACTCGGAAACCCCGGAGTTCTATGAAGCCTTCATGTTACCCGATGAGACTAATGGCATGGTGAGGGTCGGCAAGAAGGGCAAAGCAATGGACAGATTTTACCTAATTGACCGTTGGGCCCGTGGTTGGGATGCTGGACCTTATTCTGGCGCCCAAGCCGAATTCCCGACGATCTGGCAAATGACCTATCCTGAGAGAACTGCGGCGCTGCAAAGGTGGAAGACAGACATCCTCAAAGAGCGCGTTTCGAGGATTTCCAGCTGTGGGAAGCAGTTTGGCGAGACATTAGCCAATATTAACGCGCTGTTCAACGAGAAGAACAGGCGGATCATTCAGGAAAAGCGAATCATCGGTTGCACCACCACTGCCGCGGCCAAGCACGTACAAAACATTCAGTCTGCTTCGCCTGATGTACTTTTAGTTGAGGAAGCTGGGGAAATCCTGGAAAGCCACATCTTGACGGCCCTCGGACCCGAAACCGAGCAAGCAATTCTGATTGGAGACCACAAGCAGCTTCGACCGAAGACTCATCACGACCTTAGCATAGAAAAAGGAGATGGATATGATCTGAATCGCTCACTGTTCGAGAGACTTGTTCTTCGGGGATTCCCTCACCAAGTTCTTTCGCAACAGCACCGCATGCGACCAGAAATCTCATCTCTGGTCCGTCACCTTACTTATCCAGATTTGACTGACGCACCAGGCACTCGAACCCGTCCCGCATTACAAGGATTTCAAGATAATCTGATCTTTCTGAACCACGAGAATCTGGAAGAGGAGACACACGATACACCCGACTGGAAAGATGGGAATTCAACGTCGTCAAGGCAGAACAACTTCGAAGCTCAAATGACGCTTAAATGCGTGCGTTATCTCGCTCAGCAGGGCTACGGGACAGGTCAAGTTGTAGTTCTGACACCATATCTGGCTCAGTTGCGTCTCCTGTTTGAGGTCCTGGGGAAAGAGAATGACCCGGTCCTGAATGATCTTGATTCGTATGATTTGGTGCGAGCCGGGTTGATGCCCGCAGCGACAGCTCAAGTTCAAAAGCGGCGGCTTCGGATTTCGACGATCGGTAAGATAATTTCATTTCTTCCAGAAGATCAGGAATCGCAATACCATGGACATTGCGAGAAGGTTCCGCTGGCAGAACACTGCCGAGGCAAAATATCATCGGACGAACGGCAGTGAAAGCGTTCATGGCTCCACACGTGTCACAGAATCTCCTGCTGAGGACGCTGACCTGTCTAGATAACTACCAGGGAGAAGAGAGCGATATCGTCGTTGCGTCATTAACTCGAAGTAACGACCACCACGATATCGGGTTCATGTCGTCTCCGGAACGTCTCAATGTTCTCCTCTCCCGCGCACGAAATGCTCTCATCTTGATCGGCAATGCAACAACGTTCCTAGACGCCCGTAAAGGTAAAGAATTGTGGAGAGAGTTTATAAACTTGCTCAAAGGCGGCTCGCACATTTACGATGGGTTCCCCGTTAAATGTGAGCGACATCAGGACCGTATATCCGTTCTACGCTGTCCCAAGGATTTCGACCAGTGTCCGGATGGCGGATGTAATGAGCCCTGGTGAGCTCTGCAAGACTTCTCATCGACATTTTGCGCTGACAAGATGATCCTCAGTGGTGTTTTCTTGCAGTGTGGTGTGCATATCTGCCCACGTCGATGCCATCAGTTGTTCGATCACTCAAAGATGGAGTGCAATCACTTGGTTCAATCGAAATGTCCCGTAGGCCATGTTCAATCCTGGAGATGTCATGCAAATAAACCGGCCTCGTGCCGTCTATGTGAGAATGAGAGACGTTCCAAGGAGAAATCGCTGCAAGAAGAGTTTGTGCGGCAGCAGAGGCGAGAGCAGAAACAAAGAGAACATGCGGCCGAATTGACCAGATTGGACGAAGAGATACAGATGTTGAGAGAAACGATTGTGGATGGCCAAATGTCAAAAGAAATGGCACAGTCTTTAGAGCAGAAAAAGCAAGACCTAGCGGATGCCAGGGTCTTAGCGGAACGTCCATCAAGTTCCTCCGTCAACGCAAAGGGTCCTGCAAGTGCTCAGACTTCGCCTCTAACTTGTTGCGGTGAGACTGTCACTTCGGACGGTGGTATTACAGATGGTGTACGAGAGTCCAAGGAAATTGGATCTCCAGATGAGCATGCGCCCTCGCCGTCGGAGAGTGAATGGGACCGGCAGAAGCGCGTGGACAATGCCTCAAACGGTGCCATTGACTCTCTCATGAAGATGACTGGTCTAGAAGAAGTGAAAGCACAAGTGCTCAAGATCAAGGCAAGGGCCGACACTGCCCTAAGGCAGAACACAAATATGAAGGATGAAAGATATGGGATCGTCCTATTAGGCAATCCCGGGACGGGTAAGACTCGATGTCCAACCGCATTGACCGGGTTATTGACCGTGAACACTTCAGGCAAAACCACCGTAGCTCGCCTCTACGCAAAATTCCTGACTTCCATGGGTGTGTTGTCAGGAAATGAATTCGTCGAGACCTCGGGATCTCGTCTTGCCAATGACGGGGTTGCTGGGGCCAAAAAACATATTGAGACGCTTTTCAATGCGGGTGGGGGTGCATTTTTCCTCGACGAAGCCTATCAGCTTGCTCTCGGACATAATCACGGAGGTGCTTCGGTCCTTGATTTCTTGCTTGCGGAGATTGAGAATCAGGTTGGGAAGATTGTCTTCATTTTCGCTGGTTACAACAAGCAGATGGAGAAATTCTTCGAACACAACCAGGGTTTCAGCAGCCGTATGCCATACCGCCTTCAATTCGCCGACTACAAAGACGCAGAAATCCTTCAGATGCTTGGTCAGCGGATCCAGAGGAAATACGAAGGGAAGATGAAAGTTGAGGGAGGCGTTGCCGGTCTGTATGCACGTATAGCTGTACGACGTCTTGGACGAGGGCGAGGGCGTGAAGGCTTTGGCAATGCGCGCGCTCTCGAAAACATCCTAGCAAGGATTTCAGAGCGGCAAGCTGATCGCCTTCACCGGGAACGCGTTGCCGGAGTCCGGCCGGACGACTTTCTCTTCAAAAAGGAAGACCTTATTGGCCCAAAGCCGTCGAGAGCAATCGTTCAAAGTGATGCGTGGAAAGAGTTGCAGGGCTTGACTGGGCTCAAGGCCGTCAAGGAAACTATGCAGGGCCTCCTTGACCTTATCCACACCAACTATCAACGCGAATTGGAAGAGAAGGAGGTGATTGATGTGAGCCTGAATCGTGTCTTCCTCGGCTCTCCTGGGACGGGGAAAACATCCGTGGGGAAACTCTACGGCCAGGTGCTAGCGGACATGGGACTCCTCTCGAATGGTGAAGGTCAGTACTCCTTACTTCCCGCGCTTGAAACACTGGGCAGCAAGCCGTACCTTTGCAATCGCTTATTGGTCAACTGCGATCGATCTGATGCGGTTCTCTTTGCTTTCGGTTTAATTCGAAACGACTAACACACTGTTTTTAGTCGTCGTCAAGAATCCGGCGGATTTCGTCGGGAGCGTCTTGGGAGAATCCGAGAAGAACACCAAGGCGATCTTAAAAGCGACTGAAGGGAAAGTCCTTATCATCGATGAAGCTTACATGTTGTACTCGGGTGGCGCTGGCATGAACAAAACGTCTGATCCATACAAGACCGCCGTTGTCGACACAATGGTCGCTGAGGTCCAGAGCACACTGGGTGAAGATCGATGTGTCCTGCTCCTGGGGTACAAGGAAAAGTTGGAAGAAATGTTTCGAAACACGAATCCGGGCCTCTCTCGGCGATTCGCACTAGATGACGCCTTTGATTTCGAGGACTTTGACGACGACCAGCTGCGGGAGATTCTGGAGCTCAAACTCAAGAAGCAGTGCTTAGAAGCCACAGAGGAGGCCAAAGACATTGCCATATCGATGCTCGCCAGAGCTCGACACCGCCCTAACTTTGGCAACGCAGGAGAAGTTGAAAACATGATTAGTCGTGCCAAAGCCTCACATCAAACCCGGCAGTCGGCAAAGCCACTGTCTAGTCGATCCGCCGACGTTATTTTTGAGCCCCAAGACTTTGACGTGAACTTTGACAGGAGCGCGAACGCAAGCGTGAATTGTAGAACGCTCTTCAAGGATATACTAGGCTGCGACGAACTCGTTGGCAAGTTGGAGGGGTTTGTGCAGACTTCATCTAGTATGAGAGCAAGAGGTATTGATCCTCGAGAGCATATTCCCTTCAACTTCATCTTCAAAGGTCCACCTGGTAAGTGTGACTTTCACACTAAAATTACAATTTCTGTCTGACTTTGCCTTCGTTTTTAGGCACGGGCAAGACCACCACTGCTCGCAAAATGGGTAAGGTCTTTTACGATATGGGCTTCCTCTCAACAGCGGATGTCCATGAGTGCTCTGCTACAGACCTGGTCGCTGGATATGTAGGGCAGACAGGACCGAAGACAATCCAGCTGCTCGAAAAGGCTCTCGGGAAGGTTCTTTTTGTGGATGAGGCTTATCGGCTAGGAGAAGGTGCTTTTGCGGCAGAGGCTATTAACGAGCTTGTTGATAGCCTGACAAAGCCTCGATTCGCAGGAAAAATTATCGTCATCCTTGCGGGCTATGAAGATAGTATGAATGAGCTCCTGAGTGTCAATCAAGGATTATCAAGCCGATTTTCAGAGGAAGTTATCTTTACCAACATGGAGCCAGAGGACTGCTGGAGGTTTCTTCAGCAATGTCTCGAAAAGACAGGCATCGCTATTGATCAAACAGATACACGTGCGTCATTCTCGGAAATCCTCTCCCTGTTCCGAGAGCTTTCCAGTCTTCCTTCTTGGGGCAACGGCCGCGACGTCCAAACTGTTTCCAAATCGATTACGGGCGCTACGTTTCGAAATGCACGCAGCTCGACAGCAAAATTGACTATCTCCCGTTGGCAAATCGTGGACATCCTCACAACTTTCTTGACTGGACGAAGAGCGCGCTCAGTCATTAGCAGCTCAAAGTCAACGAGACTAAAGCAGAATGACCAGGCTACGCAGGATCTAGTCGAACGTCCAAATGCACTGAAAACGATGCAATCTACCGCACCGACTCAAGACGTGTCTAAAAATTCAGTTGCGCCCGTTGACGAGCCTATACAAGTATCCGAGGCGTCAGATCAACGCGACATAGGTGTCACCGACGCAATCTGGGACCAACTCCAAGCTGACAAAGCATCACAAGAACTAGCTCAGAACTCTATCGACAATGCTGTGGCTACTGCTGAAGAGGAGAATCGTCTGGCAGCCCGGGAGGCAGTCGCCCTTGCAAAGGAAGTCAAACTCTTGGCTGCACAAAAGGCCAGAGATGAAGAGTTGCAGGAATTCAAGCGCCGACACGAGGAAGCACGGCTCAAAGAACTGGCTGGTCGGCGTGCAAAAGCAGAGGCTGACGAAAGGCTCAGAAAGGTCCGGGAGGATGCCGAGCGGAAGCGGAAAGAAGAGTTACAGGTCCAAGTCAAGTTGAGAGAGATGGGGGTTTGCGTTGCAGGATTTCGTTGGATTAAGCAGGCTGGTGGATATAGGTGTGCTGGCGGGTCGCATTTTGTTTCGAATAGCGAACTTGGGGCATAAAGAAGTTGGAAATCTCGTGCAACGTCTCTGGGATGGTTTGGTATGGGATAATCACATTTTAAAAGATCGTTAAGCAAAGCGCTGCGCCGTAAGTTCCTACACCTCTTTCACGATTACATACTATTTAACAAGCGTTTTCAACTATCGTTATTAGATGTCGCTCTTTCAAATATGCTTATTTGAAGAAGTAGGGCAATGATTTTTACAATAGCTCCCCAAGCAAACGGAAGCGGGCTTCGGTGACGGATAAACCCGTCCCGCCCTGCCAAGGCAACCCTGAGCAGGCACAATTTCCTGGCGCAACTTCCGGCGATGTATGTCTATCGTATTGTATTCCAATTGTCACCAAATTCCAATCGTTTCCTGAGCATATAGCCCCCGCTATAAGCTATGCTATCAGAGTGTGAACGCGCGACCGTCTTCCAATATGCAGATTTCAATGAGCCTGCTCTTTACCGTTTAGTAAGCAAGCTACGTGGAGGGCAGTGTTACTTTTGCGACACTTCTCAGGTACCAGCATACGGTAGCTTCAACTGGACAATCTTAATTCGGTTCCGTGACGGGGTGGAGTGGGTGCTCCGTTCCCCACGAGACGACGGGGCAATTAAGTCGGATGAAACGAACCTCTTACTATTGGCTAGTGAAGCCGCTACTCTCATATACATCAGGGCCAATAGCATAATCCCCGTTCCCGAAGTCTTTGCATACAGGTAAGCCATTCTAGCCGTTTAGGTTTAGAGCGGGCTAACGATCATATAGCTATTCTAGGGATAACGATATCGGCATCCTATATATCCTTATAAGTAAAGCTTAAGGCTCGCCTCTACAGCGTATATAGAAGGACTCGGAGAAAGATGAGCCTAACATATCCTACGAATAAAAGATAAAGATTATATTCCAGCTCGGAGTTATTACATAGTAACTATCTCGACTTTATTTCGATTAGGCTGGATCACTCTTTAAGTAAGATAGGGAATTTTAAATTAAGACCTATCTATCCCGTGGCCTACTACTAAATGAACGACATTCACTTAGAGATATTAATCGTGGACCTTTCAAATCCGAGAAGGACTATTATAAGGCTTATATTTCGGCATTCTTAGAATATATAAAATATCTTTAACTAGGTTATCACTGCTTCTTTGCGCCTATTCCCGCGCGAAGTAAGTACGATAACTATACTAGATTTCGGAACGCGTTAGATTAGTGGAGTAACTTCGTTACTATATAGTCTAAGATTAATAGTTTAGATAATAGGACCGATTATATTATTACTGGAGAGATGCTTTCAGAAATAATTATAAGGTAGACGAACGACGGATCAAAATTTCTTTTAAACGACCGCAAACACCGGTTCTCGATCTACCACCCTAACTTCAGCGTCGATAATATCTTCGTTAACGAAGGTTTTAATATTACATATATAATTAACTAGGCATTCTATTCCTCTGTGCCTTTATCTATACTCCTCACCGCCCCTAGTCTACCACAATTACGATATGAAGTTGATTTATCACTTTTACCTGAGTTTGAAAATGGATTCCGATACGCACTTTAAGAGAACACACAACGTGAAAATATCGAGACTAAGTTAATATTATGTCGGACGTTAAGCTATAGTCGCCCGATATAGCTACTCTCTCGTATTTTGAACTTTAATTTAACTACGGATTATTATCTCTTTAAAGCCCTCTGGCATTCCATTAGAAATCATTAAGATATCTCAGAATTCTTTCGTTTAAGGCAGTCGTCGCAATAATATATATCACTACGTAACGAATTAAAAGAAGACGACTAGATAATAGAATAAGTAGCTAGACTAGAGAGGGAATATTTCCGTGACGATATATGGAGACTGACGATTATAAGAAAGTTGTCTTTAGTCTCTTAGTAGTCTCTGCGATACTATAAATCATTAGCTTACGGGATCAGAGGCAATAGTAATGTCTTCGTTGCGGACAAGAAATTGTGGGCGTGGATTGCCGACTGTCTAAAACCCTAATAACGCTCACTAATTCTCTCTTTTTAAACGAGCGAGTCCTAAGCACAACGTTGAGATTTCAGACCAATGTAATGGCCAAAAGTAATTGAAACTCGACGAAGAATACGATTTTTAACCTCATTTATAAGCCGATACCCCCGGTTTGCATCTTCTATGAGGACTAGATCTTTTCCCGTATATATTCTGCATTGACGTTTAGCTTCTGTCCAGAAGCGTCGTCCCGGATCTAGAATGCGATTGACTTTAGGCACTTGACGTAAAAGTTACACATAAGATTTTCACGAGATGACGTACAATATGGAGTTGAGTGCTGGAGGTTCCATTGTCCACTGTCCCTCTCTGCCATACATCACCTGACGGAAAGTTAGTTGCGAAATAACCCAAAGGGATTCATCAGTGGATTCTTTCGACAATAATATACCTTATTCCCGGCGGGGTAGTATGCTTTCTTTCTCGAATCTGAAGGCACTGCAGGCAAGTCGGGAGGGGTTAGTGGTTGAGCTCTTTTAGGCATTTCACTGGTGTGGTGGAAATTGAGTGAAGCCGGTCCTCAAGTTCTCTGTGGAGAGATGCAGAGGTGTTTCTGTTGAAATAGCTGGAAAGTGGGTTTTGGAACCAATGATTAGTGGGCGATTTTGGAATCCCAGTTGCAGACCGGCTCCCCTATAAAGGCGACGATGCAATTGAATTTGAGAACGGCAAGGACGATAATGATTACATGCAGGTGTATGAAGGCGATGATGGAGACAAGGATGAAAGATAGTCGTGAATTTGCGAGTAAGTGTGCTGGTCACGCCATGGACAAACTACTTCTCAACGAGGGCCCCGGAGCCACGCTGGAGCCGCCCCAGGAGATATCCCCCTACTGGCGCGTGCTGGTTTAACAACTCTCTCGAGTCGTAAACCTCCGGGCGCTTCTCACTTCAGCCTGAAGCGAAAGTCCACCGGCATTTCGCACTGCTCTCCAACCCCAACACGCCTTCAAGTCGAGCCCCGTCCACTCCATGCCGGCCAAGAAAGGCTGCAGGCATCCAGGTCTTTTCGGAAAGGAGATAGACCAATGATATTGCAAGCAACATCATCATGTGTGCGCTAAAGAATCCTAGATAGCACTAATTCACTGTTCCACCAATCAATCTTGACTGGGCGCACGGGTCCGCATATATGGCGGGCACAATGACGCTAGCACCCGGGTGTGAGTGCAAGCACACTAAAAACACCCCTGCATTGTGCCAAGCCCTCACCTATAAGTAAGGGGCACGCGGACAATGTTATAAAGATAGTTTGCTGTCCAGCCGTCCTGTAGCTCCGCCTAAAGTCCGAGCATTCCCAACGCCGAAATACCGCTCCACTGCCCATTCCATTCACCACTCCGTGGTAATCTCCTCCGAGGTAAGAACTTGTGCCTCAACCACAACCTTCCGGAACATGTGACGGAGACGGTAACGTCGAGTCATAACGTGTTCTCCTTGCCCCCCCTGCCCCCAAAGGGGTTTTCTAATATAATGGAAGGTTGGTCGAGTGGTCCATTCCCAGCTCGACAGACGCCCACCGTGGGTAGGTTCGTCCCCTACGGCAATCGCCCTACAAGAGAATGGGTATCTTTCCTATACGGACAAGACCCACTCAGGCAACAGATCGTCTACCACATCGATCGCGCCTCCCAGGACTCAAAAACTCCGCCAGTTCGGCCCACTTCATTCTCCTGCGAATTATCCATCGCCTGCGACACCACGAAGGAACGAGCCAATCCCCAAACGGCGACTGCATCCGCACTCGCCCTCCTCCTCCTGTTCTCAATCAAATCGAAAAACTGTGCCTGGCTCCGCGACCGCACACTGTGCGACGACCCACTCAAATACGTTGAGAGGTCCCTCCGTCGAATACGCCGGATCAGGGCCGTGACCGAGAAAAAAGACTATGATTTCTTTTTGATGCCCCTCCCGTACAACAACTCCGATGTCGAGGAGAGGGAAACTGCCATTGCCGTTCGTGGCATGTGCAACACCATGGTCACTACGTTCTTGAAAACCCTCTTCGTCATAGTCACCGGGTGAGATTCCCTTCACCGACCTCTCCGCTCTCGCTGACTTCGCAGCCTCGACAACCCCGACCTGCTGCTCCAGTACGCACCGTCCCAGTCCGACGACAGCGACTACGACTCCTCCGGCGACGACGATTGTCAAAACCAAGCCTGCTCGCACCCAACGTGAAGATGAGGATGAAGATGGCGATGAGGATGAAGACATGGAAGAAGACAAGGACGAATATGACGATGAAGACGATGATGACGAAATGGATGAGGATGATTATAATGAGGACAGCGAATGCGGCGGTGTATAAAGAGTAGGCGAAGGGAAACAACGGACGCATTTGTTGCGGCTATTCAAGGATGGTATTGGGTTTGGTCTCTAGTCTAGGTTCGCGAAACATAGAGATATAACCTCGCATTGTTTGATGAAGCACGAGTTTAGTGTTGGACAAAGACATGATCTCTGCATGAAATTTGAAACAGAATTCACTACAAATTTCATGGCTTACTGCATTGGGAGAGCGACTCACCCCAAGAGGCTAGGGGGTTTTCAGTAGCGTTGTTGGTGAGGACACATTTTAGTAGCTGTAGAGAGTGGCTTCATCATTCTGATGCTAAATAGAGCTGGTCCAGTATGCTACGATGTTGAGTAAAGAAGCATGGGTTGGAAGGATGGATCACCTCCGGGCGGACAACGTCGTGGCAAGCATCCAGTATCTGAACCGTTTAGGCTGGTCACTGACCCGATTGCTATCTGTTCACTCAATAAGTGAATTAAACTGGCCGTTGCACTGCACTGCTCCTGAACTACTTGACATAGGAGTTTTCACCATTTTCTGCCGCCATTTCTGATGATTACTAGAGAATAATAAAAAACTGTTATTTTCTTTCTTCTTTGTTTTGAGTAGAGATTGTGGAACGCGCAGCTTTTTCATTCAAGGATGTCTGCAAGACCCTTCACGACCTGTGGTTCAAATTACTCAAAGATCTCGCGCTTCTGAAGTACTGCCTTTCCACTCACTTACCCTTAGCATTCTTACCTTTAAGGGATCTCCAATCTCAAATATGGAACGGCTCCAGCGCATTCGTGAGTGCATGCACCGAAGTAATCTGATTTGTTTGGGAGCCTTCTCGCATATCTGCAAGGCTAGCCTCAAGGTCTATTGATAGCTTTTCGAATGCGAGTCTCAAATACACGATGCAGAATGTCCATCTCTGTGGGCCGTCCGGCCAAAATGATAAGCTGAGATCTTTCAGAAGGTTCTCAAATAATCCCACGATCCTGCGTGCTGACTGGTCACCGCTTGATGCCTCTGATATGTTTATGGTGATATTCATATCTTCGCACTCAGCATAACCTATTGCCGCTGCCGATTGGTTCGGACTGCCATCAATACAGCGCTTGAGCAACCCAAGACATTCTCTCCCAATGACACGGACCAAAGATCTCCATGAGTGTAGGTCTTTGTCCAGAATATTAAAGCAATCCTCGGAAATAGAGACTATCAGCAGTGCATCACAGCAATATCGTGGAATTTCATATTCCACTATCGTATTGTAGGCATTTGCCCCTTCGCTAGAACTGAGGGAGTTCCTTGAGCATCCTCCGGTGATAAAATTCTCGATCTGTGAAAGGCTAAATTTGAACCGGCTCTCGCAGCGTTGGTATACAGAGCTAAGGGCTCGTCAGGGTTTCGAATCGATTGGATGAGTACTGTAGGTGGGGACTTACGAACTTTTCTCTGATCGAACCATTAGCTGAGCTTAAAAAAAAAAGGGGGGAATATGTTGATGCGACACCTTTTGCCAAATCAGATGCACGTTGCCGGCAACACGCTCTTAAAGTGTGCATCCAGGGTGTTTCCACCCATCTGCCATCCAACTCCCCAAATGCTTTCGCCGTCTCCAAAAGGAACAATTGCCGAAAGCAGCTTTCATTTGGGTGAAAGTTGATAGCGTAACTTGGGTGGAAAGCGTTGACCACTTTGACGGGCCTGCCGGATGTCATGACGGTCTCTGTCTCATCAGTCGCTCCAATTCCTTTACTGCAATATTGCGCCTCCTCAAATCCTTTCGGGGGTTGCCATGCGCAAAGTATGACGTCAGGCTTCTTCTGACAGATCATCTGCAGGAAGATCAGGTATGCTTTTCTCATCACTGAAGGAATTTCCTTGTTCCTAGGCCATTCCAGACGGAAAGGAAATGCATCAAAGCAACTAGTCTTCCGAAGACTGGAGCAGCCAATCAGCCGTAAGATGTCATCAAGCCAGTATAGTGTTGCGCATTCATTTTTGACGTTCTCACAATCTGCCGTGTATCGCTGGTTTCGTGCAGGTTGCAACAAAGCGATTACCAGTCCCCCTTGTTACTCTGGGCCAGCAAGCCATCTGGCGAATCTGATGCCATCTTCTGAGCTTGCTGGAGAACTGCTCTCGGACCGATGGCTCTCACGTCCGTACTGTCCAAGTATTGATTGATGACTACCAAATGCTATCCGGGAGCGCTTCTGAGGCTGTGAGGACAGCAAAGGCTTTAGCCGGTGGTCAATAGGTATATCAAAGCACCAATCCGAGGCTATCATATCTTCCGACATTGATTCACACGCAAATGGCTGAGGCATAGCCAATTTTTGAGCTGAATGCGGGCGATTTTGAGCTGGCAGGCAACAAGGAGCCGTCAGCATGCCTATCTTCGCGTTGTTGACAACCATGGTGAACTGCATCATTGCGTCCTTAGCCTTTCTAAAAACGTCCTCGCCAAAAGCGTCCTCGCCAGATGGGTCTTTGTTGACCGCAGCGCCTGACTTAAAGTACTCCTCCACCTTTGCGAACTCGTCGGCCACGGCGTTGCCCCTGGACGCTACAAGCGAAAGTTCGTTTGATGGTCCCAAAGACATGGTGTGGTAGTCGATCTCCTGAAGCACTGTTCTAGACGCCTTCGTCGATCTAATCAAAGTTGAATAAGAGCCTGGACACTTCAGGCCTTTTTAACGTGATATCAGGCGACCTCAGGTCGCTTCTTATGTGCGACAATGACGCGGGGCTGGGAAGTCGTTGGTCCACGGAGCGACCCTTGATAGCCCAATTGCCAAGGGTGATCGGCCGCTAACGATTTGCTGGAGACCTAGATCATAGGCGCAGAATTAGGGCCAGAACTTGTGTTCTCTGGGGTACATGACTATGATCTTGCCAGGAAGTTTGATTAATCGACTTGCCGACTGTCTGTCTCGCGAGCTCCTATAACTCTTAACAACATGCTGGCGAAGAATGTTTTAGATTATACGGGAACGGTTAAGATTATCCGGATCTATAAATAGACGCAGACGGAATTCGTTCCACGATTAGCGACTACCCTACTATATGACTATTGCGTTGCTTTTATCAGCCTTATAATAGCCCCACTATAATATAAGATAGCTCTGCCATAGTATATACCTCTAGTGATAAAGTTTCAGCGACTCTAAGTCTAGCTCTTTCGAACCGATATAGCAGAAGTTAATACGTAAGTAGACCCATTTTAATCTAGTAGGAAATGATCTAACCCTACTTATCTAGTAGTAAACCCTACTTCGATTTTAGACGTAGGAAATATAGATACGGAAATAGATATAAGTTTACTTACGAGTCTATACCTACTTTAAAAGCACCTTATCGCGAACTATACCTATACTTAGGGATATCGAAGGGTTGCTTTAAAGGGTAGTAGTGTAAGTTCTCGTACGAAACTATAGCGGGTAACGGTGCTAATATATAGTCACCGTAGTCTACCGCTCGGTTACGACTACGGACCGAACTCGAAACTAGCTTCCGAGAGTAGATATTCCTTATACCGAGGTAGAATACGCGGTTTTAAGTTATAGAGATCGGGAACTTCTTTAAGATAGCCTAGGACCTTACTAGTAAAGAGTATATAGAAACTAGGTAATAGATTATTAAGAAGCTAGCGACTAAGGAAGGGTTAGCTATAATTAAGGCCCTTATAGATAAATAGGCCGATAGCGTCGAACTAGAAACGAGGCTGCGTAACTTTAAGGATAGAACGCTCCCTTTTTTCCGAACTATCTCTCACCCGGATATTCTATCGTCCCTAATTTTAGAGATACTACTCGATACTATTTATATATTTCTTTTTAGCCTAAATAGTCGTCGTGCTATTAGCCTATTTAAGTCTACGACTTTCGCTCTTAGTACCCTTACTTAGGACGAAAGAGCTAAAGATAAAGAGCTAACTTCGATTACGGTAATAGCGAGCTTAGTAGTGCTGGAAAGAATCGTAGAGCTAAACTAAGGCGCCTAGGTTATTCCCGAGTTCACGTCGATTGCGAACGACTTTTTAACCGCTATTCTAGAATAACTTATCTAGACCGGAAGTCGAAGCTTAGCCCGTATTCGCTAACGACTTAGTATTAGGGGGCCGTCTACTAGAGTAAAAGAGCTATCGACCGGTCTTCGAAGTAGGTTAAGATCTTCCTAGTACGTTATCTAAACTAGGTCTACGCTACGATAACGATTACGTAAATATCTTCGATATTAAGATCCTACCGACTACCGAAGAAATTTAGTCCCTACGACTAGAGTACCTCCCTTCGACCGATCCTACGAAATACTATATTCCTAGTCTAATAGGCCTACTTAATCGATAGTTTAGACTTCTACGTAAAGATATAGTTAGTTAACTCCGGGATATAGTATAGATTAAGTATAAGCGGCTTAACAAACCCGTTAATGCCTAGCCGCTACCGAGGCGATAGAATAATAGCGTTCGGAATATTATCTATTAGAACGTCGCTCTACTTCGACTTGAATTCGATCGGAAGAGAGGGCTCTAGGTTATAGCTAAGTTTAACTAACCTCCCGCACTAGCGCGGAAAGGAGCTAAGGAGCGAGAAGAATAGTAGAGGAATACTAAATAGCTATAGATCGATACTTTTATATACCTTATCTCTTTTATAGGTCGCGCTATCTTCTTCTCTATTTACGATCCTACTCCGACGCCTCCGCCAAAGAGAAAAAATAGCGATAAAGAACGTAAAGTTCGATCAGCCGCATATAGGAGAGCCTCCGATAAGCGACCGAATCTTTTTAAGCATACGGACTAAGCCACGTTAATGCTTATAGTTATTTTTAAAAATATTGGCGCGGGTCGGGAGCGGTAACGTTTTTTATACCCACCCTACTAAAATTAGATGGGAGCGGTATAGCAAAATATGTAGAGCAATTGAGGCCTATATACCTCGTAGGATAGCCTAATTAGGTTATAATTAAAGCTAATATATCGTCGTAATATCGTATCCTTAGTGTTTTAGTATTTGCCCACCTACGTCGCCGTCGCCGTCGCCCTCCCTAGCTATACTAACAGCCCACTACTATACCGCATCGCTAGCTATCGCTAGCTAGGCCTTATACTACGTTATCTCTACAGTAGTAGCCTATTAAGCGAAGCCCATAATAACTAGATATATAATACTTTCGCCCTCCCTAGCCTTATAGATATAGACCTCCTCCCTACCCCCGTAATAACCTCTTCTAGGTAACTAAAGAAGTCTTAGAAGGCCCTCGAGGCCGAGTAGGCTACTACTACGGAGCAGGCGTCTCGGAAGACTGCGTATATTTATATAGCTAAGAATAGGGCTCTTAGGGAGGAGAAGGAGAAGGAGAAGGAGAAGGAGAAGGAGAAGGAGGAGTATCGACATATAGAGCTTCCTCAGCAGCGTATACTAAGAAAGCGTCGCTCCTCCACTATAGTTAGAGAGGTTAATCCTAAGTCTATACCGGATATACCTACTACTTAGAGGTCTTATAAGGTACCTAGTACACTATAGACGTTAAAACTAAACCCCCTAAAGCGGCTAGCTCTTACCGGTAGGGATAGAGATAGGCTAATACTACCACCTCCTTCGAGGTCTTAGTATAAGGCCCCTACTAGTTCTTTTAGTAGTTAG
>JAABUP010003662.1_pt1 | contig 26836 bp, 22 predicted proteins | sample 5559201 | NCBI WGS metagenome assembly JAABUP01 (sample SAMN10711887, study PRJNA513373) | rock metagenome | isolation source: Antarctica rocks | place: Antarctica | reverse complement strand
TTGAAATGAATTTCAGATATATTATGTGCAAGTTGCTTGTTTGTGTTTGTCTCAGTGTGTGAATTGTTTTTGGAATTTTGGTGGGAGGACTCATGTTTTTATACCTCGGTTGGTCTTGAGAGATTTTTGAAGGTTGGATGGTCTTCCGATAAACCCTGTCAAGACCAACGGACCTTTCCGTGAGACCACCCGACATGTATGGTCAAGCAAGCGAGCTCAAGACCAACGGAGGTTTCCGCGAGACCAACTGACCTGTAACGTCAGGCAAAAGCGCAAAGTCGTTAACGAACGGACCGGGGAAAGTTCCCTACATTGACGCCGGAATTGTTTATCTTACAACAATGAGATGTCCGAATCCCCCAGTCGGCCAGGTGCCGTCATTCCTGCGCAGCTTTCATTTTTAGCTATTTACAATCCTTCACTGGGCACAAGTGACGAAACGTTGCATGACCAGGTAGTATTCTACAGCTCGAAAGCGAGTCGCGCAAGATCAAGGCGGAAATCGAATGCCGAGGGCAGCGATGAAGGGCATCATGAAGAAGAGAACGAGAAGCTGCGCCAGATAGGGTTGGCGCAGGGCATGGTGGAATTTGCAAAGCGAGTACCCCTCTTACCCAGTTTTGACCACGCTAATACTTGATGATAGGAGTTTCTCAGATGGTGAAGCAGTGGACTCTGTTGAAACTGAAAAGTCTAGGATTGTTCTACACGAATTGGAAAAGGGATGGTGGATTCTAGCTGTACGTCCTTTCTGGTGGCGCATGCGCATTTCTGATTGCCGTAGTCCATAGATCTGACGCGCCTACCTTCAAGTCCTCTGAACGAGTCTAAATCTTCCGCAGTCGTCGACACTACGTCTGCGCGAAACGTTGAGTACTCAGCTCGTGAAGTCTGTCCGCCAACGCTCCTGCTACAGCAACTGATACGCGCTCATGGCATCTTTCTCCTCCACCATGGCCCATCTCTAAATGAGCTATACCAACGCACGCCACGGCCAAAGTTCTGCAGCACTCTAAACCGGTTCTGGACGAGATTCATTTGGCAATGGGATGTGCTGCTGCATGGAAACCCTGCTGTGGACATTTTTAGCGGATTGAAGCTTGCCGCTGGTGGAGAGTTGGGAATAGGGGTTGGTGAGGAAGATTGGGGAAGTGGCGAGCGGGAGGTGCTTGAAGGGTTCGTTGAGAGAACTGGAGGGCTTGTCGATCTGGTCGTCTCGAGATTCGGAGAGCCACCCCCAGAAGCCGCCATCTTGTCCAAGACCTCGGAGAACCCTTCGAGATTTCCCATACCGACTTCTGACGGTCAACAATGGCTCGGCGCCAGCGCCACTCCGGTGCCTTCAAATGGCGTCATCTTCTCGGGTGTTGGAGCCATAACACGTCCATCACTCCGAGATGTCTCTAGTTGGATGCAATGGGTTTATAGCTACGGCGAAGATGCTTATGGGGTTCGAGAACACCCGAACTCGGCTCATCGACGGAAAAGGAGGAAGGTCCGATCTCAAGTCGCGAATGACGGGGCGAAAAGTACGAAAACCCACATGCCTAAGGCAACATCAACCTCTGCGCAAACACTTTCTCGGCACGGCAAGGCTAGGGAGAGAGTGAACGGGGAGCAACAGAGTGAAAGGCCAGTTGGCATACCTCCACCCATAGTCTCTGCGACAGAAGCATCATCATCGAAAGCTACCGCGGCAGCAAGAGCTTCGCGGAACCACAGCAGGACCCGCACGCAGACGCGACGCGAGCCATTACAAGAGCCTAACAACGCTACTTCAGGTACAGATACGTTGATGAAGTACCTCACCTTGGGAGTATACGGCTCAAGCTGGGGCATCTCTGCCCCAAGACCCGGTGTCCATAGACGCGTGTCAGGCATCCATCAGCAAGGTGGAAGTGTGAACGGTGCTGGTGGTCAGGAAGGGGCTGCCATGCAGCACATCGATCCCAGGGCTGAATCGAGTGCTGGTGAGGAGGAAGGCTTTAGTCCGAAACAAGAAAAGGCCTTTAACAGATTCATCATCGGGCTTCAAGGCAATCTTGAAGATGAAGAGGCTCGGGTAGACAATACAGAGGTCACAGATTCGGAGACCGATCGTGAAAATGGGTCAGAAGACTGGAATAACAGGACCTTGATTCGGACACTGCATGTTGAGCTGGCGAAGCCCAAAGTTATGGAGAGAGCTTCGGACCCTGATGATGGAGGTGAGTGCATCGCGAACACTCCATGATGATATATTGCTAAGTTTGGACTGGCTCAGACATCGTCGAGGAACCCCCCTTGGGGAACCGTGACAGGCTCAGGGTTGTGGTCTATGCTGTATGTTGTCGGTGATGGCCAATGTCACGAGCTTGTCTCTAACTGAATACAGCATCAGCCGTTCATGTTCACGTTCTTGTTCGATTTACACACGGATACGTTGGGGATGCCTTCGTTCTACCGGTCTCTGCATCATCAGCTCAGCCCACTTCGAAAGCCTCTTCTCGCTTCCACTTCCCCTAGTAAGGTCGCCGAACGCCTTTGGAATGCCTCGACGCCTGGCAGTACTGCGTCAACAAGTAACGGTCAACCAATCTATGACCTACTGTACGATCCTACCAACCTGACCATTCATACCTCCATTCCTAACATACCCGAACCAGGCACCGCCGCTGCCGAAGGATTGGACCTGAAGACAAGTCCATGGAGCCGGATTGAAGCATTGAACGTACATACTCAAATTCTCAACACCTACATCTCTACCCGCCGCCACAGTTCCGAGCTCGAGCGCACGTGCAAGACGAGTAGAGGTTGGTGGGTAGTATGGATGCGTCTTCCGCACGCTCCGACAACGTCGGAAACGCATAGCAAGGAGTACCGCGAAGCTTTCCTCGTCCGGAAAGCCAGTGACTATGTGGCTCCTGGTGCTAGAAAGTCGAGTGGTAGATTTGGTAGAGATGTCAGTGGCTCGAGCGACGGGAGCGGATGGGGTCCGGGAAAGCTGGCTGAGGGGATAGGCATTGACACTCGGAAGTACGTTGAGGGTTTGTTGAGTCTGAACCGATGACACGGGAGGATATCTCGTCACGAACGTGGACATGTAGATATCACGGCTGAGCAATGATATATACCAACACCCCGCGTAGGCCCAGACTACAGTACGCAAACCTCGCAGCACGGAGTGCCCCGTTACTCCATGCGCGAGTGGTGAATTCTTCAGATGTAAATCGGGGGCTACAGTAGACATGTACACGTAACCTACCGATCGCTCGCGCCTGAAAAACTTTTCCCATTCCAATTCCCGCCGCCTTACCCTTGTTCAGCTGCACGGTGTAAAGGCATGGTAGCGGGGCGCCAGCGAAGACCAAACACACAAGAAATGGAGAGAACAGATTGTGAGAGGTAGAAACGTCGTTTCAGTCTTTCGTAATGCGAATTGAACGGACAAATGGAAAATTCAGATGTGCAAAGGTCCGGACCCGGGCGGGATGTCCTAGCTCTGTATGAGACCCCTGTAGAGAACGTTTTGTGCCTGGGAGTTGAGCGTTGGAGCCGCCGATTGGTGTTGGCGCTGGAACCCCTGCAGTAGTCTCGCTCACTTCGCTTCACCGCCGTGTGCCTGCGAACAACAAGTACTTCAACCTTCCAACGCCCACATTCCTTTTGCCCTTCGCACTCCTTACAGCCCCCAACTCGTGCGCGTGTATCTGTCCTCTACCTTCATTTATTTTCAGTCGTATCGACTTGACTGTCATTCCTTCTAGAGATCTTTCGCATCTCACTTTGCACTCATTTGTTTGACACAAATCTGTCCAGATCTACCAACACCAACACTCTTTACGCCGCCAGCCAGCGCAAGTTCGAAACACTGAACGCATAGACCGTTATCAGAACCAGTTGGACAGATTTCTGCTGCAGACTTATCACAAACCAATCAAGTCAATACAAATCGCTAGTCGATTTACCACGATCATTTATCGGACGAATCCCCCCTCAAGAAACCCTAAAAAGCCCCAGCTTGTACGGCGTCCCACGCAATTGCCAACCTCACCACCAACATGAAGAACCTTACCGTCTTTGCCCTTCTGGCGGCACTCACCGCGGCGGCGCCGTTCGTGAAACGCGATTTCGTCTATGAGACCATTACTCAAGAAGTCATCCAAACAGTCGACGTCACGACCACCATCTGGGTCAAAGCCATTCCTACATCGGTGGCAGCTTCTCTAAGTGCTGCCCCTCCTGCGACCACTACCGAGTCTGCTCTCAACGGAAAATTCTTCGATCACTCCTACTCGTCTTGGTCCTCGAGCGCTGCGGCCGCGGTAGTGCCAACAACCTCCGGCCCTGCACCGGCGTCTAGCGCTCCCAGTTCGTCTCCGTCTCCCTCGTCGCCTTCTTCGAGCGCTGCTTACGCCCCTCCTCCAGCCATCGCCGCGCCAGCCACCACAGAAGCCCCTTCTTCGACCTACGTTCCGCCTCCTGTATCCAGTTACGCCCCGCCTCCATCCTCTGCCCCCGCCCCGGCTCCCGTTCCATCCAGCTCCGTTCCCTCTTACGGCGGCGGTAGCGGCAGCGGCTCCCCATCCGGTCAATGCACGTCGTCTTCCCCTTGTTCCGGGGATGGCACCCACTACGACGCCGGTACAGGATCATGTGGCTGGCAGAGCAACGGCCAAGAGGAAAACGTAATCGCAATGCCACACGGGATGATGGGCCACCAGGCTAACGACAACTCGTTCTGTGGGAAGACGGTGACGATCAAGTATGGCGACAAAAAGGTGACAGCGAAGGTGGTAGATAAGTGCATGGGATGTGTAAGTTCCTATCATTCTCAGTTTGATAGACGCGATGACGGCTAAGTCATGTACTGAAACAGAACGGTCAATCCATCGATTTCTCCAACCATCTTTTCGGCGATCTCACAGGCTTCTACCCACTTCCAGGCCCGATGGCTCCCAATGACCCAGGACGCATTTATAACGTGGAGTGGTCGTTCAACTAACCCGCTTCTCCCCTTGCCCACGTGCATGCTTCTGTGAAGCATGAACATCATGCGAGCCGGCGCTGCCAGTCAGTGTCTGTACAATCTCTTGCTCACGCCTCGTACGATAACCTTGCAAAACAGTCCACGGCCTCGACATTGGAAGGACAGGTATGAGAGTGGGTTGTGCCTGGGGCATCTAGCTCTCTAGAGGTTAGGGATAGGTGTTGAACATCTTGGGAGTACTTCATGTAGATACGTTTGGGAGAAAAAAAGCAAATGTCTGGCCCTTGAACTCCACGCTGTCGCAACACTGAGCCCGATGTTAGTCGTGTGACTCCAAACATACACATGCTTGAACATCTGTGAACTTTCTACGCGTGTGACTGCAAAACGTGCCATGGTACGCGCATAGAGCTTCGGACCCGACAGATCGTAGGAGGCTTGAGGAAGCTGGCCGTCTACTTTGGTTGTTCTGACAGTTGTGGAAGAGTTTATGGGGGCTTCGAAAAGGGGCAAGCTATCGCCATCAGGGGCGCATGTGTGATATCGTTCTTACGAGAGGATTAGCAGACTGAAGGACCCTCGAACGCCTCCACGGCCAGATGAATGCCTCATCCTTATTTTTTCCATGCCAAGACCCTTTACAGAACCAACGCTCCTAAAAGTACGCAACCAGCCAATGCCCCCAGCCCGATGCCCAACCTCGATGATGGCACATCTACCACCCTGGATGCACCGCCCGAAAACGCTCCAACGCCCGTCGTCGTAGCGTTCACAGCCAACTGATTGGGGTTCTGCGGCTGCTGTTGAGCAGGCGCTTGTTCGGCGGTACTACCGACATCGATCAAGCCAGAAGAGTATGGTACAGTGCTACCGGCTATGGTATTTGCGGCACCATTTTTTGAGACGGTATGTCCTTGGACGATGACTGTCGGCGCCGTGTTCTGACCTTGCTGAGGGCCCGATCCAGATTGTGGATTTTCCGGCCGATCATTTCCGGTTTGGTGTGTCTGAAGCTGTTGGCTTTGGCCGGAGCCACTCCGGCCGTGCTCACTCGGAAATGGCTGGTTCTGGCCTGGTTGAGGCTGGGGGTTACCGTTCGCGGACCTCGGAGGTGCAATTGCGCTGGCTCCATTCGCACGTGAAGGATCACTGTGAGATTATGCAGTGGGTATCAGATTCAAAGAGAAACCAGGGTCGTTCCCTGCCTTTGTTGACATCAATGAGTCAGGCTTATTTTGACCTGGTTGATTCTGAGGGTTGCCGTTCGCGGAGCTCGCCGGTGCAATTGAGCTGACTCCATTCGCGTTTGAAGGATCATTGTGAGATTCCGCGGTGTGTATCAGATTCAAAGAGAAACCACGGTCGTTCCCTGCCTTTGCCGACACCAATGCGTCCGGCTGAGGTAAATCGACAGGCGCCCTTGACGGACCAGATGCCCAAGAAGGATTACTGGCCGGCACCAGCGTATTCTGGCTACTGTGTGGATCTGGTACTGAGGCGCTCGCAATGACAGTAATTGGAGCAATTATAGGTTGTGGGGTGGGCCCCGGCTTAGGTTGAATGGTTGATGGATCATGGCTAATCCCGGTAGCCGGATCTAAGGAGCCAGCTTTTGTCAAAGTATGAGGAGGATCATAGAAGCCATGTAGATCGCCGGCAACGCAGGACGCCCATGCAGGATCCAATGCTAGAACTTTTGACGGTATTGCATGATCGGATGGCAAGGATCCCTACGCATGCCATTCCCTTCAGCGTTGTCTGGATTATTAGGAAACCATTGATAGCCAGATATTGTAGAACAATTTTGACTCAAATCAGCAAGATTAAGTCTTCGAGGAGGAAGTGTCTCTGCAGAGTGCACGTCTTCGAATGCTCGCGGTAACAAGGTTGATAAGTCTTCCGGTGCAAAGGCCACAGTGGTTTTGATGAGCGGTGCACCAACCAGCCCACAAAGATTGTAACCCTCAAGGGTTTGAAAGCCGATATAGATACTCGGGGAGACGCTGCCAAGCCGTGAGTATGAGGTTCAACAAGCCCATGGTGTAGGTTTAATCCACATACAAGGTATAGCCATCTTTATTGACAAATGATGTCACGATAGCGCTGTTGTTGATGAGAGATGTGACTGAAGCAGCGGATGGGGTCGGAGGCCAAAAGAAGAGCTCCACGGTCGATGCCTTTAAAATACAACTATTACACTATGTGAGCCGTCAGTCAATGGTAGGCTTCAACATGGTGAAAGATGGTTGACCTTACACACGGAGGCGAAGCACGACCGGGGAAATACACGGGATTGTGGCCTTCGGTCACGGTCCAGGGAACGACCCATGTTGAATAGGCGGTCATAATTGAAGTTTCATTTGTCGTGGGCGCATAGCCTCCATAGAAGGTCCTCGTCCCGGTGTCGGTTTCCAGATCAGATTCGGAAAACCATGAGGAAAACCGAGACAGACAGTAGCTCTGCAAGCTGGCGTCACTGATACCCTCGTACGGCCACGCGGCCTGGGTATCATTGAAGGAGAGACTGGTAGAAGAGTTGGTAGCTATTGCGAGACTAGTAGAGATCAAGGTGGTCGGCGTGGATGTTGTGTTCCCATAGTAGACTGCACGACCGAGTAAGCATTTCGCCAAGCGACCAGTGCGGACCCGCGACAATTGTAGGAACTGACCGCCTGTAGAATTTGGAGCAATAAAGGAAGGCTTCAAAGGGAGAAGGCAACGTAGTAAACGACAGAATCAATAACAATGAGACTCTCATGACTACCTTATAGAATCTCGCGAACCCAACATTCAAGTGACATGAAGAGAATGCCGGGCCGTTATATCAGCTTTAAGGTGGAACAACATCCCTTTGATGTTATTATGTACATATCCAAAACGGTATAGACGTAGGGATCGAAGCGCCCGTTCAGTTGTTGTATTCATTATTGCCCGGCGCTTCAAGTGACACAAAAGACCCTGTACGATTTAACAGCATTCTCAGCCCGAAGCGCTTTAGAAGGCTCCAATAACATCAAAAGCAATAATGATGCCTAGTAGACTTGTAAGACTAGGTGGCTGTGCCGCATGCAGGCAACCCCACGAGGATCTTGTGGCATGGCAAGTTAAGTCCAAGGATGAAGTCAGAGGTGTCGTAAAATCCTACAAAAACCTCTACCGAGAGTTCTTACACAGACCAAATGCATGATCGTGTCAAATCATCCATTGTATCTTACAGTATTAAACTCCTGAACGCTACTAGTTATCGTTCAAAAGAATCATCTTTGGACTCTTGTTGGCGGCCAGAGGTTCTTCTCTTTTTCGTCACCGATCCTAAAGGTATAGCGTTCTCTCCTGCCTCACCAACGCTCTGGCTTTTCCGTTTCTCTCCTGCCTCACCAACACTCTGGCTTTTCCGTTTCGCACCCACACCAGCCAGTGCCTCCCTCCCTAAGACAAACGCCCCCTTCTCCAAATCCACAGCTCTGAACCCCTCCTTCTCCCCACTCTCCCTCTTCAACCTCTCCCTCACCGTCTCCACACCCTCAAACAGCTCCTTATACTCCTTAACATCATACCTAATCTTCCTGCCCCACCCACTCTTCTCATCCCAGCATGTCCATCGAAACAACTCGTCCGAGAAAAACGGCACGTTCTCCGGATCATAGACAGAAAGCAACAAGCTGGCCGTTGCGGGGCCGATGCCTTTGAGGGTCGCCAACTTGTTGATAGACACTGCGTAGTCATTTGGGTTGGAGGCGTAGATCTTGAATGCCTCTCGAGTCGTACGCTCGATATCCTCCTCGCCATTGGAAGCAACGAGCTGTGTTAGACGAGGACGAAACGTACCGTGTTTCCTGGGGGTAATCAACCCACGAGCTCGGATCATTGTACCTGAATGATAGGGAGTATGTGCCAGAGGGCAGAAAGCACGAGCTTAGAGGGGCCGAGTGGACATACAATTTCCATCTTACCAACTCCTCGATCTCCTCTTTCTCCAAGAAGCCTTTATCAGGCCCCTCTTCTTTCCTCTTCGTCAATCCTTGAGGAATAGTATTAAACCTCGTCCGGTCTAGGATCAAGAGCTCCCCAGGCCCCCGTCCGTGCTTCTGCACTTTTGCATCTTCCTGCGCTGTAAGATCCTCAATAAGCTGATCATAGCGGGTCTGCAGGCTGTCAAGTTCCGCTTTAGTGATCTTGGAGGCGGAGAGAGATGGAGCGTGGACGACGGACATGATGGTAGCTCGGTCACAAGATTCAGTGGCCGAAAAGCCGTCAAAACAGAGCGAGGTAATATTATATGGCTGAGAACGTATAGAAGTGCTGTGATTGTGTGAGAGCTAATCAAGAACTTCTACGATGAAGAGATAAGAGGCCAGTGTCCCATGAATTTCTCAATCTAAGCATGACATCAAGACAGATAGCTGAAGCCATACCGAGGAAGGTCAATATCCAGCCAGCTTTGAGAACTCGATACTAGTCCCATTGCACTCAAGCTCTCGGCATATAATAAAACTCAGAGTCAGTATCTGCCCTCAACGGACGGGTAGGCTTGAAAGGATCAGGGAGTAATCGGGTTTGCATCGCACCGCAAGCGTATGTTTCCGCTTGGCCCCTATTGGGGGCTTTTAGGGCAATAAGCAGCAGAGCCTGTCATCACCCTTGCATACTGAAATCCCCATCGAGTTCTCGCAATAATAGATAGTAACCTCGTTACTCATATACACGTGCCCCACACCGCACAGTAGACGGTACATGCAATTGAACACCCCCTTGCCTCGCTTGCTCTCTGTGAAAATAACAAACAATCTGCCAGCTTAGAGGTGCTGGCCTGCCTTACTGTGGGCGACAGCTCAGCAGGATACCATAGCAGTCGTAGGAAGGTCCATTCGGACCCGTTACTGTATACAGATGCACGAAAATAGAATTCAACAGACAGCACCCTACTCCTGTCCGAATCCTACCGTCTCTTCTACGGCTATCGTCAGCTTCTGGGTGAGTACCTCGTACGTCTTGTAAGGAGGTAAATCGAGCCGGTTGAAGCTGCGTACGTAGTCAGCGCGGAGCTTCTGAAGAGTACTAGGGGAGAGAGGTACCATGTATGTGATTTCGGCAGCTGGGTAGGCTCCCCTGACTTCTCAATGGTGAACCTTCTCGGCCCATCACTCCCCTGAAGGTCCTTGAAACCGTTGACCGGTATACGGGAAGTTCCAGTCGAGAACTGCAGCAACCGTGACTTCTGTTCTGCATCCCAGCTTCGAATACACTGCAGTCCGACTTAGCAGACTGTACGGGTCACATATCCGCGTGTTTACTGACCTTCCAGAAGCTCATGATGACCTCATCAGACTCCGTGTACCCTCTATAGTCGGTATGCTTCTTCCAGTCCTCCACGTCAATGTCAGCGATACCACCGATAAGTAGCTCTAATTCGCGTTCGTCGAAGACATTGACAAGATCTGGAGGAATCAATTCATTGAATCCAGTCACAAAAGCAGTGAACTGTTCCTCCACACGCTTCTGGATCCGCCATTCGGTAATGAGACTGCACATGTGAGCTAGGTCTCCGTATAGGAAAGCAGTCAATTACTCACTCAATGTATTCTTTCTTGTTCTCGTTGGTGACCTCTATATTCCGCCCGTTTGGCTTCAGGTCAATGGTGACCGTCTCACCGAATCGCTCATCATCGGTAGAGAACGTCAATTCGAGGACGCCCCCGATGTCGTTGTCCCTGTACAGAATCAGTGAATCATGATTGCGCTGGACATCTTGCTAGTTCACTCACAAAGTCCAGGTTAGATTACGGTGAAAGTCAGCATCTACACCCTCCATATCCGCTAAACTGACCCTTTTACGCAGGATCATCTTGTAGAAAGCACCGATGAAGAACGCATCTAAGAAACGCCTATGAAATATAGCTAGCCCGACGACTCGTCCGATAAACTTAAAGTAATTGAGATGTTCATCATTGATTCCGGAATGAGGGTTGATTTGGAGGGTGTAATTGTCGTGAGCGGAGTACTCGAAAAGACAGTAGAATGGGTTGAACATCTCATGGGAGAGCAGGAAGAAGAATTCCCTGCATCACATTAGCTGCTGATACGATTGTCCAAGGTCAGGCACCGCAAAGTGCTCACCTGGAAAGACCACCATAGTCGAGACCGTCTTCTCCATCGAACTTGACCATCAGGCGCTTCTTGAGATCAGTAGCACTTTGTTTCATGATCTCGGCATAAGAGTCCTCGAAGATATGAGACCTCCGGACCTTGACATGACACTGCCCAGACAATATCCGCAGAGCAGGCTGGGATCTGAAGTAGATCAGCTTGCGCCTGAAGTCTCGCTTGTACTGTGGCACGTTCTGATCCAGTGAAGATGGCAGTCGGGGGTCATCCCATGTGGTTGTCTTGGTATTGTGGTCAACGAAGTATACCCTGGCCGTATTGGTGAGTCGCATCTCCCATCCACTGGGTAGTGGACCAAGCTGAGAAACTGGCTGCTGTTGGATTGTGGTGTTGTTTCCATTCGTATTCTGTCCATACATGCGGATGTACTGCTGTCGGCGAGGATCAACCCAAGTGGTTGTGCGGGTGTTGTGATCCACGAAGTATGCACGACCTTCCGGTGTATGACGTTGTTCCCATCCAGCAGGAAGCTCCCCGGTCCCGGCGGTGGTGGCACCAGTGGCCATCATCGACACCGCACCTGCAGTGCTTCCTCCTCCACTTCCCCCGCTTGGTGGGGCTTCCTGCAGGGCTGGTGAACTGGCACCAGTACGGTCCTCTGGCAACATACGATTCTGATGGGCACGTCGCTCCATTTGTGTGTTTGCCTCCATCTGCGTCCGCTGATCACGCTCATTGTAGGTGGTTGATGGCCTAGTCCAGGTCGTAGACCTGGTGTTGTGATCTACATAGTAGGTTCTTCCAAGATTATCCTCACGCCTTTCCCAACCCGCAGGTAACCTCCCTTGATTGTCTTCAAACGAGCTAAAGTTACGTGTGCCATTGAGCGGAACAGCGCCGTTCGGTTGCGAAGCAGTGGCAGATGCACCGCTTGCCGTCGAACTTTGAGCTCGTGCTGGAGCGGGACTTGCGCTATGTGGCGGCGGATTGCCAAACCCAGGGCTATCCATAGAAGGTCCGGCTGGCGTCGATGGAGATGGTATTACTGGCCCGTTAGATGGTCCGCTTATCGATGGTCTTGTGGTTGCGTGTTGTCCTGGCTGTACGATAGGCGCGCCAAGATTTGTCGATAGGTTTATGATGAGCTTTCCATGCACAACAAGGTTGTCATTCGATTTCTTAAGGTCTCTTGTAAGCATCTCTAGGGTTTATACCGTCAGTGAGTAATCTTCATATGATTCACTAGGGTTAGTGAAGTACCATCTCCACCAATCTCCAAATCTATGACTGAGCCGATGCGCACATTGATGACGCCTAAGAATCCTTGATCCTTCTTCTTGAACTTCTTTTGGTCGAAGATTTGTATTGCGAGTATGCTCTCCTCGGAAGCTCGCCTACAAAGCCGGTCAGCAGCGCCCTTGCATCGCAGTGGAGGGGGCCATGCATGTCAAAGCTTTCGTTCCAGTACGGATTCAGTGTCTTCTTGATGACCGATGTGGTTCTCGTCTGCTCGCCACCTATGGTTGCAACTGCAAAAGGGTCCGGAAATCCTAGCATTACCGGTTATCAGTCTTCGATCACTGATGAAAGCGGCTTAGGGGTCCTCACTGAGGAGATCACGCTTGTACAATCCATCTGCCGCAATGACTAGAGACGGTCAGCCTTGCCTTGACTGGATATACTTCGTCATAGGGAACTGTACTGGTGACCCTCAGGTTCGGCTCTCTGCGAGTTAAAGTCAGCCTGGACATCCGGTAAATCTTAGGATCTGAGCCTTACGATGGCAGGTTCGAGTCCATCTTTTCCACACTGCTCGATGTATGGCCCCGATGCTCGAGGTTCGCGGTCCTACTTGTAACGTCTAGAGGCACCGTATCGTGATGTGATGTAGTGAGCTCGAACTAGCTCAATGCGCACCAGGATGCCTGCACTATGCTACTTAGTTCGTAACCGACGAGGCTGTGCAAAACGGTTCTGCCACCGTCCTCGGACAAGAGGAACTACAGCAGCATGCAATAATAATATCTGTTTGACTCTTTCCCTCAGTCTTCATGAGTTGAGATGTTGTTGTGAGGTGCGATGGTGTTGTTCAGGACCATTCAATAGACTAAGCGTTGGAGTTGTTGCGCGCCCAAACATAGAAACATTGCCCCGCGCTTCGCCAGCCATTGAATGTGTTCTCGATTCAGGACTACACCCTGAGTTGGACGATAGTCACATAGCTCGGATGAGGTACAACATGATAAGAACCTCTTGCGTTACACCTTCAAGTGTTGTCATCCAGCTCGTATAACCATAACATGACAAAAGCAGAGTGAGATGACTATGACATAGCAATGACGGGCGTTCTCAGAGTCTAGCTGTACTACTATTGCACGGTCATCAGAGATCCGATGTTGATTGACAAGACGGGTCGAGCGTCTCCGATACGGGATATGCATTGGATTTCATTCCATCTTCTCTGAAAACCATGACCTCAACGTACTATCATACACTCAACATGAAACCAAGAAGAATCCTTTTATCCCATACCCCAAAGAGACGTTTTGCGTGTAAACGGGAGATAGCAAAGGATCGCGAAAGAGCGCAATGCTTCTCCGCGTATTACAACATGACTTTCTAGTATGGTGCATACCCTCGCCCTCTGCCTCTGTAGCCTCCACGATAACCGCCACGAGATGGATAACCGCCGCGAAGAAACCCGCCTCTCCCTCCACCGCCACGGGGTCCTCCGCGCCCACGGCCTCCGCGTGTCATGCCAGGCAGATTTGTTCGCTTCGGTACAACCTTGAGCATTGATTTAGTGTGAGCAAACCCTCTCCATGTACAGTGCCAGCAGTGTGACTAACCTTGAGGTTTCTGCCGCGAAACATGCTTTCATTGAGAACAAGAGCCTGACCTACAAGACTCGGCTCGGTGAACTCGACATACGCATACCTGCATGATCCCATTAGCGGTCCATCTCTTGCCAGGCAGCGAGACTTGAAAGTCGGAGATCATCGGAGAGCCGACTTTGTAGATGTATGCTTCAACGCAAGATCCAAGGTCGAGAGACGAACCCTTTGGGGTGGCCAGTGAACTTATCCAACAAGATCGTAACCCGATTGATTGATCCGCAACTCTGAAAGTGCGCCTGAATCTCCTCAGGTGATGCACCATAGTCCACGTTGCCAACAAATATGCTCCTCGCATCAATATCCTCTTTGTCCTCTCGCAAATCATTGCTCTGCTGGTCGAGTGTTGCCTGCATTTCTCGTAGTTTAGCAGCTTCGGCTTCCATCTCCGCAACCCTCCTCTTCATAGCCGATATTTCTTCCTATATTTCAATCTTCTTAGTCCATGATCTTGTCTTATTATGCTATGCCTTATGCTTCCCAGTAATAAGGGCGGCTTGCAAGAGCTACGAGCTTTGCTCTAGTAGCAGGACGTGACCGTAGGTCGAGGTTGCGAAAGGAAAACCCAGCTCTTACTTCATCGTCCCCGCCTTCCTCATGAACGTCCACATGTTCGTTCTCCACCTTTACGCCATTGTCTGACATCTTTGATGATGGTATTTGTTCTGCAGCGCAGGTCAGTGAGCTGCTGAGTTTGAAGCGCTCGAAAGAATTGTCCCCAGCACTCACCAGGTAGGTTGTCAAAGATATATTGCAAGCGCACCTACTGCAATATATTCGCAGCTGTATTCTCAGGTGTAACGTACTTCCGAAGGCCTTGCTTGATAAGTAAAGACTGAATGAAGACAAGAAGTTGAAGAGCCTTGTCCTTAAGCTCTATCTTTAACGCGACAAGTTCGGCTAGATCGTACTGTAAGCTGAGACGCCTTACTTCAATGGGAACCATATGTGAATAATGCCGAAGCATTATTCCATGTATATTTCCTGTCTTCGCTCTCTTCTTAGGGATAGCTCTGATACTGACTGAGAATACGAAGGTACACAGTGGAATATTTGATCACTGGGAAGCAAACAATGAGCGTCAGAGCTTGGCATGTGGATCTGGGGTGATGCACATCCGATAGCCAGCTACGGCTTCCACTACACTACATCAATACTGCTATCATGAGCAGCAACAGTACTGAGCCACTTCTGCGTGAGCACCGTCGTGCTCGAGCCGACGCTACGGATGACCATATAAATCACCATATCAATTGGCTGGCTCCCAATCGCGAGGACTCTTATCTTCACACGACCCGCACTCGAACCCAAAGATTCCTCACCTCAAAGGCCGGGCATTATTCCGTCTTACTTCTAGTCTCGCTGGACGTTTCGTGTATCTTTGCCGATTTCATCATCAATCTCTTCGTCTGCGAACAGAAACACCCAGCCAAAGAGTGGGACGAGGCACGAGACGCTCTCGGGATAGTCAGCTTGGTCTTCTCATGCCTGTTCATGACTGAATTGCTGGCTTCGATCTGGGCGTTTGGACTACCGTAGGCCTCAAATTCTTAAGTTTGACATCGTCTCTCTGACCACATCATAAGGTACTTCAAATCCTGGTTCCACTGCTTCGATGCGACAGTCATCGTGGGGGGCTTCATCATCGATGTCTGCCTCCGCGGCACCCTGGAAGAAGTTGGCTCCTTGGTCGTCGTTCTTCGTCTATGGCGTGTCTTCAAGATCATTGAGGAGTTCAGCGCAGGTGCGGAGGAGCAGATGGACGCGCTGTCCGAGCGGATTGGACAATTGGAGATGGAGAACAGTGATCTAAAGAAAGAAATTCACGCCATGCAAGCTAAAAATGGTGGAGTCGTTGGGAGGCCATCCCAATACTAGAAGCCGAAGTATAGTGTTGGGTTTCGGGGTCGGAACTTTATTTTGCTGTCATACAAGAGACATAGCTCACAGGGTGAAGGGGGGCTCTCTCATACTGTTATTGGTGGTGCATACTGCAGTTTTAAGGCTCGATCCGCGCTATGAAAACAATGCCAACGTACAACCCGTTACCACACCGTAGTGATGATTGAGGCGCACGGACTCATAGATGGGTCGAATTTCTGCAGAAAGGCCGCAAGCTCGGTACCAAGAATCTTCCATGACCTGAAAAAGACGACCAAGATGGCTATGCAGGCCACACAGACATCCACATCGATACCACATTCTTCACTTTGTCAATGTGATTGCAAGTTTTGCGACGAAGCTCAATCTTGTCCATGTCCAGCCGACCTTTGCGTTTGTCCTTCCGAAATGCAACTGCCGTTGCCTACAGTGCCACAAGAAGAGTGAGATAGTGGAGGATGGAACCTGCATTGAAGGCGGTGGCCCAGGAGATGCTCACCCTGGAAATCACCAGGTTGATCTATCAGGTCACTAAGCAAAAAGGGGCGCAGAAATAAGTCTGATTACCTGTGCCCACTACCTATTTCTAACTTCCCTCAAGCATCATTTGTCTCTGGCAGGCTGGGGAGATGACAGCATACCCGCATGTAAATTGCGGAAACAGTACTACCGTCAATGGACTGATACTGATGTCGAAATACTGGAGTCCTCCCAGCGGGTCAATTTTCAACCATGCCCTTACGTGTCACGCTGATGTGCGCTTGAGGTTCAGTACATATCCAGTCCCATCGATCAAGGCCTTACAAATCCCGCTTGGCACAAAGAAAAGGGCGAAAGCCGTCAAGAAGTTGGGCCTTCTCGCTGCTCACTCAATCTTGCAACCGAGACCATGACGTCGTCTACATACACCGCCGCTTAGGGAGCAACCATGAGGCCTCACCGGCCGGGCCCATGACGTAGTGGTGGTGGTAAATCCATGACGAAAGACACCAACAATGACACCAAAAACTCGCTTCAACGGCTTTGCTATGCTGTACCACAAACACGTCTTAGATTGAGGCTGAAATCAATCACGTTTGAGATACGAACGCAGGCGCCGTGGATCCGGGGCAGCTTGATCCTCCAACCCCTCGAGAGGCCAAGGACGAAGGAATCCATGTTTGACACTCTTTATAGCTGCTGTAGTCTTGGGTAACTTTGGATCGACTTGAAAGTCTGCTGGTACTCTGCAAATACTGATGACCTTTGTCAAGTGACGAAGAGAAGCTTCAACGAGTGAGGTAGTAATTCAGGCCGCATCGTCTTGCCCAGGCGGAGTGTGGCTAGACTGCCAAAAAAAAGGCAGTCGACAGCAAAAAACGGTGAGGACATTTCCAAAGCGGCGGGTTCACGGCTCAGATGCCTCCAGATTATGAGCAGAACATCTGAGATGTAGCTTAAGCTACGTACCGCTTGCATTGGTTGTAGTATCCATTTGTACAGTCCCGTCCCTGCCCCTGGCATGTCGCCTTATGCCTGTTTTACAGCCCTACTGTGACATTCAGTCTATAACAACATACGAAGAAGAGTGGAAGCCGAAGTCCTTGACCAAAGAATGCGCCACGCTCAATACGCCCAACCCACCAATCTATAGAAACCACAAATGCGAGAAACGTCGTGAAGAGTCATACTGCGACCAAACCAGTCATTTTACTTGCTTCCTTTTTTCGTACCAGCCCTCCTTCTACCTTCAGATCTCGACGGACTGACAAATGTAACATGCCTCTCGTCCCCACCTTCTCGAGAAACTGCTCCTCTGAGTGCAGAGGTCCTTCTTGGAGGATGCGCTTTCGCAGAGGTCGCTAGCTCTGGATCTGTAGCAGTGGTCTCGCTTGCGTCTCCTTCATTCTCAACCTCGATACCTAGGTAGCCGTCTTCTTCATCCGGCTCTGCTGAACTAAAAGTTTCGGACTCGGTGTGAGCTTCGTAGTCACCGTCATCGCTTACAAGGCTTGGCGCCGGGTTTGACTCAACGGTGTTGGGGCTCAGATTGAGAGATGTGGACCCATCCAGCATCATGAGGTCTGGACCTTGCTGCCTCTCGTGCTCAGTAGCAGAGGGTCTCGAAGCGTACGGTGAGGCGTACGTTGATCGAGGAGTGATGCCATTGAGATACTTAGGCTTACGACTGCCTTTGTCGAAGCCTTTGCTACTGCTCGGTCGGTCGAGCGGTGCTGGCGACATTGTAGCTCGAACAGGCAATCTACTGCCCCTGACCACTCCTAAACCTCCGTGCTTGTCGCTGTTATTCTGGTAGGTTGCCTCTTCCTCTTCATCGCCATCGTCCTCACTAAGCAGGTCAAGCTCAAGATCAACCCTTGTTCTTGCTTGACTTATCAACTCCGGAAGGTCACCAGTTCGCCCCTTTCTCTGCATAAGTGCAGAAAGATGAGGGGTTTGCAGTGAAGGTACAAAGTCACTCGTTGTTGTAGAATCCTTCTGAGCTATTGGTTCAACTGGCGTAGTGTTCGCGGAGGTCGTCGATGCCTCTTTTCCAGCAGGAGCCGGTCTGCGGCGAGTTGTGCTGTTCCCAGCCGCACCGTCAGGTGTCTCCACGCTTTGACCTAACGCAGAAGTGTACGCAACGCCCGATGTTAACTTCAACGAAGGAATTTGTGCAATCTTTGTCAGATGCGCTGACCGTATCAGAGGGTGCACAAATCCTACCATGGCAGCACTGCCTGGTTCGCTATCCAAGATCATTCCACCAGATTCGTCAGTTCCGATCTCTTCGCCACACGCGATAGCGGCAGCGTCATGACTAGCGAAACCTCTGTTGTGCGCAATACGGCAATGGTTGATGAAGCCTTGCGCGCTTGAGAAATTGTCTCGTCGACAATCTAGGCATACGAGCTTGACGAGTTGTCCGTCTGTCGAGCGCTTGAGGATCAGAGGACCGGCCTTCTCTCTTGATGGAGGATAACCACCGGAAAGCGCCTGCAGTTTCGATCCAGCTGAACCCCTCTGCGAGCGAGACTTGCCAGCAACAGAGCCAGTCTCTGCGAAGCTTCCGCGAGTCGCTCGGCCCTCCGGGACGGCCCTACCTGCGAGTAGCCCCTCCTGGCCATCTTGCGCGATGTTTCCTCCATCAAACATCACATCGGGGATCAGCCACTTGGCATAGTGCCGAGTGTATGGTCCATCCGTTACACCCCAAGGAGCCGGATACCTTGGTTGCAAATCCCCTCTTATTTCGATCGGCGACCCTGTACCATCACTGACCTGTTGCATGGTCTCAGGCTGAGATGACGAAGCAGGAAAAGATATTGTCTGGCATCGACGCAGCTGTTCTAGCGCAATCTGGCATTTGGCAAGTTCTTGATCGATAAGGCGGAGTTCATTGTGCTTCAGGAGGATTTCGAGACTAAACTGCGCTTCAATACTCTGCTGAAGAGGTGTAAGTGTTGCAGAATCTATTCAGCGACAACTGAATCAGCCAATGCCAACAATGTTAGAACATAAGACAGGACGCATACCAGGCGCAGTCGGAACGACGTTAGCAACGTGAATCGCTTGCGCCGCTGTTACGTCTGTGGTCGTGTCGCTACTTGCAGGCTTCTTTTGAGAGCGTATGAGTGACTCATTCTTATCGCTCAGCTGCGGCTTCACCAAAGCATCCGCGGCACTCCACTGCGTCTTGTCTGACCGTCTCTTGAGCGGGCTTTGCTCAACGCGCATCGACGCAGACTCCTCACTGCCCGATCTCTTCCGCTTCATCTTGTTCATCAGAGGGATCTCTATGACTGGTGATCGAGATTGGCCCGCTCCTGTGAGCTTTGTCTTCTCCGACGCCACCTTATCCACCCCTGGCCCTGAACCCCAAAGCCGAAACATGCCATGCGATACGGAGGATACCGCCAAGGATCACCGGAGATGATTACCACGTTGTCTATTCCGGAGATCTATCGAGTCAAGCTTCCGAAACTAGACGCATCGAAGGAGTGCTACTGTGATGGTTGCCAATACAATCCCGAGACTATCGTGAAGAGGTGGAGTTTGCAGGCTTCGAGCGTTGCGCTTGGGGCATGGAACTGGTACGAGTACCAGACTTAAGGAGAGAATAAAGATCTGCAAGTGAACTGCGCAACAAGTGACCGTGGTGAATCGAAGTGCCGTCGCGGTGTATACCATGAAGGTAATGGTTGGTCGATCAGACGGATTTGAGCGACGACGAATGGGAAGAACCGTCAAGAATTAATAACAAGAGTCATGAAGAACATCCACGGCAAGCCTCGGGTCTCGAAAATCGTGAAAGTCGCTTCAAAGAAGAAATGGTACAGTTGCTGGTGTTGTGCTGGTTGTTGACAAGACAGGTCAGGTCACAGAGGAGGTCTCAAAGGACGTTGTTTGATGGTAAGGCAGGGTCGCCTCGGAAAGCTGCAGCCTAAGACCAGGTTTGATTGGATGATGGCATGGATTACGGTGTTATTATTGCACAATGCTCGTCAAAGGAGCCTATTCAGGCATGGCGGCGGATGATGTGGAGCTCCAGCGTTGGGAATAAAGTTGATACAACTAAGGTACTTCATTCAAGTTCAGAGCGTCGCCGGGCTACTTGTACCGATCATCACTATAAAGTCCCTCATAGACATGGATGTATAAAACAAAGCGGTTGAGCTTGTTCAAACTGATTAAGGGCTTAGCCAATGGACATGGTCGCAATTCTGCTTACCAGTGCCGCTTAGTATTGACATGTACTCGTGCATCCACGTGAGATGTTTCGACGTTTGTAAGTAGGTTTCGAAGGGCAACGTCCAGGTTCTTAGTTACAGTCTGGAGTTTCTTGTTTGAATCACATGCGATTGTCTTTCTAAGATTTTGATCTTCCCAAGTGTAGGAGAGAGCTTCGTATTCCAAATTGGAGTCCAGTGCTCGATGGATGATATGGCAGTGAATGTCATCGGATACGTCTCCGGATGCAGCCTGATCTCTTGTGGGCTTGTCAATAGTTGATATTGATATGAACCAGTTGGCACTGGCACCGGTTCCGTTGGCAGTGGTTTCCGTGTGACTGCCATGTTGAATTACTCGGCGACCAAGAGATGCAGAGGAGAAAAGAACGCGAGACAGGTGTGAGAAGAAGGTTTTGCAAACACTTCAATATAGCAGGCTCGACCGTGAATCCTAATGGAGTTGACAGATGACCAGCATAATATGAATCGCGAGACGAATAACGCAAATTGGGAGAGAGGAGGCTCAGCATTGGGGGCTAAAAGAGCATTAGGGGCTGAAAGAGTAGCCCTTCGCCCTCACAAGGCAATGTGAACGATCTTCATGCCATGACGGCGGAGTTCAGACAATTCAGCCTATCAAGACAGGGTCTTTGAGGGCTGTGGCGCTCAAAGATCCCACTTTGCACGTCGGACTTCGCAGTGAGGTTGGAGTTTCAAGATTTAGATGAGGAAGGTACTCATCTGTGAGGGGTTGCAGTGAGTTTGGTCAACCGCCTTCCGCACATCACGAACATTGAAAATGCAATCAACGCTTCGTTCTCATCCATCATCTTGAGAACTTATGGTTACTCGCTTTACATACAGACAAGCTTTGAGCACTGCCTTACTCATTGCTTTAAATATTGTGATGGGGTGAAGCTGATCACCGCAAGCTAAAAGTACATTTAATTAATAAGAGTAAAGCTTCAGACAGTAGTAATAGAACACACACATCAGAAGGTATGAGATAAGAGAGAGCTTAAGGCGTTCATCAAAGACTGATTTGAGAGTCAGGCGCTTCAATCACAGAATTTACAGGATTAAGAGCGAATTATAAAACATGTTCCAGCATTATAGAGATATCATCCCCGAATCTGCGCCGTTTAGCGTCTGAAGGTCTGATCTCTTGATGGGTGTGTTCTCTTGTTCCTGAATAGGCTCTCCGTTCATGTCTGCCTCAACCTCGTTAAAAGCCGATTCGTCTTCTGTCTTGGGATGGTCAAAACGGTCTTCAAGTTGGTATTGGAATCGAATCAGCTTTCGAAGAGTAATGATTGGCAAGTCCCAGCTACCAGGAGCCCGCGCGAAAGGGTTCCACCAACCTGCCGGCTTCTGACGGCGGAAGTGATTTAGAGTCTGCAAACCTTCCTCAAGGCTCTTTAGCTTCTTGAGCGCACGAACTCTCTCAATTTACGAATCTTCGGTCTCTGCGGCAATGTTCTTTTTCAACCTCTCATCAAGTTTCCTCACAGTTTCGGGTGAGAATATAAGAAGGCTGTAAAACGAGGACACGATTTCTTCGATATCGTATAAGTGATGTCAATAGAGATCACCGCCGAATCCTGCTACTGGGCTTCAAGGCCAGATAGGATTACTCCCATGTGAACTTCTCGATGTCCTCGATCCTCACATCTGTTATCTCGAAGATCCTTACCCATGGCCGATATTTTGGAACAATGGGCTTCTGTGGTCCTCTCACACCACAGATCTCGAATATGTTGACTTCGAAACACTTCTCGTACGCTTCGTTAATTTCTTTCGACCACGATCCCTGAAACGTGCTATTAGCATGCCATTGAATGTGTTGTCCGGGCCGAAATCCTTATAATTCTCGGCGGAGAACGTACTTTCGCAACAGAAACGATCTTGAAAGTCTTGATAAAGTCCTTTGCCTCCTTCCAGGATCGAAGCCTTGAACCACCCCAATCAAGGTATTCATCAAGCCGGTACCCGTGTTCGCCCCACGCTTGGAAGACTCGAAACCCTTCCCGGCCAATGCCAAGGACAAAGGTATGAGCAAATGAAGTGTACGCCATGTCTCGACTCCCTTTCTCGCCTCGCTCAATCATCTCAACGTCGACTAGGCTGACTCCTAGAACCGTAAGTTGTCCTAACTTCCCATCAATCGCTGCCTTTTTTGCTTGTACAAATCTGGCTGCGAGGTCTGCCGATGGAGTGGCATTAATAGTGGCCACGGAAGGTAGGCCATCTAGAGATCGGGATTGGAATTTAAGGGCTTCGAACATCGCTTTTGTGTTTCTAGCTGCAGCGTGGGCAAGGACGAGCGTAGCCGCCAGCTTGCAAGAGTTCCAGGGTACGGCTTCGGGAATGGTACGTTGCATGAAGGCTGGAGGATAAGCCGCCCGAGATACGACCATCTCTCCATTAGCGATAGACGTCCGAAGGGCTGTAAACTTGATGGACGCGCGCTCATGACCCTCGGAAAAGAAAAGCGATATATGTTTGTGAAGAGCCTCCAGTGGGGGTAAGATTTGCGGTGGAGTAGATATGTCAGAAGTGTTTAACAAGGGTTCCCGGAGACGTGATAGAGTAACATTCGGCTCGCTTGGGTTGGACGGTAAGACACCTGTCAAGCGGAGTATGTCGTGAATTGGATGACCTGGAGGAGGGATATCAGGCCTGGGTCTACTCATGCTGAATTTACGTAGGGGTAATCAGTGTCCAGAAGTGTTTCTAAGGAAAGTCGCAGAAGCATTCAAATTATTGATAAGTAGAAGAAGAGCTTACTTGCCAGCAACAGACGAAATGAAATGGGCCTAAATGACATGGGACTTGGGTGCAACGCGGTCTCTGAATCCATGTTTCTGCGTTATATTTTTTTTCCTGGCCGGATCTAATTCACCCCACTCCTCAGGACGCCTAGTGGACGTCTGAAGGGGTTTTGGTGGAACTACCTTCCCAGCACCTGCAGCTTATGGGGCCAATGATTTTCCAGATCAACAGCAAGCAACAGTAACGTTGTTGTATTTTTGATTTCGATTGGGAAGAAAGATTGACAAAGATTGTATTGACTTTTGATGAATCACACAAAGAGATCAACAGTGAAAGATGTGCTGAAACACCATTGACTACAGGACATTGATGAAGACAATGTTGATTGAGAAACCTTTGGGCAAAGTACTTTTTAGAAGTTAGTAGGTTTATTGTGTGCATTCAAAACCGTTGATCAGAGAGTGGCCCTGATTTTTGGATCAATATTCATTTAACTTTTAGCAAGGTCTGGAAGGCCGCTTTCGAACAGAAGAACGATTGGGCTGGCAGAAACAGTTGGAGAACGACGACAGATAAAGACAATATAACAGGGTGTAGGGCAGGTGATCAGGGCCGCTCAATACTATGCTGAATCTTGGAGAATAATGGAAGTTGATGGGAGCAGCTCCTTGTGGGAAATATGTGGATTATAGGGCCTTTGGCTGGCCGACGCAGGTGGTAACGGCTTGAAGGGTGAAGGTCACAATGCGTGTCTTTGTGAAACCTGCAGCTCATCTTTGGGGATATATTACGACCTCTACGTATTGTGGCAATCGAACGGATCAGCGCCCAGATCTATTGTATCGTCGGGTAAGCCACATGCATAAATATCGAGCTATGTCCGGAGCCGCAACACCATCGTGAAGTTGGTTGTAACGACACCGTTTACTGTGCCTTACCCTTCAATCTCCCTGTGGAATCTTAACCCCACATATAGAGCTAGAAGCTCGTAACTTCCTTAATTTTCTATTGGTTTGCCTTGAATATATACATGTAACATATTCCATTGTGTAAAATTTATTTTCCTTGGGAGACTTCCCGACTCTAGAGCCTTCTACACCAATCAGCGAGTTGCCGTGCACGGGCACTCGCGTAGTCACCTCAAGTCTATGCCATCTTTCCTCGGACCATGACGCGTAAAAAGAACCACAAGCCAGGCCGGAGACGTGGAGCTGCCGAAAAGAAAACCGAAATTAATAATCCAGCAGGACAGACTGAGAACAAGACAGACAAGATGCTCGTCGCCACAAACATCGAGCCCAAGGTCGAGAAAGTCGATCCTCTCGCCGGATCGGACCGCCCCAACAAGCGCGCGAAAATCAGCGACCTTTCAGCCTCCGATGTCCCTCAATTCGCGGAACCTACTCCGGAAGATCATGCTTGGCACTTTCAGAAGGACCTCACGTTCAACATCCCAGTTCCGATTCTTCTACCTCAGCTTCTGTCCCTTCAGTCCAAATACGACATCACTAGCATGAGTATCATCTCATCTTCCAAGGTTGAGACGAAAGTCAAGACTCTTCTTACTCGGCTGGGGAACTTCAGCTGGGCCGATAAGGATGGAAAACCGGCCATCGTGGTGCTCAGTGCCAAGGCTGGGGTTGCGGGTAAGATGGTCTCAGTGGTGGAGATTGCTAAGAGAGAGATTGAAGCGCAGGGAGCAAAGTGGTGGCAGTACTCTCGAGTCTATGGGCAGACGACTGAGCTGAAAGAGAAGCCCAGCAAAGGGACCGACGGAGGGAAGACGCTGCTGGAGTGGGAGAAGGAGCAGGCTGAGAAAGCGGATGCGATGGCGGAAGACATGGGGAAGGAGGCGGACGATCTAACCATGACAGATGCGGACGATGGGGAGGAAGTTGGAGAAGAAGCTTTCGAGACTGTGGCTCAGAACGGCAACGGATCATTTGTGACGCCTACAGAAGAGATCGAAGCTAGGAAGAAGATCAGAGCGGTTCCGGTGATGACGATCCACATGTCAAGAGTCCCTGTTGATGAGCTCAAGCAGACATATGGGTGAGTAGTGCCGTGTGTTTTCTGTCCTATAGCCAAAGCTGATGTCCTACGTAGTGAACAAACGAACGCCTAGAGCAGGCAGCAGCACGGTACGGCGCTGCTCATCTGACGTTCTCCACCAGTACCCTGCCAGATGTCCTGGGTGGCTGTCCCGCTTGTATCCCCCGAATTTTCTGTCTTGCAACAGCCACGGCTTTCGAAACTTGCTCATAGCGTCAGGGGTGGCGTTGGCCGGTTTGCATTGCTTAAAGCCCACGGGCATTAGCTTGATACCCATATAGAACGGCACGATATTGCTCTCATAGTTTTGCTACAGAATCAGAATTGCACCCAGCCCGTTCAAGCGATGACTTTAAGGGACACAGTCAAGTCTCTGCTCGTAGATTATTCTGAAGGAGCTGTTGGAATATTCAAGTCTCGGAACAGAACCATAGTCATGCAGAGAGCATAAAACGCAGCTTTCGACCTCCTAAACGCCGCACAGTCCCTTGTCCTTTGTACATGGTATCTTTCCAAACTTTTCGCCCGTTGTCATGAATCACACTCTCCCTTCGTAATCCTCAACACAAAGTTCACCACCACGGCCGCCAGAAGCGCCACAGCCAGTATACTCGGACCAAACCGATCGTCGAAGCCCCCTTGTCCTCTTTGACGTATACTCTTCGCCCTCCAATGAAACGTCACTAACGCATATATCATTGTCGCCATTGCCACTAATGTGAAGAGCCCAGCGCTGATCCTACCGACGCTGTCACCGAAATTCAGAAGACCAATGGCCAGACCGCCAAGGACGACAGTGAAGTTGAGCCATGAGAGAAAGGTCCTCTCGTTGGCGAAGAAGACTTTGGGCTCGACTCGGGTTGGGAGGGCGATGCGTTTGCCTGGAAATAAAGGAAGATGAGTAGACTGCCCGATGCAAGGAAGACGGTAGGACTGTGACAAGAAATGTAGCGGAGAGCAGAGATTTATCCATTGTTGACAGAAGTCAAAGGATCTCTAGCTATGTGTGAAGCTTCCATCTGGAAAGTACTTACCTGGTGGGACCTGGAGTAATGGTTGACTCGACATCGTTGTCGAGTACCCTTTGGGATCCTCCCGACGCTCCCCCGGAAACCCTCTTACGACCGATACCAAACGCAGTGAACAACAAAGACCGCAGGTGAAGTTGCACCACTGTCAGTATCAACGTACAGCTTCAGTACTACTCTCTTGCACCAGACTTTATCACCGCCTTGAATTTGAAGGTTGAGCAAGCCCGCGCTAGCGTGTGAAGCGTGCAGCTTCCCATTGGTTAAATGGACTGGAAATCGATAAGATAAGATCTGATTACGGCGAGCGAAGAAGACAATAGACGCCAAGTTTACCCCTGTACATGCAACAATACGAGTATGGTATACTATTGACAGCTTCGATTTGAATAAACAACCACCGAAGCAACGTATTTCTCGAGT
>JAABUP010003659.1_pt1 | contig 26856 bp, 34 predicted proteins | sample 5559201 | NCBI WGS metagenome assembly JAABUP01 (sample SAMN10711887, study PRJNA513373) | rock metagenome | isolation source: Antarctica rocks | place: Antarctica | reverse complement strand
CACGACCATCAGCAGCATCCACCGTCCGCGCCCTCCCCACCACCACCTCCCTTGCGCCCACAACATCCACCCAACCCCCTTCCCAGCGCAAATCCAAAAAAGTCCTCCTCGCCCCCGGCCACTCCCCTCTCGACTGGGCCCTCCTCACCAAATCTCCCACCATCTGCTCTTCAAAACAACTCCGCGGCGCAAACCTCCCTCCACACCTAATCCGCGTCCCGCCCTCTCTACTCAAAGCCATGAATGGCCGCAAGGGCCGCGACGCCTGGAGCGTTTGGCAAGGAAAGGTGTATAACATCACGCCGTATTTGCCGTTTCATCCCGGGGGTGAGGGGGAGTTGATGAAGGCTGCGGGGAGGGAGGCGAGGGCGTTGTTTATGGAGGTGCATCCGTGGGTCAATTGGGAGGGGATGTTAGCGGAGTGCTTGGTGGGGGTGTTGGTTGATGAGGGGGACGATAAGTGGAAAGGGAGTTTGGATGAGATGGATTGATTGCGTTGGGCGCGGGGACTATAGGGGTTGGAGGGGGTAGACATAGGATGCGTTATAGAGTCTTCGATGTTTGGACGACGGCGTCTTCGGGAAGCATTATCTACCGGCAGCATCACAGCGTGCGAGAGATAGACTAAGATCCAGGTACTAATCGAAGATATGTACTTTGAATAACCAGATTACTCTGATCTTTTCAATTCCATAGAGTCCTACCTCTTCTTTTTGAACCGGAATTTCAGCTCATCTTCACTGTCGCTATCCGAGTCTCGCACGGCAAACGTCCTCTGCTTTTTAGCAGACGCGCCTTTAGTGAGAGTCGTCGAAGCCGACCTCTTCCCGCTTGCAACTTGTGACTGGTCAGTCGCTTCCTGTGTATTTGCCGACTTCTCACTTAATCTCGTAATCCTTGGCGCATCGACGATCTGCAGCATATCTGCGTCGTCTCCCACCCCTTGCTCGGCTTGACTCCTGGCGGTGGCAAAAGGCTGGCTCTGATCTTGACTGACGCCTTGGCTGCTCCTTTGCCTCTCCTTTTCTTTCCTCTTCTTCTTGTGCTTGTCGCTTTCGAGCCAATACTCGTCTCCGATACCAAAGTCCTTCTTCTTAACTTCTTCCAGCGGTACGATGACGGATTGTCCACGACGCGGCTGGTTGGGGTCACCCCGTCGCCGGAACTTCTTGAAGTTCTTTCTCCCGTTCCAGCGTTCGTCCCATCGGTTGTCATGATCGTGGTGAGCTTCAGTACGAGTAACGCGGTCTGGACGGTGTGTGACCTCCATCTCTTCGATAAGAGCAAGGTTCTTCATCTGGTCGACATCCATCCCATCTAGTGTTTCTCGGAGTGATTCTTCATCACGACGCCCAGCTTCCTCTTCGGCTTCTCTGCGCTCTCGCACAACTTCTTGGATATTTACTTCTTTCTTTGGTTTTCGCTTTTTCTCAGTTCCCGCTTTTTCTGACGACTTGCCAAACGACGGCTCATTGGATATGCCTTGGCGTTCGTTCTCCTTCTCCAGCTCTACGCGCCGTCGCTTCATCGCAGCAGCAGCTGGCAATAAGCTTTCCACCATGGCATCTTCGTTCTCGACGTCAGACGATGGCGAAGGTCGCTTTCGAGATGACCTTGCCTGAGTTCCAGTGACGCTGGGTGCTTGAGAATCAACATCCATAGCAGATTCGCTGAGTGAACCAACCTGCTATCCACTTAATCAGTCCTATAGGTTGATGTTCTAAGCCGCATGCTTACTGGGTCTCTTTGTGACACATTGTCTTCTGCTATATCGTCCATTTGTGACACATTCTCCATCTTCCTCGATGACGGAGGGAGTAAATCAGGATCAAAGCCATCGTCAAAACCTTTAAATCGACTCGTGATGGCTCTTCGTGTTCTAGAACGCCTTGCTGGCAGTTGCGATGCCTCCTGTTGAGCTGGTGCTGGCGTGCCACCTGCTTGGCTGGCCTGTGGGTCTGCCGCTCGGGGTTTTACCAGAGCTGGAGTGAGATGGTCAGTCTTGTCAGCAAGGGGTCAATACTCCAGTACATACGAGCTGTTGGTCGAGGTGCAGCGACATCATCACCTTCCTCCTCCGGTAGTGGTTTCCTAAGGATGCTTGCGTCGTTTGTAAGGATTGCGTCAAGGAACTCGCTCTGTTCTATCAGGCGTTGATCCAGCCGAATGGCTACTTCGTTGCCGAGCTCAACCGCCCAATTCTCAAATTCCTTCTTCCCTCGAAATCTCACCAAGACAACGCCTTTGCCTTCACTTCCGTCTTCGAACTCTCCAAGACCCTTCTCACCCGCTACATTTTTAACGTACCGCACGAGATCCTCGACGGATGTTTTGCCCATCTCAAGCTCATAATATAATGCCTTGCCACCACCGTTCGCAATGGCTGCCTGAAGAGTCTCAAATTGAGTAAGATCGCCAAACACGAAGGTATAGCCCTCGAAAACATTCGAACGTTTCGAATCCGGAGCAAAGAATGCAGCTGCCCGTGGTTTAGGCTCCTTGCCTGGAGCAGGAAGGTGCTGAGTAGCGTCTGGCCAATTGGTATCGAAATCTTCCTCGAGTGGTGAAAGACTCTCTGGCTCGTCCAAGTCAGTGGGCGTTGCCGCATATACCAGGGCATCCACGAACGAATCGGTCACGATATGTTTGGCATTAATGAGTGCTTGAAGACCTTTGGCAGTGTTGCGCTTGTTGGCCACAACGTGAGTGGTCTTATCGATAATATAGGGTATGATGGCCTTGATGTCAAGATCTTCGAGACGGGCACGGACGGGAATCAGTGGATCTTTACTCTTTTGCTCTTTCGAGGAAAACGAGAAGGATAGGACGACAGGGTGCCATTTGATCCTGGGAGAGATACTGTCAGTTAACTGATTATGCGAAAGAAGAGCTGTGGCCTACCTAAAGAGCTGCTCAAAGCTACCAAGCTTGAAGACATGCTCATCTTTTGTAAGAATCTTGGATTGGCCTCTGATTTGCTCGCCATCCAGCTGTGTCCCTAATTTGGATTTCTCGTCCTGTACCAAGAGTTCTGATCGTGTGTGCACTTTGGACTTTAATGCCTTGGTCAGCGGTTACGAATTTTGAGAAGATGGAAGCGTGTGCATTACACCATCCCCGGGTTGCACCGCTGCCAGTGATATCGTGAGATGTTTTCGGGAGATAGACTTGTCATCGATGTAGACACCACCTGAAGCTAAAGGCCGTGAGCCGAAGTCTTAAAGGCAGTCTAAATCGCTCACCTTGTCCAGGCCTTGTTCTTCCGAATAAATACTTCTTTCCCGGCCGCAGCCAGACTCTTTTATCTGTTCAATAACAGATCAGCCCTTTTCCGATTTTTCTCTGCCCATGTTCTCAGAGCCTTACTTTGCAAAATATCACCCTCGCATTCGAGTATCCACATTATTCCAGAACGATGTTGGGCTAGATCTGGGGAGGAGATGGAGGCACGGTTTTTGATAATGTGGGGAAACTTAATAAGCCGCGTCACGAGATCAGGTGATCTTATTAATTAGCGGCCAATCAACTTAGAGGATCTCCCGCCGCTAAGCTGCATAGCTACTAACCGGCTGTGTACCTTCTCGACCTTCAATCAACCGCCTACTCAGAATTGAAAGACCAAATACCAGTGCTTACCCCAGATCATTTCACCATGGCCGACGACAATCACAACCCCTCCATTGATGAAAGTCCCATCTCGCCTGTAGAGCGCCGAGACTCGCTCGAGAAACACCTCCAACAGCGCCCCGACCCCAAAGACCTGAAGGACAGACATATCCTCCTCGATACCAATGCAGCTCCGTAAGCCATTCGAGCGGGATGAGTAGCATTCAAGAGTTAACAACCCATCTCTAGCGCGCTGCAATCAGCCACTCAAGAACTCGAGCGTCAGCGCGCAACCGACAGCCTCAAGAAAAGTCTTGAAAAGCGTCCGGAGCGTGAGGAGCTGATCGAGCGTATGTGACGCCCAGTCAGGAAGTGAGCTGCACGTGACCTGATACTGACCAGAGTAAAATGTGTTTAGGCAATATCCTCCCAGACTCCACCGCCGCCCCTGCATTGCAAGGACAGCAGCGAGAGCTACAGAAGCATATGCGTGCTAATAGTCTGGAGCAAAAGATTCAACATCGGCCGAAGCCGGAGGAACTTATCAAGGAGGGGATACTGGTACCAGAGGAGGATCCCAGGGTCTAAGTAGGACAAAATATTTCCATTTTCACGAGCGCCGGTTTGCAACCCTGAAGCAATGGCAAGAGGTTTGTCGGCGCCTTCTACCATTGATTCGTTAGTCATTCAATCGTCATGATTGAAGAACATTGCATGCAGCGAGCTACTCTATTCATTTCCACATTAACATGCGTGCTCTCAATAGCTCTCAACCGGTTCTGCTCCCCTCCTTTCATCACCCGCCAAAGCAGGCACCCATCCTTTTGGCCTTTCTCTACCTCTCATGATCATGCCATATACAGCGTTCTCGACCTTCTCCACGCACGTCTTCATAACCTCCATCTTCTTCTCCACATCCCTTCCTAGCGCCGATCCACTCGATGTGCTTGACGTTGTATCCAACCCTTCGAAGTACGTCCTTAGTGATCTCAGATCTGTCAAGATGTTTGAGTCTGGAACACCTGAAGTCACCTCGCCAGATTCTGATGTAGACCCTGGCAAGTAGCCATTCGTTGCCATAGCCGTGATAGCAAACCTCATCAGCTCGCCCACCAGATCAAAGAGACCGAGGACATAGTCGTCTTCCGTGAGATCAATACCACCCGGGATCTTCTGCTCCGCATCTTCGTATGTAATTAATGTCTGCGTCTGCAAGTAATGGTGAAAGGACACGGCTTCCATGAATTCCTGTACACCGCCAGATACTTGACGTTGGTAACGCCAGGCGTTGATACCGTGAACGTCGGAGGAGATAGAAAGGAAGAGTTCATCGATGTTTGAGAGCCGCGTGGAGTTTTCTTTAGCAACGTAGGATGGTATGTCGGTTCGAAGCTGGCGAACCCTACAAGGCAGACCACTAAGCATGTGTAGCCTGCAGGGACAGAAGAGGCGTCTACCGTTGCAGAGAGAAGATCCTGACAATTCAATGAGCAAAGCCCTCATTCTCCAGGCGATAAGGCTCACATCTTCTTGCTAAGAGCTGTAATGTCGCGCGAAGCTTTCATGATGCGCTCTCTCCGATCATGGTGCTCATCAAGCTCGTTGCGGAACGTCTCAAACGCTGGCATGAATGGAGATGTCGGGGTGGTGTCGGTGCTGGGCTTGCCATCGTGGGAACGCTTCACTCCTGCCATACTTGCTTAACGTTTAGACGCGCCGATGAAGCTGGTGTTGACGAAGGGAGGTTGACCATGCACGCCATCTTGCATTAGCGGCGGGAGCTTTCCGGGGGTTCGGAGCTGCTTTTCTCCTTCGTGTGGGTTCGATCAACAATTATGCTCAAACCATGTACATTTTCGGATTGCCGTCAAGCATGAGCCGGGCCCGATCCCTCTCCTTTGTCATCGTTGATTTCGAGCTGTTCAGATAGTCGTACCATTGATTATCCAGTACCAGCGTCCATGCCCCCAGCGATCATGTCCCCCCTATTCTCCTCCCCACTTACCATCTTCTCCCTAGCAATCCTCCTCCGCATAACCCTCCTCTTCTACGGCCTCTTCCAAGACACGCACTCCCCGCTAAAGTACACAGACATAGACTACTTTGTCTTCACCGACGCCGCCCGCTTCGTCTCCCGTGGCCGCTCCCCCTACGACAGAGACACCTACCGCTACACGCCTCTCCTAGCCTGGCTCCTACTACCGACAACATGGCAAGGAAACCTATGGTTCTCCTTCGGCAAAGTAGTCTTCGCAGCGGGTGACATCGTCGCCGGATGGCTTATCTTGTTGGTCCTACGTTCGTCCATGCGTATGTCTATGGAGAGGGCGTTGAAATTCGCAAGTATATGGTTGCTGAACCCCATGGTTGCGACAATCAGTACGAGGGGAAGTTCGGAGGGCTTGCAGGGCGTCGTGGTGATGGCACTTCTATGGGCGGTCATGCAACGGCGGATAAAGACCGCTGGGGTGCTATTAGGTCTTGCGGTGCATTTCAAAATCTACCCATTCATCTACGCGCCCTCGATCATATGGTGGCTCGACGACGACGACTCTCCACCCACCACCTCTCCCAATTCCACCCAACAACCAACAAATCACCGCTCATCAACACCATCACTCCTCGACCAACTCAAACACTTCCTCACCCCCTCCCGCCTAACCCTGACCCTCACCGCCCTAACCACATTCACAGCCCTCAACGTCCTCATGTACGCCCTCTACGCCCACCCCTTCCTCCAACACACCTACCTCCACCACCTCACGCGCATCGACCACCGCCACAATTTCTCCCCCTACAACACCCTCCTCTACCTCTCCAACTCACCATCTCCCCTCACCACATCCACATCCACATCAACATCCGGCGGTACCTCAGGCCTACGTCTCGAATCCCTCGCCTTCGCACCGCAATTGTTTCTTTCGGCGGTGGCCATCCCGCTGGTGTTGGCGAAGAAGGATCTGCCGAGTACGATGCTGGCGCAGACGTTTGCGTTTGTGGCCTTCAACAAGGTTTGCACGAGCCAGGTACGTTCGAGCTTTAAGACCGTTGAAGAATGGGTTGCTGATTGTATGGTGAGAGATAGTATTTCTTGTGGTACATGGTCTTCCTGCCCTTTTACCTACCGAGATCCTCGTTGCTGAGCAAGCCTTCTCTGGGCTTTGCGGCTGGGGTGTTGTGGGTTGGTTCTCAGGTACGTATCCCAGACCTAACCTTTAGACTTCAGCTCGGTCCATTAACTCGAAATAGGTTATATGGCTGCAGCAAGGCTATCAGCTCGAGTTTCTTGGACGGAGCACGTTCGTGCCGGGTCTGTGGATCAGCAGTCTGGTGTTCTTTCTCGTCAATATCTGGATACTGAGCATCATCATCTCTGATGTTGGCGAAAGCAAGTCGGTGATGCAAAGATTCAATAAACAGAAAGCCAATGTAGAGAGGCAGAAGTGATGGATTAAATTTTCTATGGGTTTTGTCCCTTTCATGACTGGTTACATGATCGGTACATAGCCCTTTTCCAGCCGTATGATACACACGCAAGTGCGCCGAAACCGAGTAGTCCGACCGAAATGGTATGGCCCACAGACACCTCGCTGATATGAGAAAACATGACACGTATTGATGTGGAGCTAAAGCCCCATGGACCGACGAGATTGCAAGTTTAGATCTTCAGACATACGCACCAACCAGAGACGACGGATCCGCAATAGAAGCATAGCTGCTGGTCTTGATACTCAGCGGCCTCTGCTTTGGCCATGCAACATCAAGCACCCTGAACCCGTCCTTACTAACGTTTCCGACCCCGAGATCATCGTTTAGATGAATGTAGTGAGCTCCAGGCCGAGTTTGCGAGAGAAGTGTCAAGATTTCCTCGTTCCAGATCCCGGTACATTGATTATCTTTCAGCTGAAAATACGGATTGAGCAGTGCGCATGGGGAATCCAGGTCGATGAAACGGACACGTAGATATTTAAGAGCGTCCAGAATGTCGAGCGATTGGACTCCTGCCACGACGAGCGATTCGAAGGCTTGAATGAAGGTCCAGTTCGAGATGCCCGTCCCGTCGTTCCAGTTGGGCTTGCGTCGACAGCAATTCTTCACCACTATATCCAACGACTTCAGCGTCGACCCACCCCTCAGCTGCTCCACAGCCCGGCAAGCTTGTGTGAAAAAGCCGCCGCAGATACGGCCCGTGTAAGTCAGCGCCTCAAGCTGCGGTGCAATCGCACCGAGGTCCTGGCAGATATGTCTTTCTGGATAGATTTTGCTCCACATATGGGAGGATGATGATTGCTTATCGTAGAAACTCTCCAAACAGATGTTGATATGGGTAAGAGTCAGCGGGATATGCTGGAGGATTTGAGATATCATGAGATAGCTTTTACTTTTCGGCTTGGCGAACGTGCAATGCCACTCGCTAACACTTGGAACGGCGGCAGCAAGAACCTGGAAGTGCTTCTCTTCTCGCATGATGTTCCAAGCGCCTTTCATGACCAGCGTACGTATATGTGGCAGGGTTGGAAGCTTCTGAGATTCCCGCTTGTAAGGATCGGTCTGCCTGAAGAGCTGTATCATTGGTGGTTTCTTGCAATGCCCACCTTCTAGCGTGAGTATGCAGGCTTCTGGGAAGAGACACTTGACGCACTCCAGTATCTCGTCCATGGTGGCGTTGTGTGACGCTAATTGATATATCAGGCTGATGTTATTGGTCTCCTCGAAGGACGTAGTATTAGCATTGACGATCGTGGTGACAATGGCTCGAGACTGGACTTGACGTGTGTTGATCTGCGCTGGCGAGTATGTAGGCGAAGATCCAGCCTTCTTCTCCCATACAGGCACCCACACTTCGATATGTTTCACGTATGGCTGGAGATGGCGGTGGAGAAGAAACCATTCCCCACATTGGTGTAGTCCCACCTTCGTACCTTTGACCTTGACTATCCATTGATATACAGTCAGGGATATGTAATGCTGAAGTTGTCATAAGAGTGTGACTTACTGTGACGATATAATCTTTCCTGAACCAATCGCCGCCAGAGAGGAGACACAAGCGCCAGATTCGACAGTTGCTTGCGTCTCGGATGTCGGAGAACATTACTCCAGCCTCTTGTTGCTTGCGAGCCATTGGCCATTGATGATGATGTAGAAGCACGAACCCCGAACAAGTGATCTAGTATTGCTTCATGTATCTCGACAGGTAATTCTGAAAGTTGCAATCTGGACTGCGGCGTATCTGGCAATAATCTTTCTACCGGCTTTTCGGATGCACAGCTGCCCATGCTGTGGTCATGTAGACTGTGGGTTTCCACAGCAGTCTTCAAGGAGGTAAGTGCCAGTAGTGTATCCGTGGTCGACGACTGCGGAGGGGAGAGAGGGAAAGCGTTGTGCGCGGGCCGGGCAAGTGGCATCTCGGCCAACATGGTGAAGGGTTTCGAAGCCGTGTTATACCCGGAGGGTACGGAAATCTCGACGCGTTGGGATCGTATACATGCGGCAATCGTGATCAGGATAGTAGATTGGAACAGATGTCTAGGCTGGCGGTATGATGAGTTGCGGGGATGGATTGATTGTAATGCTTGTGGGATCCGGATACGCTGATAGTGAAGCGGGGGTGGTGAAGAATTATCGTGTACATGAAACTTGTGTGTTGAGGAACGGCAGGGTATACGCATTCAAAGAATACCGGCCTGAGTGAAGACGAAGGAGACAACAGCGAAGAAGGGAAGGTTTTCAGGCCAGATCAGGGTATTGAAATGATCCAAGGCGTTTTCGGCTTTTTCTGGGGGCTGATGGCACTTCAGCCACTAGCCCCGGGAGATAAGCCTTAACCGAAACTTTCCCCATTTTAGCAACTGCGACATGACGTTATGGTGAGATAAGGTAACCGTATGTCCTTCTTTCATTTCTTCACCCGGGTTCCGAGCAACTTGTTCTCCTCCCGTCATAGTACCTTTGACATTACTGGGACAGCGAACGGCCATGCAGGAGTTTTTCTAATGGATACACAGATCCCAATAGAATCTGTAGACTTCATTTGTGACTGTTGACGATAGCCAGTGATTCAATATCATTATATGTAGGATCAGCAGGTGAGCAGTTACGCAAGTTGACTCTCTGATCAAGACTCCCTCTCTGTGAAGAACCTGGACGAATGGCGAATCCAGCACAGACAAGCTGCCTTAATGGTTACCGCTCCTGGTCCGAATGAGTGCAGCATGTACTCCAGGAGTATACATATAACCATCGCGTCTTCAACACCCTTCCAAATGGATCTTCGACCCAAAGAAGCTGGGCTACCTCTTACAACTCGGAGGCATGATCTTAGAACCTCCCAGGAAGTACCAGAAACATAAGATCTACTGTACCAAAAGCTTCATTTACAAGACTTGCATGCTCTGGCCTTTCCTCCTCGCGGCACAGCAGCGAATGATATGAGGACTACAATTGAACGTCCAAGTTTCTATCGTTTGAGAAAGGGTAGTATGACAATCAGCATGTATGCAGCCCGCAAGACACACCATTCAGCTCTCGTAGTAACGGTATGAGCACGCGGTCTCATCGCTGAGCAATGCAGAGACACCAATATAAGCACATCTTCGGCACAAAAGCAGCCAAGGAGAGGGCTGAATTGCAATTTGACATCCGTGCTACATCTTACACATTGACATTGGCGACACAGCCACACATGGCGCAGAGTTTTAGTAGTAGACAGTCCGCAGCGCCAAGAATATTAGTACATTGTACCGTACAACACAACAAGAGACATTTGCAAGACGTCCGCCAGGTTTCCCACCTACATATTACAGCTCGCCGTGATCATACTTTCTCAGAATTTCTTCCGCCTCTGACGGTTGAGGTCTTGAGATCTTGCCTTTGCCGATTTGATTGACTGCCACATCAAAGCGCGCCCCCATCAAATATGCGATCCCGATCTGCAGGCTTTAGTCAGTGGTAACCATGGAGGTAGAGGCTTGATCCAACAGACCATGATGCACGAGAGAAGGAACAGCGTGCCGCAGACGGCGACTATCATGTAAATTACGTCCCATTTCGCCTCTTCCATTTCCTTGGTCTTCTCGACGTCTACTGGTTCTGGCTCACCGGCCTGTTGCCGCACGATGGCTTGTGGGTCTTGCGAGGGAAAGATGGATTCGATGAATTGCTCAATCTGCCAATGCGTAAGCCTCATCTGTAGTGGCCAGCAATAACGATTAAATGGGGCTGACCTTGCCGCAGGCAATGCTGATCTTGAGGAAGTTGGGATCCTTCGGCGTGTTCTTCTTGTGAATCTTCCGAGCAAACCTTCGGAACACTTCGCACACAGTCCGTAGGTTTTGAGTGGACTCGACCATAATTTGACACGCGTGACCTTTCTTGATTTTGATGTTTCTGTGAAAGATGGCTGGGTTCCGAAAAACAAGCTCGAGGGTAGCTATAGCCATAGATTGAGGGATGGCAGCAAAGTTGAAGACACTTTGTTCTTTGATGCCTGCCAGATAGAACAGACATTCATCTGCGTGACTGAACGCATTGAGGACCATCTCCGAGCTGCAATTCAGCGCTGCCTCCTCGTTTTCCTTCTTGAACAAGTCCTCAAACCTGTCCACATGCTTACTCCAAATCTCCTTTGGGTAAAAGCGACGCTTCTCATCCCAGTCTTCCTTGACATCCCGAATGATATTGGTCTTCTGCAAAAATAAACCCATCGACTCCTGGAGATGCGGTCGCTTGAGCAATGCAGGATTTGCCAATCCGCTTTCCACGAACAGGCGGGTAAGCCCTTCCCCTACCAAACCAGCGACGTAATGACAGTAGAGATCGTAATCCTCGACTGTGTTCACGCCGACGGAATTATGCTCGGCGTTTGTAGCGTAGTCTGCCATACCACTACCCATCTTTTGCGTGATATCTTTGATTATCGTTCGGTATGCTGGCTTCACCTTCTTGAATTCAGTGATGACATTGTTGAACTTGACAAGTAAATCCCTGTCCTTCTCATCGGGACCGTTACCGTCGTAGGTCCAACCGTCCTTCTCCAAGATGGCGTGAAAGTTCCTAAGCAACGGATCCTTCTCTTCCAGCGCAATCGTCATGTCATCTTCGATGGTGTCAAGGCCGCGCAAAATCAGATAGAAGAGCGCAACCGGCACAAGCAACTCTGGATGAAGCTCTTGGATGACTGCGCTGAAGCTTCTACTCGTTTTATCGAGGAAGTCGAAGCATATTCGCAAAGGGACGGATTCCTTTTCTTCGTCTCGCTCGTGCACGGCAGTATGCCAGACTTTCCTGTTGAGTTCCTCGTCAGAGGGTGATATCCATAGGAGTCCTTGAAACAAAACTCATGCGCACCACTGTATGATTGATCTCAACTCCTGAACGTGTACTGCATAGTAGAGAATGTCGGCGGCCCCCATTGTGAGCAAGGCCAAGTCCTATTTTGCGAACAGGGGAGGCGCACTGTGACGAAATACTGTGCAAACAACGGCTGTGGAGGGCGTAATAGATTTACTGTTGAAAGAGTGGGAGAATACAATTTCGACGATGAGAGAATGAAGGGATAGCGCAGTCAACGCTTCGATGCAATGACACTGAAGCTCTTCACACTCTTGTATAAGTACGGAGGACTGCGGAGAGAGATCTACGATGGATCAAGCAACGCGGGTTTGGGCTGCGTGTGCCGCTAGGCTGTGCCCGTGCTAGTTGCTGAACGAAACCCTGGCCGATAGGATCACAAGCAAAAGTTGCGCGTGCTGCTTCGATATGTTTCACTATCAGCCTCACATCAGACAATCTGCTTTTCAAGAATCTGGACCTTTCCCTTCATAATACATTCGTCTTAGAAGAGTATTCGCGTACATACCAACAGGCGGCGCCAGCATGGCGAAAGTCGTAGATACTACATACTATGATGCTCTGGGTGTCCCGACGAATGCGACGGAGCTGGAGATCAAGAAGGCGTATCGGAAACTTGCAATAACGACACATCCAGGTACCGTGGTTGGCGTTCACTGCGGCGAGGCTTTCTAGCTTACCGTTGTTTATAGACAAGAACCCGGGCGACGAGACAGCGCATGCAAGATTCCAAGCCGTGCGCCTCCCTGCTGAGAGCTCTCTGCTGAGATGCTAACATGCACAGCATAGATCGGTGAAGCGTATCAAGTCCTTAGCAACGAGGAACTACGAAAGCAATATGACAAGTTCGGCAAGGACAAAGCAGTACCTGGCGGTGGATTCGGTAAGCATTGCACAGAGGGCAAATACGAAACGAAGGCTGATATCTGTACAGAGGATCCTGCCGAATTTTTTGGGATGATATTCGGTGGCGAAGCATTCATAGACCTTATCGGCGAGATATCACTCATGAAGGACCTTACGAAGACCATGGATATTACAACGAAGCAGATGGAGGAGGAAGAGGTCGCGGAGGCAGCAGACGTAAAGATGAAAGTCACTGGTCAAAGTACGCCAGAAAAGAAGACCGTCAATGGCAGATCAACCCCGTCGGCTACGCCAAAAAGGGGATCTTTTGCTCCGCCAGAGAAAGCGTCCACGGTGGAGGATCCACCACCATACGATGCAAGGGAAAGTAACAGATTCAGTGATCCGAAGACATCAGATGCAAATTCTCCATTCGGGGAGAGAGCTTCGTCGGCGTCAGGGGCAAGTACTCCGCGAAGACAACTTGGGCAGCAGGCGATAATGGACAAGTCGGAAGAGGACGCACGGATGGATGCTGCCGGGCTGACGGCAGAAGAGAAGGAACTGCGAAAAGAGAAGAAGAAGGGTGGTTTGTCGAAAGAACAGAGGGAAGAGCTGGCAGCGTACGAGCTTGAGAGGAAAAGAATCCGGGAAGAGCGCGTGGATACGCTAGCGAAGAAGCTCATTGATCGGATCAGCATATGGACCGAGACGGATAAGGGTAACGACGTCACAAAAGCGTTTCAAGAGAAGACGCGGTTAGAGGTGGAGAATCTCAAGATGGAATCATTCGGCTTAGAAATTCTACATGCAATCGGGACTACTTATCTTCAAAAAGCAACATCGTTTCTCAGGTCTCAGAAGTTCCTTGGCATATCAGGCTTCTTCTCAAGGTTAAAAGATAAAGGCACGTTAGCCAAGGAGACATGGAATACAATCTCTACAGCCATCGACGCCCAGATGACGATGGAAGAGATGGCGAAGATGGAAGAAAAAGGGGGAGAAGATTGGACAGACGAGAAAAAGGCCGAATACGAGAAGCGAGTGACCGGAAAGATACTCGCAGCTGCATGGAAGGGAAGTAAATACGAGATACAAGGGGTATTGAGAGACGTCTGCGATAAGGTCCTGAACGACAAGAACGTCAAGATGGAGAAGAGAATCGAAAGAGCGCACGCACTAGCCATTTCAGGCACAATATACCAGAACGTAAGCTACCAAGCCTCAAATCCTCAAGCCGAATGATGCTGATGTTCTACTGCAGGCGCAACGAGATCCAGACGAAGAAGGCGATTACATGGCATTCGAGCAGCTCATGGCCGAAGCGGCGGCCAAGAAGGGCAAAGACGACAAGAAGAAGGAAAGCAAGGAAAGTAAGAAGAACAAGAAGGAGGACTCGGCAGGCGCACATCACCATCATTTCCATTCGCATGAGAAGGCGACGGAGGCATCAGCGGCATAGACTCGTTTAGCGTGCATGGACCCTTTCACTTTCTTGCTGGTTTCTTTTTTCAAAGTTGAGACGATTCGGCCTGGCGAGTGCATGAAGAGTCTCATGTGCGTCAAGCTCGCGGCTGAGCTCACCTTACTTTGAGTTTGAATAGAGTCTCATTTCCTCGTTTTCTGCGAGATGGGTCGTAGGCGCACGCTTTGTTCTTGCCTATTCTACGGACTAGGCATGGGTTTGGCCGAAGGTTTACAATGTGAAGACATTCTAGGCTAAAAACAACGTACTGCGGGCGTTCTGGAGTCTGTCAGAACCCTGATCTTCACACATGAATGAATCAAACTCGGGAGAGCTGAGTTAGGTAGTATACATCTGAGTAAGAGAGCAACGGCCAGATCAATGCCTACACAGGGGGTATCTGAGACGTGGTGCAAATGAAATCGCGGGTCCGCAGCTCAACGCCGTGCCTAATGTCAAATTCCGCCAAACAATCAGGAACACCGCCAACAACAAAAGAGGTGGCATTGAGTGATGATCAGATCCCCCAAGATTCCCCAAGACTATGCAAATACTCCCCTAACCCCGATGCACCACCGCCAGAATCCGGCGTTTGCACAAGCTCTATGCCGCTATCTCTGTCGACTTCCTCACCTTCGAGGGACTTTTCTAGCTGTAAATCCACGCTTAAGGGATTTCCGGGCTCGTGCGCAGGCGATAGCAATCCACGTCTATGCGATATGTCGGCTTCGATCTCGTCTGATGTAAGTACCCTTCCTCCGACTTCGACATCACTGACTCGGACGTGGTACTCTAGTGCTTTCTGTCCTTCTTTGATCAGGTCCTCCGTCCATCCTAGACACCTCTTGATACACTGGTTCATCTTCTGGCTGTCTATTAGTAATTCTTGATGCTTTGACAGATCCAATTGCAACCGCTTTTCATCCTTGGCTCGGAGTCGTGCGTCACGCTCTGCATATGTGGCGGGACTCAACGTGCCGTCATCCAGAAGGGACTCGTCATCAGAAAGTTCATCTACTTCGTCTTCTTCCGGTACTGAAAAGTCACTTCCATTATCAGTCTCGCTCAGCATGGAAAGACCACCCGCGGATATCGAGCGCAATGAAGTCGCCATCGACAAACGTCCTGATCGGCTCAGCCGTCGGTAGCGTCGCAGCTCGGCATTCTGTTTCCGCATTTCTCGTTCCAGTGTCCTGTTGATGGCTAGTAGGGAAGAGTTGCTGATTTCGAGATCGAGAACTTTTCGCTCTCGCCGTGCGTTCGACGCTAGCTCGTTCATCTGCTGAAGCTTGCTCTGGCCTTGCGCAGCTTTTATGGGGCTTTGCGGCAGTGAGACACTGTCTGCGTTGTCCCCGGCTGCAATTGCGCCACCAGTTGCGACCTCTTCTGATGATGCTTCGGATCCAGCTCTTCTTGAAGTTACAGTCGTAATTGGCGCGGGAGTGTCTGGCAGACGGAGACTCCTCCTTCTCATTGGAGTGGAGTCCAGCGAGCTGATACTGTTTGACTTGGCGTGACTAATTCGACGTGTTGCTGGTGTGCTAAGGCTAGATCTTCGTCCAAGGTCAGCCTGACTGGCGCGTTGCCCGCTAGGAGCGGCCAGCTCGATCTGATGTGCTCCATTATTAGGCACGAGTGGAGTGTAGTTGCGTGGTGATAGTTTCTTCAGCGATGATGACCGTGAGACTCGTATGTCCTTCGGTGGTGACGGCGAGCGTTGTTGTGGATTGGGCTTGTTGTGCGGATTAAAGGTCGCCACTCGTGGTGACGAGGCGCTCGGCGACTCACATGCGGTTTTTGTCGACTTTGGTAGTACGTTTCTTGAGTCAGGTATGTCGTTGGCGTGGAAGAATTTGTCCTTCGGTTCCTCTTGGACTGGTAGGGTAGTGGCATGCTGCGGTGGGTATATCAATTTTGAGTCTTCATCCTCCATCCCATTGCCATTGCCAAGACTCGGCGGTTTACGCTGTAAATTTGAGCGTTGGGAGGTTCCTTGTGACGATACAGAGAACCTTGCATCACTAGCGTAGAAGAACATCGGCGAGCTCTCCGGACTTGCAGCCATCCTTTCATATCCAGTGTATCCTGCAGAGTCCGGCGAGCTTCTCCTATAGCACAGATCTGAGCCATTGCCGTCACTTATCATGCTCCTTGGTCTCCGTGTCCTTCCATTTCCGGCTCCGCTTATCCCGAGTCCTTTACCCATGCTATCCTTCATGGTATGTTGGGGAACTTCGACCATGGAGGTCGGTCGCGAGCTATCAGGCGTGCCATTCGGAGTACCTGTAGGGGTAGTCGATGCGCTGTCTACTCTAGCCCTCCGCGATCCGGATCGAGGCGTAATATTCGAGCTGAGAAAAGCCTTGACGGGTGTTGAGATATCCTCTCTCAAAGACGCCTTCGGTGTTGCCTCGGATTCAGCTGATGGGCCTCGTTTAAAGCTTGAGGCTATGAGAGGTGGCGGTGATCCAACTATCCTCGGAGTGAGCGGAGCTTTCGTGGTTTTAGTTGAGGCGCTCAGGGTTGGCAGGAGTGGGCGGCCTTTGGTATTGTTTTGTTTATCGTATGCCATCGTCGCATTACCGCTGCGGCCGGTACTCGTTGAGCAGGTCTGCGGTACGCGCATCATGGCATTGCGAACTCCTTGTTCGTTGGAGCATTTGTCGCAAGCGTAGTCTGGATGGGAACAGGGATGGCGAACTTGGTGTAGTTGCGCTCATCGATTGCTTGTGATTCCAAGCCTAGCAACGAAATCGACTAGTGCCAAAGCTATCACCGAGTCATGATGAGAAGCACGTCGGCAAGTCCATGAACGTAGTGATCAGTCATTCAGATCTTCTCTTGCGCATCAGATTAGGTTGTAAATATATCAGACCGAGGGCGGCGCGTTAATTCCTACACCGCCAACCACTGGTACCGTGGTGCAATGCAGTGCAAGCAGCTGGGGCTTGGCAGTAAGGCAATGCCTACCAACCCTTGTCACCCTAATAAGGCCTGTCACTACATTGCTTTAGATGCCTCAATGTTCAGCAGCCTCAGTTAGGGAGAAGCCAACTCGAGCCCTAGAACAGAAGGGGAGTTTCAAGGAATCAATTTCTATATCTGGATATGACATATGGCTAGGCCTATATTAATATCGATATTCTACTGCACCAGAAATCAGATGGTGATAATCTGCAAGGATTTAGTGAGAGTGACACATCAGCGAGATTTACAGCTAACAAACTCTAGATCAGTATTTGCACCCAAGATTGAATGTATTTTGGAGAACTCTCGCTGATGTGGAAGCCCAGGTCTTCGTTGTGCTTTCTAAAGCCCTGCAGAAGCTCTTTTACCTACTGTATGCGCCCCGTCCATTTATCGACAGGCCCAAACTATTGGCCGCTTGGCAGCTTCGGCCCCCAACGCCATCGGGAGGCTGTACACGGGACGGAGTGCTGCGTATAAATACCAACAACATGGCAGAAACTGTGAACTCTTTGATCTCCATCGCTCAGTGTGCAAGTCTGAATCATGCATTAAGATTCGCAACTTGAGACTTTTCTGTGCTCATCTCAGTACTTGAGGCTGACACTGCTTTCTGATGGATCAAATACACCACTGGACCTCCTCTCTACAAGGCTATCGAAGTCTGAAGCAATCTTTAGCGGGATGGCGCTCGAGCCGTACGCGCGCCAGGTCAAGGGAGACAGTGGATGGGTTTGAGATACAGATGAGCAAAGAGTAACTTAAATCTTCGTCGCCTGATGAGCGGCTTGGCTCGCTGGGTCAACCCTTATCATATCACTCACCTTTTATCCTAGCAATAACCTTTTACGACCCTCAAGCCGACCCGGCTTCCCAACATCAACCGGATCGGAGGATGTAGTCTTGCTTTCCCCAACGAGTGGCGCAGAAAACGTCAACTCAACACCACCATCGCCGTCAATATCGCCGCCACCATCAGGATCTCAGCGGCGCTTCAAGCTCAGGAAATGGTTTTCTTTCTCTGGCTGGCGTGTTGGGATGAGCTTTTGTATTGCGGCAACAGCTGCGGTTTTTGTTACAAATCTCGGCGCTACCATAGGACTCATGACTGCTCACGGCACGGAAGGAAATGGCGTTGGTACTATCACAGAAGGCCAATGCTCAAGGATGAAAAACATCAGCTTGTGGTTGCATTTGGCCATCAACATCCTTGGGACAGTGTTATTGGCTGCCAGCAATTATTGCATGCAGATCCTGAGCGCCCCGACTCGAGCTGAGGTGGACAAAGCTCACCGAAAGGGAAAATGGCTTGATATTGGGGTTCCAAGTATCAGGAACCTGTTCGAAATCAACAAGCGGCGGGCATGTCTGTGGCTATTTCTTGGGTTAAGTTCTATACCCATTCATTTACTGTCAGTGACGCTCGTTATATCCGGGCTGTTATCGTATTAAACTTGTGGGGCATGGATGTCTAACTCTATTAGGTACAATTCCGCGCTCTTCCAATCTTTGAATAAACAAAATTATCAGATTTTCATCGTGTCTGAAAAATTCCTAACGGGAGGGACCTGGACCCAGCCAGAATATCTTGAGGGTGGGTGGGGTGGTCCTTGGAATCGAACTACATACCCGATACCCGGACCTCTATACCAGTATGATCACAATTCTACCAGAAGCAATCTTTTGCAGTTGCAGCAGTCTCTCGCGCGCCTTGAGCGGCTGGAAAACGAAGCTTGCATCCAAGATTATGGCATCGATGTTGTTTCCAACAGGAAGAATCTCCTTGCCATCTCCAGTGAGGTGACACTTGACACTGATACAGTATTAGCCAGTCTTTCCTCGGGAAGTACTCCTATGGAGAGTTACTGGTGGCTCTGTTCGGCTCAGCATCCTCTCCCTGGTCGTTGCGATGTAACTGGGTTGGCTGCTTCCAGTTCTAGTTGGAACGTTACCGATTACCACTTTCCTATCAAGTATTGCCTGAGTGAGCGTGCTGAAGAACGCTGTAGGCTGCAATTCAGCTTACCCATGATGGTAATTGTGATCATTTGCAACCTTGTCAAGGTTGTCTGTATGTCGTTCACTCTGTGGAAACGGAAAACCGAACCTCTTGTCACTGTTGGGGATGCAGCAGCTTCATTTTTGGAGAAGCCCGACCCAACGACTCTTGGGACGTGCCTGTCGTCGAAAAAGGATTTCAATGGCGGGTCGGGGTGGACCCGGGTGTCCTTACCAACCGAAGAGCGTGCTCCCCGAGTCTGGGAACCCATCCGTCTACGCTGGTTTAGAGCACCTAGCCCCAAGCGATGGGGTTTCACCATAGGACTGTAAGTAATCGCAATCTTTCTGTATGGAGGCTTAAGCTTGCAGATATTCATCGATGGAGAGAGATATTTTGTTGACTTGGAACCCAATCTAGATGTATTGTTGCGCTTGCTGCTACAGGATTTTTACTTGATTCCGGATTGAAAGGTCTTCGATTGGTATCGAGAGCAACCGACTTCGTCTCATTGTGGAAGATGGGATTTGGTTCCGTCAATTCATACTCGGTTCTCGCCAATGGTGCCGCTCTGTGGCCGGCCACGTTGACCGGTTTCGTTCTCCTGGCCAACCTTCCGCAGCTTGCTCTCTCGGTAATCTATCTCATGTACAATGGACTGTACACCTGCATGCTCCTAGCGGAGGAATGGAACGGCTACACATACGATCGAAAACCTCTCCGAGTGACCGCTCCTCTAGGCCAGCAACGATCGTCCTACTATCTCCACCTACCATATACTTATGCCGTCCCGCTCCTGATCGTGTCGGGACTCCTCCACTGGTTCGTATCTCAGAGCATCTTCCTGGTCAGACTTGATCTATATGGGGACACCGGGGAATTCCTTGGAAGTGACTCAAACTGTGGCTATTCCTGCATTGCCATTATCTTTGTCATCCTGGTCGGCAGCTTGTCAGTCCTTGCTGCCATTGCAAGTGGTGCGCGTCGGTACAAGCCTGGCATTCCACTATCATCGTCCTGCAGCGCTGCGATCAGTGCCACGTGTCATCCGCCTCCGAGTGATCTCGAACCTGCTACATTGCCAGTTAAATGGGGCGTTGCCGCCACACCTGAGCTTGAATCTCCAGGTTTTGCCGGTTTCGGCCACTGCACGCTCACAACCGAGAAAGTCTCCATGCCTGTGGCCGGGCGGCGGTATGCGGGTGTTCGACTTATGATGAATGAGGTTCTAAATATATATGAAAATGTAGGATAGACCGGCACAGAATATTTTTATCTCTACCTTTACAGACCTAAGCCTCGGGATCAAGCCAGTGAAGTCCTGAATACCCGACCCTTGAAGGAATGTCTTGACAGCTCTTGGATGAGCTTTTTCTCATTCAAGCAGAAACCATTAAGACCGTGAAAAGGACTACAATGTGGTGATAGATCTCGTTATGACAAGTCAAGGTTTCAATTTTCACCGCCTTGTCTCAGAACTTGGCCTCGACTCTGTCCTTGAATCTTCCAATGACGCCAAAGTTCTCTATCCCCAACGTTTTGTCCGCCTTTCGCCTATGGCGCCTCTACATTTATCCTCACGCTCATTCTGTCAAGTTTAAGAATGTTTTAAACATATAGTGCTGAGCTCATGACCTGTTAAAAGTAATACTCTTACTGAAGTGTGATTCTTAAAGTGCTTTATTATAACACACACAACATTATATTTACTGAAGAGAAAGTAAATGTCAGAGAAAAGCAGTGAGACAGCTGTCTTTCTTAGAGACTGCAGCACTCAGAGACTATCTAACTTACTGTTAAAGTGATGAGGACTGAGAATTAAACAGTTATCTTACAGCAGTTCTGTAAATTATCAATTAGTATCAAATGGGTCTGTTACATATGCTAGATGCTAAAAATAAAAGTGAAAAGGCCTTGTAAAATGGTGTTAAAGCCATCTCAATTCAGAGGCCTTCTCCTCTACACACAAAGAACCCGTGCCTCCTTACCCCACTCTAGGTATATATTATACTAATGATAGCACTGGTAGGTCTCTTTTAATGTTCATATCTTCCTCGACCACTACACCCGCATTTCATCTTACGCAAAGATGAATGATCCTCAAGCACTATTTTATCTCTTACCCTACACTTCTGCTGCTGTGGCCGTGGCAAACTTTCCGGAAAATGCACATTGTTTCGTTGACGCTGGGAAGGTTAACGAACCCGTGGCTAGAGAAGAGCAAGCGTTGCCTCTTGAAACAGACAAGGGACACGCCGATTGCGACTCCTTAGATCCTGAGCTTGAAGCGTCAGACGCAGATACCAGAGCTGTGACCTGTGAAGGGACACCGACCACCTCTGACTCAACATATCGGGATAGGGTCCTCAGGTTTGGTTTTGATGGCATTGATGATGCCAATGGCTTTGTATTTGGACGGGATTCTGACAGTCATCTGTTGCTGGTACAACCGGACAGTCAGGGCGATCTTCACAATTACGGCATTAGCAGGGTGCACTTTCGCATTCATTTCAATCTGGAAAACGGGATGCTCATGCTCACAGACAGCTTGACCTATGGTACCTTAGTTGGGAGTGCTAGACTGAAGTGAGAATCAACTCCACTCCTGTCGGACACAACTGTCTACTGTGGTCAAGAGAGACGTCTAGGTTTCCTTATTCAGCTGCAGGATTATACTGGGCACGGAGAGATTTATGCGCACAACTACCAGATGTATGTGGCTGGGATGGGCCGCAGCCCAAACTTGCCCTGATCACTCATCGCCTGCCCCCTTCCTCCACTACTTCCCTCACAATATACACGGTAATGAGCACCCGATATCGAATTCATAAGCCACATCGGCTCAAATCTCAGGCTGAGAAGAGATAGCTGGGACGGTTGCAAAGCGTGCTTCGCGCTTGGCCGGAGGAATGGCGTTGCGAACTTTTGTCCAAAGCACGCAGGTTCTAAAATAATAATGCAAAAAGAAAAAAAGAAAGACTAAAATTGGCATATGCCTAAAGGTCTCAAATCATTTACTTTCGCCCAGCTTGGCTTCAACAGCAGTTCAGGCAGGACGGGGCTATTCTTCTGTTTCCATCGTGCAGTTTCCCCTAGAGCTCGTTAGTTAACTCTCCGGGGTGCCGGGGGTACACTATCCTGTTACACTTCCGTTTCATGTGCGGGACCATTCCAACAACTTGTAAGGCAGGGGAAGCCTTGCTGAAGCGAAGCTTGAAGAACCAGTTGCTGGTGTGAAACCTGGCAGCGTGCACGAGGTCCCTTTGAGAGAAGGCTTGAGTACTTGGGGCACTGAAGAGAACGCGGGTGGAAACTTCCAGAAAGCGCTGGATGGCCATGAAAGACCGGTACGGGCAGAAGGTGATATTGATAGGAACGAACACAGAATGAAAACCCGGCGCTCCCCATCACGTAGTGAATGAGTCAAGTCTTCTGTGTTTAAACATTGCCGCCGAGCTGCTTTGGCGAAGCCAATCGGCTACTGCAACTGTCCTAATTTTGGGGTGGTGCCGCCAAGGCTTCGCGTGCACCACCACCCACTTTTCCGCCGGCGTCTTCCGTGACACTCGTCCTATATCTCTCCAGCGGCAATAATAAGGAAATATGTCTCCCTCCATCTCATTCCCAATTGATATGGCCCCATCGCGAGCAAAGTCAGACATCCGAAGGTCCTGGCGGCAATCATCGGCGCTGAAAGCATTGAACGATCGAGGTAACGAACAATGATATACACCAAATCCCCCTTCGCTGACAAACTATAGCAGGACGGCCCCGCAGTGTTCAGCGAACGCAGTCTCTCACGCCCATTCGCAAGAGCGCACGGCTACAAGAGAAACAATGTCTCTGTGATAAATCCCAAAGTCAAGAGGAAACACGTCAACTCCCATCTCCGTTGAGCGACACTTCTGATAAAGAGGCATGTTTGATATCTTTCCACACTCGAGGACGAAGGCTAACTCAAGCCAAAGCCTCCGCAAGATTCGTTGGCCTTTATCAGGCGCTCAGATCCTGATCGAAAGCGAAAACGCACTCAGGTTGGAGAAATCGAGCATCCGCTTTCTCAAGCCAAGGACGAGCCTGATCGAAAATGACGCCAGACTCAACCCACAGGCTATACTACTAAGAACACATCGAGGGAGGGACCTGCTAGTAGTACCAGCAATAGCAACGTCCATCTTCACCATTGGGTTCAGAAAGGAAACTGGCCTCAGGAATACTTCATACAAGACAACAACATGAGTCAGTCACTCATCAGGAAACGGTCGACTCCGTCTCTCAGCAAACATGAATCAGATATAAGTGACGTCTCTTTAAGAGAAGGAAAGAACCCTGCCGTCAAGAGTCGGTGCTATCAGAAGACACTTGAATCCGTCGGCATCTATATGGGTCAGCCTGAACCGCACTTGCGAGCGACCGAAGCTGACAAAGCTCTTTGCCGAGAACTGCTCAACAAAGAACAGCTAGTTTTCAAAGACTCTCTGTTTAACGAGGATCTATTTGAGTCGACTTGTGAAGATATAGCAAACTGAAATGAGGCAAGAGTCATTCAGGATATTGGTCGATTGATCGTTCCTGCTTCAGAAGAATTGGCTCGGCGTGGGGCAACACATCTCAAGCACTTGATCAAAAATGTCGATGAAGGCTGGATCAAATCCGTTCCTCTTGTCAAAGGCCCTCACCCACAACCCGACTTCTCCGTGGGCCTCAAATCAACTGCTTTTACAGCCGACCAACACAAGAAGCTCGACCCTTATATCGGCGACTGGCAAACTACATCTCGTCTGGTGGCCACAGATGAGATGTATTTCCTGTTCCTCACCTCAGAGGTAAAATGCGGCAACGAAGCACTCAATATTGCCGACCGGCAGAACGCTCACAGCGCCAGCGTTGCTGTGAACGCTGTTGTCGAACTATACCGAGCGGTCTCCCTTCAAGACGAACTTCACTGAGAAATCCTTGCCTTCTCAGTCTTGCATGATCATCAGGCTGTAAGGATTTACGGCCATTACGCTCTGATCAACGGAAACGAGACCTCCTTCTACCGCCATCCTATTTGAAATTTCGATATTACAGACCAAGACGGTAAAGATAAATGAACAGCCTACAAGTTCACGAGAAACATTTACGATACCTTCGTTCCAATTCACCTCAAAAGAATTCATATTGCTGTTGACCAGCTGCCCGATCCGGATGTCTTCCTTGTACAGCCGCTCTCGCAGCAGTCGAACACGCAATCGTTGGAACAGGACGACAGCCAATCAACTCCCTCCTACTCACAAGAGAGTCTGCTGAGGCTCCCTTCATCTCAGATGACTGAGCCTGTTTTCAAGAAGCCTAAGGGAAAAGACACTAGGTAGTAGACTTGTTGGGAAAATTAAGGGAGTATCGTAGCCCGTTTCTAGATATTTGAAAAGAGCAGTTTCATCTACAGACCACCGCGCTGGTATATCAGATAGATACTGCTTTTCATCAGTAAGATACATGCCCTACTACTTGATTTCATAGCATCATACTGAGAGAGCTGACACAGATGTGTGACATCAGAGAAATCCTCTATCAAGACTGTCAACATTGTTTTGAGGCACATTGGCTCTGGTGTGAAAATGCATATTGTCAGCAACCGTCAGCAATTTGCCCACCTTTATCATGAGGTGTTCAACTCATACTGAGAAAGAACTTGCACACTCATGACTGTGAGATCTTTGAGAAGGAAAATCAAGAAAGAAGACAAAGCTTGTTATGGTTGTTGACTCTTTCATTTAACTTTGGTACTATTTAACAGTAGCTACATACAACAGTCATACTACAATGCAATGAATGACTATAAAACATTCTGCACACTCTAATGAATAACTCAAAGCATTAAGAACAAGAAGAAAAGAACCAGCTCAAGAATAACACTTTCTTTTACAGCAGAGCTAGCTGTTGTCTGCACTGTGATCTCATTTGATGTGATTGTAGAAGCTGAAGGGCTTGCAACAGTAAATGATGAGAAAGTTGACACAACATTTGTCACAGATGTCTCAATATACCCTGTATCATCAGTATTGACATAATTGGTGTAAAACACATCTTGTGAGACTGACATCAGATCTGAAGACATTGTAAAGAGCACAGCACTGCTGTCAGACAGTAAGTGACTAACAGTGCTGCCTTCTGTGAGAAAGTAACTAACAGTGCTGCTGATAGTAAAGCAGTCACTTATAGTGCTGACAATCAAGAAGCCTGCTGTGACAAGAAATTGACTCATTTTGTTCACAGAATTAAGCTCAAACAGCATGCCAGCATTACAGTGAGGTGCAGCAATGCTTTAACAACAAAAGAATCATGCAGGATCTGAGTTTTGAACCTGAAATGTAACAGTCTTGTTGATTTGATTTCAAGGCTTAAAAGTTTAAAAGTCAGTGTTAAAGCTATCACTTGAATCACATGAGTGCTTCAATGTTGATTGGGTCAGAGTAAGGTCAAACTTCAAGAATCTGAAAATAATCACATCTTTAACAGAGGCATTAACTTAATTCAGAACAAATTGTGTGTTCTCTCTCACCTTAACATTTATTATGTGAGAAAGTTTCTCTGTAATAGTAAAGAACATCATTTCTGAAGTAGATTCAGAGGTCAATACACATGAATCATGTGAAGTTGCTGAACTTTTCAGTCTCAAACTAATATCAATATTAACAGACACAGAACCAGAGCTTGCTTCAAACAGTAATGCAGCTTCACTGTTAAAGGTGTCAATGCATGATGAGCAAACAGTGAGTGCTCATCACATACCTTCTCATCTGATCATTACTGATCATCAGAGTACTAAGAAATGTTCAAATTAAAAATGTCAGCATTTTTGTGTGATATTTTGCAGAGAGGCTCTCATCAGTTCTACATTGTGAAGAGACTTTGTCAGTGGGTTAAAGTAAAACCTTTTGTAAGATATTTTAAAAAGCATGATGTTGATGTCAGAGTGCAACATACTGAGGTCATTGAGAGTAACCATGCTGTTAACTGAGAAATTGCAGAGGGTTTCTAGTGTGAAAGGTAATCTTAAGAGCCCCTCACAGCAATCTTTAACAGATACAAGTGTCATTCTTTGATTCACTTCTCTGTAAGGTGATGCTGAAGTCAATTTTCTGCTGTTGTCAGACAGCAATCTTGAACAAAGCAAGAGCATATTGAGTAAAATGTGCATAAGATGATTAAAGCCTGAGAACACTGCTGACAAATAAATGTAATTTGACCTTATCATTACAAATGTATGTGTTTGATATGAACTTGTCAACATACAGTATAACAGCCTAAAATACAGTTCAATACAAATTCTTATATAGAACTTCTATTGTCAACTTTACACATAGCTAGATGTGATGAAGAGTCAATGTTCTTAGATAAGCTGACTGACTAATGTTAGTTATGGTTTGAGCCAGAAAATAAATGAAGAATGTATGTTGTGTGTTAACTTCTTCTCAACCTCTTCTGAATTATTATCTTTCTTCAGACTTAATGATTATTGACAAAGGTCTCAAAATCCTTTACCTTTAACAATGTCAGATTGTCTTTAAGAAATGCTGATATGTGAGTCTCAGGCTAGCCACTCTCTGAATTACTCTTGACCTCATTCACTTCTGAT